>Ga0213833_1002126_pt1 | contig 13226 bp, 23 predicted proteins | sample SWATP21_FD_160575 | JGI IMG/M metagenome (GOLD analysis project Ga0213833, IMG submission 160575) | Coastal seawater microbial communities from Marineland, Florida, United States - SWA TP2 #1 | ecosystem: Environmental > Aquatic > Marine > Coastal | place: USA: Florida | collected 2016-08-14
TGGGCGGGGGGGGTGGGGGCGGGGGTGGGGGGGGGGGGGGGGGGGGGGGGGGCACCAAGCAAATGACTGGGCGACTGCATTTGGGTGTTGGGACGTACACACACGCGCGCGCAATGGTGGTACAGGCACCACAGTTTGGTGACGCAGAGCGGCGCATTGCGTTGGATCGACGCCTGTCTGAACAAGAGAAAGACCGTGCGTTCATTTCGCTGGCGCAGCGTGCTGTGCGCCAACAGCAGCGGGTGGTCAAGGCACAGGTCGAATGGAAGGACCCTCGGTCGCCACGAGATCCCAAACAACCCAACCTCAAGAGTGTGCCGTCCAAGGTACCTGTGAATGAGCGTGTGCAAAGGCAGCAGGGTGGTGACAGGCTCGCGTGTCACGTGGTCCTGGCAGGCACTCAACTTGTCCAAGTTCAAGCGCGAGCCTGTGTTGTTCCGTGAGTCTGGGACCAATGCCGCTGCCATTCAGCAGGTTTGTGTTCCGGCTGCCGCAACAGTCACCAGGGAGCTTGTGTGGGACTGACGCGTGAGGATGCACGCTGCCACGTGCACCTGGTTCGTTGCGTTGCAGGGGGAACTTGGGGATTGCTGGTTGTTGAGTGCCATGGGGGTGCTAGCAGCCCATCCAGAGCATCGAAAGCAGTTGGAGGCTATCATTTTTCACAAGGTGGGATGGTTTTCGTCAGGTCACGGACAGTGGACCTGTGCTGTTCGCTGCGGCTGACGATGTGTGAGAATGCAGGGCACCACACCAAGTCGTGACAGCGCGGCAACACCCCGCTTTTATGCTGTCAAGTTCTATCGCCCAGACATCGACACTTGGGAGCGACTCGTGGTGGACGACTTCTTCGCTGTTGTGGTATGTTGCCACGCGCGCGAGTGCACGTTGCGTTTGAGTGTGCTCGCCTCGTCCACACCATCACCAGTCCAACCTGTCCTGACATTGGTGCGACATATCAGAAACATCGCCGTCCTGCATTCGCGCATCCGCCGCGCGATGCCGAACCCGAGTTGTGGTACGCTGTTGTGTTCATCGACACGACTGGTGTGGTGTTAGTGATTGGCAGCACGCCTTGTCGGAGTGATGAACCGAACTCGTCTGCTTGTGCGTGTTGTGTTTGTTTGCCTTCATTCAGGATGATGATCCTTGAAAAGGCGTACGCCAAGTTTTGCAACTCCCGTCTTGGTTACCAAGCGTTGGATGGGGGCCTAGTTCATGATGGAATGGTTGCGTTCACCGGTGGCGCGTCAGAGGAGATATTTCTTGACGATGCACAGCCTGGTGTGTTGTGGAAACGCTTGCTTCACTACAAGGTAGGTTGCGCTGCCGCGAGCGTTTCTTGTGCTGCGATTGCTGCTCGTGGCTTTGTTTCTGACTGACGCGCCTGCTCTGCTGTGTTGGGCTGTCCTGTTCGCAGGACCAAGGGTTCCTGATTGGCTGTGGTAGTCCGGCCGGGATGGATGATGTGTACTCTGCTCGCCATGGTATTGTGCAAGGTCATGCATATGCTGTCCTTGATGTCGTGTCGACTTCGCTACATGGCCGCACGCTGCGTATGATAAAGGTGCTGGTGACATTGAGTTGTGGACACCGCCTGTGTGTCTGTGTGTTGCTCCGTCTCGACACTGACTCGTTGCGTGCTGCTGCGTGCGCCCGCTTGTGTGCCACCAGCTGCGCAACCCGTGGGGGAGAAACCCTGCTACATCTACGCCTCTTGATTGGATGCCCACGTCCCCTCTGTGGGACAAACCTGGTGGCGAGTGCGTGTGTGTGTGTGTGTGTGTGTGTGTGTGTGTGTGTGTGCATATATGTGCATGTGAGAGAGTGTGAAAGACAGAAGGCCGTTTGTGCTGCTTGATGCCTTGTGATTTGCTTTTGTGTGCTCGTATGTGGGTAGACTCACCACACTGCACCACACCACACCACACCACACCACATGACATGACAGGTTCATGAAGGTTAAACTGCAGTATGACCCCCTTCGTCAGCACGACGGCGGTGTACTGTGGCTCACGTTTGAAGACTTCATGCGCGAGTTTGCCACCCTGTTTGTATGCAGGTGTGGACGCAGTCACTGTGTGTGTCGTAGCTATGGTGCCGTGCTTGCACACAAACTCGGGTCGGGTATGGAGTGACTGACGTGATCGTCGATGAATCGTTGTACACACATGGCCCGCAGGATCTTAAGCAGTTGGGCTCATGTTGGGATTGCGGGAATGTGGAGCGGCGGTACCTTTGGCCTGGCTGGTGGGTTAGTGACGGGATCCAGCGGTGCTAACAACCCTCAGTTTCGTGTCACCATCGACCGTGCGGCACCCTTTGTGCTGACGCTGACCCAACCGTACGCATGCGGTAACATGTTGCGGCGCGGCAGAGGTGCCTCGCTGCCATTGGCTCCTGCTCCTTACTTACATGCTGTCCATGTCCTGTCCGTTGTGGGCTCGCCCTCACGTGTGTGTGGTGTGTCCTTGCCTGTCTGTGTCCACTATTCCATGCGCAGCGGGTTCACCGAAGATGAGCTCGAGGCCATCATGGTAGTTCTGTTTCGTGGCACGTCGCCTGTGTCAACTGTTCCCATGGAGATCATCTCCCATCCCAGTTTCGCATTCTCCGGACCGCCACGTCCAAACCGACAGGTGTGTAGGGTGTTGTTGTATGGGTGGTTATGTCTTCGACCCCCGTTTGCGCAAACGTGCGCCCGTGTGTCCCAGCTTGACACTGCTGTGTGGGTGCGGTAGGTGTCTTTAACGATGACACCCCTTGAACCTGGGTCGTACATTATCATTCCATGCACGTTCCATTCCGGCCGACACACGACGTTTCATCTGGATGCGTACGCGAAATTGGAATCCAGCAATGGAGACACAACGCCTCTGGTGTTGGAGCAAGTGAAACCCAGCAAAGACCAATCCGAGAGAGGGAGAGAGAGGGAGAGTAGTTGAGTAAACAGTGGTTGGTGCCGTGTGTAGTGCGTTACAGCACTCAGTTGTGGTGTTGCATGTTGAACACACGTGGAACTGTCACTTTCTTATGACTTGCATCATGTGCTTCGACTTGTGTTCGTTGCTGACCTCCTCGCATGCTACGTTGCTCCTCGCATCACGTGCCAACTGAAAATTAGGCGATGTGACGTCCTGTTGGTGATGTACCCTTGCGGCACACACGTGGGCGGTGTACATGTGGGCGGTGTCATTCAAGACTTGCCGGGTTTCATGCCCGCAGTCGCCACGGCAGTTCCAGCCCGCGCGGCCAAATCTAGTCGTCGCTTCATGCGGCGCACAGGCAGGCCATCACTGCGGCTCGTGTCTAGTGTTGACTCCACCGGAGGCGCCGGCCTCTTGAAGGGTGACGCAGGTGTGTGTGTCGCCTCACACCTGTTGCCGCAAGTCCACCCAGCCCCAATCACGCCACCACCAAATGGTGTTAGTGCATGCATGCCCCGCCTTTTTGTGTGAGTTGCTGTGCCACACCCATGGAAAACTACAATACCAAGGAACGCGTGCACAACGACGGACAACAGACAGGTCACGCACCACGCATCGAACGCTGCCCGTGCTGTACCCACGTCTTGATCAAGGCGACAGTACAGGCGCAGGTACTGCTCTTGAAACACGGTTGGGATGAAGCAACTCACACGCTCCCGTCGAATGGGTGCGGCGATGTACCGATCCGTAGGTACCATGTCACGACATGAGACAGCACAGCTACCACTCGCTCGTGCCGCAGCGCCGGCAGTATCATGGGGAGGACCATGCTGCCTTGAGTAGAATCGCACCTTGTCGATCGGGTTGTCTGTGCCCAGGCCTGCCGCACCACACAACAGCGTGACGTGAGTGGTGTCAGCACAATGCACGACGCCAGGCCGGGCACCACTCGCGCGAAAAGAGTCACCAACCGTAGTTCAGCGTCACTCGATGGAGAATGAGGTTGACGTGAGCCACTTTGTTGCCCGTCAACTCGGAAATGCGTCGCTTAATGCCGTCCAGCTCTTCTTGAGATAGCTTTGGGGTGGTGGAGGGCAGTAGTGCTTCCGCCACAAATGGATACAGCTGCCTCGACTTGATGCGCTGCGCCACAAACAACGCGCCGAGCAAGCCCAGTGTCGGGTGGTGCGGGTCGCCAAATCCCCGTATGTCCGAAAACACCGACAAAGCTTCGTACCTTGAGCAACGCCCGTGCATGTTGCAACTCGGGTGATGTAGACACCAGTATGCCCCACAACACCGAATCCGTGAGGCATTCGTACGCAGCCATGTCGTGGATAGCATCAGACATGCGCGTTCTGAACACACAGCGTGCCACACAAGAGTGAGATCATAGCACCGGGCGACGTGGAGCAGAGTGACTCACGGAACGCCGTCTGTCCCGGGGAGAGTAACATGGTCATTTGCCAGGACCATGGCTTCTGTGAGCATGTCTTCGCAAATGCGGGCCACGCGGTGCTGGTACGCTCGTTTGTGGAGGTTGTATCTGTGATCAGGAACACACAGTGCAATGGGCGTTGGCAAACACAAAACCAACAGCGACAGTACCGCTACAACCCACCGAGTATGGAACAACTCATACAGATTCCAAACTGTGTTCATCATGCATGTGAGCTCACTCCATCGTCTCAACGCCACCTCCCCGCAGACGTGGTACAGTGTGTTTCGCACCTTCCTTTTCATGAAAGCAGAGTTGCATTTCACCATCCACCTTCACAGCACGCGTGAACTGCATCAGTCGGTTGGCATCAAACGACCACTTCATACCCTGCAGGAGGAAGTACAATGATGGAGAGGTGAAGGCTAGCACACACGCGCATGATACGATACGTGCACACTCACCAGGTGGTGGCAGTCTCGAGCCAAGTAGTCCTGCGTTCATCGTCGGTCACACTGGAGAGAACAGCACAGGCCACACCCCAACCCACCAGTTTGTCGAGGTCGATGCCATTTCGTTTGTTCGCAATGATGTCAAACAGAAACTCTTTGTCTTTCTCCCAACCCGCCCATTCCCAACCACTCGGTGCCTCTTTTACACTGCCAAAGATGAGCTCCTGTCCGGTCACACAGGCTGTAACGACACCAACATGCGCCATGGGGACAACAACACAACAAAAAACGGGAAGGAGGTAACGCGGCGTGGCCCACACCCACCTTAATGAAATGAACGTGTCGAGAGGTCAGGCCGAACTTCTCAAACAACGCCTTCACGTGGTCGTTCACTGCGATCAAGCGATCCAGCATGGCGGCAGACGCAGCCTCATGTTCCCAGTCACAATCGGGGCCTCGCGTGAGGGGGACAAAGTGCCGGTCGAACATGTGAGACATGGGCCCATGTCCAAGATCGTGGCACAGTCCCGCGACTTGAACGCACAGTGACTCTGCTTCAGCTGGCGATCAGCCACACAACACACCCACACCCACACCCACACACCCACACCCATCGATGCGATGTGAATATTCAGCTCGGACGGCTCCCGAAAGCGCACAGCTGCGACGAACTGATGCCTAAGTCTGGTTGGTGCTTGATGAGCTCCTCCATGAGTCGTGCTGCCAAGTAGGAAACACCCACACAGTGCTCGAACCGATTGTGGGCGGCCCCGGGAAACACCAGATACACGCCACCCACTTGCTTCAGGTCCCGGAGTCTTTGGAACTGGGGGGTGTCCATGACTGCAATCTGTACAAAGGATACATGGTTGTACCCGATACGATACCAACATGTGTAAGAGCCCGCTCTGCGCTCAAGGGGCTCAGCACAACTGCAGAAGTCGTACAAGTAGCGGGTGCACACGAATGTGTCCGTGCACAGGATCATTCATAATCTTGTGCCGGGTAGGCAATTTGGGCTTCGCCTGGCGCAAGCTGGCAACCACAGCTTCTTTGAGAGCCATTGCGTTGACACGGTGTCCCCCAGAAGAACGCGGCGCCTGTGGTTCGGCTGCCATTCTGTCGGTCTGAGAGAGCGACGTGGAGGAACCCACTTCGCGGCGAAGTTCGCGCCGGCCATCACTTGATGAATACACATTTGTGCGACATGGCCTGGGCGCTTAGGCCTGTCCTTTTTCTTTGGCCCGAGAACACAACCACAACCACAACCAAGCACTCTACCATGGCATCTATGCCGTGTCTATGATCGTGCGCCCGCGCCGGCACCAGCGCCGGCACCAGCGCCGGCACCAGCACCTGCTGTAGCTGGTGAATCCTCTGTGTCATCCTCGTCGGAGCCATCGTCCAAATCGGTTCCGGCTGCTGCCCGGAAGTTGTTCAGCTCCTCCTCGGACATGTCCAACTCATCACCCAACGTGAAGTACTCGTCATCAAAGTGATGGATGCGGATGTAACCGTCCTCAGCTCCACTAGCGAAACTGCGACCGTCAGGGTGGAACGCGCACGTGTTCACGGGACCGAAGTGGCCCTTCACACGGCCCAGCTCGTCGCCGTGGATCATGTGGTAGAATCGGACCTCGAACTTACCGGCCGCGGCGGCCGTCACTGTAACCTTGTCTGCCTCCTGACCACCACCCAGGATGATCTGTACATAGGACGCGATGCGGCACACGCGTCAGCGCCATTGATACAGCAACCACGCGCCGAGCGCAACACAGCCACGGAGACCAACAGCCACGGAGAACAACAGTCACGGTACGCGCGCGAACGTACGTGCTCCTTCAATGGAGAGATGGCACCGGAGTTCAGTGGCCGGTCACAACGGTAATCCTTCTTGACTTCCAACGTCTCGACGTCCCACAGTTTTGCGTGGTAATCGGCGGAGCACGTGAGCATCATGAAGCGCTTCGGGTTGAATGCAATGAAGTTGATGCGCTCCTCGTGAGCGTTGATGGAGCGAACAGTGGCACCGCTCTGATGCACAAACACAAACCACGCCACAGGGAGGGGCAAGCACATGGGTGTGGGTGGGAATGTGAGTCGGGAGGCGGGTGGGAGAGCTTGGAAGCTCAGCGAAAGCTACGGACGCACCACGGGATCAATCAGGCGGAGGTCCGGGCCATAGGCAGCCAAGATGAACCGGTTGTTTTGGATCCACTCAGCCTGTGAGATACGCACGCGGCGGTGCTTCTCATCGACGATGGGGAGGTCCGGAACATCCCGCTCTGTGTTGAGGCACGTGTCAGCAGACGCCAACGAACAAACAGCAACAGCGCAGCAAAACTGCCAAATTGAAAAGCAACGCACGCTCATCAGGGTTTGCAGCCAAAGAAAACACATTCAATGACGCTGGGCATGTGCTGAATGGGTCGACAACAGTCAAGAACCGGCTGCCACCCTCACTGAAACGAACGCATCGCACAGAACTGTCGCAGAGCGAGGAGGAGTGAGCCAGTGGCCCCGAATCGCCACAGTCACCACAGTCACCAGCAACGCACCCACTGTGCTTCCATTTGTACAGGAACTCGCCAGTTTCAACCTCCCAGAGGATGACTGTCTGATCACCAGAAGCTGTCAACAGAAGCTTGGAGTCGTCTGTGGCACATCAACATGGCGGCACAAACGTCAGCATCATGAATGCTGCGCCAGGCGCAGCTTACAAAACCACAGCACGGTTCACCGCACAGCCTAAGACAAGTGACAAAGCGATGCAGTTCCACTGACGAACAAGTCCAACTGCCGGCACGTACACGACACATCACAGCTGTACACGGTTCCCTGGTGGCCGTTCTCCTCGTCAGTGTATGTTCCCAGGCGCTTGCCAGTGTCAGAGTACCAAACAGTGGGCACATCATCCTTGGAGCATGTGAACAACAAGTCACCTTCGCGGTTGTACCGCAGGTATGTGATGGAACGGGTGTGGCCCTTGAGCAGAAGCGGACGCTGGTGGACAGACAGACACAAAGCACAGCGCGCAGCCCGACAAACGGGCGTCAGGCGTCAACAAAACCACACCAAGCGAAGCACTTCCAAACACAAGGGCAAGCACGCATTGGACACGCACCATGGTGAACAAGGACGTATGTGGAGTGCGTTCACCGGTGCAGGCGGGCTCAGCAAACAACCCAATGGAACTCGCGCGATTGGGATGAAAAAAAGGGGTGGCCATCGGTTCTGGCCTCCATGAATGAATACACATTGACGCAATTTAATGTGAATATATGTGTATTCATCATAGACAAGTGTCACGAAAGCAAGTGCTTTGTGCTTCCGCGCGATCTCCACGTTCCCCTACCAGGCGCAACCACTGGTCTTGCTCTCCCTTTCTCCACGGTTTCATCATCATGGCGTCTTCTGGAGCGGGTGGTGCGGGTGCTGGCACGGTGAGTTCCGTGGTGTGTGGGGACGGAGTTCGGGTGGGTGTGGTGCTCTTGACACGTGGCTTGCGATCAGACTTCCTCCTCCTCCGCTGTCGACACCGCTCGTGCAACGGCACAGCAGTGCCTGGCCTGGGATCCTAACCCTTTGACCAAGGCGGAAACGGCAGCTTTGTTGAAGGATGACTCTACGGCTGGGTTGCTCGCTGCGTTTGGCAAGCGCATTTCTTTTGGCACCGCAGGTATCCAATCCGTCCATCCCACTGTGTCGTGATGTGGCCCCTGTTGACAGTGGCGCATCGTGCAGGCTTGCGAAGCGCTATGGGTGCCGGTATCGCCAATATGAACGACCTCACGGTCATGCAGGCTTCACAGGGCATATGCAAGTGAGTGACGGCACTGCTCTCCCTCTCGCCTCCACCATTTACCACCTCCCTCATGCTCACACCCCCAGATACATCGAAGACACAGTCGAGGATTGCAAGAGCCGTGGCATTGTTGTGGGATTTGACCACAGGCGCACTGAGGCAGTGTCTTCACGCAGCTTTGCCATGATGACGGCGGCCGTGTTCCTTTCACGTGGTTTCAAGGTGTTTTTCTTCAATGACTTCGTTGCGACTCCCCTCGTTGTTCGTTGTGGGGGACCCCAGAAACAAGTGTTGTGGTGAACTCTGTTGCCGTTTTCGCTCACACAACTCTTTCGTTGTGTGGGTCTTGATGTTTTTGGTGCTACTGCTGCTGCTCCTGCTGCTCCTTCGTTCCTGTTCTGGCTGTGTCCACGTCTTGGCAGCCCTTCACTGTTGACTTCAAAAACTGCTGCGCGGGCTTCATGGTGACGGCTTCACACAATCCCAAAGAAGACAACGGCTTCAAGGTCTACTGGGGCAACGGGGCCATGGTGAGTCGACCAAGTTCCCACGCCACAGACGATGTGCTTGTCACCCACCCACACACACTCACTCACTCACTCACTCACTCGCTCACGTCATTGATGTTCGCAGATCATTCCACCCGTGTCCACTCACATGTCCGAGTCCATTTTGCGCAATCTTGAGCCGTGGCAAACCTACGACTACACCTCCGATGCAGTTCTCGGGAACGATCTATGCCAAGAGTGCCGTGACGAGGTTGGCGACGCGTACATTCGCACGGTTGCGAGCAAGTGCTGCCGCAGGCGCGAAGCGAACGCAGAAGCTGCGGCTGGACGTGTTGCGTACACTGCCATGCACGGTGTTGGCAAGGAGTGGGTGCTGCGCGCCTTTGAGGCGTTTGGTCACCCCGCCCCGGTCATCACGACTGCCCAAGCCGAGCCCGACCCAGACTTTCCGACCGTGCGGTTCCCCAACCCGGAGGAAGGCAAGGGCGCGTTGGAGTTGGCCATCAAAGCTGCGCAGGAGGGGGGCGTGAAGCTTATCTTGGCCAACGACCCTGATGCGGACCGCCTGGCCGTGGCAGAGGTGCAGGAGGATGGCAGCGTGCATGTGTTCAAGGGGGATGAGATCGGCCTGCTGTTCGGCAGCTGGCAGTGGCGATGCTGGCGTGAAGCAAACCCGGACGTCACTGACTTTTCCAACGTGTACATGTTGGCCAGCACGGTGTCGTCGAAGGTGCTCAGTGGCATGGCACGGGTGGAGGGCTTTCAGTTTGAGGACACTCTCACTGGGTTCAAGTGGCTAGGGAATCGCGCCATCCAACTGCGTGATGCCGGGAAAACAGTGTTATTGACCTACGAAGAAGCCATTGGGTTCTGTGTCGGTGACGTTGTGAAGGACAAGGACGGTGTGTGTGCGGCAGCCGTGTTCACTGAGTTCTACACTGCCATCATGGCGGAGGGTGCTGGGTCCATGCTGCAGTACCTTCAATCTCTGTACCGTCGCTACGGCTTCTTCGTATCCAACAACGGCTACCGCTTCACGTCCAGCTCAGCTATCATTGACAACATCTTCAAGCGCCTGCGCAACGAGGGACAGTACTGGCACCGCTGCGGGCCGTATGTGGTCAAAGCTGTGCGTGACTTGGAAGAGCCAGGCGCTGTGGATACGTCCACTGATGATGGCGTGCCCAAGATGCCCACTTCATCGGCCCACATGATCACGTACTACTTTGCCAACGGCTGCATCGCCACCATCCGCCCCAGTGGCACTGAACCCAAAATCAAGTACTACATTGAAATGCCGGGCGAAACCGCCGAAGTTGCCAAGGCCATGGTGGACAAGATGGCAGCGGTGATCATTGACAAGATGCTGGAGCCTGAGAAGAATGGGCTGTCCCGCACTCGTTGAGGGGCGCGCGCTGGATTGATGCTGTAGTCACTACAGTGTAGTGGTCTCTTCCCTTTGTGGCCTCGTCCATCATGGAGGGGGGCTGGGGGCTGGGAGAACACGCTGTAGTCTGGTGGTCGTGCGTGTGCTCTTGAGAGGACTCATGCGCAGTGCCAGAGCTGAATTTCGTTGTGCGTAGTTTCTTGTTCCCGTTGGTTGTGCTTGGCGGCTCAAACCACTCGTTTGTTGATCCTAACAAGTCATGCAACCCCAACCCCAACCCCAACCCCAGCCCCAGCCCTCTGTCTTACAGCTCAGACAGCTTGTATCTCGCAATGTAGTTTGCCAATGGAGCCTGCCAAGCCGCATGGGTGGTGAGAACAAACTCCACGACGCCCACACCCACACCCCACTTGCCCCCACAAGCATACACAAGCATGCACAAGCACGCATACACGACTCCCCACACACGTACTGGAACCAGGCCATCCACACCTCGCCCTTGCTTCAGCAAATCCCTGACACGGGTCGACGACAGCAAAGTGCGGACCGGCGGTCGGCCGTCTGGGTGCTTCACCAAAGTAGAGTGTGGTGGGAGGGACGTTGGCATGGCGTACCCAAGTCGATCGTACACAAGAAAATGCACTACACGCATGAGGTCTTGTGCATGCTGCCATCTGGAGAGCGTGGGCACCAAGTCCGTGCCGATGACCAAAGAAAACCGGCAGGCTGGGTACTGCTGTGCAAGGTTTGTCATCAACACATAGCTGGGCCAACAAACACACCAGACCAGCATCGTTCGGTCAGCGTGCTGCACAAGAGCAACCCCACCATCGCCACGGCACCCACCCACCTCGCAAGTGCCACTTCTTCAAACACCTCAATGGCAGATACAACGACGGGAAAGTGCTCGGGCAGCCGTGCCTCGACGGAGAGTACAGCCATCAAGAATCGGCGCAACGCAGAACTCCTGACAGACGGCTTGTCTGGTCTGGCACCACAAGGGACAACCCACACCTGGCAGAAGTAAAAAGCCACGAGTCAGCAGGCGTCCACCGAACAGAAGCATCCCCGGACAGCACAGGATATCATAGGAGCATGGGGCGGAAGCAAAACAACACAAAGCAAACAACGCACACAATGGAGATAAGTGCCCAACGAGGAGAAGGAGCGAGGGCCAAGCCAAGAACCACCAGCCAAAACGCCAAAAACACATGAATGCTGCCACACACACACACACACACACACACACACACACACACACACATACCTGATCCGCCATTTGGGCTGCCAACACTTCCGAAGCCACCTGTAGGTGCGCATCTGTCATCGGGTTGAAGCTCCCCCCCAGGACAGCCACACGAATCGGCTCCCCAGCATGGCGTTCTGAGTGAGAGTGAGAGTGAGAGTGAGAGTGAGAGTGAGAGTGAGAGTGAGAGTGAGAGTGAGAGTGAGAGTGAGAGTGAGAGTGAGAGTGAGAGTGAGAGTGAGGGTCAGCATGGGGAAGGGGGTGGAATTCTTCACAACGGGGAAGGTGAGTTGCCGCCTCGGAGGTGGTGTACGAAGCAACTGGACTGGGGCGGGCGGCAGGTGGCACAGCTGCGCCAGGCGCGGCGCCAACAGCACGAGTGGAAGGCAACTGTGGGGGTGTTGGCAATGTTGTGTGGCGCGGCGGCAACGATGTCGATGCATGTCTGGAACTGGTGGAGGGCAGTCTTGTTGTTGGGTCGTGGGGCACGGATGCTTTGCCTTGGTCTGGCACGGGGATGCCATCATCGGGGTTGTACGAGCGCTGCGATGTCGGCGACGAGGAGGGAACACCCTCGACCACATCCGCAACATGCGGAGCTGTTGGAGAGGTGGATGCTGTGCTGTTGGTGTCGCCAACAGCGGGTGGGACCGAGCTGAGGTCCTCATCGCCATGAACATTTCGCCTTGCTGCTCCTGTGCCACCTTCTGAGAGCTTGCTTCCTGGCACCCCGGCACCACTTGATGATTCTCCCGTGCCAGCTGGTGGTAATGCGCCCGCATGACTGCCGCTCACTGGGCTCGAACATGCACCCGTGGGTCGTGTGGATGCAGAGCCCACTTCATCCTCTGCTGCACAGCGCTGGCTCACAGGTGCTACGTCAGCACTGTGCTCACCGCCACCACCACCAGCGCCAGAGTCACTCTTGACCACACGCGCGGCTCCTTTGGCCCCTTTGCCGCACACACCTACACCGGCTGCACCACTGGCACCACTGGCACCACTGGCACCCCCCGCACCTGCACCCACCACACCAGCAGCAGTGGTGCTGGCAGCGCCACTATCAACACAAACATTGTAACTCAAGCATGGTCGCGGCGTGTGTCGGTGGCGCCTCACGCGGTCTGGCTCCATGTCTAGAAAGCTCACCGAGGGGATGCCCCGGCGAAATGCAGCAACGTGGCAAAATATGCCGTACCGTGTGCACAAGCGCGACACTGCCAGTGGGAGAAGGCCAGCAATGGAGATGGACCCTCGGGTCAACAGCCGATCCTGTGTGCGGTCCAAGACAGCACATGGCAGCGCCACCATCGTGACAACGTCGTGAGAACAAAACAAAAAAAAAACAGCCGCACCACCCACACACGCGCGCGCGCATGCGCAAACACACACACACACGCGCGCGCGCGGACGCACGCGCGGACGCACGGACGGACCTGGATCACCTCCAAATCATCTTCAA
>Ga0213833_1002130_pt1 | contig 13204 bp, 8 predicted proteins | sample SWATP21_FD_160575 | JGI IMG/M metagenome (GOLD analysis project Ga0213833, IMG submission 160575) | Coastal seawater microbial communities from Marineland, Florida, United States - SWA TP2 #1 | ecosystem: Environmental > Aquatic > Marine > Coastal | place: USA: Florida | collected 2016-08-14
ACGCACCGTGCGCGCCATGCCAAAATAGTGCTGGCGCGGACCGTCTGGAAGTTGTGTCAACTGACGAAGCACCCAGCGGTAAAACTGCACAGCGTTCTTGCCTGTGGGAGAGGCCATTACCACACTAGCACTGCCCAGCTGAGTGTCAAGCAAGGACCGGCGCGATGTGTTGGGGGCACAAAATGACCCCCTTCCTCACTCCAAACACAGCGATTGCGAAGAGCACTTTGATTTGTGACGGGATGGATGTTGCGTTTTGTGACGACTGGGCACCACAACAGCACACACACACACACACACCCTGAGATGTACACACACAAACACAAAAGCAAACCAAACACGTCTATCTGGTGCTGCTCTGCTTCGTCACCCCCCTAACGCTACGAGTACTGCCTACAGAGGCGACAACTGGCCTCGCGCACGCAGAGGTGTGGGGTGCGACACCACGTCCATACGAACGTCGCGCCGCGAAACCGCCGCATGCAGTTTGGCGTCCGCCTCCTCGCCTCCTGGCAACGGCGTGGCCATCGCGGACTGCAGCGGGTTGGGGAAGGCGGAGCCACCGCCGTCCGCAGCAGCGGCGCCGCTACCGCTACCGCTGCCGCTGCCGCTGCCGCTGCCGGTGCCGCTGTCGGCGCTGTCAGGGAAGAAGGGGGACTCGGTCGCGGCGCCAGGCAGCGGCGTGCTGGGGACCGCAACGCTGTCGGCCGTGCCCGGGCGTCCGACGCCGAGCGCACCACCGGGCTTGGCGGCGGAGTACTTGGTTGCGGTCACCGACGATGTGTCCACAGGCTGGTGATTGCCACAACAACAAACAACAGCAACAACAGTGGACGTGTGAGTCGAGTACCCCCAACCAACCGCACGCAACAGCACACACGTCCACAAACACACGTCCACAAACACACGTCCACAAACACGCACCGGCCGCCGAGTGGGGGGTGTCGAAGACGCTGCCAGCTTGGTGAACGACGGAGCGGAGCGGTGCGGGTCGTTGGCGTCCGAGTCGATGCGCGCAATGATGCTGCGCCCCTGATCGTCCGTGACGTACTTCTTCGCACCGCTGGTGCTGCTGGTGGTGGTGGGCGCACCAAAGCCGTATGGGCCGTTGATGGGGCGACCATGCTCGTCAATCAACACACGCCCAGAGTAGTCCTCGGGCTCGTGTTCCTGGTCCCACACCACACCACAGCACAGCACAGCACAAGCACAGCACAACAAGCACAGCACACCACCAGCATACCACCAGCACATCACCAGCACACCACCAGCAACAACAACAACAATTCAACGAAGACACAGCACACGGCAACAACCACAACCAAACAAAGCACAACAAGCAGCAAGCAGCAAAGGAAACAAGCAACGCGTCAGCACCTCCACCACCACACCCACACCCACACACCCACCCACACCCACCCACACACACCCACACACCTCGTCCAACTCTGCAAGCTGCTGGTGGTAGAACCACGCGGCGGGTTGCTTGAGCAACAGCGCGAGACCCACCGACACCACCACGGCGTCGGACACGCCGTCGTCGTTGCCCAGCCCCAGCGCCAGCAACAAGATGGCGCAAATGACGTCCTCCACGCCGCGGACCACCAGGTAAAACGCCGGCGCCAGGCGGTTGGTGCCGACCACCCACTCCGGCGCCAGGTCGCCGAAGCCAGGGAACAGCAGCATGGACAGCACCACCCGCGCGGAGGTGTACAGCGTGGCGCGCACGTTCTCCATCACCTTGTCGCCCTTCCACACCCAGAACATCATCATGGCCAGCCAGTCCACCGCCAGCACGCCCAGCACGCCGAAGCCCCACAGCAGCACCAGCACCGCTACGCCCACCAGCCGGGAGTACACCTCCAGCGCACGAAACGCCAGCACGGAGGCGGTGCGCGTGGTGGACCACGGGTGGTCCAGCCGCCGCTGCGACGACATGGACGCCAGCATCGCCAAGTGGGACACCTGTGTCGTGATGCCGCCGCCGCCGTCGTCCTTGCCACCTGCGGCGGCACCCGCTCTGGCGCCAGGGGGCATGGTGGCGGCCGCGCCGTGGTGCTGTGGCTGCCGAGGCGACCGCTGGGACGCGAGTTGTTCCTGCACCGCGTCCTCCCACTCGTTGATGGCGTCGACCTTGGCGCTCCACGACGCGACGCGCGTAAAGTGCAGGTCCGCCACCACCACGCCGGTGTACGCCGAGAACAGCGCCGCCACCAGCGCCGCCACGGGGATGGAACTGACGCCGATGCCACCCACGCCGTCGGAACCCGAGGCCGATGACGAGGATGCAGCGGAGGAAGAGGAGGACGACGACGACGAGCCGAGCGTGACCAGTGCCAAGATCAACGCGATGGGGGCGGCGCGCCAGCAGCCCTCCCAGGACCGCAGGCGCGCGACGGGGAGGAACGAAAAGATGGGCACCTCGGACCGGATGTCCATGGTCACGCCCTGGATGCGCCGGCGGTGCAGCACGTCCATGGCGTCCTTGCACGTGAGCAGCGACGTGACCTGCAGCAGCGCCGCGTCGGGCCGCCCGGAGATGCGCACCAGGTGCGCCGTGAGCAGCGTCACCAGCGTGAGGCACAGCGCGATGAGGACCGCCGCAAACACCGGCGGGTCGTCGCGGCTGAAGAGGTACGCGATGGCGGCGATGGCGAGGCCGACCTCGGCCAGCGCCGCCACGGCGCAGGTGAGCAGCACCACGGACTCGATGGCCGGGTTGGCGTGGACGTGGTACACGCCGGAGGCCTCGTAGCCCTGCAGGCTGTCGTCGCCCTCAAACCGCAGCACGTCGCCGTTCATGAAGCGCTGCTCGCCGCGGAGCAGGCGCCCGCCGTCGAACTCGCCGACGAACCGGCGGTTGAGCTTGATGAGGTTCTTGAGCTCCTTGCGCGTGCGCACGGACATGGCCTCCTCGTCCAGCTCGAGGTCCACCACCACGCGGTTGCCCTTGAGGTTGTCGGCGAAGATGTGGCCCACCACCGAGTTGAAGTCGTTGTCCACCAGGCGGATGGAGCGGATGAAGCGGTTGTGCTTGCACAGGATGGCCACGCACCGGGCCGAGGTGTTGGACAGGTCGTTGCAGGACAGGTCCAGCGAGGTGACGAACCGGTTGTGGCGCAGGACCTCGGTGAGGAAGATGACGTCGTACCACACCAGGTCGCAGTCCGCGTAGTTGATGCTGGTCACGTCCTCCGTCCCGCGCAGGTCCTGCACCGGCAGCACCATGGTGTCGAAGCGGATGAGGGAGATTACCCAGTTGTCCTTCACCGCGTGCGCCAGTGCCACGGCGCCGTCCTGCCCCACCTCGTTGCCCGCCAGGTCCAGCACCTGCAGCACGTTGTCCGCCTGCAGCACCGGCGCCAGCGCGATGGCGCCCACCGACCCAAAGTTGTTGTGGCCCAGCTTGAGCGTGGTGATGGCGCCGTTCTTGGTGAAGGCCTGCCCCAGGTGCTGGCACGCCGCGGGGCCAATGTTGCAGTCGGTGAGGTCCAGGCTGTTCATGGGCGTGTTGACGTTGAGCGTGGCGGCGATGAAGACCGAGTCGCGCTCCGACAGGGGCTGGCCCGCAAAGGAGATGGCGTTGGCGCCGGTGGAGCCAAACAGGTCCTGCACCGCGATCTCCAGCTCGTCCAGCTTGAGGCGCTGCAGCACCACGTTGTGCTGCAGCGCGTCGTTCAGCACCCCCACCGCGTGGTTGGAGATCTTGTTCCCCGACACGTCCAGGTACGTGCACACGCGGTTGCTGCGCAGGCACTCCGCCACGAAGCCCGTGTCCATGTCCGTCAGGTGCGACGACGACAGGTCGATCTTGGTCTGCGAGGTGCTGCCCAGCATGTCCTGCACCGGCAGCTTGCACACGCCCAGCTGCACCACCTGCAGCTCCCGGTTGTACTTGAGCGCCCGCGCAATGGCCAGCGCGCCGGCGGTGCCGACGGTCTTGCACGACACGGAGAGGTACGCGAGGGTGCGGTTCACGCGCAGCATGGCGCCGATGGCGGCCGCGCCTTCAGAGTGCAGCTTGGTCGAGTTCACGTTCAGCGACCGCAGCACCGAGTTCAGGCGCAGCATCTCCGCCAGGCTGTGCGCGCCGGACACGCCGAACCGGTTGTACGACAGGTTCAGCTCCCGCAGCGGGCACGCCTCCGCCTCGAGGCCCTCGCACAGCGCGTACACGCCGTCGGCGTCGATCTTGTTCTCGCGCAGGTTCAGCGTGACCAGCGGCGACCGGCGTGCCAGCGCCGCGGACATGGACTTGGCGCCGTCGTTGCCCATCAGGTTGTTCTTCAGGTCCAGCGACGTGATGGAGTCGTTGCGCAGCAGCGCCGCCGCCACGGCCGCGGTCCCCGTGGCGCCCAGCGAGTTCAGCACGCACTCCACCGCCGTCAGCGTCGACGACTGCGCCAGGATGCGCGCGAACGCGTCGGCGCCCTTGCCTGGACCAACGCCCACCGCGCGCAGCGTCAAGGCGCGCAGCTTGTTGCCGCGCGCCAGCAGCGCGTCCGCCAGCACGCAGGTGCCGTCGGGGCCGAAGGTGTTCCACACAAAGGACAGCTCGGTGAGGGACTCGTTCAGCGCCAGCGCCGGCGCCAGGCACTCGATCTCGTGCACCTGGTGCATGTCGTTCCCGCGCAGGTCCAGCGTGCGCACGGCCTGGTTCTTGCGCAGCAGCTCGCCGACGACCACAAAGTCGCACGGGTCCAGACCCGCCTTGGGGTAGCGCAGCGCCGGCGTGTCGACCACCCGCCCGCGCACGTCCTGCACCGGCACCCAGAACACGCTGCCGACCTTGAGGCGCCGCAGCGTGTCGTTGTGGTGCAGGTTGCGGGCGATGGCCTTGACGCAGTGCTCCCGCAGGAAGTTCCCGGACACGTCCAGGGACGTCAGCACGGAGTTCACGCGCAGGCACTTGGCGATGAAGAACGCGTCCACCGTCGCCAGCTCCTGCTCGGCAAAGGACAGCGTGCGCACGCGGGGGTAGGCGAAGCCCAGCAGCGCGGGGACGGGCAACGTGGCGACGCTCAGCGTGAGGGTGCGCAGCACGCGATTGTCGCGCAGCGCCACCGCCAGCTGCTCCGACTCGGTGGAGTTGATGAGGTTGCCGGACAGGTTGAGGGCGGTGATGGAGCGGTTGGTGCGCAGCACGCCGCACAGGTCGGTGACGTGCCACCCCAGGTGGCACTTGGACAGGTCCACCTGCGTCAGCGTCGCGTTGGTGGCCAGTGCCTCGCTCAACGCCGCGGCGCCTTCGTCCTGCAGCTGGTTGCTCACCAGCGCGATGCTGCGCAGCACGGTGTTCCGCTTCAGCATCTCCGCCATGGCCGACGCGCCGACGGCGGTGAGGTCGTTGTTGAACACCACCAGCGTCTCCAGCACCGGCTGCGGCGTGGACATGAGCGCGGCACAGATGGCGGCGGCGCCCGCGTCACCCAGGCTGTTCCAGTACAGGTACAGCGACCGCAGGGTGCGGGAGGTCTTCAGCACCTCACACAGCGTGGCGGCGGAGGAGGGCGTGACAGGTGCGCCCTGCAGGTCCAGGTGCTGCAGCCGCGACTGCGCGACGGCCTCCAACAGCGTGCGCACGCCGGGCTCACCCAGGGAGCGTGCGGTGATGGTGAGGCGCCGCAGGGTTTTGTTCACGGTGAGCATGCCGTTGATCCAGGAGATGTCCAGGTCCGTCATGGGGCAGCCGCGGATCTCGAGCTCCTTGGTGCTGCGGTTCACCTTCATCACCTCGCCGATGATGACGTAGTCCAAGGGGTCCAACTGCACGCCGACGTACTTGATGGCGCGCCCTGCTGCGCCCACACGACGACCCGCCAGCTCATCCACCGCCAGCTCGGTGTTGGCCAGCTGCACGCGGTTGAGGTACTCGGAGTTGGCGCCCAGCTCGGCGAGGTGGCGTGCGGCGGCCGCGGTGATGTGGTTGTCGTTGATGACGATGTTGGCCACGGACTGGTTCCGCAGCAGGGCGTTGGTCAGGTACATGGCACCCTGGTCAGTGATGTCGCAGTTTTTGAAGCTGATGGGGGGTGGGGGGCAACACACAACAGCAACGAGACACAGCACACACACAAGGGGGAGGGTCAGCCAACGCGTTGGCAGCGGGCCACAACAACAACAACAACAACAACAACAACAATAACCAACGCGGAACGGAGAAGGAACAACAACACAAAAGAAGAAGAAGAAGAAGAAACAACAAAGAAGGCCGACGCAGGGACGCACATGATTTTGGTCAGCTTCTGGCATCGCCCGATCAACGGCGCCAGCTCGCCGACAGCATCGTCGCCGATGGGTCGATCCGACAGGTTGATGGTGATGTCTGTGTCCAGACGCAGCGCGACCTTGGCATTGGAAATGACCTCACGCAACTCCGCCAAGGCTTCGGCACGTGCTTCCGCCTCCGCTGCCTTCTCACGGCGGCTGCGACTCGACAGGGCTGGGGTGTGGTCACCCGGTGTGGAGGGCCCCGCCGACGAAAAGGAACGTGCCGAGGGGGATGCTGCGGGTGACGTCGCCATGGTGACCGCAGGGGGAAGGGCGGGGCAAGGTGTGTTGTCCTGCTTGTCAGCAACGCAGTTCTTGCTGGGTGGTCACACCATCACACGGGTGGTCATGCAGGCTGCCCACACGGTGCGTTTCACATCCGCATGCCAGCACTGCCTTTGACAAAATGGCTGACCGGGTCAGACAGGTTGTAACAACAAGCTTGCGTTGGGTGTGGCGGGTGGAGGGCGGCCGCACTCTCCAATCCAAGGATCGAGGTCTTGGCTTGCTGCTGTTCCGTTGTTTCATGAATTTTATGATCATGTGACATAAACCGCCTGCTCCCGCGTGCACTGTCTGCTGTGCCAAGTTGTCCCCCCAACCCTCATCGCCTCAGGCGATTCGCCTGCACCTATACGGTTCACCGCGCAGCCTGGAGAGAGGGCCGCGTGCATCCTCGTATCGCAGGCAACGCGAGGCCTGGTGGTTATGACCGCTGAAGCACCAAGCCTTTCTGCAGGGGGTGCGGTGTTTGGAAATAGTCAGCCACAAGTTCTGGATCCTGATTCCAGGATCCTTCACTACAAGTACTATTGTTTCGGTGCCCAACGCAAGCACTATCGCAAGCCATATCTGACATGTGTGTTGGTGGTGTGCGAAGGGTACAAAATCGGTGGTTGTGGCGCCAATTTCACCATCAGCTCCGAGCGGCGAAGGAGACCACCGGTCGGGATGAGTGTCGCTTGTTGTGGTTCTTGTACGGCCCAGGAAAAGTACCTCCAGCTTTCCTTGGGCTTGGTATCAGCGGCATTCCTATGCGAGAGGTGTGGTTCCTCAGCGCGTTGCACATGTTCTTCTCCTTTTGGTTCATATTTGTGCTGGGCGTGGTTGTGTGTAATGTGTACGTTCTGTGGTCGCGATGGTGGTGGTCGTGATGTGAATGTCCAGGCTTCCCACAACGACTATGGTGCTGGTGCCTACTTTGCTGACAAAGCATCGTTCGCGCACCACACTGCATTCAAGCACGGTGTCCACTGGGTCCCACAGTGGTGTGTATCAACTTGTCCTGGCGCGGGTCTTCGTCGGGGAGAGCAAGAACTTTGGGCGCGCGGTACACGAGCACACCCAAGCCTTGACGGCCCCGCCTGCTGGGTTTGACTCTGTAATGGCTGCTCTGCCTGCACTCGGGACGAACAGTGCGCACCCCAGTGGAAACCAGTTTGTGGTGTACCGTGAAAATCGGTCGTACCCTGCGTATGTGGTCACTTACACACTGGGAACTGCGGATTTGGAGCGCATTAACTTGCAAACCGTTAGCACTGCCTTTTCCGTTTCCCACGGCTACGAAGTCGCTGCCAACGCCCCACTTCCGCACCTTTCGCACGCGCCGGGTGTAAGGTTGCCCAGAGCTGCGTTTGAGGAGGACCATCCCCTGCTGTCGTCGCTTGTCGAGGATCGAAGCAAGAAGCTTGCGTACGCAGCGGCTCTTGGGCTGTCTGACGGCTTTCGCTCTCTGCAATCAAACACAGCATCGTATCGGACGTTAAACGTGCAACGGTACGGGAAGCCGCCGGGTTCAATCCCAAACGTTGACTCGGCCAACCCGCCCTCGATACAGCCGGGGAGCAGCTGTTCGGTGCGCACGCCAACTTACCTCAGGCCGCAAACACACCCCGGCCTTCCCCTTGTCCCGCTTCAACCAGCTCGAGAAGAGCTCAGCATACTGCTTGAGTGGCTGTCTTCTGCTCGACGTGCTCTGGAAGAGGAGCATTCAAGGAGTGTCAACCTGCAGCGGCAGCACGTCTTGGACAAGGAAAACATGGAACGTTCATTTCGTGTCACGTTGCAACAACTGCAAGGTGACCTCCGAGTCACCCAATCCCGCCTCCGTGAAAGCGAAGAGCAACTCCACGAAAGCGAAGGAGAGCGACATGCAGCCCAAGAACGACTCCGTGAAAGCGAGGGGCGACTCGACGTTTGTGAAAGGGAGCGACAGGCGGCGCAAGAACGACTCCGTGAAAGGGAACAACAGCTCCATGAATGCAAAGGAGAGCGAGATGAGTCCCAAGAACGGCTCCAACAATGCGAGGTGCAGCTCGACGCAATGCAGCGCCAACGCGACGCAAGTGAAGGACGCCTCCAGCGACGCCTCGAAGAAGTTCAGCAAGAGCTCGAGGGCACTCGACAGGAGCTTCAAGTCGTCCAACGTCTGCAGTTGGTGGTACACGCTGACCCACCGCAGCCTCAACCCCAGAGCTCCCCGCGTCGCGACTTGCGGCGTGGTTTCACGCTGCGATGGACGATGGGACTGATGGTGGGATTGCTGTTGGGGACTGGTCTGGGTGTCGCAACCCAGAGTGCACTGGGTGCCTACATGGATGTGGCGCCTTGGCAGGTGGTGTTCTTTGTGCTGTGCATGGTGTTGTACGTTGCCCTGCCTCGTCTTGTGCGATTCCGTGGGCGCGCCGCGCCCAGGCTAACATTCGCTGGTGCCGGTGACAACGACCCCGCAAGCAACGCTTTGCCCGGGAGTGGCTCCGTGAGTCAAGTGCTGGACCGAGTGCACACCGTGACCACTACGCTCGTGGACCGCGTTTGTTGTTGGCGGTCGAGAGACACTTTGCCTGGACCATGGCCTCGCCACCGGCGCCGCAGTGTCGCGTGTCAACGTGCCCTTGACGGCAGGGCATGTGGTCGTTTCGTCTCTGTGGCATGTGTTGCTGCAGCGTTTTGGGCACTTCAGTTGTACGTCTTCTTTTCTTGGCAAGGTGCATGATTCTTGTCAAGCGACGGTTGTGAGCCCTGCTTGCCGATGTTGGTGAGCTGCGGGGCCACAACCACCATGGGCCTATGTTTCCCATGTAGAATGCTGATTCCGTGGCACTCGACTGTGTATATACAGCACCGGCTCGTTTGTTGTCGGTGTCGTGTCGAGCGCCTCACATTCCAACATTAGAAAATATTATCTTGGGAGGGTTGCTGCCACAAACCACCTTCACGGCGGAAGCTCGAGCAAGGTGCTACAGCTGAGGGAGCTTGCAAAACAAACCATGGCGCCAGGGTCGGGTCTCGTTTTTCCTCGTGTGCTCTGCCTTGTATCGTCTCAGACGGCTCGTTTGCAGCCAAGCGACACACTGAACATGTATATGGCTGTCGTTTGCTCCCGCCCGCTGTGCCATCCAGCCGCGGGGGGCGAAAACGATCCGACATTCAAACATGTACAACTGCCCACCACGCCGACCACCACCCACTTGGCGCGCCTGCGTTGACACCAACCATGCCGCAGCAGCAGAGCCGATGATGTGACACTTGCAGCACGCGGTGACCACACACAGGAGATGACCGTGTCAGTCGTGGGTGGAGGCTTGCAGGACGGTGTCCGTTGACGTTGTCGTCGTGGACCAGAGCCAGTCCGCTACAAGGACCGCAAGGCCGACGCTGCCGCCGAACCCACTTGGTGCACGCTGTGTGTGTTGTATGTTTCGTGAATTGCGAAACTCTCTCTCTTGGTCTTTCTGTCTTGTCGTGCAACTGTAGCCGTTGTAGACAACATTGGATGCATGTTCAGCGTTTACAACTGAGCCTCCCGCGCCCTCAATCTCCCCCTCCCCAACCACAACCACAACCATAACCACAACCACAACCATAACCACAACCGTGTTCACATGTACGGCTGCTCCTCTGCTAACCGCTGTCTCTCAACACGCCGTGCCGCGAGCCGCTGTTTCCGGTTGCCGCCGCCGAAGAACGCACCAGGCCCCGGTGACGTCAGTCGCTCGATCTCCTCATACCCCGGGTCTTCCTCTGACCCCTTCCACTTGGCGCGCACCTCCTTCCACACCAGCCACGACAGTAGCAGGGCCGATGACGCGGAACTGTGTTGACACAACGAGCCACAGCCACACCACACACAGGAAAGAAACAAAATAAACAGCGTCACGTCGCAGGTGGTGGCGCCATGTTGTCCTTGTGCCACAACACATCCAAGCCCACACCAAAGCGTCACGTGCCACCGCGTTGACAACACGTACCATGCAATGAGAGCGTAGAACACGGCGTCCCAGCTGTAGCGCGAGGATATGATGCTGATCAAGACGCCCTGCAGCGCGGCTCCAATCGAGCCGGTGCCATCAATGATGCCCGTCACAGACGCCAGCAGCTTGGAGTCGTTCTTCAGAGACTTGTGCGCACCCAGATCCGCCGAGACAGCGGTGGTGATGAGCGCGTACGGCCCATTGACGATGGCGCCACACACCAGCATGAATAAAATGTTCAACCTGTGGTGGACGCAGCACTCTGGAAGTCAAGCTTGCGCCAGTGCATGGGCGCCGCATGCACCATCGAAGTGCCGGAAAACCATCGTGTGTGCGTGTGTGTGTGTGTGCGTGCCGGCGTGCGTGTTGGCAAACCACCAAACCACCGAAACAAAACACAAAAAGGTGCTGCAACGTACGACACAGATGAGTCACCAACTTCGCGTGTCAACACCCTGTAAAAATACAGCCCAGGAATCGCCAACAGCAGGAACAGCCACGCCACAAACGCTCGCATTTGAAGCTTGTCCGACAAAAACCCTGCTGTGATGCCCCCAAAGATGCCACCTGCGTCGGGGTTCACCACACACACATACGCGCACACACACACGTGGGGCCGAGGCAATAGCGAATGCGACGCACACGGTGTCAGACAAGTGTGTGACGACACAGGCAAGACAACCACGCAAGGCGAAAAGCAGAATGCTGGCCGTACCCAAATCGAAAAAGGTGGACAGTCTCCCGGCTTCGTCGGTGGAATAGTTAATGTGAGAGAGGTACAAAGGAAGCCAGTAGATGAAGGTGTACCTGTCCATGCGACCACGCCAACCATGCACCCACAGTCCCATTGATACACTGTTCCACCCAGGTGGAGAAAACACACACGCACGCACGCACACACGCACGCACACACAACCACCCCACGCCTAACGCGCCACGCCCAACCACACACACATCCACCGCCCCTTCCCGACGGCACGTACGCAACAAGCTTGGCAAAGAACAACGCCATGGCGAACGGAATGACGCCAGGGATGCACAAGGCGCGCACAAACGAGGCGCACGGCAGCGGCTTGCGGCGGTGCTGCGAAGCAGAAGAGGAAGAACGAGAAGCGGACGAGCCGGTGCGACCACCGCCCTTCGCTACATCCTGCAACGGTGCCGAATGCGGTGGTGCGGCGCCTGCACTACCACCGTCCGGCGTCTCCACCAGCGCGGTGTTGACGCTCCCATCGTTCGTGCCGTAGGCGTTGGTGCCGCCCATAATGCCGACTGGTGGCAGCAGGGGGTCTTCCGCGTCTGCGCCACGCAGGTCACCACCGACTCCGCCACCACCGTTTGGGGTGTCGTTGGGAGAAGGCAGGTCGCGGTGGTGTGGGTGTGCGACCAGGCCCGCCAGCACAACCAGGCCCATGGTGAAGATGATGCCACCCGGGATGAAGAACGCCATCGGCCAGTCGTTGCCGTGCATTCCGATGCCCAGTGCAGCGACGGACACAAGGGAGCCTGGATTGCACGGCACCATGGTGAGTGAGGCACAAGCAAATTACCAAAAAACAAAACAAGAAGCAGAAAACAAACCACAACCGATGGCGCGAGGCAGTGGGGGGAGGTGGGAGGGGGCAACACACTTCTTCGTCACACTGCACAACACCACAGACGCTACGCACCAAAAATGTTGCCACACGACGTATGGGCGTTCCATACACCCATGGCACCGCCACGCGTCTTTTGTCCAAACCAGCTGCTCGTTCCCCAAGCAACCCCCATCGCACACGCACACACGCACACATCACCGAGACCGCACGGGTGATTCGATGCGACGTTTGCCGTACAAGCAACCACCTTGGGCCCAAACTCACCTTCCCACCACACCCACCACGCTTGGCCAGCCGATGGACTGGAAAATTCCCTGGATGAGGTACACCAGCACGTAGAACCACATCTTGTGGATGTGCCAGTAGTACCCCATGCCCAACATGGCCACAAACACGCCCGACATGCACATGCCCAGCGCCAGGAACCACCGAAGGTTCACCTTGTCGCCGATGTGGCCCGACACAAACAGCCCCGCCGCGTAGGAGATGAGGAACACGGTGTCCAAGATGCCCAGCAGCACTTTGCCGTTCGTCAGGTTGGGGCGCACAGCTGGCGCGGGCGCGTGGCCGAGCGGCGCCACCTTCCAGAACAAGTTCTTGGTCACGGTGGTGATGAGCGGCAACGGCGTGCAGGTGTAGCTGCCATCGGCGTTGGACACGACGTACTGAAAGTACAGCATGTCGCCGGCGGCGGAGTTGATCTCCCAGCACGCCAGGTTGGCGGTGGCGCGGGTGCGGGTCGACAACGCGCGGGCACCGGCGTTTACGGGGCGCACGGCGCGGGTGATGGTGGCACCAGCTGCCGGGCCTGATGGCAACAGCCACGTCTGTGACCACACGCGACAGACACACACGCGGCACAGCAACACCACTGCGTCACACACAAAGCGGCTCCAGCAGCAGCAGCAGCAGTAGCAGTAGCAGCATGCAGCAGCAGCAGCAGCAGCAGCAGCAGCAGCAGCAGCAGCAGCAGCAGCAGCAGCAACGAGTGCCAGTTGTTTGTTTTGTTGAAATGGGGGTCGGAGCTCAACACGCCCATGTGGCAACGGGTATCATACCTGGCACACACCATCGACGGTGGAG
>Ga0213833_1002131_pt1 | contig 13202 bp, 7 predicted proteins | sample SWATP21_FD_160575 | JGI IMG/M metagenome (GOLD analysis project Ga0213833, IMG submission 160575) | Coastal seawater microbial communities from Marineland, Florida, United States - SWA TP2 #1 | ecosystem: Environmental > Aquatic > Marine > Coastal | place: USA: Florida | collected 2016-08-14
CCGCCGAAAGGTATATGTTGTTCAACCCCGGCATCATAGCGCGAATTTCGGCTACGGATAGCGCTACGTCGGTTGAGAACAGATTTAGCCACTGCAGTTGTGCCAAGGGTTTGAAATATTGAATCTCCGCCGTGCCGATGTTGCTGGATTTCAGGTTTAGCCGCTGCAAATTGCCAAAGCCCGACAAGCGCTGCCACTGCGTCGCCGTTAACTGCAGATTGCTGGCATCCAGATAGAGAACATTGGCGGCATACGGTGCCAGCCGGTTGAGCGCTGCTTCAATATGTACCGGCGCCACATGGCTTAAGTTAACTGTTAGCAGATCGTAGTTATTTACCAGCCGCCGGACACGCAAACCTTCCAGTGTATTGAGTTTCGACAGGTGCTTCTCGTCAATCGCCGGTAACTGGCGAGCCAGTGCTTTCAATTCCGGTGCCAGCCCGCCCGTCTGACTCACGAGGCTTTCCAGCGAGTGACCCTGCAGCCAGTGCACCACCACTGTAATATCGTCAGTCTGCAGAGGCCGCCCCTTGTGCAAGGGAGGCATGGCTGCAGTGTGATCGCGCGGGAGTAGCAGGCGACGCAGCAACTCACTGCCCTCGGGGTTCTGGTATTTCACAACGCCGCTACCCACCACCGCCGCATAACTGTCGAGCCGCAGATTTTTTTTCTGTTTCTGGTCGCCGTGGCATTTCACACAGGAGCGACGCAAGACGGGCTGAACTTCCTTTTCGAAATAGGCCTGATCAAGTTGCGAGCCGGACAGTTGGTCTTCGAGCAAGAGTGTGCGCAGTGCCTGCGGCATATTGCGCGTCAGGTGATCTTCACCGTGACTGAGATTGGCGCCATACAGTCCTGTTGCCAACACCAGCACTACGCTGGTCGCCAGCGCACCATTCTGCCACCAGAGACTTCCGTCCGGCCGCAAGCACTCAAATATAACCGCGTGCAGACGGTAGCGAATGCGCGCTGCCGCGTGCTTGACCCTCAAGGCCAATACCTGCCTGCGCACCTCCAAACCGGCGTGCACCTTTGGCAGCAGCCGGGCCGAGCACCACAGCAGCAAGCGTACCGGAATCAAGACGAAACGCAGCAGCGCACGAACGATAATCCAAAGTGCCCTGAACACAGCCCAACCGATGCGCAGAGCCAGCCCCGACACCCCTACCAACCCTCGTGTGAGGAGAAGCGCCCAATGAGGAAACTGGTACAGGAATGCAACCAGCATGACACTGACCGTCGTGGCGATACCCAGAATAGCGTGGCTGTTGACCTGCTCGCCACCATGCCCGTTAAAGGCGCGATTACCGATACCCAAGAGCATCGCACACAGGCAAGCCAGCAATGCCAGCCACAGCAGCGAGCGAATAGCGCTACCCAATTGCGCCTCGGGCCGCAGTCGTTGATAGAGGGCAAGCAGGGCCACGGTGGGCAGCAGGGCAATCGGAAAATGCACCGCTACCGGATGAAAGTCACTGAGGAAAGCTAGCAGGTTCATCATCGGCCTCAGGCAAACAGTTCCCGCACCACGCGGCATTCGCCGACGCCGGTGGGCTTAAAGGTTCTGCCGCCCAGCTCGTAGGTAAGACGCATATGATCAATACCGAGTGCATAGAGTATGGTGGCATTCAGATCATTGACGTTGACCGGATCTTTGACTGTGTCAAAACCGAACTCATCCGTTTCGCCGTAAACGCTGCCCTTGCGAATGCCCGCGCCCGCGAGCAACACAATGCCAGCATCCGGGTTGTGGCCGCGCCCGAAACCGCCAATGATTTTGCCCTCGTTAAACGGCGTGCGACCAAATTCACCGGCAACCACCACCAGGGTATCGTCCAGCATGCCGCGTTGTTTCAGATCGCGAATCAGCGCACTCAGCGGCCGGTCGATACCTCGGGCCTTCACAGGAAACTGCGTATCCAGCCCGCTGTGATGATCCCAGCCGGGATCCGTCACTCGCACAAAACGAATACCGCTTTCCAGTAAACGCCGTGCCGACAAAAGATTGGTGCCCATGGTTTTGGTGGCATCATCGTTGAGGCCATAATCTTCTCGCAGGTAGTCCGGCTCGGCTTCAAGGTTGAGTACCGCCGGAATTGACGACTGCATCTTGTGCGCCAGTGCAAACACATTGCCATGAGCAAGGCCCTTGGTGTCGCCGCTGCGACCCGCATACAGCCGGTCGAGCTGCGCAACCTGTTCGACTGCGCTGCGCTGCTGGGCCGCACTGATCCGCTCGGGTCGCTCAAGAAAATCCAGCGCGTTGCCTTCGGTTTCAAAGTACACACCGTGCAGGTCGCTGGGCAGAAAGCCGTTGCTGATATTGTCGGCGCCGCCCAGAGAAACAAAGCCGGGCAGATGCGGATTGTCACTGCCCAGCGCATAGTTCACCCAGGCGCCCAGCGAAGGTTTGTCGTTAAGGCGCTCGCCGGTGAACAGAAAGTTGCTCGCCTGGGGGTGGGCCGGCGCAAAGTTCTGCAGGGTTTTAATCACCGTCATCTCGTCAATCACTCCGGCAAGATGCGGAAATCGATCAGACATTTCGATGCCGGATTGCCCTTGCGGTGCGAAGGGATAGATAGGCTTGAGGCAGGCGACAGAACACTGGCCCTTGTATTTGGCAGGCGAGGTATCGTTCAGCCGATACAAAATCGATTTGTTCTCGAAGGACTCATAAGGAGACATGCCGCCCTGTTGCCAGATAAACAGCACCCGCTTTGCGCGCGGGAGAAAGTGATGCCCGCTGAAAATCGGATACTGCGCATCGGTGCTGGCACTGGCAAGAACACGTTGCCCGAGGAGGTTCATGCCCAGAGCCGCACCGCCGGAATACAGCGCAAGGTTCTGCAAAAGTTGTCTGCGTTTCATAGTGTTCCTCAACTGCGCACGGTCGCTTCGCGCAGACTCAGCAGAGTACGCGCCTTATTAACCCAGAAGTCAGCTTCGCTCCCCGCACGCGCGGCCATCGCCCGCGCAAACAACGCGCGCTCATCCGCATCGGGTTTACGCTGCAACACGCGTTGATAGAGCCAGCCAAGTCGTTTCTCATCGCTGCTGAATTCTTCCAGCACTTGCTGCGCAAGATGAGTCGACGCCTCCACCACCAGCGGCTGGTTCAGACTCGCCAGAGCCTGTATGGGCGTAATGCTTTCCGCCCGATGAATAACACTTTTTTCGCGGGGCTTTGCGCCAAAGGCTTTCAGCGCGGGCGGCACGTCGATATTTTTGCGCAGCAGGTAGATACTGCGTCGGTTACGATCATTCCCCTGCGCGGCAGCGCCGTGTTCCGTATGCTCACCGTACAGGCCCGGTCTCAGCATGCCTGCCGTCTTGAGCACAAAGTCCTGCACAAACTCGGCATCCAGTCGAAACACACTCTGGCGGGCAAAGTAGATGTTTTCCGGGTCAATCCGATCAAGAGCTTCGCTGGGCGCAGACTGCTGACGGTAGGCGCTGGAGGTAACAATCAATTTCACCAGATGTTTGACATCCCAGCCACTTTCCACAAACTCTGCCGCCAGCCAGTCCAGCAACTCCGGATGACTTGGCATTTCGCCGCCACTGCCAAACTCTTCTAACGTGGGAACCAGTGCGCGGCCCATAAACAAACGCCAGAAGCGATTGACCATTACGCGCGCTGTCAGCGGGTTGTCATCGGCAACCAGCCAATTCGCCAGATCCAGCCGCGTGAGTTTGTCGCCTGCCGGTGCACCCAGAAAATCCGGCAGCGCCGGGCCAACCCGCTCGCCACTGGTATCACTGATTGCCCCTGCCTTGAGTACCCGAACCGGCCAGCTGCGGGTGGAAGTGCTGGATACCCAACTGCGTTCTATTTCTCCCCACACAGTTTCGCGCTCGCGCTCCAGGCGCCGGATCGCCATACCCAACTCCCGAAATGCCGGTGCGCGCAGCACGACATGGTCTGTGTAGATTTCGCTGTAGGCATAGCGCTCTTTGATGGTGGCCAATACCGACTTCATGATGTCGTTGAAAGGCACCGGCGCGGACACACCGGCTCTGGTCGCAAACCAGGTGAAAATCTGGGAGGCATTGAAATCCCAGAAGTCGGTAAAGAACACGTATTTGTTAACAAAATTGTAGAGACTCTGGCGCACACTGCGCAGCCAGGGAGCAGTAACCACCGGGCCGCTGGCGTGTTGCTGAAAGGGGCTGGCGGCCAACATAGGTGTGTAACTCAAATTAATGCTGCGCGCTCTGGAGGCTTCATCGGGAAAGCGGATACGAACCTGCAGCTCCCTGCCCTTCATATTGCGCAGCGGCTCGTCCAGATAAAACACCACAAAGGCTTCGTTGTGCAGAGTTTTCAGCAGCAGGTCGTCTTTGCGCTCGTAGCGATATTTGTTGAATATATCGTCCGGCGTCACCTGCCAAAGGGTCTCATCCCGGCCATCGATCATGCGTGCTTCATTCAACGCACCCAGCTCGGTGCTCTCCACACTGGCAATCTGCACGGGACGCCACTGCCCCTCCTCACCCAGGGCAACACTGACTTCACTGATCGCCACCTTGTCGGGGATACCGAAACTGTAGCTGTCGCCTCCCTGTCGGGTAATGCGCAGCATCAGTGCACTCACCTGTTCATGGTCAACACGAAAACGCAGGTCATATTCAGCACCGGGCTGCTCTGCCGAGCTCAGTTTCAAAAACTGGATATCGCGGGTCACAATGGCACCGTTGCCGCCGGGCGGGCGCGTCACCTCTTTGACCAGATCGCTGTGGCTACTGTCTGATACGGCTCTGGCCTCGCTAAATTCCGGATCGATCCAGCGGTAGTAGTCGGGCGAGTCTGCCGCTTGCGCTTTCAACTCGCTGGCAAGGGCGCGCGCTTCACTGTCTCGTGCGGCGAGCTGTTCGCGCAACTGCACGAGCTCAGCGTCAATGTCGGCCAGTCGCCGCGTTTGCTCAGCGGTGGGCATGTAAACACGGGGCAATTTGAAATAGGCATCATCGGGATTACGCGGCGCAGTGGAGCTGCCGGAAACTCCTACAGACCAGACTCCGACACGGTCCAGATCGGAAAAAAAGGCGGCAAACTGGTAGTACTGTTTTTGCGACCAGCTATCGAACTTGTGATCGTGACACTGGGCGCATTCAAGCGAGGACGCCAGCCAGATCTGACCCAGTTTATCGACACGCTCGGTCAGGTATTTGTGAATGGCTTCCACGCCGACGCCATCCTGCACGCGCACAATCAGGTGGTTGTAACCCGAGGCAATCAGCTGCTCCTGGGTTGGCTCGGGCAATAGATCGCCGGCCAGCTGCTCGATGGTGAATTGATCAAAGGGCTTGTTGTCGTTAAAGGCTCTGATGACGTAGTTGCGATAGGGGTAAAAGGTGGTGAGGTAATCTCCCCGGTCGCTGATTTCGTCAGAGTATTTCACCCAGTCCAGCCACGGCACCGCCATGCGCTCACCGAACTGGGGCGAGGCCAGCAGCCTATCAACCAGCGCCTGATACTGCACGTCACTGCTGCCGATAGCCGACCAATCCCTTACCTCGTCGACGTCCGGCACCAGCCCTTGCAAATCCATCGTCAGGCGCCGCACCAGTGTGCGCGAATCCGCCTGCGGCGACGGCGCCAGCCCCTGCCCGCTCATGCGCGCCAGCAGGAATTGATCGATCGGATTGCGCGCCCACTCGCCAGCCTGCTCAGGCACGGATGGTCGCTCGACCGGCAAATAGGACCAGTGCTGTTCGTAACGCGCGCCTTCGTCTATCCATTGCCTGAGGGTGGCAATCTCGGTGCTACTGAGCTGCTTTTCAGTTTCCGGCGGCGGCATGCGCAACTCGCTGTCTGGCGCACTGACTCGCCGGTACAGGGTACTCTGCTCCGCTTGCCCCGGTACGATTACCCGCTCATAGCCGGCCTGACCGGTGGCATCGGCAAAGCTTTTCAGAAACACATTACCTTCGAGCTGCTTCTGGTCACCGTGGCAACCAAAGCAATTCTTGACCAGTATCGGGCGGATGTCGCGGTTGTATCCGACTTCTCCGGCACCGGCAACGTCGGGGAGGTATGCCAGGAATACCGCCGCCAGCAGACCTGCTAGCTGCTTCAACAAACGGTATGGCCTGAACAGCTCGCGCATGACTCCCCCACCTCAGTATTGGCTAAACCCACAGCCTACTACTGCCGGCTGAAATCAAGCTGAAGTCCTTGCGCGAGCGAATATCCAGCCGGCCAGCCCGGCGCATGTGCGCGCCGGACTCATACCGAGCTTCATCGGGTAGGCCTGATTAAGTGAAACGTATCAGGCAATTCAGCATTGCCCGCAACGCTGCGCTTATGCGTGCCTGCAACAGTGATAAGAGAGGAACGGTTAGAGAAACTGCACCCGCGCGCTAAACCGCCCGGTATCGGCGCAATAGGCGAGTGCCAAGCGAGCGCCGTGAAGCTCGCAGATGCGACTAACGATAGACAGCCCCAGACCTGTGCCGGCCTCTTCGGCCAGTTGCGGAGCATTGTCGCCACGGTAAAAACGGTCTGTCAGGCGCTCAGGCTCACGGACTTCCAGCGAATCATTTTCCACTGTCACCTGCCTTTCGCCGGCAGTAATCGCCACCTGCCCGCCCCGGGGGGTATAACGCAGGGCGTTGCTGACCAGATTGCGAAACAGTATCAACAGCGCTTCGCGGTTAGCCATAACACTGCAGCCGTCATCCACCTCAAACTGTAGTTGCAAACCGCGCTCGCTGAGGCGATGGCCCAACTCCGACACCACTTCTTCAAGCACCGGGTGCAACAACACCGTCTCTTCGCCCAGCGGCGTTTGCGGGTCCAGCCTCGCCAGCGTCAGCAATTGCCTCACCGAATGCGATGCCCGCTGCACACGCGCGTAAATGCGCTGCATCATCTCTGCGCTGGCGTCATCAGTCAGCAGACGCTGGCACAGTTGGACTTCGGTTGTTATCGCCGCCAGCGGCGTCTGCAACTCGTGGGCGGCATTCGCGGTAAAGCGCTTTTCATTTTCCAGAGTATCGGCCAGTCGCTCCAGCAGGTGATTGAGCGAGTCGACCACGGGAATCATTTCTTCGGGAACGGCCGGCTCCTCAATCGGTTCCAGACTCTGGCGCGCCCGGCGGGTTTCGATAAGTTGCGACAAGGCCCGCAGCGGCTTCAGATTGCGGTGAATCCCAATATAGAGAGCAACTATCGTCAGTGGAATGATCAGGGCCAGTGGCATCAGCAACTGCAACAACAGACGCCCCGCGTCAAATTGGCTGGCGGTGTTCGCCAAGCCCGTTGCGTACCAGACCTGGTAGCCCTCGTCGTGGAGATAGGTGACACGCCACATCTGGCCGTCCATTTCCTGATCCAGTGCCACCCCGATGTCAACCTGCGAAGGGTGAGGGAAAATCGGCGTATTTTGCCCTATCAGCAATTGAATTCCGCCCACCCAGACATTCAGTGCCGGCGTACCGAGAGTCCCCAAATCAAGGCCTTCATCGAGCCGGACCACCACGGGGTTGTCACGGGTACCTTCCTCGATACCCCGTTGATCATTCACCACCACCATGCTTTGCGAAAAGGTTGCCTGCAGTTGTTCCAGCTCGCCCTGCAAAAACGTTCGCCCGACTTTTGCCGTCACTTCCAGCATGGAGCCCAGCATCTTGTCGACTTCGCTCTGCAATACCAGACGTGCGGCAACCGTTGTCAGCAATGCCGACAGCAACCAGCTCACGAGAAAGATAGAAATAACGGTAGCAGTCAGTCGCTTGCGGAGCGAAGGCGCAATCATCACAGCACCAACCGGTAGCCAACGCCGCGCAGGGTTTCAATGCTGTCGCTGCCAAATTGCTTGCGCAGGTGCGAGATGTAAACCTCCAGCGTATTGGAGCCGACCTCGTCATCCCAGCTGTACAGACTCTCTGCCAACCGGGTTTTGGTAACAAAGCGCCCGCGGTTGCGGGCCAGCACTTCCAGTAGCGCAACTTCCTTGGCAGGCAGTACCAGCGCTTCGCCGCGAAAACGTACCTCGTGATTATGCAGAAAAATTTCAAGCTCGCCGGCTACGAGACTGGGGCCGGCAACCCCCGCGCTGCGCCGCAGAATTGAACGCAGACGGGCAAACAGTTCATTTACATCGAAGGGTTTGCTCAGATAGTCGTCGGCGCCCACATCCAGCCCTTGCACCCGGTCGGCCACCGTATCGCGCGCAGTCAAGAGCATGACAGGCAAGCCTTCGCCACGCTGGCGCAGGGCGCGCAAGACCTCAAGCCCCGATAGCCCCGGCAAGCCGATATCGAGAATAACCGCGTCGTACGCGGCAACTTCGGTGGCGTGCAATACCTCGCTGCCACGCGTAAGCCAATCAACCGCATAGCCCTCCAGGGCCAGGGCGGCCTGCAGAGATTCACCCAGTTGCTTGTCATCTTCCGCCAGCAATAAACGCATGGCCAACCCGTATTTATGAATGGTTCAAGACTCAGGGTAAACCCTGTTACTTAACTATAACTGAAGTACCCAAGGCCTGATCAGTTCAACTAAAGCCTACTTCCGGTGCTTAACCCATTCCATCAGGGTTACCCAGTTGCCATCAGGATCATAAGCATGGGCATAGACCGAACTCAGCGTGGGCGAAATATCGATGGTCTCAACTGGGTCAACCCGGTGGCCCTGCTCCGACAACCGTGCGGCGAGAACACTGGCCCCACTGACGGAAAACGCCAGCCGGACCAGACCCAGATGTTCTGCCGGCGAGGAGTAATTCGCGCGCTTTTCAGGCGCCGCCCACTGCATGATCTCCAGCCGGGTGATGGTCTTTGGATCGGTGCTTCCCAGCCCCATACCCACACAATAAAAATCACCGGACGGCGTACGATTCAGGGGAATCGAATCCAGATCATTGATGTCACCCGGATTGTTGAAGTCATGGCTGATGATCCGATCGACATTGAATCCCAGCAACTGATAGAAGCCGATGGTGGCTTTGATGTCCCGGCAGTGAATGACTGCGTGGCTGATGTTTTTGACAAACCCTTCCTCACCCATGACGCCTATCCTGTGTTGTTATCGTTAGCGGCTACGCTGCATTGATAGTGAACAACAGCGCGGCCGGAAACAAGCCTCAGCCATCACTAATTGCGTCGCTCCGATGTGTTATCCAGCCCATTTTCTCAAGGCCGGGAGCGCAGCAGCGCAGCCTCAGTCAATTGCGGTTAGCGGGAATCAGGCTCTTTTGCTGGCAGCCCGTCGCGGTAACCGCTATCGTTTGCATTTGGGTCTACTGAGTACATGTAGCGTTAATCACTATGGGTAGCGATCAACCGACTGCGTCCGGTTTCAAGCGAAGCGTCGTCAATGCACATATTCTGCTGTCTGCCGCCCAGGCGCGCGGGATGCCGCCTGCCCAGGCATTGGCAAACTGCTCATTGTCGGGAGACGCCTTGCGCTCCCAGACCAGCCTGATTTCCGCTGGCGACGAACTCCAGATGATTCGCAACATTCTGGCAAGACAACCACTGGAATCGGGTATCGGTTTGGCTGTGGGCTCCCGATACCACCTGGCGGCATTTGGCGTCTGGGGCTTTGCCCTCGCCAATAGCGCGACGGTGGGAGAAGCTGCACAACTGTCGCTGGCCCATTCCGCCATGACCTTTGCTTTCTGCCAGTTGAGCATCGAAGAACACGGTGACCGGGTACACTGGTACTTTGATGATGCCGGCGTGCCTGACGACCTGAAGGTATTCGTCATTGAGCGGGAAATGGTGGCACTGGGCATGGTCGCGCACGATCTTCTGGGCGCCAGCTTCGAGGCGCTTGAAATCTGGTTCAACTACCCCGAACCGAGCCATGCCGAGCTCTATCGCAAATACTTTAACGGCCCGCTGCGCTTCTCTGCCCCCCGCAGCGGCTTTGTACTTCCTCAATCCCTGCTGTCTCAGCCACTGCAAGTACCCGATGAAGTACTCAAGGCCGCAGAATCCTCCGGGATTCGAAACGAGCAGCCCGCCATCACTGATCGCGTTCGCAGCGTGCTGCTTGCCAACATGAAAGAACTTCCGGCGATGGAAGCGGTTGCCGAAGAATTGTGCATGACGGTGCGAACGCTGCGACGGAAACTGGAAAGCGAGGGAGTAAGCTACCGACAACTGGTGGATGAAGCTCGCTGCGACCAGGCCCGACTGCTGCTGGAAAACACCGCAATGAGTACCGACGAAATTGCACAGCGACTGTCCTATGCCGATGCATCCAGTTTCAGTCAGGCTTTTCGCCGCCTGACCGGCACCTCACCGGCGGCCTACCGGCAGGCAAAGCGGCGCAGCTGAAAGATAGCAATCACACCATCTGACGGTAGACACCCTAAATAACTTCCAGCACTATTCTCAATCAATAACAGAAAGGAACAACGATGAGCGACTACTTCGAATGCACCCCGGTGGGTCTGGATTTTCTGGAACAGACCAAAAATGTTTACAAGGCGGAAGAGATTATCCGGGCAACGCCAGAGCAAATTTTTGAGGTGTTCGAAGACGAAGTCTCCTGGACCGTCTGGGCATTTCCCATACAGAGAGTGGAATGGACGTCACCAAAACCCTTTGGCGTTGGCACAACACGGACGGTGTACATGATGGGGAATATGGACGGCTATGAGGAATTTGTCGCGTGGGAGCGCGGAAAGCGGATGGCCTTTACCTTTGTGGGCTGCAGCAAGGATGCGACTGAAAAATTCCTCGAAGACTATCGCGTAACGGATCTGGGCGACGGCACCTGTCGAGTCACATGGTATATGGCCATGGAGAACCGGGGCGGCCCCAACTGGAGCGACGCCCTGATACGCCCGATTATGGGTATGGCCAATCGCTGGATGTTCAAACGATTCAAAAAATACACCGAAAAATACGCTCTGAACGCCAACGAACAGGCAGCACGCTCACCAGAAGCCTGATATCAATCGGGCCTTGCGGCGGGCATCACGCCCGCCTTTCACCAAGCATCGGAAGTTCTTCCCCTCTAATCAGGGCGCGCAATCGCCGTTGTTGTAATCTCCGTCCAGCACGGTGTTGATCCAGAGATCAACCAGCGCCGCAGCCTCATCATGTTTCACGCTGCGCGCCAGCGGCGGCATTTGAATACTCAGATCTTCAGAGTGTACGCGAAAACTCACAATCGAATCATTGGCGCTGGTTGGCACGATATCTCTCGAACGGCCACCTGACGCCGAGCCTGCGGTATTCGGCTGTTTACAGATACCGTAGTTGAGATCCACCTTGCGGAACACATCAAGGAACACGCCGGTGCTGCCAGCCAGGCCCTTGCGGTTGTGGCAATGCGCGCAGTTGGTTTCCAGCCAGGCACGTGTTCGCACTTCAACGTTGTGCTTGGTCGCATCGCTGGCATTATTATTCTGCAAGCCCGCGATTGAAAAGGTATCGCCCGGCACATCAAAACGCGGCAGACGCGGTGCGTTAGCCGCCACCAATGTAGCCGGGTTGACGGCCAGATTTGTCGGACAGCCGCTTATGTAGACGGAATCACAGAGGTGCTGCAACTGATTGACCGGGCCGCTGCCAAAATCAATCGGACGATTCATAAGGCGAACCTTGGGGCCGATGGGTGCATCACCCGCCTGACGGTCGTCGTTGTTGTGGCAGCTGCCGCACTGATTGGGATGCGGAATCGCGTAGCTGGCCGTGCTTCCCGAGTAGGTTTTTTGAACAGCCGGATCGGGATCAGGATAATTCCAGCTAACGCTTTTCTTGCCGCCTGAAACAGCCAGCACGGCATCGGTTCGATTACCGGACGAATCCGTTTCCCACTTGTAAGGCAAACCTTCCCAAAAGCTGCTGCCCTTCTCATCCGAACGGTGAATCAACAGTCGGGTTTCAACAACATCTTCATTCGCGCCATCTTTAAAGCTAAAGGTCTTGGCGATAACCGTACCCACTGGAAAATCGAGGGTGGCATTGGGCGAGGAGGCATTGCCCACAACCCACTGGGCAGATTCACCCTGTGGCAAAAACAGTACGCGGTATTTGCTCGCGTAATCCGAGAAAAGCGGCGTGGTCAGATCAAACAATACGCCATTGCCATTGAAGCCCGACCGGGGGTCGGTCGCGTCGGCAAACAGATTGTAGTGCGACAATTTCGGGCAGTTGAACGCAAGCGCGTTTGCATTGATCGCGTTGCCACTGCCAGCCTCGCAAACTGCCAGAATTTCATCTGCCGTGGGCGGCTTCACACCACCGGCACCGGGTACATAAGGTTGAACAACGGCGGGCGGAATCGGCGCCAGTTGCGCACCAAACAAGGTCGGGCAATCGTGGGCATTTATGTCCACTTTGGGTGGGTTGGTTGGCTCAGTATCCACAAAATTAAGGTATTTTCGGCTATCAGGTGAAAATATGTTTGCACCGACATCACCGGCATCCGGAAAACAATACCAGAACAAAGGGTGGCGCCGGGTACCCGCACTTACGTCACTGAATTTGTAATCGTTGTAGCGACAGGTAGGGAAATCACTGCTGTCGTAATCGGGCTTGCCCAGAGCCTTCCCGTCCTGTGCGATGCTGTTGTCTACCTTGGCTTCAAACTCGGGCGTAAGGTCACAACCATTGCTAGCTTTGTCGTACATACCGTCCCAGACAATGTGCGCGCCCTGACCAATGTAGGGGTCGCCTGCCTGCAGCGTTTTGATCTGAACCAATGCGGGTAGCAGCGACGTATGCGACTGATCGATACAGGGGACGGCAGACGGATCATCAGTAATACCCATAAGATAATCTTGCAGCCCTTCCAGCACTTTCCCGGGATCGATAGCACCACTCTCATCGTCTCTACAGGTAAATACACCTTCCCGCGGCGGCTCGGGGAGCGTGCCGTTGGTTGTAAAAGTATTGCTGTGGATATGAATCCCTTCGGGATACAAATCCATGCGTTTATCGGGATGATCCGGTTTGAACTCCAGTAATTCGTGGCTGACAAGCACCACACCCAAGGTCCGGTTAAACTCGACAATGTTTTTGAAAAACTCTACCCGGTCGTAACCCAGCTGCAACATACCCACGCCCTGCGGAACGATCGAGACAATGCCACCCGGAGCAAAGTTGGGCTGATTATTGAAACCAGAATAACTGTCGAAAATTCGCGTGCCATCACCATACTGGTTGAGGCCGGGCAAATCGAAAATCAAAAAGCCGGTGGTATTACAGTGCGCTACGTTGTTGTACAGGTCGGCGCG
>Ga0213833_1002136_pt1 | contig 13174 bp, 12 predicted proteins | sample SWATP21_FD_160575 | JGI IMG/M metagenome (GOLD analysis project Ga0213833, IMG submission 160575) | Coastal seawater microbial communities from Marineland, Florida, United States - SWA TP2 #1 | ecosystem: Environmental > Aquatic > Marine > Coastal | place: USA: Florida | collected 2016-08-14
AAGCGTTGCTGCCATTCGTCGAGAAGGGCCGTGTCGTCGCCGCTGGCGGTAAGCTTAACCTCAAGTGCCGGCATGGAAGCGCGAAATCCGAGGTCGATAGCAACCGGCCAGTCGGGATACTGCGCGCTTATCAACTCCTGCAAAGTGGATTCGCCACGACCAAAAACGAGAAGGCGCCGGGTCTCGATGCTGTCGGAGCTGAAATCGCTTTGTAGTTTGGGTAAAACTTCATGGCGAAACATGGCTCTGAGTTCAGAGGGTACGCCGGGCGTTGCGAAGATCTGGCAGTTATTTATCACCATATGGATACCCACAGCGCTGCCGGATTCGTTGGCGAGAATGCCGCAACCTTCGGGTAGTACTGCCTGCTTCAGGTTTGCCTGATTAAGTACAAAGTTGCGCCGCTCACACCAGTGGTTGAGGTGGGCTATTGCGCCGGGATGTTCGGCTAATCGCGTTCCGGCGGCTAGTGCGAGGGCTTGTGCCGTGAGATCGTCGACCGTGGGCCCGAGACCGCCGTTGATAATGAGTACGTCGGCGCTTTCACTCTGTGTCTTTATCTCTGATACGAGCAGCTCAATGTCGTCGCCCACCGTTACTTTGCGCTCTATGCGCCAGCCGTGCTGGCCGAGGAAGTCTGCCATCATCGAGGAGTTGGAATCGACGATATCGCCCGCCATCAGTTCGTTGCCGGTTAACAGTAGTTGTATTTTCATCGAATTCCGTCTGGGCGCTGAGGGATGTAATTCCGGCACTCTTTTTGTGGGAAAGTGACGGTTGCAAGAAAAGTGATTGTGAAAATAGTAGTGCGCTTGTACGCTAAATACAATTGCCGAAGCGAGGGCGAGAGACGTTTATGAATCGATGGTTAAGTGTTTTGATGTGCCTGGTAATGGCTGCCGTCGTGAGCTTGCAAATTTACCAACTGCGCAGCAACCAGACCTTTCAGCGGGATATGGCTCAGGAGCTGGCGACACTGCGAACGGAGCTGGAAGCGGCCCGCGAAGACAACGCACGGCTTGAAAGCGAATTGGCGGAATTGCGCAGCAACGACGTGGGCGCCATGGTTGAAGGCGCTAGTGAAGCTTTGGTAACGGGCTGGAACAGTATGCTCGATGCGCTGGAAATGGAATTGCGCAAGGCGGAGAAATCCTTACGTGAACGATCGGCCAAGCCGGATTCCGGTGCTGACTAGAGATAAAACTGACAGGAGAACGTGAGTGGGCGAAATCAAGCGCAAGGTGCAAACCGTCGAGGTGAATTATATCTGCGATAAATGCTCCCACGGCATGGTGGAAAAATCCGGCGACATGAACCCGAAAACCGGAGAAACCCCGCATAAATGCATGATTTGCGGCCACGAACAGATGTTTAAATGGGTTGCTTACCCGCGTATTGATTACATCGGCGAGGACGAAAGCCTCTAGCGAGCACCATTTGACAGGAAAAGGCTGGCGATCTGTGCGATCTCCAGCCTTTTTTATCGCCCCTCGGTTGCCGAAGGACGCCGGATTCAAGAGCTGGGCAGCAAGTCCAGGCGCATACCGGCACTCCAGCCACCGTCGACAATAAACTCGGCGCCGGTGGAATAGCTGCTGTCGTCTGAAGCGAGATACAGAGACATTTTGGCGATTTCTATCGGCAGGCCTACGCGCGGCAGTGGGTGTTGGGTGTAAAAGGCATTGTCTTCGTCACCGGGCTCGGTTTTGTCGCCTGCGCTATGCATGGCAGTGAAAACGCCGCCGGGGTGAACGGTGTTTACCCGGATATTGTGAGGACCAAATTCAATTGCCGCCGACTTGCTCAGGCCGCGTAGCGCCCACTTGCTTGATGAATACGCGCTTAGTCCATTTTTGGACTGCAGCCCATCGATTGAGGAAATGTTGATGATAGAGCCGCCGCCAGCCGCTTTCATGGCAGCAAAGGATTCGCGCATGCCGATATAAGGGCCGAGCTGGTTTACGCGAATAATCCGCATGTAGTCGTCGGGTGTCGCTTCGGTGATGGCGGCGGCATACAGGATGGCGGCGTTGTTGACCAATATTTGATAGCTGCCCAATGAAGTGGCCAGGTTCACCGCGCTTTGCCAGTCATTTTCCTGACTGACGTCGACGTGGATATAGCGTGCGTTTTCACCTATGGAGGCGGCAACGGCTTCGCCTTCCTTGTCGAGCACGTCGGCAATAACAACGTTTGCGCCTTCGTCGGCAAAGAGCCGGGCTGTGGTTTCACCCATGCCGCGTGCGCCGCCAGTGACTATGGCTACCTTTCCACTTAGTCGTCCCATCAAATTTTCTCCTGTAAAATTGGCGCCTGTAAAATACGCACCAGTATTCTCGCCAGTAAAAGTGCAGCCATTTAATCGCTGTGATGAAATGGGATCAACCACCGGCACAAACTTTTAGCCGGCAGTTCAAAAAGGGGCGGTAACCCATGAGCAAAATAGAAGACTTGCTGGAGCGCGACTCGATCAGGCAAGTGCTAACGGCCTATGCCAATGCATTGGACTCCTTCCAGCCAGAGCGCTTGCTGACGGAGGTGTTCAGCGAAAACGCCGAGCTTGATTACAGCGCAGCCGGAGGCATAGAGGGAAATCCGGTTGAATTGGTGAACTGGTTGGGTGAGGCAATGTCCAAGTTTGATACGTGGCAGCACCTTCTTGGTAATTTTGTGATCGAGGTCGATGGCGCTACAGCAAAGAGCCGCACAGAATGTTTTAATCCGCTGCACAGCAGCACTGCAACCGTATTGGTGGGTTGCTGCTATCACGATGAACTTAGCAAAGCAGGCGAAATATGGCGTATTAACCGGCGCCGCTTGTCTGTGTCCTGGATGAAAGAATGGTCTTGAATAGAAGTTTGATTGTCGTTGTGTTGTCAGTCGTTTTTCTTGCCGGTTGTGTAAAGCAGTCACCTCCGGCCGACCCCGCTACCGTGGCGGATGACCCTACAGATGTCACATCGATAGACAGTACTGCCGCTCCGTCGGTGGGGGGCGCTGCAGCGCCGGCTGGCGCGCAGACTTCGCCGTCAGGCGGTTCAGTGCAGCAAGCCAGTTACTCGACCGCAGAGTCGGCGGGCCGCTCTGCGGGCAGCGAGCCGGCGTGGCTGGAATTCGGTGATGAGCTGGAGGCGGAAACCGCCAGTGGTGAAATACTCAGGCTGAATCTTGCCTTGCCGGAGGAGGGAAAGGAGAAGGTGGACCACCTGTTTGCCGACAGCGACAAAGGGCCAAACTATTTTAAGTCCACAAAGGAAAAGAAAGAATCTGTAAAGCTAAAGGGCAAGCTCTATATGATAGACGAGCCTACGGCGGAAAAGCGGATTGAGAACGTGGACGGCGGTGAAGTGGGGATTGTTGTTCCGCTGAAATAGTCTTGTAGCGAACCTCCCGCCGCCAAGCCCTCATAATGGTGAGGGCTTGGCGGCGGGAGTTAATCAGCTCAGCGCTTGTCTACAGCAACAAAGTCGCGTTGAGCCGGGCCTTTGTAGAGCTGACGCGGACGACCAATTCGTGAATTGTCCTCGTGCATTTCGTTCCAGTGTGCAATCCAGCCGGGTGTGCGGCCCAAGGCGAAGATTACGGTGAACATGGATGTCGGAATGCCCAGCGCTTTGAGGATAATGCCTGAGTAGAAGTCGACGTTCGGGTAGAGTTTTTTCTCGATGAAGTAGCTGTCTTCCAGTGCGATTTGCTCCAGGCGAGTCGCGATTTTCAGCAGGGGATCTTCAATACCAAGCTCGCCCAGTACTTCGTCGGCAACCTTCTTCATAACTTTGGCGCGGGGGTCAAAGTTTTTGTAGACGCGATGGCCGAAACCCATCAGCCGGAAGGGGTCATTTTTGTCCTTGGCGCGGGCAACGCACTCATCTACGCGTGACTCGTCGCCGATTTCGTTCAGCATTTCCAGTACCGCTTCATTGGCGCCGCCATGTGACGGCCCCCAGAGCGCTGCAATGCCGGCAGAAATACAGGCAAAGGGATTGGCGCCGGTGGAGCCTGCCAGACGCACAGTTGACGTTGAAGCGTTTTGTTCGTGGTCAGCGTGGAGCAGGAAGATGGTATCCATGGCCTTTGCCAGAATCGGGTTGACCTTGTACTCCTCGCAGGGGTTGCCGAACATCATGTACAGGAAGTTCTCCGCGTAATTAAGGTCGTTGCGCGGGTACATAAAGGGCTGGCCAATGGTGTACTTGTACGTCATGGCCGCCAGTGTTGGCATTTTCGCCATCAGGCGAATGGCTGATATTTCGCGGTGGTGCTCGTCGCTGATGTCCAGTGAATCGTGGTAGAAGGCAGATAGTGCACCCACCACGCCACACATAATGGCCATAGGGTGAGCGTCGCGACGAAAGCCCTTGAAGAAGGTGCTCATCTGGTCGTTCACCATGGTGTGCATACCCACATTTTTGGTGAAAGCTTCTTTTTCAGTTTTGCTGGGGAGTTCGCCGTATAGAAGAAGGTAGCAGGTTTCCAGAAAATCAGAGCTTTCGGCCAGCTGCTCGATAGGGTAGCCACGATGCAGCAAAACGCCTTTGCCGCCATCGATATAAGTTATCTTGGACTCGCAGGCTGCTGTGGATACAAAGCCTGGGTCATAGGTGAAATATCCTTCGCCCGTCAATGCACTTACTTCAATCACGTCTGGGCCGATAGTACCTGAATACACGTTCAGGTCGATGGTTTTGCCATCAATCGTCAGACTGGCTTTCTTGTCACTCATTACGACGAGCTCCTGTTACTGTCTTTTGAACGTAGCGTCCTGTTCCTGGCATTTCGATTTGCGCTGAAAGGCAACTTGTATATGGAATCGGACTCTAGCCGGAGCGACAAATATAGAGCCTCGAAATGTTTTGTCAACGTTGCAAACTTTCGCGTTTTATCGTTACAGGTCGCGAAAATCGGTTAAATATTAGGCATTTTCGCCGCATAGTTGGCGTATTGCATTGAAATGAGGCAAACGCCGGAACAGTGCGTCGATTTGCGGCAATATTTTGGTGCGGAAAAGTCGCTAAGCGCTTGAAAAAACTTTTTTTTGCACCGCTTTGAAGCGGCCTAAAGCGGTTTGTAATTGCTCTTTGATGGCCCTATAATGCGCGGCGTTTCCAGTATGCACAGTATTCACACTATATATAGTGCTAGTGCGGCCCGTTTAACGGGTTATGCCGGAATACAGTTATGCTCCACATCCTTTGAATCGCCTGCGCTAGTCAGGCCAGAAAAAGTGTGAATTAACCGTGAACGATAAACGACCCGTAAACTTGGATATCGGTACGATGGCCCTGCCCATCACCGCTATCGTCTCCATTTTGCATCGTGCAAGTGGGGCTTTCATTTTCTTCGCCGTTGCCATTCTGTTTGCCTTGCTGGGGCAAAGTCTCAGTGGGCCGGAAGGCTTTGCCGCTGCGCAAGAGTGCCTCAATTCCTTTATAGGGAAACTGCTGGTGTGGGGAACGCTGTCCGGCGTTATCTACCACTCGGTAGCAGGCGTCAAGCACCTGATTATGGACGCCGGCATCGGCGAGACCATGGAAGGCGGCATACGTGGTGCGCAACTGGTGTTTGTTGTGTCCGGGCTGCTGATTGTTATTGCGGGGTTGTGGATATGGTAAGGGCGGTTACAAGTTTCGGACGCAGCGGCCTGTCCGACTGGCTGGTGCAACGGGTCAGCGGCGTCATTTTGCTGGTTTTCGCTATCACGATGGTGGTCAAACTGGCCTGTGGTGGTGAGCTGAGCTATGAGAGCTGGAAAGCATTCTTTGACGGCATTTGCATGCAGGTGCTGACAACCGCGGCGCTACTCTCGCTGGTAGCTCATGGCTGGATCGGCATGTGGGCAATATCCACAGACTATTTCACCGAGCGCCTCATGGGTGCCAAGGGTAATGTGATCCGCCTGGCCTTTCAGGCCGTGTGTGCGGCGGTGTTGTTCACCTACCTCATCTGGGGTTTGCGGATTCTGTGGAGCTGATCAATGACTAATATTCGAACCATTTCTTTCGACGGCGTTATCGTCGGTGGTGGCGGCGCCGGTATGCGCGCGGCACTGCAGCTGGCCCAGTCTGGTTACAAGACGGCCGTGATTTCAAAAGTCTTTCCGACCCGCTCACACACTGTATCTGCCCAGGGTGGTATTACCTGTGCGATTGCCAGTGCCGATCCTCAGGATCAGTGGCAGTGGCACATGTACGACACCGTCAAGGGCTCCGACTATATCGGTGACCAGGACGCGATTGAGTACATGTGTTCGGTCGGGCCGGAAGCGGTATTCGAACTGGACCACATGGGCTTGCCGTTTTCGCGCACAGAAGAAGGCCGTATCTATCAGCGTCCCTTCGGTGGTCAATCCAAGAATTTTGGTGAGGGTGGTCAGGCCGCTCGCACCTGTGCTGCCGCTGACCGTACCGGTCATGCGCTGCTGCACACCCTGTATCAGGGTAACCTCAAAAACAACACGGTCTTCTTTAACGAGTGGTACGCCACCGATCTGGTGAAAAACCAGGATGGTGCGGTGGTCGGTGTTATCGCCATCTGTATCGAAACCGGTGAAGTGGTTTACGTTAAATCCAAGGCAACGGTATTTGCCACTGGCGGTGCTGGCCGTATCTACGCCTCAACCACCAACGCTCATATCAATACCGGCGACGGTATCGGCATGGCGCTGCGCGCGGGCTTCCCGGTGCAGGATATCGAAATGTGGCAGTTCCACCCCACGGGCATCGCCGGTGCGGGTGTTCTGGTTACCGAAGGCTGTCGCGGTGAAGGCGGCTATCTGGTGAACAAGGACGGCGAGCGTTTTATGGAGCGTTACGCACCCAATGCCAAAGATCTGGCGGGTCGCGACGTGGTTGCGCGCTCCATGGTGCTGGAAATCCTTGATGGCCGTGGCTGCGGCCCTGAAGGTGACCACGTCTACCTGAAGCTCGATCACCTGGGTGAAGAGGTGCTTGAGAGCCGCTTGCCCGGTATCTGCGAACTGAGCCGTACCTTTGCTCACGCTGACCCTGTTAAAGAGCCGATCCCGGTTGTGCCAACCTGTCACTACATGATGGGCGGTATCCCAACGAACATTCACGGCCAGGCGCTGACGCTGGATGCGAACGGCAACGATGCCGTGATTCCCGGCCTGTATGCCTGCGGCGAAGTGGCTTGCGTATCCGTGCACGGCGCCAACCGTCTGGGTGGCAACTCGCTGCTGGATCTGGTGGTATTTGGTCGCGCTTCCGGATTGCATATCGAGAAAACGCTGCGCGAAGGTATCGACATACGCGATGCGTCCGAGACTGACATCGACGCCGCAGCCCAGCGCGTGATGAAGGTGGACAGCAGCAAGGGCGGCGAGCGTGTTGCCGATCTGCGCAAGGAGTTGCAAAACACCATGCAGAACCACTTCGGTGTGTTCCGCAACGAGAAATTCATGCAGGAAGGCATCAAGAAGCTGGCTGATTTGCGCGGCCGCATCGAAAATGCCCACCTGGAAGACAAGAGCATGACCTTCAATACCGCCCGTATCGAGGCGCTGGAACTGCACAACCTGTTTGAAGTGGCTGAGGCTACTGCGATCACGGCCGAAGCTCGCAAGGAAAGCCGTGGTGCTCACGCGCGCGAAGATTACGAAGATCGTGACGATGAGAACTGGTTGTGCCACTCGGTGTACTTCCCCGGTGACAAACGTGTGGGCAAGCGCGCAGTAAACTTCGCGCCGAAGACCCGCGAAGCGTTTGAGCCGAAAGCACGTACCTATTAAGTCGGGGAGATAAAGAATGTTGCAAGTAAGTCTGTATCGTTACAACCCTGAGACTGATCAGGAACCCTACATGCAGGATGTCGAACTCGACACCGGCGGCAAAGACCTGATGGTTCTGGATGTGCTGGAATTGCTGAAAGGGCAGGACCCCAGTGTGACCTTTCGCCGCTCGTGCCGCGAGGGCGTCTGTGGTTCTGACGGCATGAATATCAATGGCAAGAATGGTCTGGCCTGTATCATGCCGCTGTCTGAAGCCATGCGCGGCGGCAACAAGCTGATACTGCGACCGCTGCCCGGATTGCCGGTAGTACGCGACCTGGTTGTAGATATGTCCTTGTTCTACAAGCAGTACGAGAAAGTTAAGCCCTATCTGATCAACGATACGCCTGCGCCCGCGATCGAGCGTTTGCAGTCACCGGAAGAGCGTGAAAAGCTGGACGGCCTGTACGAGTGTATTCTCTGCGCCTGCTGCTCAACGTCTTGTCCGTCATTCTGGTGGAACCCTGACCGCTTTATTGGCCCTGCCGGTTTGCTGCAGGCTTACCGCTTTTTGGCGGATAGCCGCGATACCGCTACCGAGCAGCGCTTGAGCGAACTGGACGATCCGTTTAGCGTGTTCCGTTGCCACGGCATTCAAAATTGTGTCAATGTTTGTCCGAAGGGCTTGAACCCGACTCGCGCGATTGGTCATATCCGCAATATGCTGTTGACCCACGCGACCTGAGAGCTTTATTAAAAAGCCTTGGTAAGATATTGTAAGTATTGAAATTCTGGCCTTCTCTGTCATCGTGGTTACGATGGGGCCAGAACGCTTTACTCCGGCATTCTTATGTGGGGTGGGCGCAGTACCCTGGGCCGAATGGCTCTGAACTGAAAAAGAGGAACCGAATAACCCCTGCGGTTATCTGTGAAAGACAGGCGGTTCTCGCAATAGCCAGTAGTCGTGTTTCGGGGGAGAGCGGCAGGGCATTGCGCGAAGCGGTCCACAGCGGAAACCGCGATTGAAGCAGGTGGGAACCCATGCAAAAAGGCTCGATGGAGTTGCTGTGGAGCAGCTCACATATTTCGGGTGGGAATGCGTCTTACGTTGAAGAACTGTATGAGACCTTCCTGACAGATCCAAACGCCGTGCCGGAAGCGTGGCGAAGTTACTTTGAAAAGCTCCCTCGCGCCTCGGATCACACAGTCCGCGATATTCCGCATTCGCCGATTCGCGAGCATTTCGCCAATCTCGCCAAAATTCGGGTGCGGCCCTCGGCGGCGGCGACCACCAGCCCGGTATCGGACCACGAGCGCAAGCAGGTTCGTGTCATCCAGCTCGTCAGCGCCTATCGTCAACGTGGCCACCAGAAAGCCGATCTCGATCCGCTGAAGCTCTGGAAGCGTCCCCCGGTTGCTGACCTGGATTTGCACTACCATCAGCTCAGCGATGCCGACCGCGATACCGTTTTTCAAACCGGCAGTCTGTATATCGGCAAGGATCAGGCGACCCTCGGCGAAATTCACGAAGCTCTCGAAAAAACCTACTGCAGTACCGTGGGTGCCGAGTTCATGCACATCGTGAACACAGAGGAGCGCCAGTGGATTCAACAGCGTATGGAAAGTGTGCGTTCGCGCCCGGCCTACGGTGAAGACGTCAAACGGCATTTGTTGGAGCGCCTGACAGCCGCTGAAGGCCTGGAAAAATCGCTGGGTTCGAAATTTCCCGGCACCAAGCGCTTTGGTCTTGAGGGCGGCGAAAGCCTGATTCCCATGATGGATACCATGATCCAGCGTGGCGGCGCCTACGGGGCGAAAGAAATTGTTATCGGCATGGCCCACCGCGGTCGCCTTAACGTACTGGTTAATATTCTGGGTAAAAATCCCGGTGAGCTGTTCGACGAGTTTGAAGGTAAGGCCAAATATCAGGGGTCTGCCGACGTTAAATACCACCAGGGTTTCTCGTCCAATGTCATGACCCAGGGCGGTGAAGTTCATCTGGCACTGGCCTTTAACCCCTCGCATCTGGAGATTGTATCGCCGGTAGTGGAAGGCTCTGTGCGGGCCCGCCAGGATCGGCGCGATGATACCGACGGTGAAAAGGTTATGCCCATTGTCATGCACGGCGATGCCGCGTTTGCCGGTCAGGGCGTGGTCATGGAAACCTTCCAGATGTCCCAGACCCGTGCCTACCGTACCGGCGGCACCGTGCATATCGTTATCAACAATCAGGTGGGTTTTACTACCAGCTTCCAGGCGGATGCACGCTCCACCGAATACTGTACCGACATCGCCAAAATGGTGCAGGCGCCGATTTTTCACGTCAACGGCGACGACCCTGAAGCCGTACTGTTTGTGAGCCAGCTGGCGGTGGACTTCCGGCAGGAATTCAATAAGGACGTGGTTATCGACCTTATCTGCTACCGCAAGCGCGGGCACAACGAGGCAGACGAGCCCTCCGGCACCCAGCCCTTGATGTACGAGCAGATCAAAAAGCAAAAATCCACTCGCGATCTCTATGCGGCGGCGCTTGCCGACCAGGGCGTGGTGAGCAAGGAAGAATCTGATCGCATAGAAACAGACTATCGTGCCGCACTTGATGAGGGTAAGCACGTTGTAAAAAGTCTGGTAATGGAACCCAATAGCGGCGTTTTTGTGGATTGGACACCCTATATCGGGCACGACTGGAACGCCCCCGGCGACACCCGTTTTGACAGCAAGCGCTTGCGGGAATTAGCCAGCAATATCAATACGGTATCGGAAGGCTTTCCGCTGCAGCGTCAGGTCAGCAAGATTTACGAGGATCGCCGCAAAATGGCTGCCGGCGCCATGGCGATAAACTGGGGTTTTGCGGAAACGCTGGCCTATGCCACTTTGCTCGACGAAGGTTATGCCGTTCGGCTGACAGGGCAAGACGTGGGCCGTGGCACGTTCTCGCATCGCCATGCAGTTGTGCATAGCCAGAAGGATGGCCACACCTACATTCCCCTGAAAAACCTCGCGCCCGATCAGCCCGCGTTTACTATTCACGACTCCCTGTTGTCGGAAGAAGCCGTGCTGGCGTTTGAATATGGTTACGCGACCACGACGCCTACCAGCCTCGTTATTTGGGAGGCGCAGTTTGGCGATTTCGCCAACGGCGCCCAGGTGGTTATCGACCAGTTTATCAGTAGCGGCGAATTTAAATGGCAGCGTCTGTGCGGCCTGACCATGCTGCTTCCGCACGGTTACGAAGGGCAGGGGCCGGAGCATTCCTCGGCCAGGCTCGAACGTTTTATGCAGTTGTGTGCGGAGCACAATATGCAGGTGTGTGTGCCGTCAACGCCCGCGCAGGTGTATCACATGCTGCGTCGCCAGATGATTCGCCCGATGCGTCGGCCATTGATTGTCATGTCACCCAAGAGCCTGTTGCGTCACAAGGACGCGGTGTCGACCATGGAAGAATTGGCAGACGGTTCGTTTCAGACAGTTATTGATGAAGTTGATAATCTCGACAAGACCAAGGTCAAGCGACTGGTGCTTTGTAGTGGCAAGGTTTACTACGAGCTGCTGGAAGCGCGCCGCGCCCACGAGAAGAACGATATCGCAATTGTGCGTCTTGAGCAGTTGTATCCTTTCCCCTACGACCGCCTCAAAGAGGTTATTGGTCACTACCCGAATCTGAAAAAGGTGGTGTGGTGTCAGGAAGAGCCGCGCAACCAGGGGGCCTGGTACAACAGTCGTCACCGCATGTTGCGCGTTGTTCACAGCTTCCGCCCTGACCGGAACCTGTTGCTCGGGTACGTGGGGCGCGACCCCTCAGCTTCGCCGGCGGCGGGTTATACGGCGCTGCATATTGAAGAACAGACGCGCTTTATTCATGAAGCGCTGCGAATCTAGCTAGGCAACACTGACCGCTATTATTGAAAGTATTAGTCAATAAGGAATACTCATGACAATTGACATCAAGGCACCCACATTTCCCGAGTCAGTGGCAGACGGCTCCATCGCAACCTGGCACAAACAGCCGGGCGAAGCAGTATCCCGAGATGAGCTGCTGGTCGATATTGAAACGGACAAAGTAGTACTCGAAGTGGTGGCGCCCGCCGATGGCGTACTCAAGGAAATTGTGAAGGGCGAAGGCGAAACCGTTCTCAGCGACGAAGTCATTGGTCGCTTTGAAGAGGGCGGGGAAGCGACGGCCAGCTCCGGGCAGGATAAGTCCGAACCGGCTGCCAGCAACAAAGCCGAAGCGAAAGGCGATGACAATAGCAGTGATGATCCGCGGATCAGCCCTGCGGCGCGCAAGATGATCGATGAAAACAATCTTGAAGCCAACACCATCAGCGGTACCGGCAAGGGTGGCCTGATTACCAAGGAAGATGTCGTTGCACACATGAAAAACCCGAAAGCCAGCGACAAGCCCGCGCCTGCTTCCAAACCTGCGCCTGCTCCTGAAAAAGCCTCTCTGGACAGCTTGATCGTCGGTGAGCGTGTTGAAAAGCGTGTGCCCATGACCCGCTTGCGTACCCGCATTGCCGAGCGACTGCTGGAAGCCTCGCAAAGCACCGCCATGCTGACCACCTTTAACGAGGTCAATATGAAGCCGGTGATGGAGTTGCGCAGCCAGTACAAAGAGTTGTTTGAAAAAACCCACAACGGTACGCGCCTCGGGTTTATGGGCTTTTTCGTTAAAGCGGCCTGCGAGGCGCTAAAACGCTTTCCTTCCGTGAATGCCTCTATTGATGGTGGTGACATCGTGTATCACGGCTATCAGGATATCGGCGTCGCGGTTTCCACCGAGAAGGGTTTGGTTGTGCCTGTCTTGCGTGATGCCGATTCACTGGGCCTAGCCAACGTCGAAGACAAAGTGCGTGATTTCGGTCTGCGTGCCCGCGACGGCAAACTCGGTATTGAAGATATGCAGGGCGGTACGTTCACCATTACCAACGGTGGTGTGTTTGGTTCGTTGCTGTCGACGCCTATACTGAATCCGCCGCAAACAGCCATTCTCGGTATGCACAAGATTCAGGACCGGCCAATGGCGGTAAACGGGCAGGTTGAAGTGCTGCCAATGATGTATCTGGCGCTGTCTTATGACCACCGTTTGATTGACGGTAAAGAGGCCGTACAATTTCTGGTGACCATCAAAGAACTGATCGAAGATCCGGCCCGAATCCTGCTGGAAATCTAGTTGTCATCAGAGAAATCTTGCGGCTCCAGGCAGAGCCGCCTATTCGCTCGCCCGTGGGGCACAAACGTGAAGGTTTAGAAAATGTCGAAATACGATGTGGTAGTCATTGGTTCCGGGCCCGCTGGTTACGTAGCGGCAATTCGCGCAGCGCAGCTGGGTCTGAAAACAGCTTGTATCGAAAAAGGCAAAGGCAAAAACGGCAAGCCAGCCCACGGCGGTACTTGTCTGAATGTGGGCTGCATCCCCTCAAAAGCCTTGCTCGACTCTACCCACAA
>Ga0213833_1002137_pt1 | contig 13171 bp, 18 predicted proteins | sample SWATP21_FD_160575 | JGI IMG/M metagenome (GOLD analysis project Ga0213833, IMG submission 160575) | Coastal seawater microbial communities from Marineland, Florida, United States - SWA TP2 #1 | ecosystem: Environmental > Aquatic > Marine > Coastal | place: USA: Florida | collected 2016-08-14
ACTGGGGAAGGTGCACTTTGCGTGAAGGACGTTCAATTGTCTCTCATGACGCTGGAGGAGGTGTTTCTAATCGCCACACGATCGTCTGCTGGTGCGCTCGGCGCGACTGTAGGTGTGATCACGCCACCCAGGTTTCGTTCGCCGGTGCGCGATGCCCCACCCGTCCATGAAAGCAGCACACCGCAACACACACCGCACACACATGCACACACACCACATGCCCCAGCATGCGCACCACCACCAGCGGGGACCAATGCCACCACCCATGGGGCACTGTCGCCACCAACCGCCGCGTGCAGTACCGCACACTCCACGATTGATGTGGCAGCCAAACGCCACAGGAACGACCTCCAATCGTCGTGTCGCCGGTGCGCATCCCGCTGGCATGGTGCTACCACGCTGGCGTGCTTGCCCCGAGTCAGGCACCTCAGGACGGTGTTGGTGTTGCTCGTGGCTCCCGCCCTCTTGGTGACGCTCATGTTCCTGTTGCAGATGGTGGTGACACACCGTGTGCAGCAGTTTGCCGGCGCCACACACCAAGCGTACACGCTGCATCCTACCGTGGATCGCTCACCCTTGGTCACCGCTGCAGACGACTTTGACGCGGATCTGGACTGCCCTGCCACCCAGCGTGATCCAACACCAGACTACGGCTCGGGGGAGTGGTTGTACGCAGTGGAAGCGGGCGCATCCGGACAGATGGTGTCGTCGCCGGCCCTCGACGTGTACTCTCCCCGCTGGTACGCCGGCGAGTACGGCGCACCAGTGGCGGCATCGGCTTCAGATGCCTGGGAAGCCATGTCGGCCGCTCGCTCAGCCCCATCGCCGCAAGGGCTGTTGGGGAACTTCACTCGGGACGTCACTCGCATGGGTGGGGTGAAAGCGAAGGTGTACGTCGAGCGCGGCAATGAAGTGGTGGTATGCGACCGTCGACCGTACGTGATGCCGCTCAGCTTCAAGCATGTGGGTGATACCAAGGTGGCGTTGGAAGACGCGTTGTTCCAAGACTTTGGCCACACCAGGTGCGTGGGGTGCTGGCATGGTTGTGTTGTGTTCCGTTGATGGATGCACGCATGGGGATGCCGCTCACATTTCGTTCGATTGTGGTGCAGTCGTTCCAGCGCGTTGGTCTTTCATGCGATGGACATGGAGCAGGGGGTGTTCAACGTGAGTGTTGGCAGCAACCACACATTGACATACGGTGTGGACCTGCCTGGACCGTTGTCACTTGTGGCTGACGCCGTGTTGCGACACGTGTCTGCGCACGACACACAACAACGGCATCCACCGCTGCTGCTGTTGTACGGGCTACGCAAGCAGCCGCTTGCGCGCAAGTTGCACGACGTCGACATGGCGAGTTTTCTGTCGCGAGATGTGTGTACGTTTGCAGACCACGCACACCGGGTGTGTGGTGTGCTGTTTGCCGACCCGAGCTTGGTGTCTGACTTGTTTGTGTGATCATGCATATGTTTGTCGTGTTGCTTCCGTTCTGTAGATATGTACGCACTGTTTTGGTTGCTGCCACAGATGGTGACAAAATTGGTGGGTGACAAGTCTTCGCGGCGTCGAGAAGTGATGAAGGCGATGGGGATGCAAACGGGCATGTACTGGGGAGCGGAGTACCTTGTGATGCTGCTGCTATGCATGCTGTCGAACCTGGTGTTCCTAGTTGTTGGACATTGCTACGACCTTCGGTTCTTCACGGGCAACGACTGGACTCTGATGGCAGTTTTCCTGCTCATTTGGGCCAACTGCCTTGTTGCTTTGGCCTTGCTGTTGTCGACACTGTTTGATTCCGCCCACACTGCCACCGCCACCACCAACTGCATTCTGTTTGGCGGCTGCATGGGGACGGAAATGATCATGTCCCGCGTGTTTGGATCCCCACAACTGTCGACGGCGGCGCGAGATGCGCTGCAACTCGTCCCGCAATTCGGTTTGTACGACGGCCTGACAGCGTTGAGCGATGCTGTGGTGTTCGACGGGCCCGGCTTGACGTGGGACGACCTGTCGCGAACTGACTGCCGCTTGCTCCATTCCATGCTGATGTTGACGGCATCGTGGGCGCTGATGATGGTGTTGGCCGCGTACCTTGAGCTGGTTCTTCCATCGGCCATCGGTGTGAAGCGCCAGCCGTGCTTTTGCCTGTCGTGCCGGCGGCGTGTCAAAGTGGGCAAGCACGCGAGCAGCAGCCGTCGGTTGGACGGAGGTGGGCAGCGACAGCACGGCGTGAAGTCGCTACCAGTTGTTACCGATGAGTTGCGATCGCCAACAGCACCAGCAAAGGCAACGACAACAGCGACAGCGACAGTGGTATCAGCTCCTGCCTCAGAAGCTCGGGCACCAGCACCGGTGTCAGCACCAGCGCCACCTGGTGCGCATCCTGAATGTGAACGTGGAGACTGTGGACGCGGTCAAGACCGCGTCATCACGCCAGCGCTGGAGGCTCGCAACTTGCGAGTGGAGTATCCGCCACTCGGTGGTGGAAACTCTGGCCAGGTTGTTGTCGCAGTGGAGTCGCTGGACATGGTGGTGCAACACGGTGAATGTGTGGCTTTGCTTGGGCCGAATGGATCCGGGGAAAGCTCCGCTATTTCAGCCATGTGCGGCCTGTTCGCCGCCACGTCTGGACACACGTTGGTTGGGGGCCACGACATGGGCGTGGACACCGCCAAGGGACAGCAGTGGTTGGGAGTGTGCCCGCAGCAAAACGTGTTGTGGCCGTCCCTGACGGTGGAGGAGCACATGCTGGTGTTTGGGCGATTGAAAGGGCTGCGAGGCCGGGAACTTTTGGGGGAGGTGGACCAGCGACTGAAGGCGCTGCACTTGCACGACGCCCGCCATCGACGGGCAGGTCGGTGCTCGGGGGGCATGCAGCGGCGCCTAAGCGTGGGCATGGCCACTGTCGGTTCGCCGATTGCCACGGTGTTGGACGAGCCCAGCACTGGGTTGGACCCTGCCGGTCGACGCGCGCTGTGGAACGTGATCCATGCTGCCACCTTGACGTCCGGCGTGTTGCTGACCACACACAGCATGGAGGAAGCGGAGCAGCTCAGTGACCGCATCGTGATACTGGCGAACGGCCAGGTGTTGGCGGTGGCAACCGCCGCGCAACTCAAAGCGTCTGTGGGCACGTACGTGCGACTGTCCGTCATGGCGACGCAGCCGCACATGCTGCCGCTCATCGAGGCGCGGGTGCTCGAACTGGCCCCGGCAGGCGCCTCTGTGCTTCGAAACGCGGGCGACTGCCTGCGTCAGTTCCGCATTCCGCGGGTGCCGGGCGAGGCATGCATGGGCAGGCTCATGCGGCGCTTGACCGCTGAGGGGGGTGCGTTGGGTGTGTCCGACTGGGCCCTCACGTCCATGTCGATGCAGGAGGTGTTTCTGACGATCATCGGCGGCGTGCAGCGCGTTGGGTCCATGCGGGATGTGGGTGTGGCTTCCGTGACGGCCAGTGCTGGCGAAGCAGCGGAGTTGGCTTCGGTGCAAGTTGGTGACCGAGGTGTGCGGTAGTTCCAAGGCGATGTCACGAAGCTGTGCCGTGCATGCACACTTTTTCCCGGCCTTTGTTTTCGTTGTGGGTGGTGCGTGAGTGTGACTGTGGCGACGAACGTCCCGATGCCTGATGTTCGAATACTGCGAATCTGTTGTGGCGGCACACCATTCTCTGGCTTGTTGATGCTCTTCGTCCGTGTTGTTAGTTAGTTTTTGTTTTCGTTCGTGAGCATGGAGACCAAGGTAACGTAAAAATGGCGAACCTGCTAGCACTGGCTCATCGGGAGAGACACGTCCTGCAACGCACGCGATTTCACTCGGAGCCAACTCGTTCTCTCACAAGGGCACACGTCTGTTGCTGGGGGTGCGTGTGTACACCTGCGATACCAAGTGCCTGCCGGTGGACACCGAGGCGACGGACCGAGGTGTCACATCTGGGAAGGACGTGGCGGTGGTGGGGTGTAGGGCCGACGTCACTAGACGCTGGGGCGGCTGGAAACCAGACCCCGAGCGCTTTGAGTTCGAAGGCCCTGCCTGCGCGTGTGACCGGGCGGTGGTGATGGCAGGGAACCGGGTGCCGCCAGTGCGCTTGCCGCCGGTGCTCTGCCCCGCACCTGCCGGTTGTGTGGCGTCCTCTGGGCCGGCGACACCGGCGTCACCGCCATCGATGGGAACCGGGTCGGCCACTGACTGGGACGTGCGCCGCTTTGGCGCTCCCGTTCGAGAGAGGTGCTTGCGTGCCCACATGTCCACCAACACGGACATGAAGTCTGACAACTCCACCGGTCGAATTCCGGCGATGGGGGTGCCAGTGCGGCTGGCGCTGCCCTTGTCCCTTTCCCGCATCGCCTTGAGCTTCTTTTTCAAGCGCCGCCGACGAACAAATCGCTGGGGCGGTGGAGAAGCAACAAACACAGTGCGAGAATCAGACCACGACCAGATAACAAGGGACACGCACGCAAACTGTCACTTGGCAACCGAGGGGGCGCGCACCTTCATGACGTTTCCGTACGTCTTGGTCTTGTACCAGTCCGTGAGGACCTTGGTCGCGGACGCTGCACACTTTGCGACCGCATCCTGCACTCCATCACATCACACCACCACGCGAACAACACGAACGCATGCACGGTGGTCAGCCCCACCCAAACCGACAATAAAGAGCACACACCACCGAGGAGGACGACTGCATTTTCACAAGGCACCCGGTCCCACCTGCATCGTTTTGAGTGAGTGCGCTTCAGCCGCGTCCGCAGAGTCGATGTTTTCGTCCGCCACCAACACCAGCAGTCCAGGCACTGTGCCCAACGCCTCCACCGAAGCCTTCACCACCTGGCCCCGCACCCGGCTGCCGCAATTGAACGTGTCCGCGGCAGCCTTCGCCACAGCCGTCGCAATCCCACGCAACGATTTGCCACTCAGCGCCGCCTGCGCGCCTGCCGTCTTGGCCGCGGCCATGGCACGTCGCTTGCCATGGTCAGGGAGGAACGCGTTCACCACACGGGAGGCACGCTGCTCCGCCTCAACCTGCGCGAGTTGCTTGCCGAGCTCTTCCACGGACGCTTCTTCTTCCGCCTCGGCGGGGGGGCCAGCGGCAACGCCCTTCAATGACCTGCTCGAGCCACCCGTGGCCCGGGGCGAGCGCGCAGGTGACGTGGTGCCACTTGAAGAGCGGTCGGACAGGCGGTCCGAGCCGCTGCGGCGGAACCTGGGTGTGGGTTTGTTCACGGGCGCGCTGAGTACCGCGGCCGCCGCTGCTTCCTCTTCCTCCTCCTGCAGCCGCGAAATCTCGCGTGTCAGCACCAGGTCGACGTCCGACACTTGGCGTGGAATGAACCCCGGCGTCATGGCGTGGGGTGTTGTGACGATGTCCGGCACACGCACGCGGTCACGTGAGGCGCCCAGCGCCGACGAGCCCGCTCGCCGAGGGGAAGTGGAAGAGGAGGCCACGGACATGGCTCCGGGGGTGCCGGCGGTGGAAAGGACGGGGGAGTGGTGCCGCTGCGTTCGGTAGGCACGGGGGGTGAGCTTGCTGGGTGAACGCGTCAGTGCGGTGATGGGTGTGCGGCGGCTGCCACGGGACGGAGTGCCGGCCGGCCAACCTGGGCTGCCCACACGTGCGGTATGCACAGGCGCGACGTTGGGCGAGGTTTCAACCCAGATGCGGTCCGATTCTGCGGCTGTGGGTGCCGCTGCCTCAACGGTGCTTGCGTGTGTGTTTGCGTGCATGCCCATGTTCATGTTCATGTTCATGTTCATGTTCGTCGCTGGCGTTGCAGTGTTGGACAGGCGATGCCGTTTATGTGGTGACACGATGTCCCGGGACGTGCCGCCACGCCCAGCACTCGCATGAGTGGGCGTACCATGCTGTGCGGTGCTGGGACCCATCGTAAGGGTGCCGTACAAGTCCTTGCGCTTCGTTGGGGGGCTGCGTGTGGACACAGCGGAAGCCGCGCTGCGTTGGCCGAGTGACCTGGGCGTGGCACTGTTGTCTGTGTGGCGGCTGGGGGAGGTGTCCAGTAGCTTCCGGCTGGAGGTGCGTTTGGCCAGCGCGCGCGCGATCTGCTTGGCCTTGCGTTCCGCCGAAGCGCGGATGCGCGTTTCTGCTTCCAGCACCAACCCGCGTCGGTATCCACCGCCCATGGATCGGGTGGTGAAGATAGCGACGTTACGAGGCACGGTGACTGTGTACCGCAGCGCGTGGCCTGAGGACTGTGTGGAGGGTGCGTGGCGGACGGACACACGTGCGCACAGGGGGAGGGTGCATGGCGGATTGGTGAGGTGAGTGGTCACTCGCGACACGCGGTGCAAACTAAGCGAAGCCACTGCTGGCGCACACACCGCAAGCTAGGTGTGTGACACACGTGAAGCACCCACACGCACCGTGAAGTTCACAAGCGGGAACTTGTTGCCAAACGACTCCTGCAGAGCGTCCATCACGAAGCACGCAGCTCCAAGCGGAAGGGCCGGGGTCAACGCGCCACAGAACTGGCCAAACAGCTGCACATACTTATCCGTGGTGCCCTGGTTGCGAATCGCCAGCAGTAGTCTGGTGCATCGCAACAAAAGAAAAAAGGGAACTAATGATCAGGGATGCGCGGCACTTGTGCGAGTCGGAAATACAACAACACCATGGACGCAAGAAGCACGTGCGTACCCAGCCAGTCGCGCGACGACAAGACTGCGCGTTCCGTAGTGCATCTGCATGTACTTGACGACAAACTCTGGGAAGGCAGACACACGACCCTCTGTCGCGTCCGTGGTGATCTTTTCCTCGTACACCTGCATCATCATCGCAGCGAACTGCCGCTTGTTGATCGGCTTGTGCTCTCGCTCAGCGTACTCAACGGACGGTACATAGCTGTAGTGGTGCACACACCCAAAACAGTGCAGAAAACAAGGCGTGCCACATGCAGTCAACCTCACATCCCAACTGCCATGACGCCTTCCCCGCTTCAAAACGCATTGTACGTACGATAGCCATGAAGACGGGACGCGCACCGCTGCACTTTGCAGATCACTCAAACGGAACGGCTGCGGTTCGGGTGAGGGTGCAGGCGATGATTCAGGTGTGGCACACGGCTCGGGAGCTGGCTCCGGCTCGGGTGCTGGAGTAGGGGCGAGTGTGAAGGTACCAGTGTCACGAGTTTGGGGTCGGGGCTTCGCGATCGGTGCAAGGTTGGCTTGGCAGGCCACCGAAAACGCGGCCTGGTAGATACTGAGGGGGATGTTTGAGATGGCGGTTTCGCCAATGGCCATGTCTCGGAACTTTTTGTCAGGCACTGACGACACACCCACCAACCAATCGTCGAACATGGCGCGTCAGACACATTGGATACTTTTCCAACATGCCACATATATATACAACAGAGTTCAGTACACCGAATGCACAACAGCCCACAACGCACCACGACTCCGCAACTCTTCCGCGCGATCATGTGCAGCCTTCATCTTGTACGCTGCGTCGAGTTCGCTCTGCATTTCCGCCATCTTCTTCTCCATCTCTGCCTTTTCGTCTGCCCACTGCTGGCGCGCAGCGTTGACTTGGGTTGCCATCCGCTGCAACTCTGCACGAAGCGGTTCCACAAGTTGACCGTGATCAACTGCAGCGTGGTACATTTCCTGATGGTGGCCGGGGTGTGCATGCCACAACAAGGTTAACAAGCACCGGTCTTGCACAAACAGCCCCAGCGCAAATCACCTCAATCGCGACGCGTTCCGCGGAAGCTTGGCGCAACCACATGTCGGCTTCACTGAGGATGCACAGCAGTCGATGACGCGCACGATCCAGAAGCACAGCACGCTCCTCACACTCGCCGGCTTGGAGTCGAACAAGCTCGTGCAGCACGATACTCCAGACTGACGCTTCAGCGAGGACAGATGCATGGAACCCAGCTTGCTGGAATGCCAGAAAGGAGAAGTGGGGAAACAACACACGAATCGTCAACTCAACACGACCTACTGGCTGGCTGGCCGCAAACATGGGAGGCGCATGCGCATGAACAAACGTACGTCGTCAAACGGAGGGGTCGGGTCGGAACGATCCGGCAACAAGCGGCGCAGCACGTGATGCGAAGGCGGAAGTGGCGGCGTCGCACCAAACAGGTTCGCCTCGTCATCGTCTTCGGCCCCCGACCTCCTATCGTCGCTGTCCCCTCCACTGTCACTCCCACTGTCACTCCCACTGTCACTCCCACTGTCACGGTCACGGTCACGGTCATGGTCGCGGTCACTTTCCGAGCGGTCCACGCCCACACCGCTGCACGCACGGCGTTGCTGGCGCCGGGCACGCCGCTGTTGACGGTACACCCGTGACAGCATCATGTCCGCAACGGCCGACACGTGGCGTGTGTGCACGCGCGTGTGCTCGCTGATGTTGGGGAACATGGCCTGGTGAAGGGCATTGGGGGGCTCGCTGGCACTTGCCACGGACTCCGCACGGCTGCTTGGCGCACCCTGGTCGTTTTCCTGCGCGTGTGGAATCTCTCCAATCAACGGCGAGTGGTGCTGGAGGTAGAACGCGGTGGCGTCATGCGGAAGCAGGCTGGGCTGCTGCGCCAGTCTCTGCAGCTTGTCAAGCAGGGACGTCGGTACATCACTGCGGGCCCGCACTCCGCCACCACCCCCAGTCTTGCCTGGACCCCCCTGCGGTGGACCGCCGTCATGGTGCAGGCGTTGCAACCCCGACAGCAGCGCTTGCTTCGACGCTGCTCCTCCGCTCTGGTTGCCGTACCCAGACTTTCTCGCCGCTGCTGTGAGCTTCTCCCTCCACCCCTTGTTCCGGCCCTCCGCCTGCCTCTTCACGCGCCGTGCCTTCGACACGCTTGCCTCGTGTGCCGCGATGCGGTCCAGCGCTTGCTGGGCAAGCGTGGTGATGGGCACGCCGCCCACCAGTGCCCTGGACCCCCCAGCGTGGTCCACGTTCCGCTCACCCGCCAGCGCCGACCAAGCGAGCCAGTCAGGGGAGACACCCGCCACTGGGGTGGTCGCGGGGGCAGTTTCCCGCAACGTGGGCGGCAGTCCCTGCTTGCGTCGCTCCAGGGCAACGTCTTGGCGACGCTTGGCACGCCGGGCCCGCATCTGGACTCGTGACAGTCGCGGCGAAACACCAACAGCGACACGTGTGGCGTTGGACTTGGAGGGGAACGTGCGCTTCACCCGCTTCTTCCTTCGCTTGGGAGGCTGGGGTGACAGGACACTGGACGTGCTGGCAGTCACGGTTGACGCAGGTGCATGTGCGGGTACACATCCAGGTGCAAGTGCAGACACAAGTGCAACCACAGGTGCAGGTGCCAATGTGCGCCTGCTTTCGCCAGTGTGTGGTTCCCCGGCGGTCTGCTGGCCGCCGCTGGTGGTGGTGTGTTGCGGCACACTGCTTGTTGCTGTGCTCGCAGCCGAAGGGCCAATGACCATGGACGGGTGCGCATGCGGCGGCCGTGAGCCTGGAGTGCGATGCTGTGCGCCTCCAGCAGCAGCAGCAGAGGACCCGACCGAAGGGGGCCCACTCTTCCTGGGTCGCGATGATACTGACATCGTGGACGCAGATCCAGCAAGCGTGTTGTTGGAGCTGCTTCGATGCAGCAGGGCAGCCACATGCTGTGTCCGTGACGCGCTTGTTTGAAGCCTGTCCAGGCGATGCACCGCACGGCCAAGGCTGTGTACAACGGCACTCGCCGTCGCACCTGTTGTCGCACCTGTTGGGCTGCCCTGTCTCGCACCATCCGGAGTCGTCTGGTCGGCGTTGGGGTGTGTCAAGGCCTTGCGCCCAGCCGCCTCTTCGTCGAACCGGAACTCCTTGCCCTCCGTGCTCACAACTGGTGGCGCGGCGCGCGTGGGCGCAGCGGCACCAACATCATCAGCAACCGCAGCCGCTGAACCTGCTTGACCGCTACGCCTGTTGTCCAGTTGGTCGGGCAGCTTGGTTGGCTGCAGGCCACCAGCGCCAGCACCAGCGCCAGCACCAGCGCCAGCACCCTGGGCAGGGCCTGCAAGCGCCGTCGAGGGCGACACCTGGGGCTCCACCGCGCGAACGGGTGCCGCTTTGGATGAAATCCCCAGCCGGGGGCCTTTTCCAGGGCGCTTTGTGGAGTAGGATGTGGGGGTGGAGTGGGAGGACGAAGAGTGCGCAGACAGGGCGGAGCGTTTTCCCCGTGCTCGGGGCGTGCCGTCCGAGTTTCGAAGGTGCACCGGCGACGTCACCACTTCCGTGTTAGCATCGCGGCGACGGCCAGGCATCTTTCGCGGCAAGTGGTCGCGGGGATGGACTTCGATGCGGGCACTCGCTGCGTGGTCGGTGGCACTTGCGGGTGACCTTCCTGTCCCGGGCTTGCGCTTGCTGCGGCGCTTTTTCTTTGCAACCGGCGAGGTGGGCACCGTTTCCACCCGCAGGCGGTGCCCACCCGGCAGAGCAACGACCGACCACGCGCTGATGTCAGACATTGCGGGTTGTCAGGATGGCGCCGCGTGACAGTTACAAGAGACAGCGGAGAAAATCACGTGGAAGCCATCCACAGACGAACCACCCTCGCACTACACAAAGCAGCGGCGAACAGACGTTGTGTTGGGTGGGTCTTCTGTGTATATCAAGACCTGGGTCTAGTAGTCCACTTGCCTGCAGCTGACCAGCCGTGGCCGTGCTTTGCAGCGGCCGTGCCCACCCTGCAACAACTGTCAGACTTTTGTTCGCCGTGAAGTTTTCTCATTTTGATTGATTGGAAAATCAATGGCCGTGCGTGCAAAATTTCACGACGGATCGGCCGTTGTGCGCACTGACCGAGTGACTGGTGGACCGACCGCGTGCCGCCACATATCCATCGCTTCGATTGGCGCACAAGTCTGGATCCCTTGCGTGCGGGAGCACGTGGCAAGGAACGTGTGTGTTCACCAGGAGGGCGTGTGTACATGCTGTGCCTGTGATTTGCTGAGGTGGACAGGCTGTCAGACGTGCTGCGTGCGACGCGAGCTCCGTGAGTTGTTCGTGTCCAACCCGAGCGCTCATCATGGCCCAACCGCCAACATCGCCAGTTTCTGGCAGCGCACTGGGCGCGCAACAGCACGATGCAGCCGTCAGAATTGTGGGTGCGGGGTACAAGTTCAAGCTGACGCAGCTTCCTCACAACACGGCACCCATCACCCGGCAAAGCAATGCCGCGCATCACATGCAAGAGTTGTTGTCACAAATGCACGAGGTGGACTTGTTTGACTCGCTGCGCCCCTGGCTCAAGAACGAGAAGATATTCTACGAGCACGAAGACGCGGAGACTGCTCCCATTCGGTTGGGTACGCAAGTGTTGCTACCGGTGATGTCCACGTCATTTGCTTGCAGGGTCGGCTCATGTGTGTGGTGCTTTTGCATGTGGCTCTGGTACTCCGCTCGACAGACATGTTGAAGGCGCTTGCTCGCAAGTGGAAGATGCACAAACAACCAGGGTTTTGGCAGACGCACTCGACGCGCTTGCAACTGGCGCTGGCGTTGCGCAACTTCATTCGCACCAAGAAGTTGCGCCTTGGAGGTGCGTCATCACACAGCCCTTCCCTTGCATGTGCGTGCAATGGTGCCCCCCATTTGACGTGCCCTTTTGCTGTCATTTCGTTCTTGCAGCACCTGTTCGAGTCGCAGCAGATGAAGATGCGACGCCTCCTCCCAAGCAAAAGAAACGCCGGGGTCATCGCGGCTCCATTGACATGGAGATGCTGGAGCGTTTTCGTCAAATCCTGCCCAAGCACCGTACAGACGTGTTTCGGTCATACAAAGACTGCTCTGATGCGATTGTGTACCTGTCACGGCACTCCCGTGACGATGTGCAGGCAATGCAGCAGGGGAAGGGGTGAGTGCTTGGCGTTTCGCGCTGACGGTGGCGGGCGTACCTCTGCTTGACTCTGCCTGGTTTGTGTGGCGCCCGCGTGCAAAAAAAAAACTTTGGCGTGGTATGTCAGCCACCTCACTTCGCTGCTGCGAGCCTTGGACACGGGCATGGAGCCGGAGTCAGAGACTTCCAGTGAGAGCGAAGACAGTGATGAGGGGTACGATATTGAAGCCAGGGCGAGGAAGGCGCGCGAACAGCTGGCGGCCAGTGCAAAATTTCATCGCGGCGTTCGGAGTCGCAGCAACAGTCGCTCTTCGCGTTCCCATAGCCGGGCCTCATCCGCGCGCACTAGTCGTCGACCGACAACTTCAAGGGGCGGTGCTGGACTTGAAACGGTGCCGGACGCCGATGAAGTCGGTGATGGTGACGATGTTGACGATGCACGCCGTCGACGTTCTGTTGAGAGGGTACGCCTGACCCTGAAATGCCCTCACTTCGGGATGTGGTCACACGTTCACTCGACCCTGTGCCGTGCCAATGCTTCCTCGTGTCCCTGATGTGTGTGCTGTCACGTTGCGTACCGTGCAGATGTTTGGCGCCCAGGCCCACAACAATGGAACAGGCCCGACCGTGGGCTTCGATTCCCTGGCTGATGCTCCCTCTCGTGAGGACAGCACGCTTCGCATCGCCCAACGGCGGCAGAGTCGACGCACCAGTGTGAGCTCTCGCGGCTCCACTGTGTACCAGGTGGAAGAGGAAGGCACCGAGCCCAACTCGCTCACACAGCACTGCGCCCGGGCGTTGCACCAAATCTCCACGAAACCTGAACAACGAAACGGAATGGTGGCCGAGGTGCGTGGTTGTGTGGAAGCACCCGCGTGTCCACATGTCGCTGTACATGCGCAGCAGGGTGTGGGTGTGAGGTGGTGGCTTCTTGTTGGGTGACAATCGCTTCGCTGTGCGCGCTCGTGTATGGAGCAGGGTGCGGTGCGAGCTTTGGTGCGTGTATTGCAAGAGAGCGACGGACTCGACACACTCTTGGACAGTGTGAGCTCTTTGGCCAACCTCTCCACCACCGAAGCGTTGCTGCGGCCCTCCGGTGCCAGCAGTGCTACACGCAACGCGAAGCTCGGGATCGGGTCGAGTGACTACGACTGCGCGCTGGAGCCGCGATTGGTGACGCTGCTTGGAGAGCTGTCCAGCACCACCACTGGCACGAAGATCCGATGCCTTGTTGCCCTCACGTTGTACAACTTTTCATGCAACCCGTCCAACAGAGAACTCATGGTGCGTTGCTGGCATGGGCAGCAAGCGGGCACTGTCGTCCTCGTACTGTCCAGCTGCTTCGACTGACGCAGCTTGTTGTGCTTTCC
>Ga0213833_1002139_pt1 | contig 13165 bp, 3 predicted proteins | sample SWATP21_FD_160575 | JGI IMG/M metagenome (GOLD analysis project Ga0213833, IMG submission 160575) | Coastal seawater microbial communities from Marineland, Florida, United States - SWA TP2 #1 | ecosystem: Environmental > Aquatic > Marine > Coastal | place: USA: Florida | collected 2016-08-14
GGGGGGGGGATCTACATGACCTGTCCCACGTAGTGTGACGAACCTGTTCTGAACAGACTGTTCGATCCGAAAAGCTCCGACTCTGATCTCTCTGCCGACTCCTCATCGTGGTTGCGCTAAGGGCACCTTTTCTGCCAGACTGGGCATCTATGACTGCGTGAACTTTGGCGCGAAGTAGTGTTGGTGGACGGTTTGTGCGTGCAAACCCTGATGCCTGAGACAAAACGGCCGATTGCACCCATAGTTACAGTTAGGTCACTAAAATGTCACAATTGCAGCAAGTTTCTATTCGTGCTGAACACAAAAACAACAACCGCAGCGCCACGCGTTCTTGAAGAGCACGCACGCATGCAGGGGGGGTAGTCCGGCCCACAAGTTGCAGCTGTGCCTGCCTCCACCCGTATTGATACGTTGTCATGAGTGAGGTGGGTGCGAAGGGTGCCGGGCGGGATCAAGAGGTACCGTCACCAGGCGAGTCATCACGCCGCGGTGTCACCCACAACCGTGGCCGTGACACGCGTCGATTGTCACACCCCCCGACGCTTGCCCATCTGGTTCGTGCAAGTGCGCCTGTTGTGTCGTGAAGTGTTGTGTGGTTTGGTTGCCACCTGGGCGGTGTGCCCAGCGTGCGCAGCCCTCTGACTTCCCACGCGTTGTGACGTTGTGCTCGGTTTGCGTGCCGTCGTTTCGGTGTAACTAACCGTCCGTGCACGGTGCTTAACACCCCTGTGATGCAGCCCATGTCGTTAACATCCACAAACAAACAAAAGCAGGGCACGTCACCTTCGGGACCGCAGGTGGTTACTGCGCCTGGGGAGGGCAAGGCGATGGAGGCAGACGTGTTCGAGCCGCACGTCTCGGCCACGGGCAGTGTGTTGTCCACACCTCGTAACACCCCACGGCACCACAATGGACACCGCAATGGGCGTTCTCCGCCAGCTCATGCTACCACCACTGCTTCATCCGACCCGCCTGCCCCTGGTGTTGCTGCTGCGGCGCCCCGTGCTTCAGTGGATGATGCCCACCTTCGACGGTCTGGGTCTGGGTCTGTGTCTGGGTCTGCACAGCACGTGCGAGGCGGACCTTCATTGAGCCAGACACTCGCCGCGGCGTTCTCTCGCAGCCCTGCGCGACACGATTCATTCCGCCTCGGTGTCATCCACACCTCGCCGTCGCTTGCGTCTGGCGCCAGCCCCCAGCGGTCGGTCATATCTACGACGTCATCGATGGCGTCCAGTGCCGCGGCGAGCAGCATCCAAGCAGCGTTGATGTTCCCGGGCCTCCCGTTTTTGGGTTCCTCCGTTGCCAGTCTTGGCGCTGGCGGCGGCGAAGAAACGGGTGACGAAGTGGATGATGAAGGCATGCTTGACGATGTGCGGCGGCACTTGGATCGTGTGGACGAGGTGCGTGGGGAGGGAGCTTGGCTCCACAGGGCCAGCAAGTTTTGACGGGCACATGTGTGTATGTGAGTGTGTGTGTGTGTGTGTGTGTGCGTGTGGGAGTGTGCAGGGAGCTGAAATTCTAGCACGTGTGGAGCGGCGGTTTGATCAACTGGTACGCTGCAGAAGTCGTATGGGGCGGGTGTGCTGCTGTGTGAGGTGGCTCATGCACAAGCGGGGACGGCTCACCACTCATTGTGTCGAATGGTATGGGCAGAAACACGCCGAGAAGGTTGTGAAGAACGTGGATGAACTGGTCCCGGAGACACCACAAAGCCTTACATCCACCGTACAAGAGGACGAGGTGTGTGAGCGTGCACAGACTCATGTGTTTGTCACTCTGGGTGGGTACCGGCTGGTGTGCCTCACCGCCTCGCGTTGTCGCTGAATGACAGACTGTTGCCAGAGTGCGTGGCTTTGTGCAACACGCACAAGAACTCGAAAACACGGCCAAGGTGTGTCCTCCGTGCAGACATTACCACTCACCCCACAGAGCATGGGCATGAGCATGCTGCGATCGCGCTGTGCGTGACTGTGCTTTTGATTGTGACTGTGGCTTGCTTCCGGGCTGTTCAGGCGAGCGAAACGTTTCTGTTGGACATGAAGCGTTTGATTGTCGACTCGGACGTGGACCTCAAAGACTTGGACCCTGTGACGTCACTCATGGACGATGTGCAAGCTCACACCATTCGAGCGTGTGAACAAGTGAACCACTTGCACGCGAAATGTGACAGCCTTGCAGAGACGGTGTTCCAACAGCGCATGGCAGGCGCGAGGTTTGAGGGTGAGCGCAGCTCCATGCTGCGTGAGATATCTCGGCTGGAAAAGCTGGTTGTGGAACGGGACTCGCGCATTGTGGTGCTTGAAAAGCAACTGCAACAGGAAATGGTGCCGGCACAACAGGTGCGTGCGTGTATGTGTGACGCTCGGCGTGTCTCTTGGTCGTGGAATATTCACTCGCGGTTCTTTTGTTTCCGGCATGACGTTGTCCTCCCTTGTTGCTCCCCGTCGTTGCTTGTTGGATGATGATGACTGTCCGTACAGACGACGGCTCGCTTGAAGCAAGAACTTGCCAAGGTCACGCGCACACGCGACGTGGCCAGGAACTCGCTGCAGCAAGCCCGAAAGTCCCACACCGCGCAGGTTCATGCCCTGAAGCAGCGACTGCAAGAGGCAGAAGCCCGGGTTGAGGAGTTCAGCCAAGCCTCCAAGGTCACAGCCGCCCAGCTGCGCGAAGCCAGAGCCGAGTTGGAGGCGGAACGGTCGGCCCATGCAGCCGACAAGGACGCAGCAGCGGCCACTATCGAGCGTCTGGAGCAGGACCTTGAGACTGCGCGGTCCTCGACAACAGACCTGCAGCAGCAGTGGCACGAGGCCAGCAACGAACTGCAGGCAGAACGCTCTGCCCATGCAGCCGAAGCGGCCACTATCGAGGGTCTGGAGCAGGACCTTGACGCTGCACAGTCGGCGGTGGCAGACCTGCGCCAGCAGTTGCGTGATGCCAAAGCAGCCTTGGAGGCAGAACGCTCTGCCCATGCAGCTGACAAGGCTGCAGCCGCAGCCAGTGTCGAGGGTCTGGAACAGGACCTTGAGTCAGCGCAGGCATCCGTGGCGGACCTGCAGCAGCAGCTGCATGACGCACAACTGGCGGCATCAGCGGCGTCAGACTCAGCCCGTCAACAGCAGGGCCGATCGGCGGCGGGGCGCTCCGAACTGCACGACGACCTGGCACAGGCGAAGGGTGATGTGGCGCGTGCAAAAGCCGAGCAGGAGGCCACCCTTGCGACGCTGCAAGAGCTGCAAGAGCAGGTGAAAACCGCCCACACCGCCGCCGACGCTGCGACACAGGCGTGTCAAGCGGAACAACGCCGGGCGGCGGGGCTGCAATCCGAGTTGGAGGCGGCCCATGCGCGAGGTGAACAGCGACAGCGCGACAGCGAGGCGTTGCGAGAGCGGTGTGACATGCTGGAGGACGAAATGGCGGGGCTGTCTCAGCAACTGGCAGAGGACAGTGCGGCGGCAGCACACGATCGCCAACGCAGTGCCAAGGCACTGGCACAGGCAGAGCAGCGCTGCGAGGAGCTAGAAACCGAGCGAGATGCCGCCCGCGCGGCAAACACCGCGCGCGTTGCGACGCTCGAATCCGAGACTGTGCGTGCGCGCAGTGATGTGGAGGAGGCAACGGCAGCGCTGGATGCCGCTACGACGCAGGTTATCGAACTGCAGGCGGAGTTAGGCCGGCATCGTGCGTGCGTCGTGAAGCTTGAGAGTGAAGCGGCGGACCTCAACAGCGCGCTTCGCGATCGCGATGAGCGTCTGGCTGGCATGGAGCGTGATCTCGCGAGTCAGTCCCAGGAGGCAGACGCTCTGCGTGACGCGTTGTGTCAACGCGATGCCCGTCTGGATGAGGTGAGGCAGGAGCTGGAGGGTCAACTGGCTGCGGCACGGCGTGATGTGAGCGATGCACAGGCGCAGTTGGCGAAGCGTGATGCGCGCATCAAAGAGTTGGAGGACGATTTGGCAGCCGCGCGTCGTGACGCCGATGCGGAGCTGCGTGGCAGCATTGCCGAACGCGATGCGCGTGTGGCGGAGTTGGAGGACGAGCTGGCTGTGGCGGTGAAGCAGGCTGAACAGGCGCAACAGGACCATGACGCCCGCGTGTCAGGGTTGGAGGACGAACTGGCTGCAGCACAGTCCGAGGCGCGATCACACTGTGACGAGGTCTCACAGCAGAAGGATCGCGTGCGTGGTTTGGAGGAGGACCTTCGGAAGACGGCGGAAGAGGCGGAGCGGTTGCGTGGTGAGGTGCAACAGCACAAGGCTCGGGTGTCGAAGGTGGAGAGTGCGCTGGATGATGCACAGGTGGAACAGGAGGCGCTGTCACAAGAGTGTCAGTCTCTCCGTGGTGACATGGCAGAGAGGGATGGCCGGCTCGCTGACTTGGAGGAGGCGTTGGACGCGTCAAAGCAGGAACAAGAGTCCCTGTCACAAGCCACTCGCTCCCTCCGTGGGAACATCAGCGAGCGCGACGCCCAAGTGTCGAAGTTAGAGGATGCCCTGAGTGCCGCACAGGACCAAACGGACGCGCTTCAGCAGCAAGTGGCGTCTCTGCGTGGGGACATGCAAGACCGTGACACCCACATTTCCGGGCTGGAGGCGTCGCTTGACGCCGCCCAGAAGGAGGCAGACACGTTGCGTGACCGCGTCGGCAAGCACCTTGACCGTGCTCGTGAGTTGGAGCAGCACGCGCGGGACGCAGAAGACAAGGTGGCTGACCTTCAGCAGCAAGTGTCCGACACGGAAGCAGCAGCCCAGGCACAAGTGGCAGCTGCGACGCAAGGTCTGCAAGCCGCGGAAGATCGAGTCGAGGAGCTTGGTGGCGTCGTGGGCGCGCGTGACGCTCGCCTTGCGGACCTCGAGACGCAACTCGGCGACATGCAACGTGCCCGGGACGACGCTGCTGCGACAGCAGCGGCACAGGAAGTACGAGCCACAGGCCTCGAGACACAACTGTCCGCTGCCCAACGCGCCACAAAGGAGTTGGAGGACGATTTGGCAGCCGCTCGTCGTGACGCCGATGCGGAGCTGCGTGGCAGCATTGCCGAACGCGATGCGCGTGTGGCGGAGTTAGAGGACGAGCTGGCTGCGGCGGTGAAGCAGGCTGAACAGGCGCAACAGGACCATGACGCCCGCGTGTCAGGGTTGGAGGACGCACTGGCTGCAGCACAGTCCGAGGCGCGATCACACTGTGACGAGGTCTCACAGCAGAAGGATCGCGTGCGTGGTTTGGAGGAGGACCTTCGGAAGGCGGCGGGAGAGGCGGAGCGGTTGCGTGGTGAGGTGCAACAGCACAAGGCTCGGGTGTCGAAGGTGGATAGTGCGCTGGACGATGCACAGGTGGAACAGGAGGCGCTGTCACAAGAGTGTCAGTCTCTCCGTGGTGACATGGCAGAGAGGGATGGCCGCCTCGCTGACTTGGAGGAGGCGTTGGACGCGTCGAAGGCTCGCGTGGACGAGCTCCAGAATGAACTGGCTGCTGCGGCGGCGACTTCCGGTGATCTCCGCGAGCAAGTTGAGGAGCTCAACTCGGCGTTGTCCCAGGCACGTGACGACCTGGACGCACAACAACAGCGCACCCAGGATGTGCAGGGTGCGTTGCGTGCTGCGCACGCCGAAGCGGAGTCACTGCGCAGTGAAGTGGAGTCTCTCCGAGCCGCATCCGAACCTCCGAACCAAGGCAGTTCCAGTGCGTCTGCGTGCCCACAAGACCATGCCCGTGGCGGGTCAAGTGGGTGGGTGATGGGGGAGGAAGTCGTGATGCAAGGTGGTGCTCCACCTCCCGTGCGGTCAGGGTTCTCATTCGCAGGTCCACCGCCTCCAGACAGGGACGCGCCTGGGTTACCATCGGCAACATCCGGTTGGGTGGAGGCCGAGCCGGTTGTGATGTCATCCGAGCAGGCGCCACTCGAGAGCGGTGGCTTCACCAGTGATGGCGAATGGGCGACCGGCGAGGAAGTGGTGATGAGCAGTGGGGATGCCCCAGTGTATGGCGCGATGACGGAAGGATCGCCGGCTGTTGAGGAAGAGGATGAGGTTGTTGCCTCCGGCTCAGGTGGCTGGGTACAGGGCGAGGAGGTGTGCGACGATGACGTGGTCTCTGGTGGTATGGTGTCACGTCACCGTGGCCATGAGGCCGCCCTGGTTGTGGAGTCAGACCCGGACAGCGACGCGAATGCAGACGCCTTGTTGGAGGCAGCCGAACGCACCATCGCTGATCTCGAAGCACAGACTGCCGCGTTGCGTGGGTCTCTGCGGGAAAAGGAAGCCCAGCTCAGACGGTTGGAGGAGGAGGCAGAGCGTGCTGCGCAAGAGCACGGCGATGAGGTGGCGGGGTTGCGTGATGACATGGCCCGCGAACGCGCACAAGCGGCAGCGGATGCAGACCGAGCGCAGCACAAGGAACGAGTCATGCGTGGCATCATTGACGCGCAGCAGCACACCGAGAAGGAGCAGAGTGGCACCATTGCGGATCAACAACGCGCGCTCGAGCAACTGAAGCGTGATGTAGAGGAAGCGACGCGCAAGTCTGAAGGACTCAAGCGTGAGTTGGAGGAAGCAAGGCGCCGTGAATCTGAACACCGCCAGGCCCAAGAACAGCGATCGAAGCAAGACAGCGCTCAGCAAATGGCGGCAGAGGACGCGAAATCTCGAGTTTCTGAGCTGGAGATCAGGGTCTATGAACAGGTGGTTCGCATCGAGGAGTTGTCTGTGTTGGTGAACCAGTCGGGTCAACAACTGGAAGAGGCAACACAGCGAGCAGATGCCACCCAATCGAAGCTGGATGCGCAGAGAACTGCAACACAGGATGCCGAGTCACGCGTCGCAGAGCTCGAAAGCAAAGTCAGCGAGCAGGCCGATCGTATCGAGGAGCTAACTCCACTGGCGAACCAACTGGAAGAGGCAACACAACGAGCAGACGCCACCCAATCAGAGTTGGAGGGTGCCGAGTCACGCGTCGCAGAGCTCAAAAGCAAAGTCACCGAGCAGGCCGATCGCATTGAGGAGCTGTCTCCACTGGCGAATCAACTGGAAGAGGCAACACAACGAGCAGACGCCACCCAATCACAGTTGGAGGGTGCCGAGTCACGCGTCGCAGAGCTCGAAAGCAAAGTCAGCGAGCAGGCCGATCGCATTGAGGAGCTGTCTCCACTGGCGAACCAACTGGAAGAGGCAACACAACGAGCAGACGCCACCCAATCAGAGTTGGAGGGTGCCAAGTTACGAGTTGAAGAGCTGGAAAGCAAAGTCGGCGAGCAGGCCAATCGTATCGAGGAGCTGTCCCAACAAGTGGAGGAGGGGCGTGCGCTTGAGGCGCAACTCAGCGCACTTCAAGCAGAGCTGGAAGATGTGCACGCACAACTTGGTGCGCGACAAAGCGAGCTGGAAGACGCCCAGTCACAACTGGAACAGACCCAGTCACGGCTGGAGCAAGCTCGGTCACAACTGAACGCCTCCCAGTCGCAGCAAGAGGAGACGCAGTCACATCTGGACGACATCCAGTCACAACTGGAAGACTCCCAGTCGCAGCAAGAGGAGACGCAGTCACAACTGGAAGACGCCCAGTCACAGCTGGAGCAAGCTCAGTCGCAGCTGGAAGCAGCCAGATCCGAATCTGACGGCCTTCGGAGCGATCTGCGGGAGTTGCGAGAGGCACATCAAAGCGCCGAGGCGCGCGAGCTGGAGTTGGAACGTCAACTGGCTGCCGCCGTGTCTGATCGCTTGGCCGCGCTGGAACAGACCCAGACGTTTGCGGATGCCGCAGCCACGGCGCAGTCGAACGAAGAGATGTCGGCACGTGCAGCAGCCGATGCCACTGCGCACGCGTTGCAGGCGGAGGCAGACGCAGCAACAGTGGCCACTGGTAGTAGCGCCATCGCTGCCAAGGCATTGGGCGAGGCACAAGCATTGCAACAACAGCTGGACGCGGCGGTTGCGGATGCGGACAGACTGCGCCAGAGGCTCCTGGAACTGGAGTCCCGCCACGCAGGGGCGGATGTTGACGCCGGTCAAGAAGAAGAAGACCGCGACGCGTTGCGGCAACGAGTCGCGGAGCTGGGCGCCGTGGTGGAGCAGTCGGCCGTGGCCAAGGCGGCACTGCGTGGTCAAGTCGCAGAGGTGACGAAGCAGCTCGCGAGAGCCCGGGCTTCCGCGGCCGACACGGCACAGGCCCACCAAGCAGCGACACAAGCAGCCGACGCGCGTGCCGCCGCGGACGAAGAGGCTGCACGGGGCCTGCGACAGCGGCTGCGCAAGGCCCTGGCGCACGAACTGGAGTTGGAGGAGGCGCTGGAGGCGGCGCGCAACGCCCAACAGGGCAGCGACGGCCGAGCAGACTTGGCGGAGCAGCGACTTGCGCTTGCGCGCACGGGGCTGGCAAGCGCGCAACGGCAGGCTGACGCTGCGCAGGCGGCACAACAGGCGCTGGACGACGCGCAGGGTGAGCTGCAGGAGACGCGGCGGGAGTTGGATGCGGCCAACAAGGCGCTGTGGGGCGTGCGCCATGAGCTGAAGGCGGTGCGGGAGGACTTGTCGGTGGCGCGTGCTGCGTTGGAGGAGGCGTCACGGAGTGTTGCCGCGGGCGCTGCGGAACTTGTGGCGACGCGTGAAGAGCTCACGGTGGAGCAGGATCGTGCTGCGCAGCAAGAGAAGGAGTTGCAAGGTGCACGCGACGAGTTGGAGCAGGCACAACAACGAGCTGCACAGCAAGAGACGGAGTTGCAAGGTGCACGCGACGAGTTGGAGCAGGCACAACAACGTGCTGCACAGCAAGAGACGGAGCTTCAAGCAGCACAGGAAGAGCTGGAGCAAGTGCAGCAACGTGCTGCGCAGCAAGAGAAGGAGTTGGAAGGTGCACGCGACGAATTGGAGCAGGCGCAACAGCGTGCTGCACAGCAAGTAGCAGGGCTGCACGAGCAACTCGACAACGCTGAACGCGCACGGGATGCGGAACGTGGGCGTGCAGACACACTGGCCGAGCTTGTTGACAAGCTTGAGGCACAGGGTGCCGCTGCCAACGCCCATGCCTCCGACACTGCCCGTGGTGCCCAGCAGGAAGTCGCACGGGCGCAGGCGGACGCGGATGTTGCCACGGCGTCACTGTCCGAGGCGCGTGCCCGCGTGGAGGAACTGGAAGAGGAGGTGCGGGCGCGAGACAGTCAGTTGCGTGAAGCCCACGCGGACGCGGTGAAGCGCGGCACCAGTGGTGACGCCGCGGCGGCGAAGGCCAAGGCGGTGATGCACTCCACGGGCAAGAAGCTGCGCAGCGCGTTGGCACGGGCGCTGGAGCTGGAGGAGATGTTGGACGAGGCCAAGGCTACGCGGGCGGCAGCGGAAGCCGCGCTGCAGCAACAGACCGCCGAGACGGAGGCAGCACAGGCGCAGGTGGAGGCGCTGACGCGTGAGCACGCGCGGCGGTGTGCGGCACACAACGCAGAGCTGCGGCAAACCCGTGAAGAGCGGTTGAAGAGCGCTGCGGAGGCGGAACAACAGGCTGCTGCAGCTACTGCTGCTGCTGTTGCGGCTGCAGAGGCGCACCGCGCGGAAGTGAATGCGCTGGAAGAGCGTGTGACGGCGCTGGAAGAGGCGCTACACGACGCGGAATCCAACGTCACGGTGTTGGAGGAGCAGTTGGAGGAGGCGGAGGCGGCGTTAGGGTCGGAAGTGGCGCGACACGGCGACAAGGAGCGTGAACTGCAGGCACACGCGCGGGAGGTGGAGGAGGCAAGAGACGCGGCAGTGCGGCGTGGCGCAGAGCTGGATGCCCAAGCCACGGAGGCGGCACGCGCCCTCGCGGCGGCCCAGGCGGAGGTGGTGGCGTTGTCTGTCGCGCGTGACGCGCTTGAGGCGGAGGTCGCGGCGCTGCAGCGCCAAAACGCGACGTTGAACACGGGACTGGCAGAGGCACGGGGTCACAGTGTGGCCACCTCGACACGGTGTGAGGGGCTGGAGCGTGACGTTGCAGAGCTGCAGGCTGAGGTAGCCGCCAAGACACAGGAGTGTGAGGCGTTGACTGCTTCGACGGAGGCGGGTGAGGCACGCATGGGTGAGTTGGAGGCGGGGTTGTCCGCCAGTCGTGCCACTGTTGCCGCCACGCAGGCCACGTGCGATGCACTGCGTGACGACGTGGCGACGGCGCAAGCCGCGGCACAGGCGCTGCGTGACGACCTGGATGCGACGACGTCGGCGTTGGAAGACGCGCGCGCTACGGCAGTGGCTCGGGCGGCGGAATGGGAGGCGATGCGCGCAGAGCACGCGTCACAACTCGCCGCAGCGCAGGACGCCACCCGTGACGTGTCTTCGGCGCTGGATGCGGCCAAGGCGACGCTCAAGTCCACCGGCAAGAAGCTGCGTGCCGCGCTTGCACGGTCGCTGGAGGTGCAAGAGGCGCTGGACGTCACCCAAGCGCAGCTCGCCGCCGCACGATCGGAGGTTGGCGCGGCGCACACCGAACTGGGTGCCACACAACGCGAGCTACGCGCGGCGCAAGGCAAGCTCGCCTCCACCACCCAGGCGTTGTCGCGTGCCAATGCGCAGGATGGCCACCAACAAGCCCAGCTTGTGGCGTTGGAGCGGGTGGTGCGTGACATGGAGGGCGAGATTACTGCCGTGAGGCAGGCCCGGGACACAGCGTTGGATGAAGCGTCGGAGCTGCGCGCCACCATCGACGGGCTGCAGGCCAAGTTGGCACAGGTGCAGAGGCAGGTGGCAGAGGACGACACTGCACGGCTGCGCGATCGTGACGCAGCGCAGCACGACGTGGAGGAGCTGCGTGCGCAGGTTGTGGAGGCGCAACGCCTTCGCAACGCCGACACGGCGGCACATGGTGTGGCGTTGGAGCAAGCTGCAGCCCGGCACGCCGCGTTGCAGCAACTCCATGACGCCGCCATGCGCACCGCGTCTGCCGCGCAACAGCGAGAAGAGGACGTCACAGCGCGGTTGAACCAGGTGCGAGACGCCTGTGACAGCGCAGAACGCCAGGCGTTGACGAATGGTGTGGCGCTGGCAAAGGCGCGCGGGCGCGTGGAAGAGTTGCTGGCAGAGGTGGCGCGCATGGATGGTGATGCTGTGGCGGCAGACCGTGCGCAACAGGAGTTGCAGCGATCGCGGGACGCACTGGAGAGTGAGCTGCAAGCGACGCAGCAGGCACGCGAGGCGCTGGCGAGTGAGTTGCAAGCGACGCAGCAAGCACGCGAGGCGCTGGCGAGTGAGTTGCAAGCGACGCAGCAGGCACGCGAGGCGCTGGCGAGTGAGTTGCAAGCGACGCAGCAAGCACGCGAGGCGCTGGCGAGTGAGTTACAGCAAGCACGTGATACGCTGGCGAGTGAGCTGCAGCAATCGCAGCAAGCACGCGATGAGCTGGCAAGTGAGTTGCAGCAAACACAGCAAGCGCGTGACACTCTGGCGAGTGAGTTGCAGCAAGCACGTGACACCCTGGCGAGCGAGTTGCAGCAAGCGCAGCAAGCACGTGACGCACTGGCGCGTGAGCTGGAAACGACGCGGCACCGTGCCGAGGGAGAGCGCGCACAGGCAGCGGAGCGACGCCAAGCGCAGCACGCAGAGGTGCTGCGGGTCACGGCGCAGCGAGACAAGCTCGAGGAAGAAGCCGGGGCACGGCGTGAGATGTTTGCGGCGCAAGAACAGGCCCTGGGCCTCGCCAAATCCGGCTGGCGCCAGGCCATGCTCGATGCCGAGGCCGCTCAGCGCCGTGTGCAGGAGCTTGAGCAGGCCGCGCAGCGTGCGGCCAAGCGCGCGGAGGCGGACGCAAGTGCTGCGCAGGCGGAGGCGGACGCGTTGCGTGGTGACGTGGCGCAGCTGCGGGGCGAGTTGACCGCCGCGCACGCAGCAGCGGCGGCCACCGGTGAAGCGCGCGACGCACAGGTGGCCAAGGCACGCGAGGAGTGCGCGGCACTCCTCGCGCAACTCGCAGCGGCGAGGGACCGCCACGCAGAGCAACAACGCCAGGAACAGGCGCGCCTGACAGAGGTGGAAGAGCAAGCGCGGCGTGACGTGCGCGCGGTGACGACCCAACTCGAGGCCGCCCGCGCAGAGGCAGCCACGCACCGCGACGCACTGGCGCGGGCACGTGCCGCGGACAACGTCGCGCAGCGCGTGGCGGCAACCGAGGCGCAGGCCGCGGATGCGGAGGCGACGGCGCTGCGGGACCAAGTCGCCACCGTCCGGCGCCAACTCGCCGCGGCGCTTGCGCAACGAGCGGCGGAGCAGGTGGCGGCGGCGGAGGAGCTGGAGACGTTGCAGGCGCGGCTGGAGGGCGTGCAGCACGCCGCAGCGGCCACGGAAGCACGGCTGGCGGAGGAGGTGGAAGCGGCGCTGTTGCAGGCGCAGGCGCTGCAGCGGCGCGCAGACGCGGCGGCGGCGGCGCAGGTGGAAGCGCAGGCGCAAGAGGCGGAAGCGCGGGCACAAGTGGCGGAGGCGCAGAGTCAAGCTGCGGCGGCGCAATCGCAAGCGGCAGAGGCGCAATCGCAAGCGGTAGAGGCGCAGGCGGAAGCCCAATCCAAGGCCAAGGCGGAGGCGCGTGCGGATGCGGAGGCGTCGGATCGCGCGGCGTCGCAGTTGCAAGCGGCACTGGCGCGTGCGGCTGCGGCGGAGCGCCGGGTGGAGGATGTGGAGGTGGCCGCCAAGGCAGAGGTGGAGCGCGCCGCCACCCGGTGTGGCGTGTTGGAGCGCGCGATGGCGGCACTGTCGGGGCAGAAAGAGGCGATGGAACGGCAGCTCAAGCGGGCGGCGCAGCACATTCGAACCACGACCGGAAAGTTCCAGGAGCAGTTGGCGCGGATGAAGGCAGAGCAGGCGGCAGCAGTGAGTGCGAAGGACCGGGTGTGGCGGTATCGCTTGGCCAACGCGGCTGCGGCGCATGATGAGCAGGTGGCGTTGTTGAAGGAGGAGTTGGCGGCCACGGTGCGTGATGCACTGCATGTCGTGGCGTCTGATGGTGTCAGTCGACACGGTGAAGGTGAAGGTGAAGGTGAGGGTGAAGGTGAAGGTGAAGGTGAAGGTGAAGGTGAAGGTGAAGGTGATGGTGGTGAAGGCATGGGTAAGGGTAAGAGTGAAGGTGAGGGTGATCCTGCTGTGTTGAAGGCGGTGGTCTCCAAACTGTCACAGCGACTATTGGACGTCGAAGCCGCGGCGTCGGCGACGCAAGTGCGTCA
>Ga0213833_1002140_pt1 | contig 13164 bp, 17 predicted proteins | sample SWATP21_FD_160575 | JGI IMG/M metagenome (GOLD analysis project Ga0213833, IMG submission 160575) | Coastal seawater microbial communities from Marineland, Florida, United States - SWA TP2 #1 | ecosystem: Environmental > Aquatic > Marine > Coastal | place: USA: Florida | collected 2016-08-14
CCACAAAAAGGAGCGGGGGGGGGGGGGGGGGGGGGGGCGGCACAAAGTTCAAGCGTTGCTTCGTGGTGCATCATCCGTCCTTCGTCGTTCACGCGTCGTGGTGTTTTACACGCAGATCGAGGTGAAAAGCGCAGAGGAGATTTTCGAGGTGCTTGCGAGGTCCATGAAGAAGCGTGTCACGCACGAGACGCAAATGAACAAACAATCCAGTCGCAGTCACGCCATTTTCACGGTGCAGATTGCGAGTACCACCTTGGATGAGGATGGCAACGCGGTGAAGAAGGTATGGTTGACGCGCGTGCGTGGCTTGTTGCCACAGCGCTGTGAGTGCTCCGTTGTTTCTCTTTCTCCTTCTCACGTGTTTGACGTACACATGGCCTTTGCGTGTTCCTGCCCGCGACTTCGTATGTATGGTGTGTGGTGCTGTCGCAGGTGGGACGGTTGAACTTGGTGGATCTGAGTGGCTCAGAAAATCTGAAGCGATCGGGCAGCAGCGGTGACCGCCAACGTGAAGCCAGTCACATCAACCAGGGACTGCTCAGTCTGGGGCGTGTGATCAAGGGCATCACAGACAAAGCCAAGTACGTTCCCTACCGCGACAGCAAGCTCACCCGACTGCTGGAAGAGAGCCTTGGGGGGAACTCCGTCACGCTGATGATCCTCACGGTGTCCCCAAACTCCTTGGACTGCGATGAAACCGTGTCGACGCTGAACTACGCCAACATGGCCAAGATGATCTTCAACAAACCCAAGGAAAACGTCAAGGTGGTCAACCAAGACGGGGGGTGGGTGGCCAAGCGCCGACCAGGTGACGACGACGCCGACGCGGATACCAGCAGCGTGATCAGCGGCACCGCCGTGGTGCCTGTGTCCCCATGGGATGGGGCGGTGCCCATTCGCAAGCCCCGACGAGCACCCACCAACGCTGCTGCACCGCCCCCTGCGAAGCTGTACCACGCCACCAGTGTGGAATGGGTGGAGAAGCACTTTTTGAACGCGGCCACGCAACAGCTGTCCAGAAACGCCGTGCATGCGCTGCTGGACCTGTTCGCCAAGTTCGACAAGCAGGGCCGCGGGCACTTGACGGTGTCCGAGCTTCGCACGCTGGGTGGCTCCATCGAGGTGCTGTCCGAAAAGGCCCAGGAGGCGCTGAAGAACGCCATTCGACGGGTGGACACGCTCGACGTTGCTGAGCGGCGTGGCCGTGGACGTGGCCGTGGACGTGGACGCGGCTCCAAGTCCCGCACGGGTGCCCCTTCGTTGTCATCTTCGCGTCGCGCTGGTGCTGGTGCTGGCGCCGGCCGCGGTTCGAGGCTGGGCGCACGTGGCAGAGGTCGGCCTCCATCAAGCCGCCGTCGTCCGGCCACAAAGAAGCACAGCGTCGCCGCCAAGATCCAGTTGCCGGCCGGCACCACGCTGCCGCAGGTGCGGTTCCTCGCGTGGGCTGCCGAGATGGTACGTTGGTGTGAGCTGAAGGGGGCTGTTTCGCGGCGCTTTGGCTGTTGCGGTAGCTGTTGCAATGTTTCGTTTCCTGGCTCACTGTTTGCCCGTGGTGAATTCGGATGTGACAGGCCAACCAAGAGCCGTATGTGCTGTGCCAGCTCATGCAATCCTATGGCTACGGCATGAGTTTGGAGCCCAAGCGTGCCTCTAAAGTGGCAAGTGCTGATCTTGGCATCCCGGAGTCCAACAACCCGGACAAAGGAGCCATCGATGGGTTCGGAAAGAAGCGTGGTGCGTTCGGTTTTGCATGCTTCACATGTGCACCCTGTGTGCCCTTGCTCCTCCCTGCGTGTTGTCTGTGCTATTTTCTCACCGTAGGTTCCGTGAATCCGCGCCGTGCCACTTCTCTGTGCCACCAGGATTGCCCCGACCTTCGGAACGAGCGTTGCAAGAGCTGGCACGCCAGGCCCAAGAAGAGCTCGTGCCACCCCAGCCGCAGTCCATTTTCAGTTGGGTGGACCAGCCGTCAGGCGGGCGCACTCTGGGCCGACGAAGGCGTCCAGCCAGTGCTGGTGGCGCTGCTACGGGTGCTGGTGCCCGCCGATCTCGCCCCGCAAGTGCGATGCCCAGACTGAGGGACGGCGCTGCTGCCGCGGGTGCCGGCAGCATGGCAGTGGGTCAAACTCAGCACGGCTATGGCGGGGGGCGTGGGAGTGGGGCGTTGCGTCGACCTGCTTCTGCTCTTCCCCGGACGGCGCTTGGACTGTATCCCATTGGTGCGCCGGGAGCACGGCGTAGTTCGTACCACGGCCATGGCTGATGCAGGAGCAGCAGGGGAAAACAATAAACTATCTAAAAACAATGCAAATGTATGTTGTCGCTAGTTCTCGTGCACAGCAGCGCTGTGCGCTGTGTTCCCTCGGAAGCCATGTCAGCCCAGACAGATGGAGTCAGAAGACGTGGTGCCTTGGCCACTTCCGATGGCGGTGATGATGTAGAGCCTCTTGATGATCAAGGTGGGGTCACTGCACGCGCCATGGCGGTGGCAGCGTGTGGTGACATACATGCCCCTGCCTTTGTGTCCACAGAACAAGACGAAGTCATAGCTCAGCTGGAGAAGGAATCGCAGCGCTACAGCACGATCTTCGGGGTGCGTTGTGTTGTAATCTTGCTTTGTTGTGTTATGCACGACTGTCCCCCCTCGGAGATGTTGTCGCTCATGCTGCATGTCGTTTGACACACACACCCGCTCTGTGAATGGATGTGTCTTTTGTGCCTGGCACTTTGCTGAGCACAGACGGTGCTGGCATGCATCTCGTTGGGTCTTTGTGCCATGATCCTGCATGAGCTGTTCACGACCAACTTCGACCCGTCTGAGCTCATTACGAACTCGAATCTAGCCATGACCATGACTCGTAAACGTGCAGTGTTCTACTTGTCTGCCACCGCTGCCTCGTACCTGCTGTCGGCTTGCAGCTACTTGCGAGTCGCCCCAAGGGCGACGTCCAAGCTTGCCGTTCTGACGGCACTGCCACCTGTGGCCTACTTGTCTTACATTTGTTTCGTTGCCACGTCTGTGGGGTTTGTGCGGGTGCTTTGGCTCCCGTGCGGTGGTGTGCTGTTTGGCATCCTCTCCATTTACTTTCACCTGGAGCAGCAAGACGCAGAGCGCGAGCTGGAGAGCTTGCGACAGGCGCGGTACAAATTCAAGAAAGCGTAGTGGTGCATCAAGCTAGTGGTCGTAGTTACGTAGCAGTCCCATGAGGAACATGACAAAACAACGGTAACGAACAGGTGTTGTATCTTCTCTTTGTTTATCTCTGGGTCGCCTCTGGATGTGGTTCTGTTCTTCAAACAAACAAAAAATAGCTCATGTACGTCTTCAATCCAAAGCCCCACCACCACCTGTTCCATTACTACCACCCGCACCCATCTGGGCCCGACGGGGTCGATCCAGAGCCTGGTACTTGCCGCGCTGGCCACGTTGCAACCGCCTCGCCCACGCCGGCGTGGGTTGTGTTTTCGACAGGCACCAACAACATGCAGCCGAGGCAGCGGCACACCATGTCCTGTGAGACGCCTGGGTTTCGGCTTCGGCGGCAGCACTCAGCTCGTCCATGACGCTGTGTGCGAGGCCTTCGCATTGGCGAGCCATCGCCACGGTGGCTTCCAGCTCCTGTGCGATTCTCTCCACGACTGCAGGCAGGCTGTCCGATTGTAGCCGCTGCGACATGCAACACACATGAACACGAGAGAGATGCAAGCAGTGAGACAATATGTTGTCAGCAAAGGTTAGCTCGGAATCCGTTTTCACACACACAACACACACACACACACACACACGCACACACACCACATGTGCAGACAGGACAACAAAACGCGCGCGCGTACCCCTTCATGTGGCTCGGCCTTGGCCTCCTCGATGTCGAGCGTGGCTGTGGATGACCCCAAACGACGAAGGCTGTGCCGTCTTCCGGCTTGCGAAGAGTCGCCATGGTCATCCTCGACGCCATTGAGTGCGGCTTGGATGGCAGAAGTGGCTGCCTCAACCTTCACGCACAAGGGAACAACGGTGTTCTGGGCACGGCAACAAACCCACACACAACCGCACGCAACAAGACAAAACAACTCAGCACCCCCACGTGCCATCACCAGCAGCGAGGTGGTGAGCATGCATGCACCTGCAAGTCGCGTAGAGCATCGGACGAGACTTGTCGCTCGTCTTCCAGGCGCTGTGCCAGTGCGACTATCTCTTGTTTGGCCGTCAACCGCTTGCGTTTGTGACCTTGCGCTTCCTGTGCCTTCGCAGCCAGCTCCCGCGACAACGCCTGCCGCTCCGCAGCTCGCTCTTGCTCCGCTGTCATTTGGCTCTTCAACACGTCCTGTTGTGTGGCACCCCATCACGGGCAAGAAGAACGCGCACAGAAACACAAAGAAACGTGAGGTGGGACAGGCGCACGAAGAAGCTGGATCAGACATTGACTGGGTTGGTACCATCGCCACGCGAACCACAATATGTGCGATGCCACACCGCCACGGGCGATGGTGGTGGTGGTGGTGGTGGTGGTAGTGGTGAATCAACACGTCTTTCGTCTGCGCACCTCTCGATCCTGCTGTAGGGACAACGCGCGTTGCTCCGCAGCTGACACCGCCTGCTCTGCAGCCACGAGTCGGGCGCGAAGCACCGTCACCTCCGCCTCGTGCATCTCCTTGGCAGCTTTCGCCGCGGCCTGCAACGCCGTGAACTGCTCCTGCACAGCGCGCTTCGCGTCGCTGACGTCGTCTCGCTGCTTTGTCAGAGACGCCAGGGCGCTCGCGGTTTTCTGGCGCCGCTCCTCGGTTGATCCGCGCTCTTTGTCGAGTTCCGCCTGTCGGTGGTGGTGGTGTGGTGAACGAGTGTATGTTTATGTTGGGTTGGCCAGAAACACGCATGGCGATACAACACCAATGAGTCACGCGCACCGCACCACAAAGTGAGGGCGCCAGACACCACGCAAGCACGCACACCACACCACACCACATACACACACACACACCAAGCGATCCGCACCTGTAGGGAGCCAATGCGCTCTTCATAATTCCGAACAGCTGCTTGCAACCGACCTTCCGACTCAGTTTGAGTGCGCCTTGCGTCTTCCCTTGTTGATTGGCTTTCGCCTGATGTGTGGACAACAACACCAGTGGCGTGTGTGAGGTGGTATCGCAAAAAACAAAAACACAACAAAGGAGGCATACAGACTCCCTGTCGTCGAATGTCGACACCGGAGGCTCTGCATTGTTGACGTACGCGCAGCATCGCTCAACTGTTGCCGAAGACTCTCTACTTGACAGTGCAGCTGTTTCACAGTTGCCTGCTCCGAGGCGATTTCCTGCTGAAGACCCTCCTTTTCAATGACCCAGTTTGCCTGAGCAACACCCATGGCACCATCCGAGCGAGCTGCGTTTTCGACGGCGGCATCACGCTCACTCAACAGCTGTGGTCGCATTCGCATGGCACATCACCACACCACCACATACTTCGTCAGTCCCAGATCGCAGGTGTTACAGCGTAAGCGTTACAAGAACACCCAAAGCATGACAACGGTCGAGGCCAGCAAGCACACCAAAACCAACGCGCAAGACCACACGCAGCAAATCCTGACACAACACACAACACCACGGGCACAACGACAACAACACGACAGCCATCGGCATGCTCACCCTGTCAATCTCCGATTGCAAAGTGACTTTAGCAGCAGTCAACGCGGTGATTTGCTCGCTTTGTTCACGCACCAGCGCCTTGACAGCCACCATTTCAGCCTTCACTCGGCCGACATCACCTGCGGCATGCGTCGCAGCGTGGGTGCGTGCGTCCAGCTCCGACGACATGGCATCCAGCCGCTGCTGCAACACCTGACACTCCGCCAAGGCACCATCCCTTGCCGCATCGGCTGTGGTGACGCGCTGTTCCGCGCGTGCCTGTCCTTCTTGTGCACGCTGCATCGCCTCTCGCGCAACAGACGCGGCTTCGCGCTCCATCGCTGCGTCTTTGTCGGCAGCCTGCGCGCGGCGCAACGACGCAGACGCCTGGACCCGCGCCGCCTCCGCAGCCCGGGTGGCCTCTGCCACGGCCTTTTCCGCCTGCTGTGTGGCATGTTTGGCTTCGGCCTGTGCCTGCTTCACCGCTTGCGCAAGCGCATCGCACCGGAGTCTCGCCTGCGTCAACTCGTCCTCGGCGGCTGCCAACTCTCGCGTCATGCGCCCGGCCTTGGCTTCAGCCTCGCGACCCGCGGCTTCCGCTGTGGTCAGCTGGGTGCGCAAGGCGTCGAGGTTGCTTGTGGAGGCAGTAAGTTGGGTCGTCAGCTCCTTCACCTGGGCGCGCAAGGCTGGCGCGTCGACACTGTCGTCGCCACCGCTGGAGTCGTGGGTGTCGGGCCCAGAACCACCAGGAGTGCCAACAGAGGCGGGAGACTGGCCAGCGCCGGTGGTCGGTGGTGTGTGTGTGGCACCGGCAGTCTCGCCACCCTCACCGGGTGGGCTGTGCTCTTTCAACGCCTGCACCTCCTGCTCCAATGCCGCCACGCGCGCAGTAGCAGCTTGCGTGGCGGCCTGTGCAGCGTCCTTCTCTTGTGACACGCGCTGAAGCAAGCTGCGAGCCTGGGCTTTCATCTTTGCTGTCCGCGCTTTGGAGGCAGTCTGAGCCTCTGTGAGCTTCGTCGCAAGGGCTTGCTTTTCTGATTCGTTGTCGTGTGTCAGTGTGTGGCCTCACCAGCAACAGCAGCACGTACAAACGCAGGGACGGTGCGGCTACACACCTTTTGTCAGCGCCGTGATGCGTTTCTGCGACACTGTTCGCATCTCTGTTGTGTCAACCCACAAGGACAGGCAGCACATTGCCCACGTGTCAGCCAGTTGAGAGATGTGCTGGTGTTCAGTGTTGGGCCACACTGTTCATGTCCACACCTTTGAACTTGTTCACCAACGCCTGATACTTCGCAGGGAGACTTTTGGGGCTACGCATGGGAGATGGCGGCCCAGAATCGACGCCAGTAGGGCCCACAACACCGTTACTAGCGCCATTGGCAGTGGGATCCACCTGGAAACCACAGCAAGTGTGTGTGACATGCAGCCCGCAAATGCAAACACGACAATGTCCGCGTCACTGCGCATGCTGACCTTCGGAGGTGGTGACCCGTCCATCTTCGGCACACACCAATGCAATCGATCGCTGTCTCAGGGACGTTACATGACGATGGGTTGGATTGGGCTCGCTGCAGGGCGCTGTCGTTTGCGAAGTCAGGGGCTGCCCTCTGCAACCATGCACGGAGCACGTCTTGTGAACACCAGTTATGTACCCCAATACACCTCACCGCCTCGCACGCATGTTTTGCTCCTTTGTGGGGGAGTGCAAGACGTCCGCAACCCACTGTGGCGAGCAGCGGGGCACGCTGTCCTGACCCACACAATGTTGTCGTGCGCGCTGCACAGTGGCAGGCGCAGGACGTATGGCGCCATGCTTCGCACGCACCAAGCACGGTGCGCGGTGCCTAGGCGGTTCACGGCGCTGGCGTTGGCCGATCCCCACGGCGAGCCTGTGCGTCTTCCACTGTCCTCCACCCCAACTGCTGCAGCTCCATCCCCACGTGCCGTAGCCGTGCTTCGTCCCTTGGACCCGGCCTGGGGTTCCCCCGTCGCGGCACTGCACGCGTGTGGGCCCAGTGCGCTGGGACGTGCTGTGGGCTGCTGTGCGACGCGCACGCGTGCCACGGTTTGTGGAACCGCCCGCCCGTTCGGAACTTTCGTGTCCCAGCACTACCGTTTGGACGAAGCCGCCATGAAAGGGTACCTAGAGCGAAAGAAGCTTGTGTATAAGGTAGGTCCTCCACAGCGCGCTGTGTGCCAGACAACTAGGTGTGGCAGCACGCAAGATTGGGCTCACACCGTGGTGTGCGTGTCACAGACCACGGACAGCCACTTTGTTGTGAAAGAATGCCCATTGTGCCCCAAACCCACCTATGGCCGTGCGGACAACCAATGGAAGCTGTACATCAAGCGCGGAGATGGGGCACACTACTGCCACCGTTGCGGAAGCAAGGGTTCGTGGTTTGACCTGAAGCGCAAGCTTGGGGACATCAGTGGGGATCTGAAAGCCGCATCCAGCCCCACCACTGCCAGCCAGTATGCACCTGGAACCGGTGTACACGATGCACATGTGGCAGCTGTGCATACACAAGCCTTGCTTGATGAAGGGAAGTTTCCCAACATGCTCAAGTACTTGACACAGACGCGGGGCATCTCGGAAGACGTATTACGCATGTGCGTCTTTCAAGCAGTTAGGTTGTTGTTCGTGCATGTTTCGTCGCTCACAGACAATGTGTGCGTGAGTGCACCTTCAGGTACATGGTGGGCGGCACCATGCACAAGTTCAAGGTGGCAAGCGACGGACCGTTCCAGTCAGTCCCCACCGTCGTGTTTCCTTGGCTTGAGGTGCTGCCGCAGAGCGGAAACGTCACGTTGCATCGCTTGAAGGTGTGCATTGGGACAGGCGTTGCTTGCCTGGGTGGGGAGTGCGGGATGGTGTTGGATTGGGGGGTGACTGCTTTGTGTTGTTTCTTGTTGTGCAACAGCTGCGCGCGTTGGATCACAAGCATGCAATGGGATTGTACGTGTCCGAGCATAGTTTCACCGCGCGTATTGGTGCCAGTCGTAACGATGGGGCTGGTGCCTAACGTTGCTGTGGTGCCGTTGTGGGGCGTGGGGCCACAGATTTCCGAAAGGTGGTGGCTGGGGGTTGTTTGGAGCCCACACTGTGCCGCCAACCGCGACCGAGGTTGTTGTGACTGAGGGCGAGTGCGTAGCACTGCACATGGCATGCGTGTGGCATGGCTGCGAGAGTGTCTCACATTCTGTACTCCTTCGGCATGTGGCAACAGGTATGATGCCATGGCCGTGTTCCAAGCGACAGGCATGCCGGCAGTGTCACTACCCAATGGAGCCCGGTCCCTTCCTGTCGAGGTATTGTGGACGTTTGCCCACCTGACTTCGTCTGTGTTGCTCATGTCCATGTTGCGTGTGTGCATGGTTCGCTTGTCTTCGGCGGTGTGGCGCCCGTGTCATCACCAGCTCCTTCCGTGGTTCGAGCGGTTTGAGACAATGTACGTGGTGAGGGCGCATCGACACGCTGAGACCACGGCGGACGGTTTGCGCCACCTCACGTCCATGTTTGTGTGCGACACCGCCCCTGCAGACACTTGTGGTGTGACAACGACACCGCTGGCCAGGAAGGCGCGGATCGCATCTCAAAAAAACTCGGGATTGGACGCTGCACCATCGTGCTGCCAGTACGAACCGACAGCAGCCCTGAAGGCCCACTTCCCAAGGTGTGTGCACGTCTTGCCTGTGCCTGTGCCTGTGCCTGTGCCGGTGGCTGGTGGCTGGTGGGTGTGCAACTGCCACGCACGTGCCTTCGCATGCCTTTGGCATCACGCATGCATGTGTGTATCCTTTCCGCAGGATGCCAACGATGCCTTGAGACAAGGGTGGGACCTGAAAGACATCCTCACGACCGCCAAACCAGTGCCGCATGAGCAGATCGCAACGTTTGACGACCTGCGTGACGAAGTCTTTCGCGAGGTGCTGGACCCACAGGTGTTCAGTGGAACCGAGTACCAATGGCTGCCGTCGCTCCAAACCATCCTCAAGGGCCATCGTCGCGGAGAAATGTCCATCATCACAGGCACCACTGGCGCTGGCAAGACAACCCTCCTGAGTCAAATATCGCTTGATTTGTGCTCTCAGGTACCGAACGCTGTGTGGATTGGATTGTGTGTGTCCCAGTCGCAGGGGAGAGAGAAGCAAGGCAGTGTGGCACCGTTTGCTGCCACACCCTTGCTTCCTTTAAATGCTTGACACAGTTGCACCGGTGCTTGTGATGGTCAGGGTGTTCGTACACTGTGGGGCAGCTTCGAGATCAAGAACGCACGATTGGTTAGGCGGATGATGACCCAGCTGGCCAATCGATCGCTGTGCGTCGGTCGCTCTGCGTGATGGACGTGACGTGCGCTGGTTTTCCTCACGCCATGCCGTGCTGATGTCTCTGTTACGTTGTGCCCGTGTCGGTGTGCTTTGTTGCAGCTACGGATGCTCGGAAGATGAGCTGGCAAATATTGCAGATGAGTTCTCCAACCTCCCCATGTGCGTTGTTCTTGCTGTTGTGGTCAACTGGCTTGGCACATCGTTGTGACGTGCTGGTGAGTTATGCTCTTCCTGGAAATGGCTGGTGCCGGTGATGTCGCACGACCAACATGCAGGTACTTCCTGCGGTTCTTCGGCTCAACAGACGTGGAGAAGGTGTTGGATGCAATGGAGTATGCCGTGTATGTGCACGATGTAGAGCACGTGGTGCTGGACAACCTGCAGTTTATGATGGGCACGGCGTCGGGCAAGGGCTACGAAAAGTTTGACGCGCAGGAACGTGCACTGGAGCTGTTTCGAAAGTTTGCCTCGGAGCACAACGTGCATTTGTCCATTGTCATTCACCCTCGGTGCGTTGTTTGAAACGTGCAAGGATTGGAGGAGGGGTCGCGCAATCGCAAGCCCGAGCTGTGTGTTGTGCTCATACCACCTGTGGTCCACAACAGGAAGGAGGCCGATGGAAACGCGCTGTCGCTGAATTCGGTGTTTGGCAGTGCCAAGGCCACCCAAGAGGCAGACAATGTTGTCATGGTCCAAATAGGCAAGAAGGTGAGTGGTGTGTGTCAGGCAACCAACCCCCGCTGTCGTGCATGCGAGGTGTGATGTTGTTGTGGCGTGGTGTGGTGTGGTGTGGTGTGGTGTGGTGTGGTGTGGTGTGGTGTGGTGTGGTGTGGTGTGGCTTGGCGTGATAACACGTGGGCGGGCGTGATTTGATGGTTGTCTTGTCTTGTCTTGGATGTTGCATTGGGCTGTGGCGTCACGCCGCACCGCAGGGCAAGTACTTGGATGTCAAGAAGAACCGTTTCGATGGCGAGCTGGGGAAGGTGCCCTTCTTTTACGACACCGACACGGAACGCTTCGTCGAGCGTGCGACGCCTGACATGCCACTCCCTGTGGCACGCATCCCCGACGCCGCACGTGCCGCACCACCTCGTGCGGGCTCTGCCTCTGCCGGACTGGACACGGCGGGTGGTGTGTTTGCTGTCACCCCGCCTCGTCGCATGAAGGGTGACACGCCAGGCGCACCAACGCAGGACAAGGCCGACGCCGATGCCGCTGATGATGATGCACCCGATGACGCGGATGGGGTGGATGAGGCTGCGGTGGCAGGCGCCATAGTTGTGCCCATGGAACCCGTGGTACCCCCCAACGTGTCGCTGTTCAATGCCATCATCAACCGTGGCCAGGCCCAGCCGCAGCCACCAACCGCGGCACATGCAGTCAGCTCGAAGGCCCCGAACCCCGCTGCTGCCGCCACGTCCGCCACGTCCGCCACGTCCGCTCCCAGGAGTGCCCCACGCGCCGCCAGCGCATCGCGTGTGAGGGCGGGGTCACTCACCGTCGGACCGTTCGCCACCGATGCGCCAGGACGACGGCGCCGTGGCGCCAGCCTCCCACAGCACGCACGGGCTGCTGCAGCAACGCCCGACGACGACCCTTTTGCGTCGCCGCATGTGCCGGATCACCTGCATGACATGCTGTCGGGCGCAGGAAGCGCCACCACTTCCACCACGGATCACGCTGGTGCAGCAGTGCCGCGTGCAGGCCATGCCACAGCGGCCGCGAGCGTGCAGAACCTTGCACTGGATGTCGATGCGGCTCTCACAGGTAAGCCACGAGCTCCGGTGGCAAAGGCGTCACCACGCAGCAGGAACGCCGCGCCCCCCGCCGCGGCCACAAGAGGTCGCCCCACGAATGCGTCGGTTGCGGCGGCGCAAAATCAGCCGCGTGCACCGCTCTTCCAGCCTTCCACAACATCGTCATGGCCCGAAGAGGACATTATCATGGGGTAGCAGCGCTGCAGCCTGGGATTCTCAATTTAGTGCCGTGTCAGCAAGTAAAGATTTCCGATGCACCGTTGCGCTTTCGCAGCACAACCTGCAGCGTCCTCAATCACACGAGAGAGGTGCTTTTCTTTGACGTTTGTGACATGGGCTGCGGTTTCCCCGGCGCAATAGGGCTGCAAACCCAAAACCCCTGTGTGTCCGCTCCACGTGTTGTGGCTGGCGTGGCTGGCATCGTGCGCATCGCGAGTGGGTGCTTGTTGCTTCGCGTGGAACATAGTTCGTTGTTTGCATTGCTGTCGCGCTCCATGCGTGGCCATGTGCGTCTGCCTTGCCGCCGAGCGAGCTGCAGCAGAGGGATCTGCGCCGCAGATTCTCGGTGAGCCGCGTGAGATTGTGGTGGTATTTTTGTTATGGATAATATCGCCACCGAAAATCTGCAACGGCGTTTTTGTTGGCGGCACGGCAGCGAGCATCCATCAAGGGTAGCGATGGCGGCGTACACGCAGCATAACTCGTCTACGAACATCGAAGTCCGTGGAGCCACGAACACGGATCAAAGTGGGGCCTTCAGCAATGCGTTTGTTCGACGGCTCAAGGTATGTGGGCGTGTGTTCCTGCCACGTGTCGGACTTGGCCAGTAAGCGGTTGTGCTTTGTGCAGCGCATCTTCTTGTTCATGGGCGGTGAGGATGGCCTCATTGATCACAACGAATGGATGTCAACCCACCAAGCATTGGGTATGATCGTGGCTGGTGCCGTGCCAACCTGCAAGGGGGGTGGTTGGGTCACATGTGTGTGCATGCTTGGTTGTGCCGCAGGTGTGGATGATGCGCATCTTGCTGAGGCCATGTTCATGATCGCGGTACGTGTGGGAGGACGGATTTTTCCACATGCATCCGGTGTGCAGTACTGTTCGATTCATTCGCTGGTGAGGTGACCATGTGTGTTTGTGTTCTGTGGTGGCCTGTGCGGATCTGGCCTCGCCACAGGATCGGGATGGCTCTGGCACCATCGAGTGGAAGGAGTTCATCGGCCTCATGGCTGCGTTTGGACATGACAACACCGACGCTCGCTTCGACGCCCTGTTTTCCGTCATGGATCGTGACCACAACCAAGCTGTGGATGCCAACGAGCTTCGTAACGGCGTGCTTCGCCTCATGGGAATGCAGCCCTGCCAAGAGGTGTGTTTGGCGTGCAGGTTGATTGGCTGACTTGGTTGGCCGCTTGTGCCTCGTGAGATCCGCCATAACCAAGTGCATGCA
>Ga0213833_1002141_pt1 | contig 13158 bp, 13 predicted proteins | sample SWATP21_FD_160575 | JGI IMG/M metagenome (GOLD analysis project Ga0213833, IMG submission 160575) | Coastal seawater microbial communities from Marineland, Florida, United States - SWA TP2 #1 | ecosystem: Environmental > Aquatic > Marine > Coastal | place: USA: Florida | collected 2016-08-14
TTCAGCATCCGGTCTGTGGAACCCAAGGCAACGGCTCGCTAATCGTCGATGTCGTCATCACCCATCCCCAGCTCCTTGATCTTGCGGGTCAGGGTATTGCGCCCCCAACCTAACAGGTTGGATGCGTCGCGCCGGCGGCCTTGCGTATAAGCCAGCGCCGCCTCAATCATGATGCGTTCAAATTGCGGCACCGCGCGGTCAAGAATACGATCGCGACCCAGCAGCAATTCCTGGTCAGCCCAGTGCCGCAGATTATCCTGCCAATGAATACTGGGCGCACCCGGCGCAACATCGGCCGCAGTTTGAGGCTGCTGCAGCATTTCGGGCGGCAAATCGTTGATGTGGATTTCACGCCCCGAGGCCATTACCGTCAACCAGCGGCAGGTATTTTCCAGCTGCCTGACGTTGCCCGGCCAGGGTAACTGCATCATGTACTCTTCTGCCTCCGGGCGCAGCCGTTTTGGCTCGACATTGAGTTCGTTGGCAGCCTGCTTGAAAAAGTGCTTAACCAGCATGCGAATGTCTTCGCGCCGTTCTGACAATCTCGGTATATGAATACGGATGACGTTGAGCCGGTGAAACAGATCTTCACGGAACTGGTGGGCTTCTACCAACTTTTCCAGATTCTGGTGGGTCGCGGCAATAATGCGCACATCCACCCGCACCGCCGTGTGTCCGCCCACCCGATAAAACTCACCGTCGGCCAGTACACGCAATAAGCGGGTTTGCGTTTCAGCGGGCATATCGCCAATTTCATCCAGAAACAGGGTGCCGCCGTTGGCCTGCTCAAAGCGACCTCGGCGCTGTGAACCCGCCCCGGTAAAAGCACCTTTCTCATGGCCGAACAATTCCGACTCCATAAGATCGCGCGGAATCGCCGCCATATTCAGGGCGATAAAGGGCTTGTCGGAACGTGGGCTATGGCGGTGCAGCGCGTGCGCCACCAACTCCTTGCCGGTGCCCGACTCACCGTTGATCAACACCGTGATATTGGAGTGTGCCAAACGGCCAATAGCGCGGAACACCTCCTGCATGGCCGGCGCTTCGCCAATGATCTCTGGCGTTTCATACTGCTCAGCCACCGGCGCCTGCCCCTTGCGACGGCTGTTATGCTCAAGCGCGCGCTGGATAGTGGCCACCACCTCATCCACATCAAAGGGCTTGGGCAAATATTCAAAAGCCCCGCCTTGATAAGACGCCACTGCGCTGTCCAGATCCGAATGGGCGGTGGTAATAATCACCGGCAGACCGTGGTAGTTGGCGGTGATTTTGGTAAGCAGCTCCAGACCGTCAATGCCGGGCATGCGGATGTCGCTGATGATGGCATCGGGGGTGCCGGTGTCGAGCTGGGTCAACAGTTCGTCGCCACTTTCAAAACTCTGGGTATCGATATTGGCCTGATTCAGCGCCTTTTCCAGCACCCAGCGTATCGAACGGTCGTCGTCTGCAATCCAGACGGAATGTGATTTGCTCATGCAGCTAACTCCAGCGGAATATTGAGTGTGAACACGGTATTACCGGGTTCGCTCGCGCACTCAATCAGGCCGCGATGGCGATTGATAATGGATTGGGAAATCGACAGCCCCAGACCGGTGCCGTCAGGACGACCGCTAACCATGGGCAGGAATATGGCTTCACGCACACTGTCGGGAATACCGGGGCCGTTGTCGACGACGTCCACCCGACACACCAGACGATAACGATGTGCGCCGATAGTGAACTGGCGCAACGTGCGGGTGCGCAGGGTAATCAACGGTCTGTCGGCATGGTAGCTCTGCTGTTGCAGGGCCTGCACCGCATTGCGCACGATGTTCAGCGTGGCCTGAATCAACTGCTCACGGTCACCCACCAGCTCGGGAATGCTCGGGTCATAATCGCGCACAATGTGGATATTGCCGGTGCCTTCGGCTTCAACCAGATTGCGTACCCGCTCGAGCACTTCGTGGATATTGGTGGGCTCCATGGTCAGGGTCTGGTTTGGGCCCAGCATATTGTCGACCAGATTCCGCAGGCGATCGGCCTCTTCAATAATAATGTCGGTGTAGTCTTTGAGCTTGTCGTCGGGCAGTTCACGGGCCAGCAACTGTGCCGCGCCGCGCAACCCCCCGAGGGGGTTCTTGATTTCGTGGGCCAGGCCGCGCACCAGCACACGCGAATGCTCCTGACTGGACAGCAAGCCCTCTTCGCGGCTGATACGCAGCAGCCGATCCAGCGGCTGCAACTCGATGATCAACGACTTGGAACCCCTGCTCTCGTGAATCGGGGTAACCGCAAAATCCACCGTGATCTGCTGCCCCGACTGCAAAGACAACTGCGCCTCGCGCTTGGTGTAGGCATTAAAATTATTGATGGCGTCGAGCAGGTTAATCATGGTGTCCTCCTGCTCAAAGAACAGCTTGGTCACCGAGCTACCCTGCATACGATGGCCCGATACGGCCAGCAGCGACTCTGCCGCAGGGTTGATATAACTTACCGTCAAATTCGGCTCGACCAGAATGATCGCCGTTTTCAGGTTGTCGAGAATGCGGTGGTGAAGATTATCCGGGGCCATGGGAAGGCTTGAACTCCTGTCTGCCTCTGCCCTGTAAGCAATATCCGGGCCAGTGCGCCTATAGACACTGCAGCTTCAAGGGACGGGAGTTGCCAGCCCGCACACCGGTAGCGCAGGAAGCAGTGCAGCCGAACTCACCATTTTGAGGCCTCAGCAAGTTCAGTATAGCGCATGCGCACCACAATGGTGCACTGCAGCAGCAATATAGAAAGTCCTTATACAGAAAGAAGAAGACCTAGCGGTTGCCCGGCCAGTAGGCAGTCACTCTCACCGATCCCGCCTCCCCCAAGGGCTTGCCATCGGCATCAACGACTTGCGCGGTGATCTGATGCCCGCCGGGGGTCAGCCGGTCAATGGTGTGGTGCTGCGCCGGGCCAACTACCAGGCTCTCGCCATCAAGCAAAAACTCGAGCTTGTGCTTGGGTAACAATGGCGGGTCAATCGTCACGCTGAACGTGGTGGGGATCAATCCATTGGGCACCACTGCATTATCTTCCGGCTCAACAAAGCTCACCACATAACCCGAACCCGAATCTTTTTTAGCGGATTTTTTCCTGGCCGGGCGCGGTGTCACGGCCGGCGTGCGGTTGGTGTCCTGCAGCTCAACGCGTTCGGCATTGTCGCCGGGCTGATCGGTAAAGACCGTATTGCCCTGCCTATCCTTACTTCGGTAAATGCCGGAGTCACTGTCGTCGGCTGTCAGACTGCCGGCCAGGCCAAGTGCCACTATCACGCTGAGTATTTGCTTCATAGGTCGATATTTAGCCATGGGCACGCCGCCGTCAATAGCAGCCTGAAAAAACTGTGAGACAGGCACTTGCCTACCCCTACACCACCTTGCCACCAGACGGACAGGCAAAAAAAAGCCCGGCTAATGCCGGGCTTTTCAGTCGGATTGCGCGATTAAACGCTGTAGTACATATCAAACTCAACGGGGTGAGTTGTCATGTTCAGGCGCTCAACCTCACCGGCTTTCAAGCCGATGTAGGCGTCAATCATGTCATCATCAAATACGCCGCCAGCGGTCAGGAACTCACGGTCCGCATCCAGCGCAGCCAGAGCCTGATCCAGTGAAGAGGCAACTGTCGGGATCGCCGCAGCTTCTTCAGCAGGCAGGTCATACAGATCCTTGTCGGCAGCATCGCCGGGGTGGATCTTGTTCTGGATGCCGTCAAGGCCAGCCATCAGGAAGGCAGCAAACATCAGGTACGGGTTGGCAGAAGGATCGCCAAAACGTACTTCAATGCGGCGTGCTTTCGGGTTCGCGACATACGGAATACGGATAGAAGCCGAACGGTTACGCGCCGAGTAAGCGAGCATAACGGGCGCTTCAAAACCTGGCACCAGACGCTTGTAAGAGTTGGTAGACGGGTTAGCAAAGGCATTCAGTGCACGCGCGTGCTTGATGATACCGCCGATGTAGAACAGGGCAGTTTCAGACAGGCCGCCGTATACGTCGCCGGCAAACAGGTTCTTGCCATCTTTGCTCAGAGACATGTGGCAGTGCATACCGCTACCGTTGTCGCCAACCAGAGGCTTGGGCATGAACGTAGCCGTTTTGCCGTAGGCATGAGCCACATTGTGCACCGCGTACTTCAAAATCTGGACTTCGTCAGCCTTGCTGACGCAGCTGTTGGGACCAACACCGATTTCGCACTGACCGGCAGTACCCACTTCGTGGTGGTGTACTTCGATATCCAGACCCATAGACTCCATCGCGTGGCACATGGCACCGCGCAGGTCGTGCAGGCTGTCGACCGGAGGCACGGGGAAGTAACCGCCTTTCACGCCGGGACGGTGACCAAAGTTGCCGTCTTCGAATACTTTATTTGAAGACCATGCGGCCTCATCAGAGTTGATGGTGTAGCCAGCGCCGCTGATATCGGCATGCCATTTAACATCGTCAAATACGAAGAATTCGGGCTCCGGGCCAAACAGGGCACTGTCGGCAATGCCGGTAGACTTCAGGTAGTCTTCAGCGCGTGCCGCGATAGAGCGCGGGTCACGGTTGTAGCCCTGCATGGTAGAAGGCTCAACGATGTTACAGCGAATGATAACGGTCGCATCGTCGGTGAATGGGTCCATAAAGGAAGCCGCATCGTCAGGCATCAGGATCATGTCAGACTCGTTGATACCCTTCCAGCCAGAGATGGATGAGCCGTCAAACATTTTGCCTTCTTCAAAAAAGCCGGCGTCGACATCGCGCGCAGGGATGGTGACGTGCTGCTCTTTACCCTTGGTATCGGTAAAGCGCATGTCTGCCCATACTGCTTCGTTGTCTTTAATCAGTTTCAGAGTCTTCTCTGACATTAGGGTTATCCTCCAATAGAGAGTCGTGTGGTCTCGGCGCGGCCGAAAGTGGGCGATTATATGCCGTTCAGACAATGCCGCATAGCGGCCTTGTGAGTGACATCACATAAAGCAAAAGCCATGCCACAAAATAGGCGCGGGCTAGGCGCGAAAAGCAGGCGCTTTAAACCTGTTTTGCCTGATTAACGTGCAAGAATCCGGCGGAGCGCACCATAATGGGTCTCGTGCGCACCATTATGGGTCATTGCGGCCGCAGTTCACAGCTGCACACAGCCGGACGACGGCAGTATAATAGCGCGCTTTTCCTTCCGCACACCGGGGCACCATGAAGTTTATTGTCAAGTTCTTCCCAGAAATCACCATTAAAAGCCGGCCGGTACGCAAACAGTTTGTTAAGCAGCTGCACACCAACCTCCGACGATTACTCGAACCGGTCGACCCTGACATCCATATTGAACGGCAGTGGGACAAAATCGTTATTAGTAGCCGGCTCAATGAGCCGGATCGCGCCGCCACCATGATCGAAATTCTTGGCAACACCCCGGGCATAGCCCATTTTATGGACGTTCTGGAATATCCATTGACAGATATCGACGATATCTATCAACACACCCGAGCGCTATGGGGCGAGCGCCTCGCCGGCAAACGCTTCAGCGTGCGCTGCAAACGCAGCGGCAAGCACGACTTCCAGTCACTGGATGTCGAGCGCTACGTTGGCGGCGGCCTGAATCAGCACAGCGACGCCGCCGGCGTCGATCTCAGCAACCCCGAAGTCGTGGTGCGTATCGAAGTTCGCGACGAGCTGGTGTACATCGTCAATCAACGCTACCCCGGACTCGGCGGCTTTCCGCTGGGCAGCCTCGACCCGGTGTTGTCCCTGATTTCCGGTGGCTTTGACTCCCCGGTGGCCAGTTACATGATGATGAAACGAGGTCTGCGTACCCACTTCTGCTTTTTCAATCTGGGCGGGCGCGACCACGAGATCGGTGTCAAGGAAGTCGCTCTCTATCTCTGGATGAAATACGGCGCATCGCATCGCGTCAAATTTGTCACCGTGCCCTTCGAGCATGTGGTGGGTGAAATTCTGAAAAATGTCGACAATTCGCAGATGGGCGTTGTGCTCAAACGCATGATGCTGCGTGCCGCCGAACGCGTTGCCGACGAGCTGAATGTGCAGGCCCTGGTCACCGGCGAGGCTATCGCCCAGGTATCGAGCCAGACCCTGACCAACCTGTCGGTAATTGATGCGGTTACCGACAAGCTGGTCTTGCGCCCACTGATCGCAGCTGACAAGGGCGACATCATCCGCACCGCCGCGCAGATAGGCACGGAGGAATTTGCGGCCAACATGCCCGAATACTGCGGTGTTATTTCGGTCAAACCCACCACCAAGGCCAAACCCGAAAAGGTGGCCGCGCAGGAAGAAAAATTCGACTTTGCAGTACTGGAGCAGGCACTCGCCGATGCGCGCTATACCACCATTGACGAGCTGGCCAATGAGGAACTGACACGCATTGAGCTCGAAGTACTGGCCGCGCCCATTCCCGGCGCTGTCGTTATCGATGTCCGCCACCCGGACGAAACCGAACGGCGACCGCTGCAAATATCAGGCACAACGGTGGTAGACATGCCATTCTACGAACTGCACAGCAAGTTCGCCGGGCTCGATACGTCGTGCACCTACCTGTTGTACTGTGACAAAGGGGTGATGAGCCGACTGCACGCCGCACATTTGGTTGAGCAGGGTTACAGCAACGTCAAGGTATACCGCCCGGCCTAGCGCCGGGTGCGGAACGAACAACGAGGTCGCCACGTGCTGAACATCGTGCTCTATCAACCGGAAATTCCGCCCAACACCGGCAATATTATTCGACTGTGCGCCAATACCGGCATGCAATTGCACTTAATCAAGCCACTGGGGTTCACGCTCGACGACAAACGCCTGCGGCGTGCCGGTCTCGATTATCACGAATGGGCGAATGTGAAAACTCACGCCTGCTGGGACGACTTACTGAGCAGTGAGCAACCGCAGCGCGTATTCGCCTGCAGCACCAAGGGCAGCAAAGCACACAGCGACGTGGCTTACCGGGAAGGCGATTATCTGGTTTTCGGGCCGGAGAGCCGGGGCTTGCCGAAAGAGTTTCTAGCCGCGCTGCCCGCCGGGCAGGTACTGCGACTCCCCATGAAGGGTGACAGCCGCAGCCTGAACTTGTCGAACGCCGTCAGTATTTTTGTGTATGAGGCTTGGCGGCAGCTGGGTTATACCGGTGGTGTTTGAGTAGGGCTGGAATCGCCCAGCAAGCCGGGAACGCTATGCTTATCCCGGCCTACCTTACGATTAAACTATAGTAGGCCCGATTAAGCGCAGCGTATCGGGCATTCCAGCGTGCTAGTGCTTCTGCGCACTCTGGCTCTGCTTCTCGGCCGCCTGCTTTTGCGCCTCGCGGAACAGGGCCTCAAAATTAACCGGTTGCAGCGCCACTGCCGGGAAGCCGCCCTTCAGTGCCAGGGAATCAATCGCTTCACGCGCGTAGGGAAAGAGCAAGTTCGGACACGCAATGCCCAACACCTGCTTCAAGGTGTCGCCTTCAATACCTTCAATTGCGAACAAGCCTGCCTGCTGCACTTCCAACAACAAAACCTGTTCGCCGTCCAATTCAGCGGTCAGGGTAATGGTCAGCACAACTTCATGGCTGTTCTCGGCAACGTGGTTGCTGCGGGTATTGAGATCAACCTTGAAGTTCGGCTTCCAACTTTTGGTGAACACCATTGGGCTGTTGGGCGATTCAAGTGAAATGTCTTTTACGTAAATGCGTTGCAGGGCAAATTTCTGTTGTTCGTCAGCCATCGACTTTCCTATCTATGCAATATCGTTGATTAAAGGGCGCCTAGTTGGCTGCCAGCATGCGATCAAGCTCACCACGCCGGTCAAGCGCAACCAGCTCGTCGCAGCCACCAACATAAGTATCGCCAATCCATATCTGCGGAACGGTGCTGCTGCCACCCGTCATTTCCACCAATTTTGCACGCATGGCTCTGTCGCCATCAACGGCAACTTCATCAACCGTTGCCGCCTTGTGCGCCAGCAACTGTTTGGCGTGTACGCAATAGGGGCAAAAGCGCGTAGTGTAAATTTTAACGGTACTCATTTATCAGCCCTTCACCAGCGGCAACTGCTGGCCCTTCCATTCCATCATGCCACCCGACATGCGGCGTACGCCGGTGAAACCTTTAGCGGCCAGCTTCTTGCCAACCCCGCCTGAATGCTGCCCCATTTTGCAGACCAGAATCAGCGCCTTGTCTTTATAGACCTCCAGTTCGCCCAGACGCGAATCAACACTGCTAAACGGGATGTTGATCGCATCGACAATGTGTCCGCTTTTGAACTCCTTGGCGTCACGCAGGTCTATGACCACTGCGTCCTGCTGATTGATCAGGTTGACCGCCGCCTGGGGGCTTACCGAAGCGCCGGAACGCTTGGAGTCATGAAACACCAGCAGCAGCACGCAGCTCAGCAAAGCGCCAACCAACATCCACTGCTGGCCCAGAAAAACGATGAACGATTCCATGCAAAACCTCTGTGCGGGAATTTTCGAAAGCCGCGATTATACACGGATCAAAGCGCTCCTGCCCGCCCCGCAGGTCAGCCGGCAGGCACATGGCGGCTGGCCGGGATAGCCGCTACAATAGGCGCCCCGTTAACCGACCGTTCTGGACCTCAATGACTGCCAAGAAACCCATGGTACTGCTGATCCTCGATGGCTGGGGTCATCGCGAAGCCCCCGAAGACAACGCCATTGCCCATGCCAACACGCCCACGTGGGACAAGCTCTGGAAAGAGCGCCCACACAGCCTGATTTCGGGCTCGGGCATGGATGTAGGTCTGCCGGAAGGTCAGATGGGCAATTCGGAAGTTGGCCACATGAGCCTCGGGGCAGGCCGCATCATCTACCAGAATATCTCACGCATCGATAAATCGATCAGCGATGGCGACTTCTTTCGCAACACCGTTTTCGTCGAGGCTGTCGAGAAAGCCGTCAAGCACGATAAAGCCGTCCATATTTTTGGCCTGTTGTCGCCGGGCGGGGTGCACAGCCACGAAAACCACATCCTTGCTGCGGTTGAGCTTGCCGTCCATCGCGGGGCCAGCAAGGTTTATGCCCACGCTTTTCTCGATGGCCGCGACACACCACCGCGCAGCGCACAGGCCTCCCTGGAAAAACTCGCTGACAAATTCAACGAACTCGGTTGTGGTCGCATTGCCAGCATCATCGGCCGGTATTACGCCATGGACAGGGACAACCGCTGGGATCGCGTTCAGCAGGCTTACGATATGCTGACGCTCGGCAAAGCCGAGTACAACGCCGAATCCGCCGTCGCCGGCTTGCAGGCCGCCTACGCGCGCGACGAAAACGACGAGTTTGTTGCTGCCACCCTCATCACACCTGCCGGCGAGAAACCGGTGCAGATAAGCGATGGCGACAGCGTCCTGTTTATGAATTTTCGTGCCGACCGCGCCCGGGAAATTACCCGAGCCTTTACAGAAGCCGAGTTTGACGGGTTTGAGCGCAGCGCTGTTCCAGCCCTGGCAGACTTTGTCAGCGCCACCGAATACGCAAGCGACTTGAATACCCGCGTGGCCTACCCTTCCGAAGATCTACACAACAGTTTTGGTGAGTTACTGGAAAAGCAGGGCAAGACCCAGTTGCGAATTGCCGAAACTGAAAAATACGCCCACGTAACATTTTTCTTTAGCGGCGGCCGGGAAACCCTGTACAAAGGTGAGGATCGTATTCTGGTGCCGTCCCCCGACGTTGCAACCTACGACCTGCAGCCGGAAATGAGCGCCCCGGAGGTTACCGACAAACTCGTTGCCGCCATAAAAAGCGGCCAATACGATGCCATTATCTGCAATTACGCCAATGGCGACATGGTAGGGCACACCGGTGTATTCAGCGCCGCTGTCAAAGCCGCCGAAGCCATCGACGAAAGTGTGCGCCGCGTTACCGAGGCCGTTTTGGAAGTGGGGGGCGACTGCCTGATCACTGCCGACCACGGCAACTGCGAGCAAATGCTGGATTATGAAGCCGGGCAGGCTCACACCCAACACACCACTGAACTGGTGCCTTTTATCTATGTAGGCGACCGCCAGCTAAGTTTGAAACCGGGCCGCCTGCCGGACGTAGCGCCAACCATGCTGGCCCTAATGGGGCTGGAGCAGCCGCCGGAAATGAGCGGACAATCCCTGATTTCAGACGACTGATACCATGCGCGGGCACTGGCTTATCATTACTGTGCTCAGTGCCCTGCTGAGCAGCCCGCTGCCCGCCGGCGCCGACGATAACAGTGACCGGCGCGCGCAGCTCAAGGCGCTAAAAGCCCGAATCAGTTCGCTCCAGAACGAGCTGAACAGCAAGCGCGAGCAACGCGGCAGCGCCCAGAAAGCGCTCCGAGAAGTCGAGACGCAACTCGGAAAGCTACAGCGCAAATTGCGTGATACCAATGCCGCCATCAACAACCAACAGCAGCAACTGAGATCACTGGAACAACGCAAACTTTCGCTGCGCGACCAACAACGAAAACAACAGCGTCTGATAGAACAACAAATACTTGCGGCCTATCAACTCGGCCAGGAAAAGAAGCTTAAAATGCTTTTGAATCAGGAGTCGCCGGACAAACTCAGCCGTGCTCTGGTCTACTACGACTACTTCAACAAAGCCCGCGATCAGGAGATCAAAAGCTACCTCGGCACCATCAGTGAGCTCGACGCGATCAGCCCTGCTATCGAGAAAAAGACCGCTGAACTTAGCGCCAACCGCGACAAACTCAACGAGCAGAAATCCGTACTGGCAGCAAAGCAACGCGAACGGGAACACACGCTGGCAGCTCTGGACAAGCAGATTGGCAGTCGTGGCGAAAACCTGAAAGCCATGCAAGCCGAACAGGACGACCTCCTGAAACTGCTCAACGCCATCGAAGAAGAAGTTGCCAATATCAGTTTGCCGGAAAGCTATAGCCCCTTTAACACGCGACGCGGGAAAATGAGCTGGCCCGCCCCCGGCAAACACCTCAACCGCTTTGGCAGCAAGCGTGGAGATTCATCGCTCACCTGGAATGGCATCGAAATTTCCGCCAACCGCGGCACTGAAGTCAAAGCGATTCACCACGGCCGCGTGGTATTTGCCGACTGGTTGCGTGGCGCCGGCCTGCTGATCATTCTCGATCACGGGGATGGCTATATGAGCCTTTATGGCCACAACGAAAGCCTGCTATTTGAAACCGGTGACTGGGTAAAAGCCGGCGACGCCATTGCAACGGTGGGCAATAGCGGTGGCCGCAACAGCGCTTCACTGTATTTTGAGATTCGCAAAAACGGACAGCCAACCAACCCGTCGCGCTGGTGTCGGGGCTAACAACCGGGAGCCGACCCGCAACGCCCAAGTCTGGAAGCGGCGCAGCCGGAGCGGAAGCGGGCACCCGCGTCCACCAACAATTGGGGTCACACCCCCGACCATGTACAATCCCTACTTCGTCGAAAATATGGCACCCCGTCAATGAAACGATTACTCAGCACAGCGATTCTAAGCCTCGCACTATCGACCTCTATCGCCTCGGCCAAAGAACCGCAGGCTGAAGCCGACGGTCAGTTGCCGCTGGAAGAGCTCCGCCTTTTTGCCGATATTTTCAACCAGATTCGCAGCAGTTACGTTGACGAAGTCAACGACCGGGAATTACTGGAAAACGCCATCCGGGGTTTGCTGGAAGGGCTGGACCCGCATTCAGCCTATCTCGACGCCAGCTCCTACGATCACCTGCAAACCAATACAACCGGCGAATTTGGCGGCCTGGGTTTGGAAGTCAGCATGGAAAACGGCTTTGTCAAAGTCATTGCCCCGATTGACGACAGCCCCGCGCAGGCGGCAGACCTGCGCGCCGGCGACCTGATCATCGAACTCGACGACAAGCAGGTGAAAGGCATGAGCCTGCAGGAAGCCGTCGAAATGATGCGCGGCCCCCAGGGCACCAGAATTGTGCTGACGGTTGTGCGCGAAGGTATTAACGCTCCCTTTGAAGTCACCCTGACACGCAAGGTCATCACGGTCCGGAGTGTGCGCAGCAAAACTTTGGAGCCCGGCTTTGGTTATCTCCGCGTGGCGCAATTTCAAACCAAAACCGCTGAAGATTTCCGCCTCGAGCTCGAAAAATTGAAGCGGGCCAACGAACCACTCAAGGGTGCGATAATTGATTTGCGCAACAACCCCGGTGGCCTGCTGCAGTCCTCTATCCAGCTGGCCGACATATTCCTCGACGAAGGCACTATCGTTTACACGGAAGGCCGTGTCCCCAGCTCTAAAGCCGTATTCAAAGCCAGTGCCACCGAGCCCGCAGACACTACGCCGCTGGTTGTATTAATCAACGGCGGCTCCGCCTCGGCCTCGGAAATCGTCGCCGGCGCACTGCAAGACCACAAACGCGCACTGGTGGTTGGCACCCAGAGTTTTGGCAAGGGCTCGGTACAGACCGTTCTGCCCCTGACACAGGAGCGCGCCATCAAGATCACCACTGCGCGCTATTTCACTCCCAATGGTCGCTCCATACAGGCTCAGGGCATTTTGCCCGACATCGAGATCCAGCGAGCACGCGTGCAGCCCTTGAACAAGGACGGCGAAATTACCGAAGCCGATTTGCACGGGCACCTGTCGCGCGACGATGGCGAAGAAAGTACCAGCCGGTCCCGGAAGCAGAACAACGGTAATGGCGAGGCCTCACTGGCCGAGAGCGACAACCAGTTGTTCGAGGCCCTGAATTTGCTCAAGGGAATTTACCTGATGGGCCAGCGCGTCCCTGCCAAGGCCGCAGAGTCTGAGTAAGCGATACGGCAAACGTCGACATACACCCCGGCGATACCGCGCCGGGGCACGGGTAGGCCCGCCTTTGAGCCGTCAGGCAGAGCGTTACAGTTTCGTGTATAATGATCCGTTACCTTTCAATTAGCGGGTTTAAATATGACGGCAAAACGAGTGAAAGCGAAGGCAAAAGCGCCTTCTGCCAGCGAAACCTCCGATACGATTGCCGATCAGACTGCGGCCTTCCTCAAGGCTGGCGGTAGCGTCACCAAGATCAATACCGGTGTCAGCGGCCAGACCGGTCTCGGCTACGCCAAAAAGCCGGACGCCGGCAGCACAGCAAAGGCCTAAGCGCCTGCACACCCGGGCAATACACAGCACAAGCCGACAGCGTCTTGTGCTGTGTTGTACCGCCGAATTCCCCCCGCCAGCATTCCCGCATTTTTCCTG
>Ga0213833_1002142_pt1 | contig 13153 bp, 19 predicted proteins | sample SWATP21_FD_160575 | JGI IMG/M metagenome (GOLD analysis project Ga0213833, IMG submission 160575) | Coastal seawater microbial communities from Marineland, Florida, United States - SWA TP2 #1 | ecosystem: Environmental > Aquatic > Marine > Coastal | place: USA: Florida | collected 2016-08-14
CCTCTCCACACCCCACACCAACAGCAACAGCAACAGCAACAGCAACACAACACGCAAAAACGAAACGAAGCACCCACCCCACGTACAATCCCACGCCTCTTTCCATCGTGTCACCATGGGCACGTATGCTGGGGGCGTGCAAGCCCGTGTCTCGCTCTTGCGTCACCCACTCCCACTGCTCTGGGGGAGCCTTCAGTGCCACGCCTTGCACCCTGGCGAGTGCCGCATCCAACTCCGCCCGCGGTGCGGCGGTGCACCAGTCGACCAGCGGCGCGCGCATGTTCTGAAGCGCGTTGAACAGCAGCGACTCGGGCACCGAAATGGCGTGGATGCAGCCGTCGTCACCTCGCATGGTGTGCCACATTTGAACGTACGCCGAGTGGGACAGGACGTCGCCCACGTGCTGCGCGGTCCACGCCGTCGGCGGCACCACAGACAGTGCGAGGCACTGGTAAGCGTGGAAGACGCAACTGAGGTCCATGTAGCCACTCTCTTCCGCCTCTGACACCCAGGCCGCGAGCACCCCCATGGGCTCTCCTTTCCCAGCCCCGGTCAAGAACGTCACCAAGACGTCCATCGCGGCACGCAACTGTGCCCGTGCGTCATGCGTCATCCGTGTGCCGGGGACAGCGCGTTCCCACCCACAGCTTGCAGGGTCGACGAAAAAGGAGCTGCGTCCGGTGGACATGCCGTGGTTGGACTTGCGAGAGCGCGGGTGGTCGCGGGAGCTGTGTTGCGTGGCCTCCACAGCAACACACATGTGGATGACGCGGACGCAGAGCCGCACGACGTACAGCAGCACGGGAACAAATGCGGAGGTGGCACCGCCAACACACAGGGCAGTAGTGGATGTGCACAGCTGGATGAGTGGCTCTAATACACATGCCGGGGCATGGACCAGCTCAAACATCAACGTGGAGGTGGGGGTTCCAAGCTGGGCGCGATCACGCACGGGTACTGTCCGTGGGGCAGCACTGACGGTGTCAGCCGACTGCCACCTTCGAGGCTGGAACATGAGGCACCACAGCAAGCTTCGCAAGCGTGGATGAAACAGAGCTCCCTCTCTGCCGTTGGACAAAAACTCGAGCACAAGTGGAAGTGCCATGTACCTGACCACACGCAGCAAAACAAAACACAAAAGAGAAAACAACAAACGTCACAAAAGACAACGCATATTGGAGTGTGGGTTGGCGTACGGTGTTGTGAGGAAGGAAACCAGGCGCTCCGCGTCTTCCGCAGGCAACGTGTTGGAGAAGGTGTCGAGAGATTGGCACACCATCACTTCATCCTCAGTGACATGTGACGCTTGGCCGGTTTGGGAACTTGCGCGTGGTGAGGCAGACGCACTGGAATCACCAGCTCTTCCATCACCAGCAGCGCCTGCACCTGCACCTGCACTTGCACCTGCCCCCGTACCTACAGCGCTAGCAGCGCTAGCAGCGCCAGTGAATGCGCGGCTGCCTTGGGGACCAAGAAGGTACAACGACGGGTGCGCAATGCTCAAGTCTGGGGTCGCTCCCCATGTGTGGATGGGTTTGCCAAGCACTCTGGCTTGCAGGAAGGCCACCGTGGAAGTCTCGTTGCAGCCCAGGTAGGACCACGACACGGCCGCGTGCTTCGCTGTAAACGACTTGCCCACCACGTCAAGCATGCTTGACGACGGTGGTTCCAGCGTGATCGCAAGCGTGAACATGCAGTCTGCATAGACGCGAAACTCGGGACAAAGCTGAGTGAGTAAGCAGTCGGGACTATCGTCCTTGAACCACCCGGCCAGCCGCAGAGCCTCGGAAAGTGAATCATCTGCACAGCACAGCGCACCGTGCCGCATGTAAGCGACGGAAATGAACGCAGAGAGGCCTTCAGCAAGATGCTACGTGGTGGATGAGCCATGGGCTACGGCACATGGCTCGAGTGGTGGGAAACGGCCACAACGCACCCCCAGCAGCGAAGCATTCAGACTTTGTCGTCGCAGACACATGCGGCAGGTCTGGAAACTGAGCGAGCAGCGCGTGCATGAACTTTGCGGACCTGGAACGGAACACAACAACATTGTCTCCATGATGCACACACACACGCACAGGCGGGTGGCCATGCACAAACTGCCACTAGCGATTGGGGTGTACCTGCACGTGGTTGTAAACTCCAAAGTCACCGAAGATCGTGCGCTGGGTTTAAACTCCAAAGCCGGACGCCCCGTCTGAAACACACACAACACAGACACACACAGATACACAGACACAGACACAGACACACAGACACACAGACACAGGCACACGCACAGACACAGACACACACAGACACAGACACACAGACAGAGACACAGAGACACACACACAGACACAGCCGTAAGTGGCGCCCCGAGCCCCAGCACACACAAAACAAGGAAGCAAGCGCCAGGCAAAGGCACAGAGGACCGCACAGCTCGCGTGATGTACCTGAGACGACAAGTAGTCAAGTATCCGCGCACGTGCCAACACCAGGAAAGCACTGGACAGCGGCGCGTCGGCTGTGATATCGTGCAACTGCGCCCCCGCAGCGCTGCAAGTCGGCATACGAAGGGCCTTCACCGAGGGATGCGCTGGCGTGCACAAGGAACGAAGGCAAGGGAGAAACGTGTCACGCACCACCGCACACGTCCTACCACCAGTGCACGGGCAAACAAACCGTTTCCACGCAAAACTGCTCCCAGGGCCGATATCTGGCCTTGCGTTGGCAAGCGCACCACTGCACACGGGCGACACCACACACGATACGGATAATTGGATGCGTCAAGAACGCCACAACGCACCACCACGCCACCTACACGACGTTACCTGCATCTACAAACGTGCAAAGCATCGCCACGGTGACTATCCGGGCAGGGTGCCTGCTAGTGATGTGTGCCGCCGCGGGATCCAAATGCTGCAACAAGGCACTGGACTGCGTCTCTGCACCCACGGCAGCGTTCTCCTCCTTGTTGGTGCTGGCGTCCCTCGCCTGTTGCAGCGAGCGAACAGAAGCAACCAACGTGTAGGAAGCGGCCAAGTACTCCTTTAACAGGCCACTTGCTGCCGACAGGATGGTGCGAATCTGAGCAAGGGTGGGCGGTGCCGATTGGGGCCTCTGCGCGGCCGTCCAAACGTCACTTCCGCCGCTGCACTGCCATTTGGACCCGCGAGCATTGGGAAGGGGAAGCTTCCTCAACACAAGGTCTTCCACGAACGCCACAATCTGCACACAATGCGACACATTCGGCGGAGACGCACATTCGTATCAACAACACTCGTGTGAGGGGAACGGATGCATGTGCACGTGAGGGAGCACCCAGACACCAGACAACGTGCTCAGGGCATATGCACGTGAGGGAGCACCCAGCCACAGACACAGCACCTGGCTCGACACAGTAATGTTCTGGGTGCGTTGACGAAGCACTTCCACGAGACGAAGTGCAGATGTCAGCAGGCGAGTCACGCCAGCTGTGGTGGACAGATTGAGCTGGTCCAGCGACACCATATCCGCAAACGGCCGGCGTTCTTGCTCCTGTCGCACACCTCGGAGCTTGGAAATTGTACCAGGCGTGAACAAGGTGCCATGTAGCAACGACAGACGAGCGTGCCGAAGATAGAACACGGACGGCATGACTTGCAGGTGAGGTAGGCGCCCATCGCTGCCAAAACAGCAAAAACAAACAAAGCGAGCAGCACAGCATGATGATGAACGAAAAGGTGGACCACGAAGTCCGTTGTGGACGCACGTACCTCACACCACGGAGCGAACCACGCGATAGCGCCCGCGCAAGGTCGTGTTCGATGCGGGACACTAGGCGATGCACACGGTGCAGGGTCTGGACCGAGTCCCAGCCATGCAGCAGCGCTGGTGCATGTGCGTGGAGTTTCTCCAGTTTCAGCACCGCTCGGGTGGCTTGGCGGCACCCGATGCGCACCAACGTCAAGTCACTGGGCCAAAGCGCCGGGGAGAGCCCCGGGGGAGCGTTGCCGCGCGTGAGTGCGCCGACAGCAGCTGCCGTGGTCCTGAGGTATTGGAGCCGGATCTCAGAAAAAATGACCTGCATTTTTGTTGGGATGCAATTTGGGCAAATTGCCAACAAACACGAAAATTGTCAGCTTTGAGCAGATCCGCAGAGACGTGGCGAAACGTTGTACCTTTACAACGTGGAAGGGGACTCGCAGCGAGCGAAGGGTGTACCGGATGGCGTTCAGAATGCAGCGGTAGTAGCAAGTGCCTGCCCTCTGCGGCTTGAAAAAGTCAGCCGCGGCGTCTTTGAGGCCCCGCTGAGAACAACACACCGAAACCCAAGTGAAGCGACATGGCGGCTTGCAAGAGGGATGGTAGCATTCCCAAGCAGCGAGGCATACCTGTGCGGGAAGGGAGAGTGGTTCGTTCGCCCAGAACGTGAGGAGAATACTGTAGAATACATCTGGACGATGGAATGCCCCCTCCTCGAAGCGCATCCAAAGCAACTGACCCAACCCACGTCCAGCAGCAAGCACCCACCACCACGCGCGTTGGTATTGCGCCACAGGGTCATTGTTCACAACCACTTCATGAGCTCCAGGCTGATCAACGCCAATAACGACCAAACCAAACCGCCAGCACCAGCCAAGAACGCACAAAATACAGTCCTGCGTCGTCCAGCAGTCTCCGGGCAGGGATATTGTCCAGTCGCAGCGCCCGATACTTCCGTTGGGGCGCACCAGCAAAGCACTTCTGATCGGCACCACCGCCTCCTGTGTTGCTGTCCGAAGCACCATCAGGGTCAAAGGCTGGGGATGGTATGCGCGTCGAAGCGTGGTACTCAAGGCCCTGGCCGGTGTTGAGAGTCACGACCGAGTACGCAGACGGGGAAGTGCGCTCGATGAGCAGCATAACAGCGTGGCCTACGGTATCCAGAGCACCAACAATTGTGGACGAAACAAGAGGAGGAAGGAAGTGGGCAAGACACGGGAGCATCTTCAGTCGAAGGGGGCAGACGTGCCAGCCACAAAGACACAACCAGCGCACCTGACCCGCCAATGCGCCAGCCCACTGGCAGCAGCATCTTGCGACCCACTTCGAGCCGCTTAAGCATGGTACGCAGGACTCCAACAGCTTCACTAACATTGTGGCCCCAATCAAAAACGGCGTTCTTCACGAGGGTGGCGACCTGGGTGACTTGGTCTTCGAAGCCGAGCGCCTGTCGGGCCGCGAGCAACTTTGATGTGATGCGCACACGCTGCACGTAGAGCACGGCCAATACGCACGCGGTTTTCAGAAGCGATGGCGGAAAGAACGCTTGCCAAGTGAGACAGCGATGGCGTGATGTCACCCCCTTCCAAGTCTGTTGCCAATCAACACCAACACATCATCCCATGTCAGTCGTCGGGCTGCAAAAAGGCGCGTCAGCAATCTCCGCGCAAAAATGCAAAAGTGGACAGCGCGCGAAATCTGCACCTGTGTTGTCGCAGTACGGGTCTGCAAACTGTCCCACGTAGGACGGGGACCTCCACGGCCAGCGGCCATTGATGGTGCAGGCAGGGTGGGCAGCCATCTCCGCGACTGTCGCACAAAGTGCGCCAGTGCAGGCGCCACTGTCAAGAACGCCCGTGTCACAGGGAACAAGCGCACATGGCGTACGCGATGGTCCCCATGGCCCAGTGGAAACCTAAACCGAACAGCTGAGGCTCAGGAGTCCTGAGTCAGGACGGTCGTCATGTTCAAATGCAACATATGTGTATTCATCAAATGTGTCTTTGCGCGCCCAAGCACACAACACGGCTGGTGCTGCCGAGGTGCCACGATGTTCCAGAGCAAAGTAGGTGGGTACCTCGAGGAGTTTTTGGATCGTCTACAGCTACTTCCGTTGAATGTGAAACGGGTGTTAGAGCTTGTAGGTGATCTCGATGGGGTACGTGTGCGCTTTGGGCTTCCACTTCCATCTCCACTTCCACTGACCGTCGCACCCTCAACAGGACTACGAGGCTCGGCGCAGCGAGCTCAAGGAACTTCACAAAGCATACGTAGCTAAGGCCCAGCGTCGCATCAACAGTCGTGCTGGTCGCGGTGGCAACTTGGCCGAGCTCGCGGAGGATGTGCCTGCGCTGGAGGAGATCAAAACCAAGCAGAGCCTGGCTGTGCAGCACGCAGACGAACGTGTCAATTTGATGAAGTCACTGGAATCAATGATCATGTACCATATGAGTGTTTTGGGTACGTGTGGTGTGGTGTGGTGGTGTGGGCAGAGCCGTGAGCGATGGGGGTGGTGGGAGTGGGTTGCACCGGTCGGGGCTCAACATGGTGCGGTCGCCAGATGCGAAGTTGGTTGTGTTCGAAGACTCTCTTCGTGCCAGTGGCAACTTTGTGGACCAGCCACCACCAAAGGAGCCAGCACCCAGCACCTCAAAACGGGTGCGTTGCCCAGCAGAAGGCGTTGTGTGTTTGCATGGGCATGCCATGGGCATGTGCATGTTCACTCACTCGCGTTTGCTTTTGTTTGCGCCCACTCTTTTTCGTTTTGGTCACAGGGGAGCAAGGCGCATGCAACTGCCCAACGTGCGCACCACGTGGTGCCACAAGAGCCTGTCGCCGTTGTAGAGGAGCCCGCGCCTGGACCTGATGAGGAAGTGTACTGCTACTGCCAGCGCGTGTACTTTGGTGACATGATTGGATGTGATAACGATGACTGCCCTATCGAGTGGTTCCATTTCGAGTGTGTTGGCCTGACGGAGCAACCGAAGGGCACCTGGTACTGCCCAGATTGCCGAGCAACCATGGAGAGCAACAACAAGCGTAGAAAGCGATGATTCGTTGTCGTTGCGTTGCGTGGAATCAGTTTTCGTTACAACAAGTGCACAACACGTCATTTTCTTTCACTCTGCTTCCTTCCATACGCGACATGTGCAGACTCAAAAACTAAATGTCGTCGTCGACCATGTCTGCGCCGGCGCCTGCACCAGCACCAGCACCAGCACCAGCACCTGCACCAGCACCAGCACCTGCCGTGTCGGCGTCAAGCTCAGAGGTTGGTCCGGTGCCAGGCAGGAACTCCATGTCGGGCGCGTTGACATCAGGGAGCTTCGGGTACACACGCTTGTAAATGGACAGACACACCGTGTCTTGGTTCTTGATGGCCTTGTTGAACACAGCCTTGAACTTGCCGTGAGTGCCCAGAGGCTCGCGGATGTGGCCCTGCATCCCCTCCTTCGTTCGCAGTTCGATGGGTTTGAAGTACTGCACGGCACACGCAATAAAAAAAGTCAGACGATAGGCCTGGATTCCGACTGCATTCCACTCGCGCCCCTCGTTTCCCTCAAGCATGAGAAAAAACAACATGCCCTCGGACTTACTTGCACATCCTCCGCTGTGAAGAACATGTACTTGACAACTGCTGTCTTGCGCTTGACCTTGATGGGATACCCCGTGAGCATCGTCTCCTTCAGTACGATGCGGTCTGGGTTGACACCCATGACAACACCTGACGCAACCAACACTCGCTTGCCCTGGGGTACGTGTAGTGAAGGGCACATGATCACAATCCAATCACAAAGGTGAGCCACACCACCCGACACGACACACCAAGGCACGCCACACGCAGCACAAGTGCACAACAACCCCACGCACCGAGGGATAGCGGCGGAACATGAGCACTGTGTTGGGGGCGTATGTGACAGGGGCAAACACAGAGGCAACAGCATGCACGTTGGGCATGAAGAAGCGCAAAAACTTGTGCTTGTCTTGGCCGACCTTGTGGCGCGAGTAGATGGCGCCTGCATCGTACGAGCGCCAGCCCACCTGGAACTCGAACACGTCCTTGGACTTGATGGGCGGCTGGTAGTAGCTGTCGCGAGACATGTAGAAATGCACCACTGACATGCGGTTCTCATGCCTGAAAACACCAACACAAAAAATGTGAGTACACCGCAGCCCTTCTTTGACACGCCAGCCGAACCGCCGACAAAAGCACAGGGTACGCACTTCAGCAAACCGGCCACAACCAACGGAAGGTCCTTGGAACGCGCGTGAAGGCGCGCGACGGGGACGTTGAGAATGTGGATGCACACAAACTTGCCGGCGGGGACGTAGCCAGCAGCCGCTGCGGCGTCCGTGGAGCCCATGTCCGCGTCAACATCCATGGTGCCGGCATCGGCGCCAGTGCCCGCCGCCACCACCTTCTTCTTGTTGGCCTTCTTCGCGAGCTTCTTGGCCAGCATGGCCTCCATCTCTCGCTTCTTCAGCGCGGTGTCCACGGCAGCGTCCATTTTAAGCACCTGCCGCTGCGTGTGCTTGAAGTGCTTGAACTGGTAGCACCGCGCGTACGAGCGGGGCAGGTTCCACTTCGGGTTCCACGGCGTGTTGCGGAAGGAGCGCAGGCCGCGGTAGCGAGCGAACCTCTCCAACGCACGCCCCTCACGAGGCGTGTCCACTTCGTTCGGGAACTCCGCGTTCTCCTGCTCCAACCGCAGGCGCTTGGCACCCTCCTCCTCCTCCTCCTCCTCCTCGTCATCGTCACCATCCTCATCGCTAAAGTCCGCCGCCTCCTCGTCCAGGTCGTTGTCGTTGTCGCTGCCGCTGGCGTCGGAGTCCACCATGTCGCGCCCCCCTGCCGCCGCAGCCTCTGCGCGCAGCCCATCGACGAGCGCGGCACCCAGCGGACCCAGGGCGGTGTCACCGTCTTCGTCGCTGTCGCTCCCAAACCCTGGTCCGTCCTCGTCGCTCTCACCCTCCAACCACGCCGCCTGGTACGGCGAGGTGCCCTTCGGGACCTTCATCACGACCTTGTCCACGTCAGCGATGCGCTTGGCCTGAAGGAAGGTCACTCACAACAACAACAACAACCCCCGCAGGCCACAGCACAGGACGGGTCAGGTGAGCTGGCACCACGGGCGAAGAAAAAGTCGCTAAAGGGCCGGGCCCGGCCCAACCACACGCAGCAGCGCTTCGTTCATTCCTACCTGCTGGATGGAGGCCTCCTTCATCTCTTCGTCCGTGGGCCACGTTTGCTCCGCAGACATCAGATCGAACGGGGCCATGCACTGCCAAGCCACGCACACACGCATGCACACACACACACAAGACATCCCAACAGCAGCGCATGGTCAGCGCGAACGCGTCAGCTTGATGGGAACACAACACCGAACGCCGCTTGTTCGTTTTGGCGGCGAGACACGGCGCACCTGCAGCGACTCGCGCTCGGCTGGGGAGGACGCAGCCAGCACCTCGCCGTCAAACGAACACGCGTGCACAAACTTGGTGCCCTGCACAGCACCGGCGGCAGCGGATCCACGCTTGGGCTTCAATGGGAACGGGTCTGCCTCACTGGTAACCTTCTCCACCTGAAACGTCCCCACGCCTGGCAAATGGACCAGGCGGTTGACGTTCAGCGGCCGGCCACGAAGGAAGCCACACACCTTCAACGTTGCGCGCCCGTCGCTACCCACGGGACCAACGGTGGCACCGGATGCCACCAAGTACCTGCGGGTCAAAACCAGACCACACGCGGGATGCATCGCAAGCCTTGTGAGTTGTCTGTCGCGCAGCACCCCCCGCGGACACACGAAGCCGCGTGCCGTGCCAGGTGCTTGTGTGGTGGCGAAATGGAGTGGTGGCGTGGCACGGCGAACGAAACGTACGGTCGAGATCCACGCCAGCGAAGGGGCCTGGGCTTCACGGTAGCCAATGCCCGCACCAAGGTGACAGCACGCTCGGCTTCCGCAATCTTCACGTCGGGCCCGAACTCTGTTTGGAACAGGCGCTGAGCGTACTTCACCAGGGTCGAAGCTTTCTTCGGCTGCTTGCGCGCGCCTTGGAACACACCAATCACTGCAGGCATACCCTGCGCCCGGATAGTGGTCAAAAGGGTGCCTCCTTCCTGCACCACACGACCAGTCGGCCACCACCAAGTACGGAGAGTGTGAGGAGCCAGCACGACAAAAAAACCCGGCACGTGCACCTGGGATCGCCACGCGAGCACATGCAGCAGCGATGCATCACACACAACACACGCACCGCGTCAATGCACGTCTCCTCTCCATCCTCCATGTTCGCGACGAAGGCAACAACGTCTGCGACCCGCGCAACAGCGAGGCAGGCGGTCAAGTCACGACTGGGAGGCATGATGAACGTCATGCGTTGCTTGTAGCTTGCAAACGACAAGGTCATGGTGTTGCCAAGCGTCTGAGAAAGGGTTCAAAAATACCACAACAGGTGGAAAACAAGACGACATCGCGTGTCATCCACATGAAGAGCAACGTGGGAGACCAACGTGGGGGCGACCATGCACACACGGCAGCGTACTCCTGCAGTCGCCGTGGTTCCAGATGTGGACGCCTCCGCGATCAAGATGCGCGCCACATCGGCCAGCTTAGTGTTCTCTCCAAAAGGAAGAAGTGCTACAACCTTGGGCACTCCCTCGCCACCATCTGAAAGCGCATTCGGCCCACAACAACACCACAGAACAAACCCGTCACAACGAGATCGAGACAACGACGCCCCCCCCCCCCCCTCCCCCCCTACCCTCCTACACCTACCACGACGACGACGCATCAAGATTTCTGCCTTGCGTGCGCGCTGCCGCTGCTTGGCGGCGTTCATACGGCGTTTTTTCCCGCCACGGCTCATGCTGATCGATCGCCCAACAGCGCCACCACACCCACGACACGCCACAACAAGCACGCTTGTGAACGCCTGCACGACAGCGACAGCGAACATCACCAACGCGCCGCATACCCAGACAATGATTTAATACTGGTGCGCCGACCCAAGGCACCGGCCGGGCCGCTGTCCACTCGACCATGGAACTTGCGATCGATGGCGCGCTTGCTTGCATGCTGCCCACGCTTGTGCGCCTTGTGGCTCTGCTTGAGCTGGCCTGGGCGATGGTGGTACATGGCTGCAACGCGGCGTGACCAACGTCACAACCTGTGGTCAAAGAAGCACGTGAAGCACCCACTTGACGCAGGAGCCTGAACAGCGGTCACACAAGAAGCAAGAACAGCGGGGAGAGAGTGTCTGTGCCACATTGCGAAAGGCAGCAGAATCCTAGATGAATACACGGACTGATGATCAATTTTCAATTATGGAATAAACAAGTGCATGTATTCGTCATATCTGTCTGCGTGCCCGGCGCGCTTTCACTTCACACCTGCAGTGCGGAGATTTGCGCAGAGTGTCAGTGCTGCAGGGATTCACACCGTGCTGAACACTCCCTGTCATTGACCTGATCATCACGAGTGTATCGCAGTGGGCACGGTCCCGGATAGAACACCAGCGTCCTCTGACCCCCTCCGGAGCTCCGTTCTAGGTGCCACGCAGCCGTGGGCAGAGCGGGGGTGGAAGCCATGGCGACAGAGGATGGCGTGGCTCTGGCTCGCTCGACGCTCGCCGGAGCAGGCGAGCAGGGAATTAATGAGGCCTTGGCTCGTTTGAAGAACGGGCGGGTGTCAGAGCTCATGAATGTGCGGAACTACTTCACCGAGGAGTTCCAGAAGCCTGACGCGGTCAAGAGTGAAGTGTCTGAGACCACACAGCTGTTCCTGGTGGTACGACGAGCTGGCGGGGCGTGTTTGGGCAATGCTTCTTCCTGTAACGTGACGTTGGAGCTGCCTTGTGGGTTGTGCATCGACGCCGAGCAGAAAGCACTAGCTGCAGTCGCCAGTGACGTCAACTCTGTTGCGAGCAAGTTGTCATCTCTTGTTCAATTGCAGGTGTGTGCACTTTCTCAAATAGTAGCTTGCTGCCTGGTGCTCATGACGAGTAACTTGGTGGGCTTTTCTTGCAGACACACGCCATGTCACAGTTGGACATTGAAGTAACTTCGTTGCAAGCTGTACGACAACTGGTTGCGCTGATTTGCGTGCTGTACCGCGTGTACTGACAGCATGTGCGTATCTGCTTCCAGCGCTTAATGCTTGATCGCCAAGAGTTTGCACAGAAAAGGCTGCGCGGCCACACACGGACTCAAACAGGCGAAGCGCCCATGGATGAGCCCAATGAAACCCTCTTGTCTGGTGCGTTGCACGTATCCGTCGTGGTGCTGTGGTTGGTTCGCTGCCTAACGTCTGGTCGTTGGTTCGTGCTCGCACCGTGTCGTTGTGCCTTTCCTCGACAACCTCGCCACGCCCCCTGACCGCCCTTCGTGCGCCTCCAGCCGCGGAAATGCCTCCCTACGCCAAGCCCTCGACGCCGACGCAGCGACTGGCGCTGGGCGAAATGCTGTCGACGCTGGATGACGTCGGCGAGCAGGTCGTGCGTGGCGGTGGACACGCACGACACCACACCTTGTCAAGACTATCCCTCACGCGTAGCCTCATCCAAGAAGGTAGTGTTGGTGTGGTGCGGCGTCCCGCGCCTGTCACTTCCGTCTGTCTGGATGCCAGCGTGATCGGTACATGCATGGCTCTGCTGGCTGACACGTTCTGCCCTGCTGCTGTGCCAGCCCTGCCTGAGAATGTCAAGACACTTGCCTCCTCGCCCATTGGTCGGGAGCTGTCAGACTTTCCTTCCCTTCTGTCGGGGCGCGCACTGCCACAGCTCAGCGCATCGGCGAGCTCGGCGCCACAGACAAATGTCTCCATCACTGCACGTGGGCGGCGAAGTCTGGACTTGCGGTCGAATATGTACGTTTCGAGGGGCGTCACCATCCCACAAAACCGTTGGCGGTGCTCTTGTGCATGTTGCTTTTCTTTGTGTGTTTTTCTTTTTCTTTCTTTTCTTTTTGTTCCTGCTAGGCTCACATCCATGTGTCCCCTGTGCTGTGCACCTGACAATGTGTGCACTGCGTGCACTATGGGCGCATTTTTGAATGTGGTGCGGATGTACCCTGTCCACCGTTAGCTACGCCCGCACCGGGACACGTCCGATGAGTGCCATGGTGCAGCGGCCTGTTGACGCCGGCACACGTTCGCGCGCAGGATCAAGGCCAGCCTCTGTCCATGTTACGACGGAGCGCCCTCGTGCACCTTCGACCATCGCAGAGGAAGCACCAGCCCCGCCCAAACAAACGCGGCGACTCACCCGTTCTGGGCGCCCAGAAGTGTCCTCCGCACCAACACCAGCACCAACACCAACACCAGCACCAGCACCAACACCAGCACCCGCACCCGCACCCGCACCCGCACCCGCACCCGCACCCACTCCTGCACCCGCACCCGCACCCGCACCCACTCCTGCACCGGCACCT
>Ga0213833_1002143_pt1 | contig 13152 bp, 14 predicted proteins | sample SWATP21_FD_160575 | JGI IMG/M metagenome (GOLD analysis project Ga0213833, IMG submission 160575) | Coastal seawater microbial communities from Marineland, Florida, United States - SWA TP2 #1 | ecosystem: Environmental > Aquatic > Marine > Coastal | place: USA: Florida | collected 2016-08-14
ACACAGACATACACAGCCACACACAGCCGTACACGCAGGCGTGAGAGTGGGAATTGGGCCTCGGCGAGGCGAGCGAGGGGCGAAAAAGCGTACGCCTTGCGGATTTCGAAGGCTTGGTGCCTCAGCTGAACTAGCTGTGCCGGGGTGTGGTTTAGCCGTCGTAGCACACTGAGATCTGCGGTTCGAGAGCTGCGGTAAACAAGGCACACGACAGGTGAGTACGTGGTAGCAACCAGACTGAGGCAGGAGAGCCAGCCACGCACTACTGCAACGTTGCTGCATGCTTTTCGGCTTTCGCCACGTCCTCTTCCATCGCAGCTACCTTCGCTCGCTTGCTGCGCACACAAGGCGTCAGCCCCACTGCAAGTCGACCCACACGCACGCACACGTGTCTGCGTGCCGCCACACCTTTTCAGCTGCGATCTGGCGCGGCGGAGCTCGGAATGGAGTGCCTGCTTGCTTTTGTTGGCGGCGGCAAGCGAACGTTTCGCAGCCGCCAACGTCTCTTGCACCTGCCCTGTTTTCGCCTTCTCCGCGTCCAGTTGAGCGACGAGCTCCACGACTCTGTCACGGCACGTGTGCAACGACGCTCTGGCAAGCATACGCTGGCGGAGCATGCTGAGTGCACGGGTCTGTGTGTGGCACGGCGTGTGAGGTTCCCGCAGGCTACCTACACGCACAGCCGGTGCCTGCCTGCCTACCTTTGCTGCCTGCACGTCGTCGGTGGCATAGAAGTCAGCGAGGGTTCCGTGGCACATCTCATCGCCCTCGTCGTCACTGCCAACGTCAGAGTCGCTGTCGCCGTCTGCGGCACCGGTATTGCCCTTGACGGCGAGTTTCATGGCACGTTGGAGCACGCGTTCTTCGCGCGTTAGCCACGGGCATGCAGTCTGGAGCCGTACCAGGCGGCGTAGCGCAGACTTGCACATGGGGCACGTATTCTTCACCGCACTCCACTGCATGATACTGTCAGCCGTGCACACACATGCATACCCGCGGTGTCAGCCGTCACACACAACGCAGCGAGGTAGCGGCGGCATACTAACCACTGCTTGTGAAACAAATGCCCACAATCCAGTATCAGTAGCTCGTGCGCGTGTGCTTTGATGTCAACACCACCCAGCACAGTCGCAGCACGCAACGCAGCGTGCCGGTGGTCGGATTGCTCGATCTCCGCCAGCTGTTCATACGACTCACTGTCCATGCAGATCTGGCAGTGCCAGTGCGTGTTTTGCTGGCTCCCATGGCCCAGCCCCAGCCCCGTAGGGTCTGGCTGTGAGTCCGCCACCGCACTTCCGTCGCCCATTCCGGCACACAGACAGCCCGGGGGCGCCACAATCGGACAACGATTTCGCGCCAAAGTGCACACGGTGACATCCACAACAGGAGCTGAAAACCGTGGAATGTTCAAAATTGTCAATTCATGATACTGTCAAAAAACTCCAGTTTCGCGCCCAAACAGGCTCCACGCCACAAGCGCGCTGTGTATCCGCCGCTGCAGCTTACTATCAACATGTCCTTGGTGCGGCGATGGTCTGGAATTAAAGGTAGTGCCACGCTTGCAGAATGCTTGGAGCAGGGTGGCCAGACAACGCACATTGTAGTGCCTGGGGCTCTCCCAAAGGACTTCACACACGGTACTGCCGCGCACCAGCGGGCCGTTGTGGAGAAGTACGGCGCTGTTGCAATGAGGTTCGGCTGCGAAGCGGGGTGGTATGTTGGCACATTTGTGCGCTGGCCCTGTTTGAAGAAACAGCGGGCTCGTGGCAACGTGGGCATCAACGCGGTGCTGCAGTTTGCTGGCGAGAGACCGAAGCTTTACCGCCTCGAGTGGGAGTCGTACCTCGTCCCAGAGCTGCCAGCCGAACACAGCTGGGTGTTCATCGAGGCGGTTGATCTCCCTCGTATCAGCGGCGTGAAGCGCGCACGTGATGAACCAGAGCCTGCCGTCACGCACGCGGCGCGGTGTGAGGCCGCTGCAGACAAGCGGATGCAAGATGCTGTCGATCTCCCCTGCCTGGGCATGTACGCAGCAGGGAAGCTATCACGTGGCAGCCTTGTCACATGCATGGAGAAGCTTGTGCGGGACGCCGAAGATGTACAGCATCGCATCGACAAGCTGCTGCTGACACCCGCATCACGCAAGCAGAGACGGTTCTTGTCACGCAGCGGTGATCCGCCAATTCACCCTCTGGTGTCGTTGTCGTGGCAAGAGAGATATACCGCGCACGTAGACATTGTTGCTGCGGCATTCAGATTCAAGGTGGAGCGTCGGCTGCGTGCGCAATTGCACAAGGTGCTGACTAAGCTGGCTGTCAAGATTCGTGCCAACCTTTTTACTCGGGTACGTGGCCGGCTTGCAGCCTGCCCTGCCCTGTTGCCGTTCTAACCATCCATGCAACACTAACAGAAGGACAAACGTGGCGCCGATGTGCATGGCTTGTTGGCGCGCTGCATCACCCTGCGCGCCACCAAGAGTGTGATATCAGGCCCGGTGCGCGCGCTGCTGGACCTGGCCGCGCGGCGGGGGCTGTGCCAGTGTGTTTCCGGCACGCTGGAGCGGGATGTTGTGTGGGCGGAAGCGCCTCTCAAATCCAGGGCCCCGCGCGCTGCTGAGACTCAGCGGTGGCACGGCGAGGCTCGACGAGTTGGCACCTCGTACGAGTTTACGTCGCTGGAGGGATTGCTGCAGTTTCTGCCTGTGGAGTATGTGTTCAACGACGAAAGCGACTGGCCGTTCTACCATGTCATGGCCGGAGCTTACATGCCGTTCGAGGAGGAACACTACACAGTGCGCATGGACGACCCGATCCCCAGCGGTGGGGCCCAGCGTGGCGCGGCGCGTGACGAGTACCGTGGAGACTTGCAACAGCTTCGGTTAGACCTACGCCGCGACGTGATGGAGTTCAAGGACCGGTGGGCGCTGGCCAAGCCAGAGATGGCAAAGATGAAGGCTGAGGCGCGCAGTGACGTACCGCATCAGTGGCTGCGGCGGGACATCCAACACCTCCTGCTGTGGCCGAAAGGACCCGGAAGCCCAGTGAACCGCCACGTCCTAACCGTCAAGGCCTTGTCCATCACCCCTGGAAGCGGCTCGTTCGTGATATCGCTGCGTTCATCAGGCATCATGCGTGTGAGCTTTTGGACTCAAGCCTACCGTCGATGCCCTGGGAGCAGTGTAATGACGCTGAGTCGCCGTCGCCCCGACACGCCCTCTAGTGACGCTCAGGTTGCGGCTGAGGCGAAGTCGGGGTATGCGACGTCTTTGGCACGCGACTTGTACGTGCCGATGCCCACCCTGCGCTCTGTTCGCGTGCTGCGTAAGGCTCAGGCCAAGGCAAGTGGTGGAGCACAACCATGATCTTGTTGACTACGCGCTCCCATGAACAGCCAGTAGCACTGACGCCACGTTGTGGCGGCACGTTGGGTCCTTGCGGCGCTGCGTGCCAACCAGCTTAGCGCCGATCAGCCCTAAACTACACAAACACTCCTCGATCGAGTCCACAAGTTGTGATACAACGCCCACAAGCATGCGGGCCTCAACGACAGCCATTGTGTCGCGCGGCGATATCACAATGTCCCTTGTCTGCTCGCGCACCGCGACCACAGCGGTGTGGTCGCGGTGCTCAGTGACAAGCGCAATAACGTCTGCACACGAAAGCGTGGCACCTGCGCCACGGCGTGCCCCGGGGCCACCGTCGTGTGCGCAGACCTCCTTTGCACGTAGTTCGTCCATTGGCAAGCGCAGCAATGCCCGGAAACTCGCGGCGCACACATCGGTGGTGCAAGCACCACGCGGTGCGCCCGCGGTGGAAAGATCACGCCCACACGTGCAGCTGTGCGCGGCCGCCCTCACGCGATCGCGATCCTCTGCGTGCGTCCGCGACACTTTGGTCCCGAAGCGGTGCATCCTCCGCTCGTATATTGGTGTGCCGTGGTCCGATGCGGCGCAAGCACCTGTAGCACCCACTCGATGATGAGTGGCTGCCAGCACAAGCTGCCACCGCACGCACGTACCCGCAAACTCCGCAAGCTGGTGGTCCACAATGTCGTCGTGCCAACGCTTCTTGTTGTTGCTACGCTTACCTGCGTGCGTGAAAGTGTTAAACCAAGCGGTCCGCGACAGCCGATTACAGGACACCACGTACGTGCTGCCTTGCCACGAGAAATGCCATACTCGAGGCTTTGGCTACTGACAAGTACCATGCCTATCCCATACTTGCGCTGCAAGTATCTGGCTTGAAGTGGGAGCACGTACGCAACATGGAATGCAGCAAGCTTCTTGGCCACCGTTGGCGCGAACAAGTTCACGAGGCACCAAAACCGAGCACACTTGCGCGTCAGGTCTGTGATATGCTGCTCCAACGGGTCAGGCTGCGCGCATATATAGAAGATACGCCGCACGCAGAAAATGGCTGCCTCCAGCCCTTCCAACGAGGCGACTTGGGCCTGCGTCAGCGACCAGGTGTCGTTGACTCGCGGGTAGAGCGCTTGGACGAGTTTGCCAAAGCACTTCTGAACTCGAATGCTCTCGTTGCCGTTCAAGCGGAACGACCAAAAGGAAGTGAGCTTCTTCCCGGCCGCGGCCCACCGAGTGTCTAGCTGGAAGTCGGCGCGCTTCTGGTGCTTACAAGCCTCCATGGCCAGTGAGTTTGCGACGTTATTCAGCTGCCCGCATTCCTCCACTCGGTTGATGAGCCTTGACACCTGGTCTCCATTTGATTCGCAGGCGATCGTTTCCGCCGTGTAGAGTAGAGCCATGAGCAGAGCTTTGGTAACGTTCAGCTCGCCATGCAGAACCTCAAAGAAAAACGTGGTCAGTGGACCGCCTTCCTCCATGGCCCACGCAGGTTCATGCAGCACGCTGAAGCCGAGGGAGGCTCCAGCAGCCAGCTTCTTCTTGTGCGCAGCGCTTGCGGTTTTCCCGGCGCCGCCGGCGGCTGATACGTCACCGGCGTACTTCTCACGCAACGCCTTGGTCACGACCGCAGCGCGCCTGGCGGCGTGAATCTTGCCGCGGCGACCTGCGGCTGGGATGGCACTTGCGGCAGTCGCTCCTTGCGGCGCGGTTTCGTAGGTGCCATCCGCAGGGTGGTAATAGAACGAACGGTCACCAATGACGCCTGCAGGGCAGAACAGGACGCCATCCCTCCAGACTTCGCTGGCAAGCTTCGGGGTGGCGCCAGCGACCCACATCGACGCGTACGAGGCGCTACACGACGCATGGCCCGACACCTTGTTCAGATACTTCTGATCCCCCACGAATAAGAACCGCACGTCACGCGCTTCGCCCTTGTACTGTGGCCGAAAGCCCGACTTCCTGCAAACTCGGCTCACGTACTCAATGTAGCGCTGAGCGGGCAGGGAGTCTTCGCTGTGACCGGTAGAACACAGAGGGAGGCACGTCTGTTGTCGCTTTGCTGTGGTGCTTGTTGTGACAGCTCGAATCTGGACAAGGAATTGGCCATCATGTCCAACCAGGTGACCGCCGTCGCCGCCGATCGCGATGAGAAGTTCACCGCTGGGGCCAGTTGCAATGTCCACTGTCCCATCACATGCTGTAACTAGCGTAGGAATGGCAGTTCGCGGGTCCATCAAACAAGAGCGTTGAGCAAGCTCGGCAAGTTCGGCAGAGTCAGACGACAGGTCCCGCAAATCAGCTCGATGGATCTTGAATCTGGGCTGGGCGAGCATGTCGCGCTTGGCAGCCGTCACGCTGGTCTGGCCCGGTGGGATGAGCATGGGCTGAATTGGGCCGTACAAGGTTGTGTAAATTCGAGGCTGCAATACACGACCAGTGGTGGCGCCGGGCCGAGGTTGGCAGAGCAGGGTGTCGAACCCAGCGCGCGCGGAGCGGTAGCCCGTGTGAAGAGACCAGAACAAGAAGCGTTGATACTTGTCCGCGTCAAACGTGTCCTTGATGCCGGCTGACACACGCTGGCACACAATCTCACAGGCTTTGCCATTGGCAGGAAGCGTTGTGGCTTGCAACGTAGGACAGCGTCGACGCACGGCCTCCTGAAACACGGTGGCTACATCAGTGTTGCGAGCCAGCTGCTGGAGACTCGCCGGTGCAAGCCCCGTGACCGCCGCACACACCGCGAACATCAAGGATATCAGTTGGGGCATGTCAGTCGCGGATATCGGTTCCCCAGCCTTGAAGAAGCTGCGCAGGGGACCGATGTGGACAATGGGTGCGCCCTCCTTCGGCCGCAATGCTGCCGCGACAGTAGGGTGCACGCTGTGCACTTTGTGGAACGCATTGCGTGCCGCCCGAGCAACGTTGGCCCATTCAGGTGTCCCAACAACGAACACATACGCATGGCCTTCGTCGAACTTGCGACCCGTTTCTTGAAGGCTCGCCTGCATGACAATTTGTCAAGCCATCGTTTGGACTGCATGCAGGCCGACACAGCGCGTACCACGGCAGCCGATGAAAGGCGCCTGAAGCCCTTGGAACAGTTCGCAAGAGATTTTTCCAGGCCACCCAAGGCGCCAAGAATGCGGCGGCGAGCTGCACATTGTCTCGTTGGGAGGGCATGAGCCGCTTTGTGTGCAGAGATGGCGAGTTGAATTTTGGCCTTCCGGCGTTCCAGGTCCGCATACTCGTTTGCATAGTGCCGCTTCGCACGCTCCTCCGCGTACTTGCTTGTGGTCACGCGTACTATGTGTGGTGGTCGTTTGTTGCGGATATTGAGTCCTTGCTTGGGGTCCCGTGAGGCGTGTGAGCACAGGAATGCCGCGTCAGCGAAGCAGGAGTCGGGCAGGTGCCCCACAGGCGGCTCCATCTCCATGAAAAGGCGTGCTTGGGACCAGTGCCTTGCGTAAAATTACCGGGTAGCCAGTCCGTAAGCTTGGATTGGGGTGTCAAGTATGGTGCTCAGCTAATGTCACTGGACCTCGATGCGCCTTTTCGCGCCAACTGCGTTTGAATTAAATGCATTCATTTTAGCGATTTTTATGATGATCCATCGGTGCACGCCGGCCATTTCGAACGCTGCACCCCCGCGCTGTGCACCGTGCACACACACACCTCGCGGAGTGCTGGTGAAGCGTGCCTGCCGCTCGTGCGGCGTCCATCGCACCGATAAGCCTCCGTTCTCTTGGATTAGCAGGCGAGAGACTTTGGAGATTGCAAAACGCTGGTGCAGCATCGATCCGGAGCTCGAGTGTAGCTGCCCAGGTTTAGGTACTGTACTTCCGAGGCATGGCCCACGCTACCAAACCACGCCACCGGGAACTTAACAGGTACATCATGCTGTGACGGTGTTGGAAGGGTCCCTGGTGACGATGCTAGGGTCACGCAATGACTGTGTGCACACACTTACCCTGCAAAGACACACTGGTGTAGACGCAGCATCATAAACCGGACAAAACTGTAGGCCCGAAGGCCAGAAACACAACAACAACACTGACCAATGATGCCACCACGCGATACGAGTCCGCAACAGCCGTGGGATGGCGTGGCAATGCTGGGGTGGTCCCTGGTGGCGATGTGTGGTCACGCTACAACTGTGTCACACCATTGGAGCTGCAAGCCAGCTACAAACTGTAGGCCCGAAGGCCAGAAACACAACAACAACACTGACCAATGATGCCACCACGCGATACGAGTCCGCAACAGCCGTGGGATGGCGTGGCAATGCTGGGGCGGTCCCTGGTGGCGATGTGTGGTCACGCTACAACTGTGTCACACCATTGGAGCTGCAAGCCAGCTACAAACTGTAGGCCCGAACACCACCAAGCCACAACAGTGTGGTGGTGGGTCTCAATCTCGCGGTATACCATGTACGTGGGGATACGTGTGCCTGTCTGGGCCCTGAACAACGCATGGAGACTGTGTGATGGCAGCCGAGACTAGTAGCTTACAGGTTATGAGTTGCACGGGAGCGTGGAGCTCTGGCTGCTCATGGTGCTCAGCGTCAGCAACAAGTGTTTGGTATGGCGTTCTTCAGTGCCAACCTCAGCGGCCCTACCCTGCTCAATCCTTTCCAGCGTAAGCAATGGGAGGTCAGCTCCACCATGGCGGGTGGTTTACTGCCCGTCAATCCTTGAATCCATCCGCACGCCGCAAGGTAGCGGGGTCACGCGAGGAAGCTCGAGACTCGAAGAAGTGAGTCAAAGCGATCGTCACGGCTGTCCCGAACCAGCTTCTGTGGCTAGCCACCCTGCTCGAGAGGAGGGGGTGCAGTCGACTACAGCGACACGCCTACGTCGTTACTTGAATCTGTTCTCTAGCTCCGCGATCGAGAGGTCGATTTCAGCGTGTCATAATTTTTCCCATTCTTCGTCTACCGATGCCAATACGCTTCCATTCCCCGATTCTTCATGCCCCAGTGCTTGCTTAATGCTCATGATGCTCCAGCGAGGAGCTGTTGCCCACACACCACTGGCGGGAGCTACAGTACGGGTGGATTAAGGCGAGTTCGGAATCGCTCAGGGCACTTGGAGTCGTGTTGCAACACAGCACGGCCTTTCCAGATCCTCCGGTTTGTATCACAGCAGGCCTGCACTAGTGGCTTGGCATAGCCACCACAGTTGTTGAAAGTGAGCGCCTACAGCGCCAGAAATCAGTGCACAAGCGTGCAAAAAGAAAGTCGTCGAGGGCAAAACGGCACGTCGATGTCAAGACCACTGCGCCACTGGAGCGCCAATTAGGAAGAGTCGCATACCATAGCATAAGTGATCATCACATTTTCAGGGGACAAAGTTTTCAGTAAACACAGTAAGTTTCCGAGATCGGGACGCCTCGAGAACCTTCTGACTCGACGACGAAAAAGTTACCCTACGCGTTTGCATTGTAGCGCGCCCCACATGCGCCACATGGATACAGAATTGTACCACCAGGATCTCCATAGCGTTTGAAATGTTGGGCTGAGGTTCGTCTGGGATATTACTCTTAGGAACGCACAGTACCGTCAGCCAAAGTGGGCATCATTTCACGGTTGACGCGGAGGTCACAGCGCGCGGTTGCCGCTTGCTTCCTTGGTAGACATTATCTCCAAAAAATGCTAGCGGGGCGGCGTTAACAAGTGCATTGTACATGTTGTTCAGGAGTCCTGAAGCTGAGGGTGCACAGCCCAGTCCAAACGAATGTTGGCTGCAACGTGTCCTGACCCCGCTTTTGCGGGGTCATACAGTAGCTTCCGTAGCTCGCGATATTGGACATGGATGCCACTCTCAAGTGTCACATACTGGATTGACAGGTTGGGCAGACCGCTCCAGTACGCGATGTAGCCATACTCGTCTCAGTTCGGCTGGAGAGGCGAGTTTCCACACAGACATTGTTCGATAATCGAGGTAACTGCAGGTTGCGGACGATTACTATCCCGCTTGTTTTCGAAACCACATACTTGCAGTACCACGCGCTGGTAACAGCACTTGGGTAGATGTACCCGGAGGGACAATGTCGGTAATGCGTCCAATGGCGCAAAAATGGCAAGGACATGGAGTCACCTTTTCGTGTGTTTTCGGCGCACCGAGTCGGCATTTGCCAAGTTCACCTGACTTTCAAACACATTGGCAAGTCTCACCGTGATCGATATCGATCTCTAGCGCTAGCACGACCATGCGTGTTCATGGCATTGCACAATACTCGCCTCGCGCTGTCACGCAGGTGTTACTCTGCATGGTCCACAGGAGCATGCACTCTCACTTCATGTTCTGCCGCGTTCTGCTACCAGCGCTGGCCTGGCGTTTCGACTTGAGCTACACGGCACATGGAACTCTCATAAAGACAACGCGCATATTGATCATGGCACTGGAGCACCGAGGTGCCGCTTTCGACTAAATGGAAACAAAACCCAGAGAACCAACGCGACCAGCGCGCCAGCTCACGGCATGGCTTGCCTCAGCTGTTGCAAGCTCACGACTCGCACGGGCTCAATAGACACAGACTCGCCGACTGGGCGATGGCCGCGCTTGCTGCGAGTACGTTCCGGCAGACTGCGCGAACTAATGTTGTTGGAGTCCCCGGACACAGCTTGCATGCCGGTGATGGCCGCAACGGACGCGTCCGCACCATCCGTGTTCCCCGTTGTGTTCAGAGACTGAGCAACCGTCGACACACTGGGTCGGATGCGGGCTTGCACAGGAGGCGTGGCTGGGGTTCCACTGCCAACTGCACGGCGACTCGGCACATTGTGAGCGTGCTTGGCAGCGATGGCTGGCTCGGACAGAGAACGAGCCCTGGCAAGTCGATCCGGCAGGCACCAAGTGAGTAGACAGCCCACACACCATGCAGTGCGGAGGCGCGTACAGTATCTGCTCTCGCCGGCTGGACGAATTCGGCATGTCCAGCTCACGAACGACTGCCTTGAATGTAGTTTCAAACTTGGACGACTTCGTCTCACACTTGCGTAGCAGGTACTGAATTCTGTCAATGGTGACACCGATAGCATCGTCCAAGCCTCCGTCTTCCGCTTCACTTTCACTGGGCAGCCCTAGCAGGATGCGCTTTTGGCGCTGGCGTTCTTGTTCTTCGACCACCATTTCCTCTTCAAGCGTTTGTTTGGCCTCGGCCATACTGGTGGTGATGACTCCAATGAACAGGTTCAGGATCATCATGTTGGCCAAGACCACGAAGGATGCAAAGTACAGCACGCCCATGAAGGGCTTTGGCTGACTCGCCACGCACTGGTTCTCGATGCCTTCGTAACCCCAGTGGTCGCACCCTGCACACAGTGGCGGTGACAACAAGTTGCGCCGCAAGCGCGAGCAACCCGCCGTGTGCGATACCTGTGGTAGCGATGTACATGATGTCGCTCCAGTCTTCAAGCGTGGCACACCGAAAGAGCGTCAGCAGTGTGATATGAAGCGTGCCCATATGAACCGGGTCATTTACGCCAAACATAGAGACACCGACGACGGCATACAAGTAGAACAGCATGCCCAGCAACAAGCCGATGTAGGCGATGGACGACATGGACTGCAGCAAACCCATCACGAGCAATCGGAGCTTGGGCAAAGCGCGCACCTGGGAAAGGCCACGTCATATGAGAGAACGCCCACAAGGCATCCGACGACGACTTTGCATACCAGCTTCAGCACTCGCAGCAGACGGATCAATCGCAGCGCAGTGACAGCAGAGCCTCCGCCAATAGGCATCAAGCCGACGGCCACAATGGCAAAGTCAAAGCAATTCCAGGAGTCTGAGAAGAACAGCCATGGCATATTCCCTTCCGCAATGACTTTGATGACAATCTCCATGATAAATATGGCCATGACTATTTGGTCAGTCACACTGTGGAACAGGTGCCGCGGCGTCATTCGGTGAGTGCGCAAGCAGCCACACAGCACAAGCCAAGCAGGACGGACTCGAGAACAGCCTGTAGCTGGCTTTCAGGGTCAACAGGATACGTCCCGATGCCCACTTGGATTCCCGCCACGAAGATCACGAGAATGATGGCCGTCTGGAACCAGGAACTGTCGCGGAGTAGCCGGAAATGCTTGACAAGGTGGTGGTGGCGCTGGTTGCCGCAGCACCCAAAATTGGGTTGACCACGGCGGCTACCTTGGCTCCGAATGGAAGTCACCGTAGCCGGGCTGTCGCGTGGAAGCGGCGAAACTTTCATATCGCTGTTCAACCCTCGCTCCTGCCTTGGCGGTGTGTGCACTGCGTTCGTGCCAGGTGGTCGATCTTCGCTACCGGGCTCGTGCCCGGCGCCATCGTGGCCCGAAGAGCTCCCAAAACTGCTGCTGTCCGCTTGACCGTGGTTGTCTGAGCCAGTTTGCTCAGAACTGGCGTTGGGGCCAACAGGCTCCGCTGGAGCGCTCGAGCCTGGGTCGGCGCTCTCGGCAGGGTGTACACGATTCCGGGCGCCGCGACCACCACCTGCAGACAGCGATAACCTCCCGCTGCTCCGACGTCGCGCATCGCGCGTGTCAATATCATTCGCCTCGCGAGCACTGACGTCAGCCGAGGAGACTTCCGGGGCCACGACGGAGGCCGACATGTCGGGCAACGCACAGTCGCTGCTGCGCTGTGCAGTGACGGTACCGTGCGCTTGTCTGATATCTGGTTACCGCAAAGTGTTGTGGCGCTGATGCGCGACAATCATGAAGCCATTGACTGACGTTGCAGGGCAACTAGCGCTTCATCACGGTCGCCGACAGGCCGCAAGGCAACACGTGCGAACTTGCGAAGCGCACACCTCCGTTTGCCACTACTTTTCGCGATGCGTTTTGCGATGCAATTTGCGATGCGTTTTCCCCGGTGTACCAAACATCAACGACAATGTGGCATTTTTCCTTGCCGCAACAGCTTGGTGCGGCACCGCATGCGGAAGATTTGCCCACTCCACCACTTGCTTTCCTCCTTCGTGTTTGTGATCTTCACCTTGTACTTTCATACAATGGCTCGCACCACTAACATTCTCGTCGTCGCCCTTGTGCTGGGCATCGCTACCTCTGTGCGCGCGCACACGTGCCTGCTGGACCCCTTGCAGCGGAACGGCGCGCCTGGCGCCCTCACCAAGGTTGCGGACCCTGCTTGTGGCCTGAACGCGGCTCCGTGCGGCGGGACGAAGGTCGGCTCGCCTTCCGCCAGCTACCAGGCTGGTACCACCGCCAGCATCACCTGGGTGAAGAACCTCAACCACTACAACTCCGCTGCTCCAGGTTGGTGGCGCCTTGCGTTGTCGTTCTCGTTGTGGGGGTGGGGCAATGTGTGACATTGAGTCCGTGCGCAGGAAACTTCACTTTGTACGGGTACAACAACGGCATGCGCGGCCCTATGCTGTACACCGTCGCGGACACGAACACTCCTTCGCTGACCCAGTACCATGCCGACATCCCGATCCCTTCTGATGCCCAGCCCGGCGACTACGTTCTGCAGCTGATCTGTACGCTTGGGTTTATTCGCGTGTCCCCTTGTTTGCAATGGTGCTCTTTCGGTGGTTGTATTGACCATGGTGTGTTTGAGTGCCCCAGACTACACTGGCCGCGGCTTCAACTTCTACCAGTGCGCGGACGTCGAGCTCACCGCCTCGAACTAGTTCTTCGTGTTGTGGCCAACAAACAATGATGCCACCGTGTTCAATAGGCTCATCTACACGCTACGCCTCAACACAAGGCCGCACTTCCGCCTTTCGCTTGGCATAGCGTTGCGGCCGTCTGCGCCTCGCGGGCTGTTGCTGTTTCGACGGCATCGCC
>Ga0213833_1002144_pt1 | contig 13149 bp, 16 predicted proteins | sample SWATP21_FD_160575 | JGI IMG/M metagenome (GOLD analysis project Ga0213833, IMG submission 160575) | Coastal seawater microbial communities from Marineland, Florida, United States - SWA TP2 #1 | ecosystem: Environmental > Aquatic > Marine > Coastal | place: USA: Florida | collected 2016-08-14
CGCCAGCGCCAAGCTCATCTCCGACCATCTTGCCACTGGAGCAAACCACCTCACGACGCTTTTCGCCTCGTGCAACCGCTTCGGTAGCGAAGGTGCAGCCGCCATCGCTGAGGGGCTGGGCTGCGATACTACCCTGCAGCGACTCGGGTTGTCATCGTGCCGCATCCAGGGTGAGGGAGCGGCACGCCTCGCTACTGTCGCTGCTCGGCACCCCGAGCTGCGTGTGCTTGACCTTGGTTTTGTGCGTTCCACGCCCGCTCTGGGCGAACTTGGTAACCGGTTGGGCGACGCGGGTGCCGAGGCGCTGGCGGCTGCGTTCGGCGCGCCGCGAGAGGACGCGCAGTGGCCTCGCCTTCGTGTGTTGAACTTGGAACACAACGGAATTACGCAGGTGTGTGTGTGTGTGTGTGTGTGTGTGTGTGTGTGTGTGTGCGCGTGCATGTGTTGTTGGGTGTGTTGGGTGGGTGGAGCAGGGTGATGCTAGAAGCAGTTGGCGGCACGCTGACACGTTTCCCTCTTGGTGTGGTGTTGGGTGTGTCACCCACACAGCGCGGCGTGCAACACCTCCGGCGCATGATGGAGCACAACCCCAACATCACATCGCTGCCGTTGTCACAGTTCGGGGCGGTTCACAACGAGTTGGCTCGTGAAGCCATCCACGCCGCAACACTCTCCAACCGCACCACGGCTGTGGAGAGCTTGGCTCGGGAAGCACTTGGAGACCGGGCTGCTGCGTGCCAATCGGAGGGAGGCTCTGCATGGGAGGAAGCCCGCGCGGCAGCAAATGCTTCCCTCGACAAGCTGCTACGCCCTGACCACATGGTGGCAATTTTTAGTGTGTACCGTGTGGCGTAGAGGTTCCATGCGTGGTGGTGATTTCGCGTGATGACGGTGCAATGGCGGAACGGCAGTGCGGGTGTGGGATGTGCGGGAGGAACAGGAAGTAACAACACGAGCTCTTGTTTTTTTCTTTGTTGTGTTCGCGCCATACTATTCGACGCGAAACTGTACATCAACAACACGCGACTAGATGTGCGCGAGCACACGACACACGACACACAAAACGCGCGGGGTGCAAACAACGCCCAGCACGCACGGCGACACACGTGTTCGATAGACACGCGGAGTGGAGAGAGGAAGGGCTCGAAAGGAACCTCGTCCTCGTCACCACCACACGTCCTTCCACCAACACGGTGCGCGCGTGCCAGCGCAGGGACTGCACACACTCAAACGCCGCACACAATTTAGTCATGGCCGCCGCGCTGGGAGCGCCCAGTGCCAGCCGGTTGGATGGCGATGCGGTTGAAGCTGCGCGTGGAACGTGGCTTCGGGACGTTCATGATGTTGTTGCGCTGGCGACGCTGCATCATCGACATCACGCCGACAGCCACAAGGGCGCCGACCAGGGCGGAGCAACCCACGGCAATGGCCATGGCCGGGGTGAGCACCGCGGCCAGACCAGACGAGGAGCCGGTGGAGTCGGCGGACTGGGAGCCGCCCAAGGTGACCGTCGGCTCGCTTCCAGCGTCCATCACCTGCACATTGGACGGGTCCAGCTGGGTGAACTGGGCACCCAAGCCGTCCTCACGCAGCGCGGTGGACATGATGTCGTCGCCGATGAGCTTCTGGACGTTGGTGGCCACATCACCCGCCGCGGCCGCCGCGCCGTAGCGCTGGGGAACCACGATCTCCACGCTCAGGGTCGTCGTGTGCATGCCAGGCTTGAGCTCGCCACCACCGTGCAGGCGGCGGCTGTCGTGGTGCTGGTCGCCCTCCACCACAATCGCGCCGGCCACGCCCTTCACCTTGATTGCGTCGGGCAGCACCTGGAGCTTGCGGGCGAGGGTCTTGCGCACCTGCGTAGCGGCCTCCATGTAGTCCATAGCGTCCACACCACCGATGGTGACCTCGAAGTTCACGGCCGGGTCGGCAGACAGCGAGCCGACGCTGGCGCAGCGGGACGTGCCGGCTGGGCAGGATTCGATGCCGTTGTAGTTGAACGCGGCAAAGCACACCGAGTTGTAGCTCTGGCACGGGCCAGAAGTACCGGGGAAGCAGTTGTCACAAGACGTGGGACCCATGTCACAGGCCTCGGGGTTGCACTCGCGCGACTCCTCCAGCACCGGGCAGGAAGCGCCGTCGCCGGTGGGCGCAATGATCACCTCACGACGGCGCACCGCCGAACCACCACCGCACTCGACGTCACACAGGCCCCAAGCGCTCCAGGGAGACACGGCGCAGTCGGTGTTGCCATCGGCGTCGTCGTCATCGTCGCAGGGGTCCACGTTGCAAGAGCGGAACTCTTGGAGCGGGGATGGGCACGCAGCGCCGTTGCCGTGCTGGGGCATCGTCACAATGCGGCGACGCTCCTGCTGACCACCGCCACAGGCGTTGCTGCACGTACTCCACGCGGTCCACGGGTCCACAGCACAGTCGATGTCCTCCTCATGCACGCCACAAACGTTGGTGCCGCCGGGGCACGTGGTGGTGCCTGGGAAGTAGCCGTAGCACACACCGTTGGCGCCCTTGCAGTAGCCGGAAGTACCGGGCCAGCAGCCTTGGCAAAGCGATCCAGGACCGCCGGTGTTCCCGTCACCATCACCAGAGTTGCCATCACCGTCGCCAGAGTTGCCATCGCCGTCGCCAGAGTTGCCATCACCATCACCATCGCCACCATCGCCGCCGGAGCTGTCACCCGGGGAAGAATCGTCGCCTTCCTCAGGAGGCGCCTGGGCATCGTTGCAGTGGGCATCGGAGCTTCCGCACCAACCGTATCGAGAACAGCACTGGCCAGCAGGGCAGCGGGCCTGAACGGGGGAGGCGTTGCCGCAGCGGCCGTCCTCGCTGATGATGTGCTCGTCGCCGCACGGGTGGGTGTTGCAGTAGCGCTCTTCGGACGTGGCGGGGCAGTTGAAGCCAGTGGCGGTACGTGAGCGCATCTGGGTACCGACGCCGCACTGCAAGGTGCAAGGGCCCCACTCGGACCATTCGCCGACCTGGCACTGGGTGGAGCCACCAGAGGCACCGGAGCCGGTGATGGTCACCGCGACACGGTACACGTTGTTGTCGTAACGAAGCTCCTGCACCTTGCGCTCGCCGGTCACCGGGTCGGCGGCGTTCAGCTCGATCTCAAGGTCGTACAAGCCGTCGGGCACGTCGGTGATGTCGATCCATTGGCAATCCACTGTACACAATTGGTACACGTCAGCAACGATTATCAACACCACGACAACATGCCACACTAACCCACACAGCGCAACAGTGACTTACAGCCGCTGTAGTACACGTCTTGCCAGCCGACAGAGATGCCTTGGTTACCACAGTGGTGACCACCGTTGCCACGTTGGTTGCCAGTGTAGCCAGCGTACGGGGTGGAGTCCATCAGACAGAAGGCCTGCTTGCGGCCACGAGTCACCTCCACGTTGGTGTTCACTTGGTACATGCGATACTCAGCGTAACCTTTGTAGTGGTAGTGGCCGTGGCACGGGTCATACTCGAACAGAGAGTTGGGGGCGCCAATGTGCAGGTCAGAGGTGCCAATGTTGGGGGTGGCGGTATCGAACCGCAACAAACGGCGGTTACCGGTGCCAGTGACACAGCCCTCTTGGTAGGCGCAAGACTGAGCCGTGAAGTAGTAAGTACCGATCGAAATGGACGCAGCCAAGCGGTTGGCGTCCAGAATCAGATCAGGAAGAGCCTGGGTGGCTGCCAGCACACCAAGCAACAGCGCCACGGAAAGTGCCGCGTGTTTGCGAACCATGGCGAGCGGCAGAATTGCGCGCACCGTCACGGGGTAGAAGCAAACGATTAAAGGGAACTGTTTGAGAACGAGTCTCACACGGGGGGAGGAAAACAAACAGCGGTGGGTCCACAGATGGACTCGCAGTGTGAGCAACAACCGCAGCCACGACGACACATCAGCAGCAGTTTCAGATTGCAACGAGATTTTGATGGTGGCGAAACAAGATACACAGGGCAGAAATAGAGTTGTGTTGTTAATTTGACGTGACGTTGTACCGCCAAGAACGCGCGCAAGTGCAGCCTGCGCCGGATTGTTCGTGGCGTGACACCCGTCTGTCGCACAGCACGGCGCTGCCGGACCACACGTGTCTCGGGAGCTTAAATGCGGCACCAATAACCGATCCATATTCCATCTGTTCTGGTTGTGAGAGCCCTCATTTGATCACAGCCGCTGATCACCGCGAGCACCTGCCGCCGCAGGTAGTGTGGTTGTTTGACAACCATGGATGTGCACACTGCCGCCGCAGCCCTGCTGGCGCAGCTTCCTTCGTCGACGATGGAACAAGTCATAGATGCTCTACAGCAGTGCAACCATGATGTTGGCAAGGCGGCGATGCTGCTGGTGAAGGCTGAGGCCGCCAGAGTCGACACGCCTCACCCACCCCCACAACGTCCAGTGGCGTCTCCATTGCCCCCTGCCACTGAAGCGCCCTCGAGTGCTTCCACCCCTCCAGCGAAACCACGATCAGCAAACAAGACATCAACTGCTGATCGACGGTCAACGAAGCGTCAGCGCAAGCAGGATGTCCCCGAGGAGTTGGTGCAGCAACTGCTTGCTGTTGGGTTCCCACGCTCTCACTGTGTTCGGGCCCTCCGTGCTGCAAACAACGACTGCCAGAGGGCGGCACAGATGTTGTTTCGCAAGCGAGACACTACTCCACGGCGTCGCAAACGGGCTCGATCCACGCCCAAGGCCTCCAACGGCCAGGACACGCTCGCAGCCGCTCCAACCACTCCGGCGCGGCGGCCAAGCCGTGTCGACCATGCCCGTGTGCCCAGTCCGCCGACCCCTGTTCCGACGCCCAAGCGCCCCACACCAGCATCCAAGTGTGAATCTCAGACGAAGAAAAAGAAGAAGAAGAGGAAACACAAGCGGCGAGACTCAGCGTCTGGCCCGACAAAGGCCAAGGCGGTGCAGCGTGATAGTGGGGTGGTGCCGTTTGAGCCGCCCTCCTCCCCCCGTCACAGCCCAGTTGAGGACACCAAAGGCGAAGACGTTGCAGACCAATTTGGTTTGGAAGTCATGAAGCTGTGCGGCAGTGATGGGGATGTGGGTCTTACTGGTCTGAAGCGCGTTGCGTCCACACTGGCGACGCTCAGTCGCGGAAACGGTTTCCGTCAGGTGGGTGCTTGCACTTCGACTTTGTGTCCTGCCATTGTTCCTCGTGCATCTTGGTCACCATGCGTATGTCTCTCTGAGTGCTTCCTTCGGTTCAGGTCCGCCGCGTAGACTTGGAGCAGCTGCTGCTTGTTCTGCACGATCAAATCAAACCCGGCATCACTCTCGAGTTTGATGTGTCATCCAAACTCAACGCCGAAGAAGCGACAGCGCTGGAAGCAAGTGAGCAGTGTATGCAAGCCACACTTGCTGCCTTGATTGTGTGTGGAACACGTGACCTGGATCGGTCTGTCGTGTCCGATGAGCTGCTTGCTGAGTGTGTCACGTGCCTTAAGCATCATCTTCTGCACCACGTTTTCCCGGTGAGCGACCCGTCGTTGAAGGCCCGTCTTGTACCAGGAACGATCGTCCAGGTGTGTCACTCGCCGTCACATGTTGTTGTAGTTGTGGCTGCTACCGATCCAAACGTTCGCCCTTTTCTTTTGGCTTGTCACCGTGCAGGCTGTGGACAAAACCTCCCTGTCGAAAACCGTACGACGGTGCACGCTGCACAATTGAGACATGGACTTGACGGGTGCTGTGTGTTTTGTGGTGTTCAGGCTGTCACACAATTGAGGGGACTTGCATCCGCCTGTAGTGGTGTCCTTGACCAATTGTTGCGCGTTATCCAAGCTGTCCATTTGCGACATGCAGTGTTGTCACAGCTTGCGGACCTGTGTGTCAAAGCCCTTCTTGTCCAAGGGCCTGATGTGCACGGCCTCAAAACCCGGTGTGCCAGCGTGCTCGTGGTGAGTTGGGTTGGGGCTCTTTGTGGGCTTGTGTGTGCCCTCATGCACAACCTGTGTTGGCAGGAAATGTTTGCCCACCATGAAGACCAGCGTGACTCCATCATTACGGACGTGTTTGGCATTTTGAACCGTCTTCCCACATCGCAGAGGCATCTACGGACATTCTCTGTACCGGGTTCCAGCACATGCATCCAGCAATTCACTGCGCTTGTACTGCAGCTGATTCAGTGTTCCGCCAAACCCCCAACAGCCCGCGACATTCGCCGCTCACAGGATGGCGACACGAAAGCCGATGGAGAAGGCGTGCGGCCCACAGGAATGTATTGGCCCCGTCGGACCTCTCAGCGTTTCGTGTCCCTGTTCCTCGAGCGCTGTGGTTCCAAAGACTCCGCGAAAGAGTTCCGGCTTTTGCTGAAGAACTTTGTCGAAGATGTCATCTCGGTGATCGACATGCCAGAGTGGCCAAGTGCTGTGGATGTGGCCACCATTATTTGCCACTCACTTTGGAACAAGCGAAACGTACGTGTCGCTGCTCATGCATGCCAAAGCGTTGCGCTGACCTGGTGTTGCACTCTTTAGGCGCAATCTTTTGCAGACCCCACCATTCCCGTCAGAATACTGGGGATGATATTGGCCAAGTGCGTGTGTGTATGTGGTGCTTGCTGTGTTTGCTGTCGCCTGTCATTCTCAACGACACCGCGCCCCAGGATTCAAAGCTGCCGTGTCGTGGCACGCAAGTCCCCGTTGAAGCTACCGGAAAAGAAGCAAGTGTTCAACCCTGAGGGCAAGCCCTCTGACTTGGGTGAAGACGCGACGTGCATATGCCACAAGGTTGGTGCTCTGGCAGGCTGATCTCCCCTCATCGCGTGAATGCACGCCATCTTACGCGGGTATGAGGGTGTCACCAGGCACAAATCGATGAAGAATCGTTCCTGCTTGATTGTGATGAGTGCCACCGCTGGTTTCATGGAGCCTGCGTGGGTGTGGTGTCGGACGACCTGGAAAAGTGGATATGTGAGGACTGTCACGTTCGCCACCAAGTGGAGCGACAGCAGGTGAGTGGTGCGCCAGTTTCAAAGGACGCGGTAGTTGGCTGACACCCCGATCGCAGAAATTCGCGCGCAAAGCCATCTACCCCGCTGCCTCAAAGGCCACGTCACTGGACTCTGATGACGAAGACACACATCCATCCCGTGATGCTGCCGGAATCTTGGACGCCTCATTCGGTGCGCAGTTGTACTGTTGCTGCCCCAGTCTCTTCTCACGGTGGCACGTGTGCAGTGTTTCGCCAACTTCTGCTCAACCGTTTGACGTCGCAAGCCCGTGATGATCGCGGGCATGCCGCATTCTTGGCAAGACAATACCTGCTGTGTCGATGGGCTCATCGCGCACTGCGCGATGGCTGCCCGCAGCAATGGTGCGAGATGCAAAGTTGTGTGTCGCTTCCAGTCTCTCGTCTGACCTGTGTCACCACTTGTGGTTGGTCGGTCAGTCTGTTCCTTTGCGAACAAATTTCCCTGCCCGCGCAACCTCTGACATTCAAGGACCGAGAACCTGTACTGTCAGTTCGCACCACACGTCGTGTGGCGCGTGAGGTGAGTCTCAACAATGCGAGTGCCACCACACTCTTGTTGACACTCCTATCTCTCTTTCAGATTGTAGCCACCTCCCGGCTGGCGGTGCAGTTCGATGCTTGGTTGCGTTTGCTTTTGACCGGGTTGCGGCTATCGTCTCCGACCAAGCTCCGTTCTGCAACACTCCACGTGCTGCGGTCTGTGGTTGAGGCGGATCCATCTGTGATGGAGAACAAGGTATGCTTGTCGATTGTCCGGGCTTCACCGCCAGGCTGACTTTGAGATCGTGTGGCCAGGACTTGCTCGTGACCGTACGAAACAGGTTTCGCGATGAGTTTACAAGTGTGCGCGCCGAAGCCATTGATTTGGTGCAAACATACATTCAAGAGAAGCCTCAGCTTGCTGCGCAGTACTTTGATGCTTTGGTTGATTCACTGAGGGACACTGGTGCGTCGTGTATGGGTATGTTGCGCCGCGAAGTTTTGTCACACACGACCCCATGCAGGTGTGAGCGTCCGCAAGCGTGTGGTTGGCATCTTTTGCAACATGCTACAGCGTGGCATGCTCGCATTTGGAGCGGAGGAGAAGTACGCTGTGGCTGGTTGGAACGTTGCCAAGAACCGTTCGTTGGTTCTCCGCAGGGTATGTTGATGGGCCCGCACGTTGCGAGCGCGTGAGCCTGCCTCTCATGAGTGTGTGTGCAGATGCTCGAACGGGCATCCAACCCCCGCGAAGAAGATTCTGTGAAGAACATGATATCCAAAGCCTTTGAGACGTTGTGGTTTGGTTCAAGCATGCGCCGTTCACCATCTGTGCCTGTGGGTGGGGCGCGCGGGAAACAAGCTGGCGCTGCTGCGAAGGTGGCAAGGTCAAGCACCGTCCCATTGGGAGCTGGCGGTGCGCCTTTGAACGGCAACGGCTCGCCGCCCTCGGCAACAGCGCTTGTGGACCCCAGCACGGTGCAAATGGTCGCCCTTCAGGCCGAGTATGTGAAACAAAACAAGAAATCTTCGTGGCTCAGCCCTCTCCTCGACCGGATGTTGGGCTTGGCGGAGGAATCTGTCACCCAAGCTGCACGGGATCGTGCTGCTGCGACATGCAAGCGACTCGTCGACGACATTGTGGCGTACATTTTGCTTTTGTTCGAGGTGCGTGTGGAGCAAGGAGGTATGTCCCATTCTGCCGCTGCCTCAGTGAGTGACGCTTTTTTTTTTGGCCGCAGCAACGCGTGGCCCCTCCACGCAGCGCTGAGGGCAGCACGAATTGGGTCGAGCTTCAAATCTTGGGGTGTTTCGCCTCTCTTCGCACCCTGTGTGTCAAGAATCCACGGTGGCTATTGCCGCACCTCAAGACGCTTGCACCCTACTTGAAAGGCGGGGACGGCCTTGTTGATGACGAAGCTTTGGTTGGGCAGGTGAGCCGTCTGGGCTTGCACAACCTTGGTGCGCCACTCACACTTAATGCATTGCAGTTGGTTCCTGTTCTTGTTGCTGTCGTTCCACTCATGGACAGTTACGACCCAGCGACCCTTGAATCCATTGAACTTGATCTTGCTTTCCAAATCAAGCGCGTTCGGCGAGTTACATGCATGCAAACATTGGTGCAGGGACTATGTGCTGTTGCCTCCAAGGTGAAGAAACCCGCGGGAGCTTGTTGATAGACTGGTACCTCACCTCGCCGCTGTGCTTGCAGTTTGCTCGTCGAGCCAATGGCTTGGTTCAACTGGTGTCGGAGCAGTACGCACTTTTGGAAAGCTGTGATGGGGCGAGCATGGCGTGCTTGCGGCCACTGCTGATTTGTGGACTCATTTGCAAGTACATTGATTTGGACAAGGTAAGTGATCGCATTGTGTGCGCACCCTCCCCATCGCTCACAAGCTGTCGCTGTATGTGCACGAACAGCCGGAATTGCATGAATTGATGCAACAGTCAAGCCTCAAAGACCCCCCTGTCTCAGTGAAGTCAACTCTTTACAGGTGCGTTGGTTCCAGGGCCTTTGCTCCTTCCTTGTCTCACACGCAGCGCGTGCCAGTTCATTTGTGAAGTTTGCGCGTAGCTCTCACCCCAAGGTCCAGGCGAAGGCGATGCAAGCGTTGGGATATTTGTTTGTGCAGTTTCCACAGTTTTTGTCTTGGGACGACTCTCATGACTGTGTCACACAAGGTGTGTGTGTCCCTGCGCTTCTGCTGTGGCATTCCGTGTTTCACAATGCACAATGTACACCTGCCTTCCCAGCTCTGCGACACGAAAGTGGGCTTGTCCGTGTTCAAATCCTGACAACTCTGCGCGAGTTACTCGATGCGGAAGACGCAGTTCTAACCGTGCGCAGAAAGAAGACAGAACAAACCCACACCGCCGTGCGTTCACAATGGTGCTGCTACGCTACGTGCTGGCATCGGTGCTTGACGTCGCTACAAATGCTGCAATACTCAGGACCGAGTCCTTGGTGCCATGCCAACCGACACCAGCGTCGTCACCGGCGCCATACAGCAGCAACACTCTGCCGTTCTTGCCCTGGTATGCGAGGCTTGGGTGCTCGAGCTCGTGCTTCGCTGCATTGACAAGTTGTTGCGCAGTTGGCAGACGGTGTTGCCGCAGTGCGCCTTGAAGTAGTGCTACTGTTGGATGCCATGCTTCGTCACGGAGTTGTCATGCCCCAGCTCAACGTTGCCCCGTTTGTTGCCCTTCTGACGGATGACCACCCCACCATACGTGCTCAGGCCATCAAATCGCTCATGGAGCTGCACGAACGCCATCCCAGTATGTTTCGTGTCTGTTCTGGTGGGGATCTGTGCTCATCAGTCTGGTGTGTGTCGTGCAGGCTATGTGGATGGACCCGCGTTGGCAACCGCAATTGTCGCTTCGTATGACCACCAGCTGCGTCAACGTACATCGACCCCCCGGGTGTTTTCCGTTTCCAAAAAAGCCCCCCCTGTGGCATTGTTTGCACCGCTCTATGTGAAGTGCATGGGCGGTTCGGTTGCCAATCGCAATGCTTTCCTTCAGAAGTTGCTCGGCGAGTTCAAGCGCCAACGCATGCTGGGTCATCGAAAAGGGCATCGACCAGCTGCCGGCGCGCGTTTGGACATGGGAAAGCTTCGTTATTGCGCCGAGGTGTTATCATCGCTTCCCTACGAAAAGGAGGAGGGCGTTCTGTTTGTGATTCACACCATCAATCGTCTCGTGTCGCTGGGTTCATCGTGCGTAGCCTTGTGTGGTGCCTGGTGCCGCGTGGGTGTCTGACCGTGTGTCCCATCGTTTTGGCAGCATTCGATCCCAGCTGAGCAAGTTGGGCGCAGAAGACGAAGAGGCAGATGACATCAACACACCGCCTGCGATTGCTGCACCTTTGGATGCAGAAGCTCCACCCACAGCCGACATGCTCCTCACTTGTCAGCAAGCCACGGCGTTGATGTGGCTCGTCGTTTTGAAGCGATTCCTCAAAGACGCATTTGGGTTGAAAGATGCGCGATGCCGAGGGTTCAAAATCAGCGCACGCTCTCATGAAAAGGCTGCACAGGTTAGTTATGTCTGCGCACTGCGCATTGTGCCCTATGCTCCGGCGCCTGACAACGCGCACTTGTGTGCGTGTTTGCCTCTGTTTGCGTGGCAGAGGGTGGCTGCTGTTTCTCTCATGGCGCTACCAACCCCTTGCCCCTCCCTCCTCTCACCCGACACGCCCCCGTCCACCATTGCTGAGCTTCGTCCACTGATTGTTGCGTTCGAACGGTGTTTGGATGGTGACGCTGTTGACTTCGCAACAAACGTTCGAAGCCCCCGCGGTACGCTGGCCTGCCCCATGCACGCTCCGCCACGGCTGCCTGACCCGACCCACTTGGCTTGCGCTTGCGTGCTCGCTGCTCACACCCAGGTCGTCGATCCAAGGCCCGAAAGTCCAAAGTCAAGAGCGGTGGACGTTCTAAACGAGTGAAGCGCCGCCGCACCACCGGCTCCCCACCGTCCCCGTCCGAGGTTGTGGTGTCGTCACCGCGCCTTCGAACCCGCAAGAAGGTTGATCGTGGCACTGTTGGCGCCGTGGTAGATGACGGCAACGATCCTGACTATACGATGCCATAGTTTTCACACGCGTCGCCTGGGTGGGGAGCATTGGTTGTGACCTCGGGGCGTAGTGGAGGCTGTAGCGATGGGGGCCCCACCATGCACGGCAACTGTGTGAAAAGCACGTGACAAGTTGATTTGCGCACTTGCACAGGCGCTGGTGCGCTTTTGTGAGGTTGTGGTAGCACAGTCGCCGTGTTGTCGTCTGCAGCCCCGGTTGTGTTCTCATCTGGTCTGTAGTCTAGCACTGGAACAATGAAGAGTTCATCGTTCGCGATTTTAGCCGTGCTGGCGTGCACACTTGTGCTGGCCACCACCTGCGTTGAGGCTCGCAAGTCCAAGAAGGACCCGAAGGAATGCGAAGGTGCGCGCTTGGTGGCTGCTGTGTTGGTTGCTTGGCAGCATACATTGTGTTCACCTCTGCCTCCCTCTGTGTATTCGTTTTGTTTGCCACAGTGTGCATCAAGGTTGTGGAGACAATCTACTCTTCTGTCCCAGAGGACAGCAAGAAAGACAAAGCGGCCATTGAGGACGCGATTGATGCGTACTGCAAGCGTGCCCACAGCAAGGGAAAGGACCGTCTTGGAAGCAAGGAGCGCAAGGCGTGTTACTACATGGTCGACATTAAGCGCAAGGTTTCAGACCCATTGGCTCGTGGTCTTCCGGCCAAGCGAGTGTGCAACAAGTTGAAGAAGGCCAACGCCGAGCTGTGCGAGATGCGATTCCGTACGCCGCCCCCTGCTGTTGGCACCTTGTGATGTTGCGAGCGTCCACTCACCTGTGTCGTCTTTGTGATGGCCTTATCAGCGGTCAAGGTTGACAAGAACACTGACTACTCGAAGCTGCGTGTCAAGCAGCTGCGCCGGATCTTGGCTGAGCGTGGTGTGGGGTGCAAGGGCTGCCTGGAGAAGGGCGATTACGTTCGCAAAGCGAAAGAAACCGAGCATCTGGAGTTGTGAGCTGCGTTTGTGGCGTGTGGTGGATCCCCTGGACGCGTTGATTTGTTGTTGTTTTATGTTCGGTCCTCACCAACCAACAAACTATCGCGATGCACGCCGCGAGCAGACATAAGCTTTGCGTTGGGACGAAACCCGACGCCCACCAGGAAAGTTTCCGGAGACCTGGCACGGCTCGCGGGTGGTTTCACAATATGCACGGCACTAAACGCTTTCTCCATGTCATTCTTCAGCTCTCCAAGTCGAGACCCTTGCAGGACCTTGACAACAAAGTTCCCACCCCACTTCAACGTCTGCCGCGAACACCTGGCAAGTTAGCCGGGGACACAAACGCGCGTTCATCATCACCACACCGGCAGGCGACCTACCAGCAAGCTAAAGGTGAATGCTTGTTGAGCTAATTCAATTTGCTTGTCGTGATCCAAGCTCCCCACCCCGACAAACGAGTGGGCCATGTCGCTCAGTACTGTCCACACACAAACACACACCGAGCTTGAGCCCGAATGCACCCTCACACACCCAAATGCGCCAGCTCACCTGTGTCCGCCTTCGTTCTTCGCATGTGGCTACGAATGAACTGTTGCACTTCCGGTTTGGTAAAGTCCCCCTGAACGGTCAGTGTGCCGGGCAGCG
>Ga0213833_1002145_pt1 | contig 13146 bp, 14 predicted proteins | sample SWATP21_FD_160575 | JGI IMG/M metagenome (GOLD analysis project Ga0213833, IMG submission 160575) | Coastal seawater microbial communities from Marineland, Florida, United States - SWA TP2 #1 | ecosystem: Environmental > Aquatic > Marine > Coastal | place: USA: Florida | collected 2016-08-14
GAAACGGCAACAGCAACAGCAACAGCAACAGCAACAGCAACAGCAACAGCAACAGCAACAGCAACAGCAACAGCAACAGCAACAGCAACAGCAACAACGCCACGGGGCGTGAGGTAACGGATGCGGAGGCGACGGCGGAGTTGGATGCAGCACTGGACCTGCTGGGTCGCACGGACTCCATTCGCTCGCTATTGTGCCTGCAGCCCGGCGATTTGGAGCTGGGTTTGAATCTTGATGCGGGCACGGGCGTGGACCCAACTCTCGCCGCTGCGCATGTGGTTGAAGCGGCGTCCGATGCACCACTGTCGAGTGGCGCCCGTGGCGCGTCGGCCGCTGATGGTGGCAGTGGAGCATCCCCCACACGCCCGCTGCAGACGCGTGCGGTGTCACGGGACCTCGACGACTTCGTCGTGGAGCGTCGACGGTTGACAGAGGAACTGCGTCGCGCGGCGCATGAGTTGCACCACCGCATGGCCCGCACCCACAGTCCTGACAGTGACTCCACACAAACAAAGGGCGCGGACGGTGGTGGTGGTGATGGCGACACTCCCCAAGACCAAGATGGTGGTGATGATGGTGGTGACGATGGTACCCAGGCTGGACGCCATGCGTTGGTGCATCATGCCAAGTCCCCCGCACCCACCCGCACCGCCCCCCGCCCGTCCATCAGACCACGCAAAGCCGCCACCCCTCCACCTTCCCGTCGCACCCGGTCCTCCGGGTCCGGTCTTCGCCTGCGCACCGCCGGGTCACGGCCGAACTACGCTCGGCGACGCAACTCGAGCGAGGACATGGTGGACATCGCCGCGGCGTTGCATGCACAGGAGGCGCACGCACGCGGAGGTGGAGTGGGCGGTGGCGACGACACGGCGATGACGGGAGGTGCCGCAGCGGGTGTGAGTGGTGCGGGTGGTGTGAGTGGTGCGGGCGTGGGGGTGGCAGAAGGAGGAGAAACTGGGGTGAAGGACGCGCCTGCTAGCGCCAGCTCAGGCCGACGCGTGAAGACAGGTGGTAGCGCAGATGCAGGTACGGATGCTGGGGTGCGGACTATGGATCGGGCTGCCACGGAGGTGTGGTCGAGCGACGGCCGCCGGCGCGCGCGTGTGAGCGGTCGGGGGCGTAGCTCCTCACACGCGGGCAAACCGATTGCGTTGGTCATCCCGGAGATGATTGATGACTACTTTGAAGGGGACCATGCGGAGCGGTTGAGTGCGTGTTGCGCGTGTGCGTGTGTCTGCGTTGGGTGTTTCTTGTTGATGACGCCGCATTGTTTGTGTGGATGTGGCGGCGGCGGTGGTGGTGGTGGTGGTGGTGGTGGTGTATTCTGCAACCATGCAGACGGTGGAAGATCCCGCGCTGACTCCACAACGACAGAGAAGACGCTGCTTCGGGTGGTACAAGAAGCAGGTGGTGACATGCGCTTTCGACGGCGGTTTTTGGTACGCCCTGCCTCCCCCCACTCGTTTCACCTGCTTGTCACAACAACATGCGTGTGGCTCACCGTGCTGAGTTTGTGTACTTGTTGGTCACCTTGCTTGTGCTCCGTCACTCCCCACCACTCCACCGGACTTCGTTGCCAGCTGAACGAAATCACGGCCAGCGTCCCCATCGCTCGGATGCAGACGCAACAAGGGAAGCGGTTCATTGAGTACGCCGTCGAGGTGACAGGCTTTGACGACTCGTCCGTGGCACGGAATGGGCAACCCAAGGCTCGCTCCTACTGCGTGTGGCGGCGTTTTTCAGATTTCGTCAAGTGCGTGACGGTCGACGTCGGGTGGTCGTAGACAGGACCCACGGGGGCTGTGCCGGGTTGTGTTGATGTTCTGCTGACGTTGGTCCATCCGCCTTGCCAGGCTTCATGCTTCCCTTGCTCGTGTATTTTCTTCCTCTGGTCTCCCGCCGCTTCCTCCGTTGGCATCACTGACGCTGAATCGCCTTGATCCGCGCTTCGTTTCCGAACGGACGGACGACGTACGTCCTGCGGCGTGGTGCCGGGTGCTGTGTGTGTCGTATGCAGCTGCCCTTGCCTACGCTTCACCATGCTTCGTGGGGTGCTGTTGCGTTCCCCGTGTGGATGTGCCACCAGTTGGATGTGTACATCAGCCGACTGGTTGAGCTGTGCGGCACCCGCGTGTTTCGTGGTGACACGGTTGGCCACGAGCCTGCGTTGATGTACAACAACCTCGACCTCGCGGACTTCCTGGAAGCCCTTCCCGTGTGCCTGGCCATCTCAACCTCGTCCCCCGTCTCCCCCGTCGGCCGCACCGTGTCTCGACTCCGGTCGGCGGCCAGCGCCAACCATGCCAACGACCGCGGCGCGGTCTCTCGTCAGCACACAACCCCCACCCCCATCGTGGGTGGGGGCAGTAGAGTTGGAAGCAGCCGAGGTGGGGGTGGGGCTGGGGGTGGGGGTGGAGGAGGTGGAGGTGGAGGTGGAGGTGGATATGGGCGTGGCACGGGAAGCCATGCATCGAGGGGTACCATGGCCGCCTATGCCGCCACCCCCATGACGGAGGAGGCGTCTGGCTCCCAGAGCGACGGTGGCGATGCCGGCAGAGCGTCTAACTCTGGCACGGGCTCGGACACAGAGACGGGCAGTGACAGCGGCAGCGGCAGCGGCAGCGACAGTGACAGTGACAGTGGGGGTGACAGTGGCAGCGCCTCCCTCAGGCGACACGGCGACCGTGGCAGTCGGCTCAGCCGAGGATCTCGTGGCTCGCGCAGCTCGCGTGGGTCTCGTGGCTCGCGCACAAGCCGAGGTCCTAATGGCCTCCGTGTGCACGGCCCCAGTGCTCGGTCATCTGTGACGTCTGGCAACGTGCGTGGTGGGGGTGTGCCGGCTGGCGTGTGGGTGTGGCGAAAGTGTTGGTGCCTTGTTGTTGCTCCCCTGCGTGGTGTGTGATGTGGGCCAACGGGAGTGTTGGTTGTGTTTGGTGCGTGTGGTCGTTGTTTGGGATGTGTCGTGTGTGCGTTCGACAGTCTTCGGCAACGGGTAGCTCGCTGCAGTTGTCCTCGGTGGGCGGGATGCGGCTGAAGCTGGGAAAAGAGGCAGCTGGTGTTCCACGCCCCAACACACTTGGTGCTATGTCCTACAAGCAGCTGTACGGTGTGTCTGCTGCGATGGAGAAGCCGTCACACTTGCTCCGCGCCCAGCGCAGTCAATGTGCTGGGTGTGCCACCCGCATCAAGTCGTGTACGTCGACCACGAGACTATCCGTCTGCGTGTGTCACTGCCCGGGCATGGTGGGCTGCGTGTGTTTGGTCCTCACTCCCACTCATCGTGTGTGGTCCTCTCTGCTGTGACTGTGTCCCAGCTTTTTTTGCACCGAAGTTCCACGAGTGTTTCTACACCCGCCGAGTGTACTGCACCGACTGCCATTCTGGCACCACGCGTGTCATTCCTGCGAGGGTGCTGTGGCACTGGGACCTAGAACCTGCGCCTGTGTGTGATCGAGCGGCGGAGTTTCTGGACCGGGCATGTGTGGAGCCAGTTATCAACGTTTCAGCAGTCAACGCTGAATTGTACGCAAGCATGCCTGGTGCCACTGACCTCACAGCGGCTTCACTCACCCTGTCCCCCTCCCCCCTTTTTTCTTTCCTTTTTGTGTTGTTGCACGTGTACGCTGCTGTGTGGAATGTGGGGGTGCGTGCTCAGGTTTAAGCTGGTCCCAGTGTTGGACCGAGCACGGCTGCTGCGACGGCAACTGTTCATCATGAAGGCGTTCGTGGAGACGTGCCGGCGACACAAACAGCTTATGGACCTTTTGAAGCCCCACCCACACTGCTTGGACAGTGCAGACACCTGGTCCGTGAATGACCTGGTCGGCATTGGGCAAAATGGCGAAGGTCCCATGATGAAGTTCCTGACCCAAGTGGTTCGCACGCTCGGTGTGCACATCACCCAGGAGTGCAAGGTGCGTGGCCCCTCGTGTCGCCCATGCCACACTCGCACGCGCAGTCTCGCACCCGCACCCGCACCTGCAGTCTCGCACTCACACTTACCAACTGTCGTCGTTGACCTTGGTCGGGTCGGTTGCTCCACCAGCTGTGCGGTGCCCGGGGCTTCTACTGTGAGTTTTGTCGTGCCTCGCACCCCAAGCGCCGCCCCATCTTTTCCTTCGAGATCATGTCCGTGGTGCAGTGCCGCACCTGTCGAGCGTACTACCACAAGAAGTGCTACGTGGAGGAGGACTGCCCCAAGTGCATGCGCATTGCGTCGCGGCAGATTGCGTCACAAGACGCGTGTCGTGCCGCGGGTGGCGACGCTGGTGAGGAGCTGGACGTGGAGGCCGATCCGCTGCTGCTGGATCCCACCCGCCCACTAGACGCCGGTCCACCTGTCGTGTCCGCTCGACTGGTGCGGCGTGCTTCGGTGGGCACTGCGCTGCGCCACACCGCCGACGGTCGTGTGCGGCCGTCCCCACCCCGACCCATCCATCACGACGACGCGTCCACCTCGTCGCCGTCTGGCACTGGCGCCACGCAGCCCACCACGAAGACCACAACAAACGCCGCCATGGTCGCTCAAGCTCGGCAGGCTTCTAAGAGCCACATCTGGGCAAGGACGGCGTACAAAAAGTACGGCGTCGTTGACGGCATTCCCGTGAAGCGTCTCTCGCGCACGACCGGAACAGGTGGCAGTGGTCCCGGACAACTCAACAACAACGGCAACACCTCCACCACCACCACCACCAACAACAACAACAACAACGGCGGAGGCGGCGGCAGCGACCACGTTGCGACAGCAGGCCCCAACCGCCGTCCGTCACGCACACGCCCGTCTGATGCCGCGTCGACTGTTGCACCACCAAGGCCGCCAGATGCGCCGCTGCCTTCCACCGCCACTTCCACGTCCAATCGAAGTCGGCGCGACATGCACGCCGGTGCTTTCGGCAACAACAGGCCCGGCCGCCGTGGTTCTGCACGAGCGAGTGCGGGCACCACTGGCGGCGCCTCCCGCGCTACTACTGGCACCACACCGCCGGCGCACCGTCGCTCGGACAAGGCCCCCGTCCCCACCGCTTCTCGTCGCCACAGCGCCAAGGTTGTCCCGCGCCGCGGTGCACAGCAGCAGCCGCTGCAGCAGCAGGGCAGTAGCACCCACACTCGTCCACGTGCGCGTACGCGTGGGCGCGAGTCGAGAGCCGGGCCTGGAGCCGCTGCTGCGCCATTGATGGCATCCTCCCCTCCGAGTTGGGCCCGCTCGTCTTCCTTCGGTCCCAGTGGACGCACCGCACAACGACGTCCGGCAAGTGCGAGGGCGGGTGCAGGTGGAGGTGGTATGGGTGTTGCTGCAGGGGCGGGTGCAGGCACACGCACACGTGCACGTGCGGGTGTGGGTGCGGGTGCGGGTGCGGGTGCAGGTGCGGGTGCGAGTGAACGTGCGGGTGTGGGTGGTGGCTCCACCGGCACTTCAGCTAAAGGCCGGGGTCGGGGTGGGGTGCAGCAAGGGCGTGACTTGGGTGGTAGGCCTGGCGTGCCGAAAGCAGTTCCCCGACAGGGGCGCATGCAGACCAACCCGTCGGCTGTGGCTGTGGGACGGCGTGCAAAGCGGACGACGGTGGTTCGTGCCCCGACCCTCGCGGAGATGATGCAGGACGACTTTATGGATGCGGCGCCGTCAGGCAACGGTGCAGCATCAAGCAGTGCCGTGGCTCCGGCTCCAGCTCGGCAGTCGCTGTCGATTGCCGAAACAGGTACTGGCGGCGAGTTGCAATGGGGAAAGGGGGGTGCTTCATCGAAAAGTGGGATTGCCAACAAGTGAGTGAGGCGTTTGCGCGAAAAGGAGAATGAGCTCGCAGAGAAGGGGTGGGTGGCAGGAGCAGAGGACAACAAACAAGCACAGTGATTTTCAATCAGAACGTTGTATGTGGTTTGCTTGTTGACGACAGTGCAGCAGCAGCGAAATCGCTGTTGAACACACTGCACTGACAGCCGCCGCAAATAGTGGGAACGGCCACAAGCGAGATGATCATGTACAACCAGCCACAAAACAAAACGAAACACGGTGGGTGTGAAACAGCAAACAGAGGGGCTTTGTCACACACCAAACGGACGATTCCAACAGAACCAAAACTTCTGTGCAGACCGTGGGGCTGGCAGGCAGAAAATAACATGCACGATGACGGCCAAAGACGGACAATGACACGAAAACAGGAGAAGGAAGGAGAAGGAAGGAGAAGGGAGGAGGGGAAGGCAGGGGGGGCGGGGGGGGCCATGACCACAACATGGACATGAGGGCAAACGGAAAAAAAAAAACGAAAACGAAAGAGGCAGCTAGGCAGGAGCGAACGCCGACCGCCTTAGCAAGCTGCCACTTCCACCACATGCGAGTGTCGCGTGGGAGTGGCCTCCTGCGAGCAGCGCTGTGGAAGTGCGCCCACAGGCACCACCGTGCCGACTTTAGTCACTAGCGAGGGGGTGGGGGCTTTGTGTGGTCCCGATGAGTGACGCACCACACGGACGCTGACACTCGGGCTGTGACTCTGGGGGCGGCGACTGGAACTCTGCGGCAGTCGCTTCTTGTTGTGTGGGGGAGTGGGTGGGGCTCGAGAACTCGGTGAGGTGGCGCGTGCAGCCCACTCTGCGCGGTTTCGCCGCAGCCGGCGCATGTATGGGGCCATGCGAAGCAAGTCTGGCACCTGGTCCAGGGCAGAGTACAAGGGCTGGGCTGCAAGGTCGAAAAAGCCGAGCTGCGAACGTGGTAGGGCGGACGCAGTGTCCCGATCACACAAGGGGGACACAGGAAGTCCCCGTGCTTTCTCCTTGTCGCCTTGGCTGTGTTGGACAACAACAGCAACAACGGCAACAACAACGGCAACGGCAACGGCAACGGCAACAACAACAACGTTCCACCACGGGTCAGTCAATCAACCACCCACGTGTACGTGTGTGGTGATGCGATGGCAAAAAAAAACTCCAGCGGGCCACCTCACGCATGCAAATGTGATGCGTACCGAAAGAACTCTTCGCGAACCAGCTCCGACCACTTGACGTGTAAGGGAAACGACAACACGGCGTGGCCAATGTCACTCAGCATCATGATACCTTGCAGCGCAAGTTGGACACGGGCAGTGTTCCCATCGGGGGTCTTGTCCTCTCGTTGATACTTGGTTGTGGCGAGCCTTGAGATAAACTGGAAGTGTGTTGTCACATCCTGGCCCAGGTGTGCAACAGCCCCCCACACAATTCACACACAGTTCGTCACACCCAGTCCAGTGCAACGGGCGACGTTTGCGGCGGCGGCAAGCACAAAAGACGTACCGTGTGCAGCACCAACTGGATGACAGTGGCGCGCAGTCGCACAAAGTCGGTGTCGGACAGCACGTTGAAAGGATTACGGTCACCAAGCGAAAGGGAAAGACGCAACGCCTCCGCGGCGTGCATGTTTTCCAGCGGCGACGTATCGTTGTACATGATCGCCACCGGGTGGAAGGTGTTGCGAAGAAAATTGTTGTTCACGCCCCTGTGGATGTACACGTGTGTGTGTTTGAGCAAAACGAGTCGTGTGTGAGCGCGTGTGGTGCGTACGTGCAAAGCCAATAACCATTGCAAGAACAAAGACACCAGTGAGACCACACATCTCGCGACCGCAGCACGCTCACGCTTGCTCTCACAATCGCGCCCAAGACATACACACACCACACCACACACACACATACACACACACACACACACACACACACACTACGTACAAGTGCTTGTAGTCGTGCACAGCAGCAGCCACCAGCAGGGCAAGTGCGTCCACGGGGGGAATGTCGAGGTGGCACCCCCTTAGCATGTGCTGCGCGGCCCACACCACGTTGGCCGCATGGGTGGCGGTGTGGTACGGGTTGCTTTCGATGTACCCATCATTGATCAACGCCATGTAGTACCGCATGTCACCCCGCACAATGTTCACCGCTTCCAGCGTCTTGAGCGAGTCAAACACAAGCGTGGTGACGACCTCCAGCGGCCGCACCACGGCCTGTGACAGCAACAGCATGTCCACATCCAGGTTCTTCAGGTCTTGAAGCTGCAGGATGACGTCGGGGGGTGGCTCGGGCAGGTGGATGCGTGGCAGGTGCCCGTCTCCCAACATGCCCCGCGCGCGCCCACCCGCCATGAGTGCTCGCACCACATCTGCCTCACTACGGTGGGACATGAGGCCGGTGGTGGAGCGACTGGCGGTGTGTGGGTCAGTGAGAATGGAGCCACCACGGCTGCCGCGGCTGCCACGACTGCCACGGCTCGCGCAGCTCGAGGGGGACACCTTGGCATCGGACCCGGTGCCAAACATGCTACCGCCGTGGTCGGACACGTTGACGCTCTCACCGGGAACGGCTAGCGCGCCACTGCCACCACTCCCACCCATGCCTGCAGCTGGCACCGCACCTCTGCTTCCGGTAGCGGAAGGAGACAAGGATGCAGCCGCGGAGGCAGAGGCAGAGGCAGAGGCAGAAGCAGAAGCAGAAGCAGAGGCGCTGCCACTTCCCAGGACCGCAGCCACGCTGCCACCAAGCACACTGCCCAGTACGCTGGCGGAGCTACCAACGCGTGCGATGCGGCCACCGCCAGACGGCCGGCGAGAGCGAAGGCCCAACGACCCCCGGCGTTGCTGCTGTTGCTGTCCCAGCCACTGCGCATACGACCGTGTGGCCCGGTTCTGCGCCGCGATGCCCGTGTCTACGGCACCGTCACCCTCGGCGCCGCCAGTGTCCACAGTGGCTGTGCTGTTGGTCATGCCGATGTGTTCCACGCCGCCGGCGCTGTGCGTTGTGAGAATACCATGCGCCAGCCATGCACGGTGTGCCTCATCCGCAACGTCTTCCAGCAGCTGCTGCTCGCGCAGCGCATGGAGATCGTCCGTGTGGGACAGCACCTGAATGGCCTGGTCAATGGCATCACGCGCACTGCGATCCACGATCGGCAGTGTCTGCCACAACAGCGCCAGTGCGTAGCCAATGCCGGAGGAAATGTCGACCTGTGGCGGCATCGTGGTGGTGTCTGACTCGTTCACGCTGCCGAGGAAGGCCGTGGGTGTTCGCTCCTTTGTGTCTTGCGCTGCACGTTCCAAGGCGCGGCGGCGGGAGATGCTTCGATCCCACACCACGCCCACCAATATTGCGGTTAACACGAAGGCGAGCGCGGCACCAACGTAGGTAGCGTGGCGCTCCACTGTCGGCACGAAGTCGGGATAGAAGACGTTGAGGTGTGTGCGCATCCACACCACGGTGCCCACCCCGGCCTCAAACATGCCGGTCGTCATCGGCACTGGGCTGGGGCCGTTCAGTTGTGGAACGTTCACGAACCCAGTCAAGCTCCCCGCGTCGCCGAACAGCTCGTGTGTCCACCCCTCCTCAGAGAAGGTCGGCGAGGCGAACAGGGAGGCGCTGGCGTCAACGATGTCCAGCGTGTTCAGATCGCTGTCGGGGGGGCGGATCTCGATGAACACGGACAGCGGCGTCTGTTGCGGCGCTTTGAGCTTGGCCAGCGCCGTCACATCCACAATGGAAAACCCCACACCCACAAACTTGTCGGGCTCGGTGGAGGCGAGGGAGTAGCGCGGCGCCAGCACCATCACACTGGTGCCGCCGAAGGTGGTGAGCCACGGAAAGGCGGTGATGATGTAGCCACGCGTGGCGCGGGCAGTCGCCAATGCCTTGCCCACTTTGCCACACCCATCCAACACCAAACCCGGAAGCAAGGAGCCCAGGCGCTGCGCTTCGGGCATCGCGTTGAAGCGGGCAGACGTGATGGCAACCACGGAAGAAGCGTTCCCCGCCGGGACCAAACCCGGCAGCTGCGTTTGCCCATGGTCACAGAGCGTGGGGCGCATGAGCTCCGTCACACTCAAGCCATTGGCTTGCATCATCTGCACCGCGGGTGCTTGTTGCTCGGGAGTCAAAAGCGGTGCCCAGCCCGACGCCAGCATCGAAACCGAAAGAAGGGCAGCGGGGCCAATGTTTGCTTGTTGCAGCATGTGGCACTGGGTGTCGCAGGCACTGCCAAACTGCGAGCCATCCACTGCCGCAACGGAGGCGGTGACAGCGATGACATTCACAGCAGACACAAGATCCGCCATGCGCCGCTCGTGCTCAGAGTTCAGCGTCGTGTCCATGCGCGTCTTGGCGACAGTATACACACCAGCCAACGCCGCCACACACAACACCACAAAGACAAAGGTCATAAACATAGCACCTTTGTGGGCCTGACAGAACTTGCGGGCGCGCGTTGACAGCGGTGGTGCCCTCGGCGCTGGGACGGGTTGGGGTGGGCCATACACGCCGATCGAGCGTTGGGACACAGAAGGAAGTGTCATTGTGGGGCCAAACGCCGCGGGGTTGCGTGGAAGCGCGCGCGTGGGGGCAGGACCGAAAGAGGACATGCGTGAGGAAGATGTGAGGGTGGAGTGCTGGGCAGACGAGCTCTTTCCGGAACGCTGTGTTGGGGTGGGGGTAGCAGCAGATGAGGAATCACGCGTCCAGAGCATGCGCCGGCTCGTGCTTACTCCGGAGCCGGTAGAGGAGTCCAGCGAACGCTGGAGAACTGCCGAAGCATTGGGAAGGAGTGCAGATGGGACAGATAAGCGAAACCTTGAGGCCCCACGGCTGAGGGGTAGAGAAGTGGTACTGGCGGCGGGCGAGTGTGGCAGCCGAGTCGGAGGCATCTCGGTTGAAAGCTCGCGTGTCGGCACAGCGGTCGCTGTGGCGGCGCCACCAGCACCGGTGCTGCTGCCATTCGCGACAATCACACCGCCCCTCGTCCCTGCATCCACACGGAAGGCTGTTGGGCCCTGCATCGAACTGGGCAAGGCCTCGGCGCAGCGAGCGCGTACATCAACGCACCAAGGCTGCCGTTGCGGTCAAACGCCGTGACGTGGATAAAACAATTGTGACTCAATTCTTGTGACAATTCGAAACCGCCCCGAAATGTGTGGATTGTGCGTGACGTCTTCACCGACGTCCTGAAAGTTTTCGACGCAGTGTTGTGAGTACTTTCGCAAATTCTGAGCGGCTCGGTCTGCCACGGCCAGCACGACACTCGGTGCAGGCTCGCGCGAATGGTGTGACACCATGTCCCGCCAGGATGAAAGCGGCGGCAGCCGTGGCAGTGTGGGAGTCGGCTCTGGTGCCGGAGCCCCAGCCTGTTCCACGTCAAGTGCGGCTGCAGCGCCCGAGCTGGCCGAGTATGAAAAGCATTGGGTGGCGGAAGCGCTGCCCTTGATTTCGATTCGTGAGGCTCCCAGTGAGAATGGTCAGAAACTCCACACGTTTCACATTGGGGAGCGTGCGGCGCACGTGTTGGCACATATCCCCGCTCCAGTTGCAGTTGTTGCCGTTGTTGGTGAGTACCAGGGGGGGGGGGGGGGTCTTCGCCGCCGAGTGTTTGTTTGGTCGAAAACACCACCGACGCCTGCTTGTTGGATGACAGGCAAAGGCCGGACCGGGAAGTCCTACCTAGCTAGCCGCCTTGTGAACATGCCTCGTGCATTTGCCACGGGTGGCACAAATGAAGCGGTGACAATGGGTATCTCAATGTGGGGTACGTGTGTGTGCGCCTGCTGCACTGACTCTGCATGTCGCTTCGCTCTCCAAGAACTCCCCAGACCTCCCTAACACCGTCGTATGTGTCTGCAGGCACACCCATAGTGCAAACGGTGAACGGGCGGCGAACCTTTGTCGTTGTCTTGGATTGTGAGGGCTTCACAGGCGGCAGCAACAAGGACCATGACACGCGCATCTTCGCCATGGCAACGCTCATGTGCTCCATGCTCGTGTACAACCAAAAGAAGACGATTGATGAGCCTGCCATTGAGGCCATTGGGTGCATTGCCAAGATTAGTGAGCACCTCAAAGCGAGCACGAACAGCGGAACCGTGGAGCTAGCGCCCTTCTTCCCCAGTCTCATGTGGGTTGTCCGTGACGCTCAACTTCGCATGGTTGACAAAGACGGACGACGAATTTCTGCGGACAAGTTTCTACGTGACACCCTTGAACCCAGTGCGTATTGTGGTGTTTGTTCCGTTCTGTGCACTTTGCTTGTTCGTGACGCAGGGCGCACTGTTTTTTCGCCATGGTGTACTGTAGACAAGCGCCGAGGTGATGTGAAAACGAGGAAGCACATCAAGATGCTGTTCAAGGAGGTTCGTGGTTGGTGCCAGTGTGAGCCGCCGAACAGAACAACCCAAGCAGAACAGGAGTTTCACTCGTGTGCTGTGGTGGTTGTACGTGTCGCAGAAAGTCTATTGCTCCACGATTGTGAACCCACTCGGCAAAGAATCTGTTCGGGACGGTGAATCAATGGAGAAGCTCTTGCAGCGGCTGGATACCCTTGTACGTCGGCGCGCGTCAGCACATGCATCATCTTGGAATTGCTGTTGAATTTACCCTCGCTACGTGCCGTATAGGACGAGGACCGCCTGCGTCCTGCTTTCAAGAAACAGTTTGCCACGTTCCAGACACGTGTCTTTTCTCTCGTGAAGCCTAAAACCATCCAAGGCAGAGAGCTCAGCGGTGCCAACTTGGTGGCCATGGCCAAATCGTGCGTCTCCTGCCCACTCGCTCCTCCTTTCACTCTATCTGCACAGATCACTGCAGCTGCTTACTGTACCCGTTGTCTCCCTGGTTGGTCTTGGGTGCCGACAGATACGCGGTGCAAATAAATGGTGGTGCCATTCCCACCATCACTGACATGTTCGAGCACATGGCCACGGCACAGTGCAAACGCAGTCGCGAGGAAGCACGCGCCATGTTTGATGGCTTCAGGCGGGCTGTTGAGCACGAGCTGCCGTTGCCTGAAGGCGTACGTTGCGCTCGTTCATGAATGACTCCTCCCCTGAAGTACTCACTGGCTGCTGTGTCGCCTCTGCTGCCCTCCCTGCCCCCATCCCTGCCGCCCCAGGTTCTAGCAGAGCGCTCTGTGTCTGCCACCACAGCCGCCATGCGTGCGTTCGTGTCTGGCACGATGGGTGACAGCCCCGCTCGTCGAGCACAAGAGGCCGAGTTGTCAACAGAGCTTGCTGCCGCGACGAAGGAGTTGCACCAGGACAACATGGCGCGCAGCACACGAGTGTGCCGTGAGAGCGCAAGTGTACGTGCGACCGCTTCCTTGGTCCGACGTGTGCGCGCGTGTGTGGCCTTGCGTTGTCCCTCTTCCTTCCTTGCC
>Ga0213833_1002146_pt1 | contig 13143 bp, 4 predicted proteins | sample SWATP21_FD_160575 | JGI IMG/M metagenome (GOLD analysis project Ga0213833, IMG submission 160575) | Coastal seawater microbial communities from Marineland, Florida, United States - SWA TP2 #1 | ecosystem: Environmental > Aquatic > Marine > Coastal | place: USA: Florida | collected 2016-08-14
GGGCCCACGCCGATGGCGTTGACGGGCGCGATGGCGACCTGGTACGCCGTGGCGGGGCGCAGCCCGGACAACAACGTCGAGCCCGCGCCGCCACTTGTCCCCACACCCACACTCGCACTCGCACCGGCACCCGCACCCGCACCCGCACCCGCACTGGCAGCACCACCACCTGCGGTCTGCAGCAGGTCCTGCAACGTGACGCGCTTGGGTGGCAACCACTGCATCTGCCCGTCGCCCGCCATGCGGTACATGACGTTCCACGCCATGAGCGGCGCGTCCGTGCTGGCAACGGCGTAGGCGCCCCACGTGACACGCAGCGCGTCCACCCCCACCGCCGCCACAGTCGGCACCAGCGGCGCACGGGTGGGGGCGCCAAGGGTTTGCATGGGGCGTGACCGCTGCGACTCGGGGCCCTGCCCCACGTCGTTGTGCGGGATCACGCTGAACACGAAGCGGGTGCCGGCGGCCAGGCCGTCCACGGTGGCACTGGTCTGCAGGCCAAACGTGCGGCGACCCAACGGCGGCTGATGGGCATGGGCGCTGGCGGTTGTCGTCGCCGCCGCCGCCGCCGTCGCGACGTCATCGGCACGCCGCCACTGCACCTCGTACGCCGTGATGGGCGCGTCGTGGTCGCCGAGCTGCGCGGGAGCCCAGGTCAGATTGATGGAGGCGGTGGTGGGGTGGGAGGGCGTGGGCGCGGGCATGACCACCGACGGCGGGCCGAGCGTCCACACGCCACGCGAGGGCACAGACGGCGTGCCCACCCCCACGGTGTTCTCGCCACACACCGTGGCGCGCACAAACAGGTGCGGAGGCAGCCCCGTCACCACGACATCCGTCACGCCGCCGTGCGTGCGTGCCTCTGCCAACACGGGTGCGGCGGCGGCGTTGTCGGCGGCGGCGTTGTCGGCGGCAGGCGCTTGCGTGATGCGCACAAGGTAGCCCTGCACCGGCGCCTCGTCCTCACCGACACTGGCGGCGGTCCACGACACACGCACAGAGGTGGTGGTGGCCTCGCCGCACACCACGTGGGTGGGGCACGAGGTGGGTGCACCGAGCGTCGCCACCGGCGCGCAGGGCGGCGAAAACGGTCCCTGGCCGCCGTCATTGACTCCCGCCACCGCAAACACGTACTCGGTGGAAGGCTCCAGGCCGTCGACCGCCACGCACGTCGGCACTTCCTCCCCCTCCTCCCCGGCGTGCCCCTCCTGACCACCCTCCGGCGGCGGCAGCGCCACCAGGGCTTCGCCTTCAAAGGTGCCGCCGGGGGCAGACGCCCGCCGCCATGCGATGCGGTACGCGGACACGGCGGCGTCATGCGGACCCAACGGGCACGGTTCCCACTCCATGTCCACACTCACGTCGGAGCGGCGCAGCATGCGCGGCGCCGCGGGGGCGAGCGTTGGCGCGCCCAACGTGTGGCACACGGGTCCACACGCCGACCGTGGGCCGTCACCCAGCGCGTTCAAGGCCACCACGGCGCAGAAGTAGGACGTGCCCGGGTGGAGGCCTGTCACCGTCGCGCGCAGGCTGCGAGGCGCACTCCCTGCACCGGCACCGGCACCTGGGGCACCTGGGGCACCGGTGTCGGCTTCATCCACCTCCACCTGCATGCGGCCGAGCCAGGCATCGGCGTCGGCGGTGGCAAGCTTCCACAGCAGGCGGTACGCCGAGGCTGGTGCGGCACGGGCAGATGTGGCGATGGCCGGCCAGGTGAGCGTGAGGCTCGTGGCGGTCGCGGAGACGAGCTGTGGCGCGTGTGGAGTGGTGCGCGGGCGACCCAGGGTGAATGCCACGGGCGAGGGCTGGCTCTGCACGCCGGCGCCGACATGGTTGACGCAACACACCGTGGCCACGAAGGACTGCTCCGGCACGAGGCCGTCGACCAGGCACTGTGTCGCACCGCCGGCGACGTGGCGCTCCGCCACGACTTCGCCAATGCTGCTCATCGTCACCGCGGCGTCGGCGCTACCTGCACCACCTGCACCACCTGCACCACCACCAGCCGCTGCTGCTGTTGTTGTGGTGGCGGCGGCGCTTGGGTGTGTAGCGCAGCGCCGCACGCGCACCTGGTAGCTGTTCACCGGCGCCTCGTCCTCGCCCACCTCCGCGGCCTGCCATGAGACGACTAGAGACGACACGCTCGGCCGCGAACACACGACGGCGGTGGGGACGGTGGTGGGCGCGCCCAGCGTCTCGACGGGGACACACACCGGGCTGAACGGCCCCACGCCCGCCGGGTTGAGGCCGGCCACCGCGAACTCGTACGCCGTGGAGTGCGTCAACCCCTCCACCGTCGCCTGGCGGCGTTCCAACACCCCCGCCGACGCCAGGTCCAGCTTGCCGACGAACGCATCGCCGCCGGCGGGCCGCCACGCCAGGCGGTACCCCGTCAACGCCGCGTCGTCCGTGCCGACGGCGCACGCGTCCCACGCCAGGGTGACGCTGACCTCGGAACGCTTCAGGTAGTGCGGCGGCGGCGGGTGCAGCGTTGGTTTGCCGAGGGTGGCGCGGGGCGCAGACACCTGCCCCAGTGGCCCGCGACCCACCTCGTTGACGGCCTGCACCACAAACACGTACGCGGTGCCGGGGCGCAGCCCCGTGGCGGTGACGGCAAACCGTCCCGGCGGCACAACCACGGAGCCATCAAAGCCCCGCTGCTCGGTGTCGCCACCAGCTGCAGCTGCGGCGGGGCGCCACATGACGGCGTACTCCGTGATGGGCGCGTCGTGCGGACCACGCCCGACGGCGGTGAACGCCACCTGGATGGTGTCCAGAGTGGCGGCGCCCGGGGTGGGTGGGTCCGCCGGCAACGACGGCGGGCCCAGCGTCCAGGTCGGTGCACATGGGGACGACGCCATGCCCACACCCACCTTGTTCACGCCACACACCACCGCGGCGTAGCGCGTGTGCGGCACCAGGCCCTGCACCTCCACGTGCGTGGCCTCCGCGCCGGCGGTCACCTCCACCACACCGTCGCCGTCTGGACCCGCGCCCGGACCCGAACCCGCAGGGTACACCTTCACCACGTACGACAGCACCGGTGCCGAGTCTGCCGCCACGCGTGGCGCCGCCCACGAGATCGTGAGCGAGGTGAGGCCCGGCTCGCCGGCGCGCACGCCGTAGGGCACCGCCGTGGGGGCGCCGAGGGTTTCGGTGGGGCGGCTGGGGATCGAAAACGGACCCCGACCCGCGCCGTTCACCGCCGCCAACCCAAACACATACGCGGTCGAGTGCATGAGGCCTCCCACCACGCCCTGGCGCGCGCCCATGTCGTACTCCTCGGTGCCCTCCCACGCCTCAGCCTCGCCATTGTTGGCACTTGTGCCTGCCCCCGCACCTGCGCCTGCGCCTGCGCCTGTCGCACCACCACCACCACGGCCGCCGCCAGACGCACGACGCCAGGCCAGCACGAAGCCGGTGAGCGGCGCGTCATTGTTGCCCGTCGGCGCCTCGCCCCACTTGACGGTGATGGTGGCTTCGCTGCGCGCACCGTACACGGGCGGCGCCGGGCGCTTGCTGGGTGCACCGAGGGTGCGGCGCGGGCGCGAGCACTCGCCCACCGGCCCGTCGCCCAACTCGTTGCGCGGCATGACGGCGAACACGTAGGCGGCGCCGGGTGTGAGGCCGGTGACGGTGGTGCTCCACTCGCTGCCCACATACAACTCGGATCGGAAGCCGCCGGGCAGGGGTCCGTGGGTGTCGGCCTCCAGCCGGTACAGCACCACGTAGTCCGTGATGGGTGCGTCGTGGTCGCCGGCGTCCGGTGCCGTGTACGCCACGTCCACGGAGTTGATGGTGACGCCCATCAACGTCGGCGCCGCCATCTTGACCGTCGGCTTGCCCAGCGTCCAAATGGGCGCCTCGCAGCTGCCACCCACGTGGGCGACGCCGACGTGGTTGGCTGCGCGCACCGTCACCGTGTACAGTGTGTCGGGCGTCAAGCCACCCACCGTGCACTCCGTCACGCCCTCCGTCACGGCTTCCACAGTGGCAGCACCACCTGCACCTGACCCTGCACCTGCGCCTGCACTTGCACCCGCCTCTGACGCCTCTGACGCCTCTGACGCCTCGCTGTCGACCGGTGAAGCGGTGATCACAAACCGGTTCACCTCGGCCTCGTCGTCCCCCACCACCGGCGCCTTCCACTCCACGTGCAGCGAGTTGAGGGTCGCGTCACGCACTCGCACCTGCGTCGGCGTGGCCGTCGGCACCCCAAGGGTCTGGATGGGGGCGGAGACCGGCGACAGCGGGCCGTTGCCGATCTCGTTGATGGCGCACACCACAAACACGTGCGGTGTCGAGTGGGACAGGCCCTCCACGAGGGCGGACGTGGCGCCGGCGTTGGGAACGTCCAAGACGCCGTCCCACACCACGTCATCGCCATCGCCATCGCCATCGCCACCTGCAGCGGCTGCGTCGCCGGCGTCGCCGCTCGGCACCACCACGCGCCAGTACACTTGGTAGCCCGTGACGGCCGCGTCGTGGTCAGCCGCCTCCACGCCGTCCCACTCCACCTCCACCGACGTGTCCGACCGCCGCACCTTGCGCACGGCAGCCGGCGCGAGGGAAGGCGCCCCCAACGTGTGCATCGGCGCGCCCACCCGGCCCAACACGCCGGGGCCCACCACGTTGTACGCGCGCACCGCAAACTCGTACGCCACCCCGGGGTCCAGGTCCTCCATGGTCGCGCACGCGGCGTCGCCCACCGTGACGTACTCCCACTCCACTGCAACCGCGGCGGCGGCGGCGGCGGCGGCGGCGCCACCACCCTCCTCCTCCTCTCCGACACCCGGCGTGGGTACCCACGGCCGCCACGCCAAATCGAAGCCCTGCAGCGGCGCGTCGCGCTCGCCGGCCGCCACGGGCTCCCACTCCAACTCGATGCTGGTGGTGGTGGCACGCACCAGCCGCGGCGCGGGGGCCACCACCGTGGGCGCGCCCAGCGTCCAGAACGGCGCGGAGGGGGCCGAGGCGGGGCCCATGCCCACGGCGTTGCGCGTCGTCACCACCGCCACAAACTCCGAGCTGGCGGGCAGCCCGGTGACGGTGACGTCCGTCAGGTCGCCCTCCACGTCTCGCTCCTGCACACAGGGTCCGCCCGCCGCGGCGTGCTCCGGGCGCATGACGCCGACGGTGTACTGGGAGATGGGCGCGTCGTGGTCGCCTGGCACCGGCGGCGTCCACGCCACGGTGACGGCGTTGTGCGTGGCGTCGGACGTGGCGGGCGGCGTGCACGGCACCGTCGGTGGTCCGGCGGTCCACATGGGCACCGACGGCGTGCCAGCAACCCCCCGCCCGGCGGTGTTCACCGGCGTGATCACCACCACGTACTGCGTGTTGGGCTCCAGGCCAGGCAGCGTGGCGGTGCGGCCGTCCCGCACCTCCACCTCACCCAAGAACCCACCGGCGCCCGCACCGGCACCCGCACCGGCACCCGCACCGGCACCCGCACCGGCACCTGCAGCGTCCGACGAAGAAGACGCGGCGGCACTGGCACTGGCACTGGCACTGGTATTGGCACTGGACCATGCGATGACGTAGCTTTCAATCGCGCCGTCCGTCGGGCCCAGGCCACAGTCGCCCCACGTCACCGTCACGCTCGTCGGCGTGCGGCTCTGCAGGGTGGGTGGCGGGTGCGGAAGCGTCACCACACCCAGCGTGCTTTTGGGGGCGGACGGCGGTCCAAACGGCCCCGCGCCGAGGGAGTTGACGGCGCGCAGCGAAAACACGTACTGGCACCCGCACGCCAGGCCGCCCACGGTGGTACACAGTGTACCATCCTCCACCGCCACCGACCCGTCCCACTCCCCCGCCGCGATGGTGCTGGCACCGTCGTCGCCCTCGCGCCACGCGCGCCAGGCAACGACGTACCCCGTCACGGGCTCGTCGTGGTCGCCAAGCTCCGCCTCGGCCCACTCCAGCTCCATCGTGGTGAACCCGGGCGCGGTGCAGCGCGGCGCGCGCATGGGCACCGTCGGCGGGCCTTGCGTCCAGATGGGCAGGCTGCGGGACGTCAGCGGCCCCACGCCCAACGCGTTGACCGCCCGCGCAAACACGACGTACTGCGTGTTGGGCGACAGCGGCGACAGCACCGTCTCCAGGGCGGCGCCAGCGGCGCCGGCGGTGGTGGAACACGGCACGTCGCACGACAGCACCACCGCCGGGTGCGCGGCCGTGAGGTCGGCGGCGGGCAGGCCAGACACGTCCGCGCCGCACACCAGCACCTTGTAGCCGGTGATCGGCGCGTCGTGTCCGCCCACCGCCGCCGGCTCAAACGTCACGGACAGCGACGTCGGGCTCGGCTCGCCGCACTCGGGCACGCCCGGCGCCAGCGTCGGCGGCCCCTGCGTCCACGCGTCCGCGCTGGCCGCAGACCACGGGCCCGCGCCGACGACGTTGCAGCCGCGGACGTAGAACACGAAGCGCGTGTCGTGCGGCAGCCCGTCCACGGTGGCCGCCAGCACGTCGCCGACGTCCAGCTCGCGCATGTCCGACGCCACCGTGTCGGCGCGGTGCCAGCCGACCACGTAGCCCGTCGCGGCGCCGTCCTCGGGGCCCAGCGGACACGGCTCCCACCGCAGCGACACGGCCGCGGGGGTGGAGGACACGAAGGTGGGCGCCGCGGGCGCCAGCGACGGCGGTCCCTTGGTCTTGCACGGCGCACTCACCGCGCCCACGGGCCCCACGCCGACGGCGTTCACGGCCGCCAACGCAAAGACGTAGGCGGTGCCGGGCGACAGGCCCTCGACGCGGGTCGACAGGCGGGGGCCCACCTTCTTGCGGTCCACAAACCCGGCGTCCGGGTCGCCGTAGCGGCGCCACATGACCTCGTACCCCGTCACCGGCGCGTCCGTGGCCGCCACCTGCGCCTTGGTCCACACCAGGTCCACGGTGGAGACGGAGGAGTCGCGGCACACCGGCGCGGCTGGCGGCAGCGTCGGCGCGCCCAGGGTGCGCACCAGGTTGGACGGCGTCGACGCCGGGCCCACGCCAACCTCGTTCACGGCACGCAGCACCGCGACGTACTCGGAGTCCGGCGCCAGGCCCGTCACCGTCACGGGCGACGCCTCGTCCAGGTCGATGGTGATGAGGCGCACAAACTCCGACGCCTTGACGGTGGCGCCCTTCTTCTTCTTCGCGCCCGATACCGAGCCAGGCGGTCCCGACGGCCGCAAGTCGCCGTCCACACGCGTGCCGCACCGCACGCAGAACTTGGCGCCGCGCTTCAACGTGCTGCCGCACGACTCACACGGCGGCGGCAGCGGCGCGGCGGTGCCGCACTTTTTGCAGAACTTTGCGGTGGGTTTCAGCGCCGCACGGCACTCGCGGCAGGTGTTGTAGTCGTCCACCCCCGCGGCCTCGGCGCCCTTGGCTTCCTCTTCGGAGGCCGCGGCTCCGTCACGACCTTGCCCCTCCTCCTCCTCCTCCTCCTCCTCCTGTTGCTGCTGCTGCTGTTGCTGTTGCTCCGCGTCCGCCGCAAGCTTGATGCCGATGAGGTACTGCGTGATGTCTGCGTCGTGTGGGCCCTGCGTGGCAGGCTGCCAAGCCACATCCACCGAGTCCAGCGTGCCGTGGGAGCAGGTAGGCGCCGGGGGTGGCACCGTGGGGGGACCCAGCGTGCGCATGTCGTCGGAGGGCAGCCCGTACCGCCCCTCACCCACGTTGTTCACCGCCTTGACGCTGCAGCGGTACACGGTGTCGGGCTCCAGGTGCTCGATGGTGAGGGAGCACACGTCCGCGCCGTCCACCGCCATCTCGCGCGACTTGGCGGGGCCGCCACCCACGCGGCTGTCCGCCAACTGGCACAGGACCTTGTACCCGGACAGCGCCGCGTCGTCCACGCCCAGCTCGGGCGCCGACCACTGGATGACCACGGCGTGGGTGGAGGCCGACACGAGGGTGGGCGCGAGCGGCGACACGGTGGGCGAGCGGTGCGTCCACCGAGGCGCCGACGGGGCGCTCCACACGCCCTTGCCCACCTCCGACACGGCACGGGCAAAGAACACGTACCGCGTGTCGGGCAGCAGGCCGGGGACATGCAGCTGGAACACACCCAACGGAATGGCCAAGGCGCCGTCCATCGCCATGTCGCCGCCGTCGGCGGTGCCCGCACCCGCACCCGCACCCGCACTCACACCCGCACCCGCACCCGCACCAGCACTTGGCGTGCCACTGCCGGCGACCGCCGCCGGCGCTGCTGCTGCTGCTGCTGCTGCACCACCACCAGCCACCACCTTGCGGCGCCACGCCACTTCGTAGCCAGAGAAGGGCGCGTCGTGGGGGCCAAGCGAGGCGGGGGACCACCGCACAACGCCAGCGGTGCGGTCCATTTCCAGCACCTCTGGCGGCGGCGGCGCCAGCGTGGGTGGACCCAAGGTCCACACCGCCAACGACGCCGGGCTTTCCGGGCCCTCGCCCACGCTGTTGACGAGGGCGATGGTGAAGGCGTACAGGCGGTTCGACTGCAGGCCCGACACCGTGAGCTGCTGCGTGTCCACGGCGACAGACGCCTGGCCGCAGTGCGCCGGCTCGCCCTCGGCACGGTAGCGGACGGTGTACCCGGTGGTGGGGGCGTCGTGGTCGCCTTGACCGGCGGCCGGCACCCAGGTCACGTGCAGCGAGCTGGTGGTGGCGTCCGAGGCGACGGGCGCGGCGGTGCACACCGTGGGGACACCCAGCGTGAAGGTGGGGACCGATGGTGCGGACGCCGGTCCGAGCCCGGCTTCGTTGACGCCGTGGATAGACACGAGGTACTGCACGTCTGGAAGCAGACCCGTGAGCTCAGACCTGTCGGGTGGTGGTGTTGCGAGGCGCAGCAGGTTGTCGCAGAGCGTGATGTGAGGAGGCCATGCATACACACACACATACACAACACACACACACACACACAAACACGCAACAAGTGAAAACAACTGTAGCCAACACAACACGACACACAACGTACGTCAACACGTTGCCGAGGTCATACGACAGAGCCGGGGCCGCGTCTTGCTCCACCGGAGTGACAACGACGCGGTACGATGTGATGGGCCCATCATGCTCGCCCAGTGGCGGCGCTGTCCATGCCGCCACCAATGAGGTGGTGGTCGGGTTGGAGATGGTCGGCGGTCCGCATGCGCGCGTGGGCCTGCCCAGAGTCCACAACGGGCCCGAGCTAGCGGACATGGGACCGTGCCCCACTTGGTTCACAGCCTTCACAAAGAACTCGTACTGCATGTCCGCCTCCAGGTTCGGCACGGTGAACCGCATGTCGTTGCCGGCATCAAGCTCCAACAACCCAATGACGTCACTCGCCTCCGCAGCGCTCTCCGCATCCGCATCGGCACTCGCACCTCCGACGCCCGCAGCAGCACCATCACCATCACCAGCACCCGCACCCGCACCCGCACCGGCACCGGCACCGGCACCGGCACCACCAGGGGCCCGCCATGGGCGGTACGCAATGACGTATCCTGTGGTCGGCGCATCATGGTCACCCAGCCCCACGGGCTCCCACTTGAGCTCCACAGAGTGGTGCAGCGCACGGACAAACACCAACGGCGCCGGCGCCAAGGTGGGTTTACCCAGGGTCCACACCACGCGTGACACCTGTCCCTGGGGACCGACACCCACATCGTTCTCGGCGTACACGCAGAACTCGTACGCCGTGTCGGGGCGAAAGCCGCCAGCCGTGGCCTTGCGCGCGTACCCGCACTTGAACGCCGTCTCGACGTTGAACTGCGCTCCGGCCTTGCGCCAGCCGATGCGGTAGGCCTTGATGGGCGCGTCGTGATCGCCCAGCTCGGCGTGCTCCCACTGCAGCGTGACTGCGTCGGTGGTGACCTTGGTGCAGCGGGGTGCGCGGGGCGGCTTTGTGGGCGGGCCAAGGGTCCACACTGGGGAGGACAGCAGGCAGAACCCGCCGCTGCCGGCCACGCTGGTGGCGGCGACGCGGGCGCACAGGAAGGTGTTGGAGGGCACCGCCGTGATGGTGGTGGTCGTCACACCCGCGCCGCTGATGGACGTGGTGGCGACAACGTGGCCCTCCAGAGCCGTCTCTTCGGCAGACAGCGCGCCCACTGCCGCCACGCCCTCTGCCGGGGTGGTTCCTTGGCCAAAGTGCGCGGGGTCGGCACGCACCAGCTGCACCGAGTAGCCCGTCACCGCCGCGTCGTTCGTCTCGGCAGTGACGGCGCCCCACTCCACGTCCACGGTTGAAATCGTGCCGTTGGCCAGCGCCACATGGTCGGGACAGTTGGAGGGCGGGCCCAGCGTCACGACAAACGGCGTGGCGACAGAGGGCGCCGAGATGCCCATGTCGTTCAAGGCGTGCACCACAAACTGGTAGGCGGTCCGCGGCGACAGCCCCAGCACCACTGCGTTGGGATTGGCGACCTGCAGGTCGTTCTTGAAGGTGTCGCCGTCGCGCTGCCGGTACTTGACCACAAAGCCCGAGATCATGTCCACGAGACGGCGCACTTGAGGCTCTGCCCACTTGAGGTTCACCGCATTGTGTGTGCGCTTGATCACCACCAGGTCGTTCACAGGGTATGGGACACGAGGCACAGAGTAGTCACCTGCAAGCACCTCGACCAGCCCTTGCAACACTGTCTCTCACAACCCAGGAAGCACACCACACGTGAGAGACGTGTCCCTCCCACCCGCACCCACCCCGAACCCACGCACATATGACCCAGCGCTTTTGTGACCGAGGATTCGCGGCGAACAGGGAGTACGTGACATCATCCGAGGTGATGGTGAACCCGTTGGGGCGCCCACCGCTGCTACGCAGCATGATGTTCACCTTCGAGTCTTCTTGCAGGCGAATGAACATGGCGGCTTTGCGCGACTTATCGTTGATGTACAGCGCCAGGAATGGGCCGCGAAGACAGCCAACATACCTGCAGCACACAAACGTAATGGGTTGCAAGGTCATCCTATGAAAGTCGCCCTGATGCCTCCCCCCACGACACATGAAGGCACTGGCCACGCACTGCTTGAAGCCCTTCTTGCCCGGCTGCTTCAGTGCCAACGACCCGCCATACACAGGATGCGCCTTCTTTTTGAGTGCTTTGGCATACTCATGAGGTGGCAGTGGTGCCACATCCCGGCCACCGGTGCCGTATGGCAGCTCCGCCTTGGTTTCCGATGTGGTATCCTCAGTGCTGCACCCATGCCACACACGCGACACAGGCAACCGTGAGACCCATATCCGTGCCACCCGAGCCACCACCCCACTCCGCAACACGCTTGGCGCCACCAAACGTGAAGTACAACCTGCCAGTGGTGACATACCTGAGGCTGGGACCCTGCTCCTGAAAGGTTCGAACAGACATGGTGGGAGGCGCTCTGGTTCGAGGTCAGTCCGTGTGGCCACACGCCACGCAACCCACCACCGTCGACTCGGGGGGGGCACGCTCTGAGCCTCGACAGCACAGCCCCTCAAAACACAACCCTGAGTGAAAGAGCCGACCAGCAGAAAGTGGCTACTGCATCAGGTCCCACCAACTTGTGCAAGGTATTGGTGTGGGTGATACAACGCGGGACTCCACACGGGACGTGGGAAGCCGATCTTCCGATCGATATTGTTTTCTTTTCACCACAGAAACACGAGATACACCATGCGTGTGTTGTCGGTGAATTGTTATTTTTGCGGTGATGTTTAGCCATGCTGTCGTGTGTTTGGCCTGTGTCGGCAGGTTCAACGTGACGACCCACTGCACTTGGACATGCGCGTGCCTTGAGTGCTTGTTGCCACCATGGGAGACGAAATGTGGAGTGCAGTCGCACAGGTGGGATGTACAGGTTGTTTGGCGGCAGCCACCGGGAGAGGACTGACACACTGACACACCGACTCGCTGCAGGTGGCTACACAGTTGGAGCGAAGTGGGCACGCACAGGCTGGAGTTCTTTCGAGGCTGCTGCGTCTCCACGAGCAATGTGGTGCGTGGGTTATGGGTGTTACTTTTGTTCCACGGAGCTTATGTATATGTCTGGTGGTTGTTCTGGGGAGCAGCCACTCGAGAAGCATCGCTGAAGCGTGCTCACATCGGTCTGTTGACTGAGTTGAACTTGTACTATGACATGGTTCGACGGGTCGAGCAGGTTTGCAATGACCACACAGTGTACGTACATCGTCGATGCGGATACACCCATGAGCATGTATATATGAAAACTCATCGCACGTACATGGACTTTGTATTCTCCCCAGAAGCAGTGCGAGACAGTCCGCATCAGATGGCACGGCGGAACCAGCGTTGCCGAGCGACAAGCAAGACAGATTAGTAGCTGTGGTGACAAACATACTGGGCAGCCTTCGTTCACAACAAGGCATGGGCGGCAAGCAGGTATGTAGAATGAAGATCTTTGGTTGGCGCTACAATTGGGTTGGTCTGTTACCCCCGTGCCGTTGGTGCTGACGGTGTGGGTGTCAAACACAGGCTACACGCGCCGGTGCCCGAGCAAGTGACGTACGTGGTGGTGATGTCACCGATGGCACGCCAACTACTGTTGCCACAATAGAAGCAAGCGCAGGTCATGACACACACCCAATCCTCAGCAGCGAGGCCGAGGTCGAGGCAAGTAGCGGCAGCGGTGCGGAGCATCCTCGGGACAGACCGGCTCCAGCACAAGGGGGAGCAACAAGTGATGAAAGTGATGTTGAAGAAGAAGAAGACGCTGTGAGCGCAGCAACACCCAGGCACGCCAGTGGGGAAGCAGCGCCAGAGGAGTTTCTGAGCGATGACTCTGCAGTGACATCGGAAACTTCTGAACATGTGTCGAGCAGCCCGCCTCCGCAAAGTCTCGAGCACTCTGCCGGTCACCCTGGCGAAGACTCTGATGACAGCGATGACCACTCCCGCGACTTCTACTAGACGTACTACTGTACTACGAGGTGGGGTGTCACATAATTTTTGTTTGTTGGCGTGTAATGCTTGCGCCACGCTTCTAGTTATCGAATACCTTGTCAATGACAGCTGAAAAGATTCCAAATCCAACACAACCGAGACACATGGCCTGCACACCACACCACACTGGGAGATAAGAGCAGGTGACGACCGCAAACCACGACGCCGGCCGGCGTACCGCAGGCCCAGACTTGACAGCAAGTGCAGCTCCAGTCACGCATCCTGCAGCAACTGAGTGCTTCATCGAATGACT
>Ga0213833_1002148_pt1 | contig 13132 bp, 13 predicted proteins | sample SWATP21_FD_160575 | JGI IMG/M metagenome (GOLD analysis project Ga0213833, IMG submission 160575) | Coastal seawater microbial communities from Marineland, Florida, United States - SWA TP2 #1 | ecosystem: Environmental > Aquatic > Marine > Coastal | place: USA: Florida | collected 2016-08-14
GCTTGCATACGTTGCCCGCAAGGGCATGCGAACACGGGGGCGCCATGCGGGGGGCACAAACGCCGGTTACATGCAACGCAGAGCACATCGCGGGACGAAGGCGGCGGGGCTGGGGTGGTAGTGAGACATGCACTTCCTGAGGCTGTCGTCAAGTGTACGTCCGCAGCTGCAGGGGCGCTGTAAGCAGTGGCAAAGCTGCTAGCAGGCTCCTGCGTGGGATAGGCGGGTGCTGACGGCGCCGGTGCCGCTACACCCGAACCAGATTCGTACACGGGTCGACTGTTCGAGTACTCATGGTTCATTCCCGTCACATTGTGATAGTAAGGCGGATGACAAGCACGAGTAGGCTGGCTGGAACCGGCGTGGCCATACGACGGTGGTGGCTCGCTCTCAGCATAGCTCCGCGCAGGCTTGCCATCAGCTCCTGAAGAATATTCAGGCGGGAGGTCACTCATGTTCACGCCGCTCGCGATGGCATACGTGGCTGCCAACAGCGCGGGACATGAGCCGCCGACAGCACAGTGTGAGCAAGCATGTATTTCCAAGATATACATATGATTAGGACACTCGCTCGCTTCGATATAATATTGTTATCATATGAAGCCTTCATCAGCCTTGTGTGCCTGCGGTGCGACCTGTACGCCAAGCCGCCTGCCCTGCATGGCAAACATGCCACACAACAGGCTTGAGTGGACACCCGAACCTGTACTGGACGCCAAGCGGCGCGCTCGGTATTTAGTTCGACTTCTCTCCAATCCTCTGTGCCCCAAGCAACTACCATCGCCAGCAACAGCGCAGCCGCTACTGCGCGCCTCTGCCAAGCACGGGTCCACTGAAGTCATGCTTGCACGGTTAGTATCGCAGCTACGACGCGTTGCCGGCAAGTGCCACTTCCAAATCGTGGTACGCTTTCTGTTGCTGGGCCTGCGTCTTCTTGAGCCGTTCAATCAATTGCATCTCCATGGCTTCCAGTCGAGACACTTCACTTTCCTTGGCCACACGCAACTGCTCCTCCGCTTCGACTCGACGGTGGTACGCCACCTTGTTTCGTTGCAATCGTTCGTGCTGTCGGTAAACGGACCCGGCCACACATGAGCGAAGCCCAGATGCGACGCACTCAACAACACATGAACAGCGCACCTCCTTTTGTTCTCTACGTTTGCGGGCAGCCTCACGTTCAACACGGATCGCCACCTTTGCCTTCCGAGCTTTAATCACTTCAGCCTTCCTTTGTCGTTCAACTTCCTTCTTGTGTTGAGCCTTGCTGGCTTTCACAGCGAGGGCTGCCTTCTGCTTTTCTTTTTCCTTTTCCTCTTGCAAACGCTGCAATCGCATGGTGAGAGGTGATACAGTTATACACCGCTCCACACGACGGACCAAGCGTGCTTGCCGTTGCAACTCCTTTTCACGGTGATGGCGCTGCACTATCTCTGCCTGCTGCGCGCTCAGCTGCTCGGCAGCCAGTTGCCTCTCAAGCACCCGCGCTTCGTTCTCCCGACGCAATTGCACAATTTCGGTTGCGCGTGCCTTTGTTTGCCGGATCTTTTTCCAAGCTTTCTCTTCTTCTTGCTGCACAGGGCACATGCATCGGTTAGCAGACATCTGGACATGCCTCAGTCAGCGGATACACACCCGAAGAAGAGCGATGCGATTTGCAAGCAGCTGTGCATCTTGCTCAACAAGTTTGCGTGCAACCTTAGCTTGTGAAAGCTCCTCTTGCAGGGCTCGCAGCCGTGACGCTTGCTTACTCGCGCGACCACGGGGCGAAGGCTGCACTCAAACATGTCAGGGCGCATGCAACACGGCGGCCAATGCGTGAGGGCTTACTCTGCTAGACTGCGGTTCGCTGGTACTCTCTCGCCCTGCACCCAGCGGAGGGGAAGTGGGGGACATTGAGCCAGCAGACATCAGGACTGACGGCGTACCGGCATTTCGGAACGGTTTTGCAAGTCGCAAGTGGGCGAAATGATTCCCCCCCTGCGGTGTTTGTTTTCAAATTTACGTTTCGCACGCCCACCCTTGCCGTGGCGCAGCGGGTTTGCGGAATGCGTCGCCGTGAGGAACCTGACATCGCTATTCTCGAGCGCCCAGTAGCTTGCACCACACTAAAATATACACGGAACGACGCAGGCGGCGTTGCAACGTACGTGACGCCGTGGCACGGGCTTCGCAACGCGCTGAATTCACGTGCGCGCAGGGGAATAGCCGGAGCAAGCTCGTCGGTGCCCGCAAGCAGAACTGTCGGAGACGATTACAGCAGCTTAAGCGGAGACAGCGTCGGTTCTGAGTCAAGCGAATCGTCTGCTGTGCGCTACACTTCGCAGTTCACCCCCGAGCTGGTCGGTGTTGGGAGGTTCAGTCCGGAAGGCAGCATGCCGGCGCGCGCGACATTAGTTGGTGTGTCTTGTGGGCCACCTCCGGAGCTGTGCACACCTCCTGATCCCTTTCAGAGGCGACGACACAGTTCACGCTTTCACTCCGCCAGACAGAGTCTCAGTGTTAGCAGGTTTGCGGCCGCCTGTGGAGACGCTGCCACGGCAGATGGCAGGGCAGATGGCAAGACAGATGCCAACGCCCTGCGCGGCGGCCCTGGCGGGGTTGCAAGCGACATTGCCCATGCCCAAGCGGCAGTTCGAATAGGCTGTCGCAATCGCCCGGCAGCACACTGGCAAAGGACGTCTGATCGTAGCTGCAGCAGCGCTGGTCTTGACCGCTGCCAAGCCGCGCACAGCACCGGGTGGGCGCAGAATGTTGCCTACGGCGGCGGTGGCGGCGGCGGCGGTGGTGGTGGCGGCGGCGGTGGTGGTGGTGGGGGTGGTGGAAACTGTGCCGGCAAGCCGCGGCAATCTGCGAGCCACCGAGCAGGCGCAAGCCCTGCTCCAAGTCGTGGCTTTGTTGCTGCTGCCAGCCCCAGTGGCATGTTGGATCCTCCTGCTGCAAGCGGCTTTGATGCCTTACAGCTTCCCTATGCGACCACAGACACCGGGGCACGCGCATCACGGGGAGCAAGACCGGGGGCCACGAACTCAGCTGCAAGCAGTGCAACAAGTGATGCAGACGCCCGCAGCCGTGGTGGTGGCTGGAGCCCAAGCGCCACAGGTAGCGCCGGTGGTACACTGGGACGGAGCAACCGCAGTATCGATAGCATGCTAGACTTGGCTAAAGTAGCGCAGCAGTACAACAAACGACGCTTGTCGTCGGGTGCGGGGTCGGCCAAGACGCGATCTAGCGACGTGCCGTCCGCTGGTGTTCGACGCGAGCCGGCGCCCGCGCCGCGCACGTCAATGGAGTTCGTCCTTCCGCCTGTGGTCGCAGGCACCCATGACAGTGGCGACAGTCCCGGTGGTGTTGAGCGCCACAACGGTGCTACCGTTGCCGGTGCGCGCGGAACAGCTGCCTCGCTACACCTCCCTGGTGCTTCCCGGGCCGTTGGTGGCGATGCCGATCATTCAACTGGCGGGTCATTGATCGCTCCGAAATCGAGAATTGGGACGCCGCCGACTTTCGTCGCAGACCCCCGAACTGGGGCGCCCAGTCTCGCCGCAAAGTTGGGGTTGTCGTTTGATCTTGGTGGCCTGGTCGCTAGCACAGGAACTGGCCCTTCAGGCGCCGCTTGGACTGCACCTACGGTTGCAGTTGCTACCGACGGTGGCACGGCGGTGTTCCGCCGAGATGAAGTGACGACTGCGCGCGGTGCAGTGCCCCTCGAGAGGAGCGAGGCAGGGACACCACAACCAGCGCCGCTGCCTCCCGTCCAAGCTGGCTCTGGAGGTGGGCTTGGTCTTGCTGGACAGCTTGGCTTGAATCTGCGTCTGGACCCTCTGTCCGGCAGCAGTGCAACTGCCGGTCGGTATGCCAGTGGCGTGGTGACAGAACCGTTAGGTGGCGTCGCCACGGCTCCGCCTCCGGCGCCTGCGCCTCCTGGAGGCCTCTTCGGGGGCGGGCTGCGTGTTGACATCGGAAACACACGTGGTTCCAGTGGTCACGGGTTTGGGGCACCGGGCCTCGCAAACAGCATGGGACTGAACTTGAAGCTGGACATGGATAGCAGTCACCCGTCAGCTGCGGGCGGCGCCAGTGGCGTGCAGATCGGCCCGGCATCGAGTCGCAACGCGGCTCCCGTCTCTCCTGCCGGGTCCAGCCCAGTAGCGAGTGGAGCACCTGCAAGCGGCAGGTACCACACTGACCTGGACAACGAAGTGGGTTTTTCGCAGACAGGTATGTTTTGTTGCTGCTGGATGTGTCTGCTGGATGTGTCTGCCCGGCTCACGCGTCGTGCTTAGGTACATACAACATTGGCGCACTTGGGCTGCGGGAGAGCGGTGTGGTGGGCTTGCATCCTTCGGGAACGGCTGCAGCGAAGAAGCCCGCCGCCTCAGACAGTGTCGCTGATGGAAAAAGTGAACAGGAATCATCAGAGGCAACTCATCGCAACGCTGTATGTCGCCAGTGTCGCGAGTGCGCGTTGCGCGTGGCTGACCAGTGTCGTGTCTTGGCTCGCGTAGGTGCGTATGCGCGACCAACTTGTTAAGCTGAGCGTTCTCGGGCAAGGAGCCAGCGGAAAAGTATACAAGGCGGTGCACATGGGCGAGCTGAAACTGGTCGCTGCCAAGGTACGGTCTTCGTTCTCGCCGGTCACTGCATGCTTCTTAGGCTGACAGCCGCGTGCAGGTGATTCCAGTGTTCGATGCTGAGAAGCGGGCCCAAATGTGCAAGGAATTGACAGCGTTATACCAAAACTTTGAGCCACTCCGTAAGCGTGATTGTGCTCGCAGGAGCGGTCCTGCGCTGACTTGCTGCTTCTTGACAGGATCAACGTGTGCGGACACACTTACCGCTGCCTCCCCTTGCCCGTATGTTGCACGGGGTCCGCCGTTGTTGTCTGCTGTTATAGCCTGACTTGTTCATTCCAGATACGTGGTGAGCTTCTACGACGCCTTCATCAACCCGAGCGAAGGCAACGTGACTATCATTGTGGAGTACATGGACGGCGGCAGCCTTCAGGATATTGTGGATACTGGCGGCTGCAACTCCGAGAGTGTGCTTGCAAATATCTCCTGGCGCTTGCTGCAGGTGGCGTTTGTGTTGCCAGGGCTCCGTCGCCGACCGAAGTCTCAGTCTCACGCGTGCTCGCTGGGCAGGGTGTTGCCTTCATTCATTCTCGGCGCCAAATTCACCGTGATATCAAGCCAGGAAATTTGCTTATCAACCACGTCGGTGACGTGAAGGTGTCTGATTTCGGCATCGTCAAGGAAATGGGGACAGCACAGAGCATGGCCAACACCTTTGTCGGCACCCTAACTTACATGTCACCGGAGCGCATCAGCGGAGAGGTTGGTACGCCGCATCTGTTGACCCTGGGATAGTTGCTAACTGAAGGTGTGCACCTAGGAGTACACTTACTCGTCTGATATGTGGTCACTTGGCCTCAGCATCATGACAGTGGCGCTTGGCCGCTTTCCATTGGACACCCGAGGCGGGTACTGGGGGTTGCTGCACTCCTTGCGCGAGAACGACGCACCGACGTTGCCTGAAGATGAATTCTCGCCAACGATTGTGGACTTTATTCGGCGTATGATGGCGAAGGATCCTGCCAAGCGGTCCACAGCGGCCGATCTGTTGAAGCACCCGTTTGTTGCCAAGTGCAAGCCCCCGCCGCAGACCAACAGTGAACCCCCTCCGAATGTATGTTGTTCTTATGAACGCTGGCCACCAACGTTCCAACAAACGTCTCGCCCCAGGAAAGTCAAGTGGACTCCAGCACAGCACGCGACGAACTTGACGACATTGTTCGCCACGTCATGGACTACCGGTACGCTGCGTTGGGTGTGTGGAATGATGGTCATGGTTGTTCTCAGTGATTCGCGGCCAGGTATCGAGTGGTGCGGAAGCGCCTGAAGCAACTTGCTGACCGCGGAAAGCCCCTTTCGTCGTCACGACTGCGCCGAGCGTCCACGCTGCCCCCGATTTCCGATGCGTTCGTCCAACGTGTGGTCATCGCTTGGCAGTAGTAACGTTGGCTGTGCGTGCAGGAAGTTCAAGTCGTTGGCGTCACAGCTCGGTTTGCCCGTGAAAATGGTAAAGATGCGTTTCACCCGCAAGCGAAAGCAGGCCCAGGCTCTGCTACGAAAAGGCGCTGCGGCGCTTGCGACACTGTTGCCAGCAGCTGTTGACGAACACGCTGCGGACTCGACACGAAGCCACACTAGCCATGACGATGATGACGACGAGTTCAAGGACGATTTTGGTTTGTAGTGCTACGAACCAAGCGTCTCCGAGACGTTCCACTATAAGCCATGCTCGTCTTCCACGTCAGCAAGGTGGAGGTTATCCAGCACATTCTACACACCACCGCACCGCATGTGAGAGCACAACATGGCACTGCACGGCAGGGTGGCCACACCTTCAAGTGCTCGGCGTCTGTGGGGCCGAGGTCGATCGCTCGAGTCAAGTGCAGCACTGCCTCATCAATGCGCCCCTGGCACGCGCGCACGCAGCGTTAGAACTGCAAACCGGCTACCATAACAACGTGCGCGTACGAGTTTTTTGTACACTTTGCCCAGCAACGCATGCACAGCAGGCTCGCGCGGTGCTGCGGTGATGACAGCACGCAGTTCGGCGCCAGCTTCCTGTGGACGACACCGTGATGACACAGCGCAGGCACTCGCGCTCGCGGCACGAAACGCACTTGCAGCCTTCCGAGGGACAAAAACACATTGGCACGTTGGAAGCGTGCTTGCGGATTGCGAGGTTGCAATCGAGAGGCAGATGACAGCATTTCCAACGCCTCTTCGTGCTTGTGGCTCATATGTAGAACCATACCAAGGTGGCACCGCAGGACTGAGCTGCTTGGATTGATGGACAGTGCCCGCCGAAAGTGCACTTCTGCGACAGCACCTTTCTCTCGCCTATGGTACACGTCACCAAGCCCATACCTGCATTGTTGAACGAAGACAGGAGTGAGCAGGAGGCACCGCTTGACACAGCACACGCCGCTGACCCACCAGGCATTGTAATGGCGCGGGTCGTGAGCGAGGGCACTGCGATAGCAAACGATTGCCTGGTCCAAATCGCCATTTGCAACCAACTCATGCCCAGCCAGAGTATGCGCAACAACGCAGGCTTGGTTGAGCTGGAGTGCCTGGAAACCGTGCACACACGTCACGTGCCTACAATGCACCACACATTGCATGCGTCAACACCCAGCATACGAACTCGGCGAAAGAATCGTAAAGCGACACTGTGATCTCCTTGCAAACTGAACAGGTTCCCCACAGCACACCTGCGCGGCGATCAACTGTGAGCAATCAGGTTCCATGCCCTGGCCGCATGGTCACAGCATACCAGGCCTCCGGAGAGCTTCTATTGGCAAGCACGGCACGCCGCGCAACGTGGGACAGCTCTACCTACATGGCAAGTGTGAGGGACGAACGAGACAAACAAAAGGCGAGGAGCCGGGCGTACTTCATCTTTTAGATGCCACAGCGCGGTGGAATAGGCTTCAACCCCATGCAAGCGGTGCGGCGCTACACGCCACATGCCGCGGAATGCAGACCGCGCCTGCAAGCAGTATAAGCAGGAGCTACTACAAGCACACCTCAATACACAGCGTACCTGCTTGTAGTCCGCAAGCTCAAGATACGCTTTGCCGAGCATCTGGAGCACCCATCCGGTCCTGCGCTGCGACGGGTCCACAGACTGCAGCACACGCACGGCCTGTGTGCACCGAAACCTGCAACAGAGTGGTCATTACAGAGCAGACGCATGCAAACGCAGCATGCTTACTTGCACAGGTGTGTTTTCGCGGTGCCCAGTGTACGCAAGAGTTGGAGCAGCCAATGTGAGCGACGGGGAGGGCCGGTGCCAGCGCCATCACATTCCGTCCCAGCCCGGCTCACGACACCCGCTCTCATGGGCTCGGACGTGGACTGGGCCCCAGGTGTGCAGCTCGAGAATAGGGCTGACGGCGTGCGCAGTCCTGGGCTGGCGAGTCCGAACGATGCGATCGGCGGCGGTGAGAAGGGTGCAGGCTGCGCAAGCGACGAGGCTGCAACAGGCGTGGAGCACTTGCTGCTACCCGTTCCCATCTCAGCAAGGGGCTCCGCGAACTCTTCGCCAAGCTCGCACAAAGCCTCGCGCGATCCCCACAGGAAGCGATCCAGGCGTAGAGCAGTACGGAAATAGGTCGCCGCTGCGGTGTGGCGACCGCTTGCTCTAGCTGCTTCGCCGAGCAAGTGGAGCCCAGCAGCACCGTTCGGCACGATCATGGTCGCATCAGTCGCGCTAGCTTCCAACGCGTGTTTGCACACTTGCCCTGGTGTGTGGCCCGCTAATGGCGTGCCCTACACGGAGACCGTGGTCAGGACTCACGGCGTGCTGCTGCCACCACACAGGCACGTACACGCAGCAGTGCATTCTCTGCAGCTAATGGCTTCCCCAGCCTCAACAGGTAGACAGCTGCCAGGTACAGATTGGCTGGTGCAGTTGCCTGCTCAAGCAAGAGTTCCACTGCGGCGTTGATGTCGCCAGCATAAACAAGGCAAGTCGCCAAGAGGTGGAGCGACACCTGAGAGCTAGAGGCAGCGTGCAGGCGCTCGGCCAGAAACAGCGCAGATGAGTGCAGATGGAGCGCCAGGTAGTGCTCCACTCGATGTGCCAGGTCGGTGATGTCCGTGGTACTTGGCGCATTCGCAGCTGCATCCATTGTGACGCATGCGTTTGGCAATGGTGGATTCAAACTGAGTGTGCGTGCCGTGCGCCCGAGGCGAGAAGCGAGGGGGCTTGGATTATTTATTATGAACACAAGAATAATGCACCCCCCCTGTGTTCCACCCCACACACGCCCCAGTGGTCACGAAGATACCACCAAGCTAGCGCGGCGCCGTACGTGTGCTGGCGCTCGAACCAACCCGCTGGCTCCAAGCGCGCATGATATCGGCTACGAAGTGGTTAAGGCCAAGCTTTCCGCTGTGCAACACGGTGCTGGCTGCCCGCCCCTGCTCTCTGTTGCTGCTAAGCATGCCCTTGTGAAGGAGTGTCATGTCTGCACCACCGCGGAGCGCAGTGAAGCCGCAGCCATCGTTGCAGGCAGCGCAGAGGGACAACTCCCCAAATGATTCGTCATGCCGTGCAGGAGGAGGCGCAGGCGGTGTGGTGAGCGTGGCAGAGCCGTCGGCGTGCGGTGGCCCGGCCCTCAGGATCGATGTACCGGTGCCTTCAACACCGGGCCCGAGCGGGCCGGCGTCAGGAGCCAAGTATAGCCAGGACTTCTTGCGTAAATACACAGTGCACCATAAGCTTGGCGAGGGAGCGTTCAGCAGTGTGCACAAAGCTGTGAGCCGGCAGACCGGCGAAGAGTTTGCGCTAAAGGTTATTGATCTCCGCCCACTTCGACTGTCCCGTGGGTTTGAGCCGGATCGATTAAAGCGCGAAGTGCGCATTATGAAAGCGTTACGACCACATCCGAACATAGTGCGCCTGTTTGACGTTTTCGAGACGCGTGACTTCCTGATGATGGTTGTGGAGCTTGTTAAAGGCGGTGAGCTTTTCGCTCGTATCTTGGATGCTGGTGTGTTTACAGAAGTTGAGGCCAAGTGTATCATCAAGCAGGTGCGTTGCAATGTTGTGTCGCTAACATCATAAGCATATGTTTCACTATGCTCCATGCTTTATCGGCAGGTGTTGGAAGGCTTGCAGTACCTGCATGGCTCAGGCATCATCCACCGCGACATCAAACCTGAGAACATTCTCTTGCAGTATGACCAGGCGCTTGGGTCTCCCCTCAGAGAGCTTCACCGTCGTGGCGAAAGCTCCCGCAGCACCGGGCGCCGTGCGTCGCAGCCCGTTGTGAAGCTGATTGACTTTGGTCTGGCAAAGACGTTCATGGGAAACGAAGTTGCGTCCGCGGCGCGGACGTTTGTTGGGACACCACAGTACTTCGCTCCGGAAGTACTCGTTGCTTCTAAGGACCCAAAGGTAGTTTATGGTACGTGGTTGGCCAGGCGTGCGACTTGTGTGAGCCTTGCAACTAACCTGCCCGCCGTCTGCAGGCGTGGAAGTGGACTGCTGGTCGGTCGGCGTGTGTTTGTACCTTATGATTTGCGGGCGTTACCCGTTCGATATGCCGGTGCGTGTGCAGCCAGTGGACAAGGTGTTGTTTGTCCTCGCTGATATGCGACTGTACAGGGCTTGGGGGTGTCGCGTGAGAGTCTAATCCTTTCGGGTAGCTTCACATTCGATGATACGCGCTGGAGTGGGATCTCCCATGCGTGCAAACACTTGATATGCAGACTACTCACAGTGGATCCCAGTCAGCGCGCCACAACGGCTCAGGCTCTTGCTCACCCGTGGTTTACCGGCAACAACGTGGAGGCCTTGGGACCATTGCCCACGAATCCGCCAGCCCGTGCGAGTCGTTCGCTGCGGCATGGCACCAACGACGAGGCTGGCACTGCCGCGCACCTCCAGAACCGACTATGGACGTCAACGCCGTTGTCAGTTCGCCTGCGCATGGAAGAACAATTGCTGCGCCTGGGTGCGGATGCCGAAGTCATGGGTTTGTCGCGAGCTCCCACCGGAGCCCAGGATGTCGGGCCAGCTCCACGACCGCTGCATTTCAGCCTGCGGCCAAACGGTCAAATCGAATCTGTCAGCCCGGCGTGGTGCGAGTATTTCGGGTACGCCCGCGTGTCGCTGTGTTCGTCTCAGTGTCAGCGCGCTGACCCACGTGACCTGCCGCTCCACAGCTATGCCGCAGCTGACGTGTGTGGGCAGCAGCTCACTGGCTTGCTCACCAAGCAATGCGCTGCCTATGTGACGGAGCATGTCATGCCAGCGGTGGGTGTCACCGGTTCTGCCCGGAATGTGCCACTTCAGTTTGTCTGCCACAACGATTCTGTGCGCCAAGTGATGCTGTCCGTTCTTGCTGACCGTGACTCCTCTGGACGCTTGCAAAGCCTTGCGGCGGCTGTTACTCCTGGCCTTGTCGTGCGCACGCCAACAACTCCAGCCCATGGCGAGCTAGCGAATGCATTTCGCCATGCTGCGTTGAGGTCGTCTGGCGACCCGCATTCTGCAAGCGACTCCTTTGAGTCCAAAAGCGCGGATGACAGCGAACCAGGTCGCTTGCGAGGTCGGTATCAGGCTGGGAAGTGGACTCCAAACCAGCATGATCACCACACGCGAGCTCCTGGCATGGTAATTCATTCCATCGACCCGGTCGGCCGCCTGACGGCCGTCAGTGACGCGTGGTGCGATGCAATGGGCTACACCCGGGCGGAAGTTATCGGGCGCAAATCGACGGAGTTTCTAACCCCTGACAGCCAACGCTATGCAACTGAAGCCGTCTTGCCTGCCTTCATGAAGACCGGACGGTGCTCTGACGTTGAGTACCAGTTTGTCCGCAAGGATGGCAGGTTGCTTGATGTCATTCTCAACGCGACAAGCGAGCGTGATGCTGCCGGCAACATGGTACGATCAGTGGCGATGCTGACTATTCTGACGCCCCCCGAGGCGCTTCACGACGACCCATCTGCGCCGCCGGTATCTCAAGTCACTGGGCGGCTCAGTCACCCGCGCAGCGTTGACAGCCCCAGCGACCAGCCCACGGATCTGCCGCGATCTCGAAAGCGTCGCTTCGATTCCATGAGCGGCGGTGGGGCAGGCGATGGAACAAGCAGCGGTGCTCTCCCGACCGCGGACGCCCAGGGCCGTACCGTGAAACCGCGTCAAGCTCCCGGAGATGCTAGTAGGGGTGAGGTGTCAGACCAAGCAAGCACGGCTGACGCAGCAGCAGCAGCAGCAGCAGCAGCAGCAGCAGCAGCAGCAGCAGCAGCAGCAGCCGCAGCCCGCTTGCGCGCCAACACCATTGGCTAGCAACATATTTCAAGTTGTCGTGTGCATTGACTTGTCCGTCGCACCACGCGCGGCATAGAATCGAATATCGCGAATGCATCACTCGGGCATAACTCGTGGAGCTATGCAGAAACCAAACCAGCACTTCCTTTCGTGCTCATGCTTCATGTGATCACGACTTGTACAATGGTGTCGTCGGCACGTACTGTGACACGGCGAGTCGTAGTCGGCCGTGCGGGTCTTGTCGCCGGACAGTGCTGGTACGGGAGGATCCATAGCAGCGACTACATCTACCTCAACATCACTCTTGGGCTGGTCGGGTGGGAAATTAGTTAGTCACGAACGTCAGCTGGAGGAGAGGGAGCAATCGTGCGTGTCTGGCTGCCCACAGTACCCCATGGTGATCTGATGATCCCTCCTCCAGCGATCCGTTATTGCCTTATGTCTCCGGTGGTGAAGTTGTAAGTGGTGACACTGTGTGTCCGTCCACACTGCGCGCGATTGCGCACATCGAGGGCTGCAAGGTCGGCGGTCCAGGCTGCACCTCGTGATGCCAACAGACGCGAGATTTACACGCACGCGCCGCCAGCGACGTACACCGGCCCAGCGCGAAGCGCAGAATTCCGCCCATGCGCGACGCGGGCCGCGCCTGTCTGACGCAGTACACGTTGGATCAATTCAGCCGCCGTGAGTCCATTGGCTTGACGGGCTACGCCCGTAGTGACTCGAGGGGACCCTTCACAAGGGCGCGGAACCGTGCCACCGGGAGGCGTGTGGCGCGACGTGATGCGGCCATTGAGGCAGGCGTTGCTGGCGCTGCAAATCGTACGATTGGGCGGCCCAGAGTGTCTTTGCCTGCGTCCTTGCCTGGCAGTCCGAAGCATCAGCAAATGCTCGTGGGCGATGGCCTGGCTGTGATCGAAAAGCATGGCAAGCCAGATGTGCGCTCAATTCAACGTATGTGTCTCAGGTGCGAGAAGTGAACGCAGTTGCTTGGTCAGATATCGAAGGCGGTTCAAGGCCAACACTGGGTGTGCCACGGTTGCGGTGGCTGGGAACGAAATCAGCTTGTTGCAACCTTGCTCGCCAACCTTGCTCGCCGCTTCTGGCCGACCACGAAATTCAAGCGGCAGAAGGATTAGCACCATACATCTGCCAGTGGTTTGCCTGAAGCGGCACGTGTTCAACCAAACCACGCCAACCCACCACGTGGAGCTCTACTGCCAGCACCAACAGGGTTCGTGGCGACGCAGCCTTGGGCTGCCTGGCTGTGTGTGGA
>Ga0213833_1002149_pt1 | contig 13122 bp, 15 predicted proteins | sample SWATP21_FD_160575 | JGI IMG/M metagenome (GOLD analysis project Ga0213833, IMG submission 160575) | Coastal seawater microbial communities from Marineland, Florida, United States - SWA TP2 #1 | ecosystem: Environmental > Aquatic > Marine > Coastal | place: USA: Florida | collected 2016-08-14
ATTGCTGAGGGACAAGGCCCGCACATGGCCAGAGCCGTTTGCGTCTATGGTTCGCCAGGAGCTCACATGGCGACGTCGACGTACCCTGCTTGCTATCTCACGCCTGTTGCACATCGGGCGCGCTTCTAGCCATACAAGTTGTTCATGCGTGCTGCGTTGACCACGCGTTTTGCATTTGCTACACCGCGAGTGATGGCTCGCCTTTTTTTCCTCGACGCGAAACTACTAAAACAACAGCCAAACCATCAACCAAAGTTCATCAAGCAGTGCTCCACCACACACACACACACACACACACACACAAACACGCAGCGCATCAGCGCCGGGTCTCACGGCCAACACAGTGTCCTTCCCATCGTCGAGCAAGCCGTTCGTGTACTGGTGATTGATTAAACTAGAATGCATTTGGATGCAGTTGTTGCCTCTTCTTCTTGAGTCAGAATCTTGACACGGATCCGTGGCTGGTGTGAAACACCGTGTGGCTGTCGCTGCTGCGTAGCCCGATGCTCAAAGCGACTTGTGTGTGGCCCACGGTGTGATTGTTTGTGTTGTTCTGAGGCCCCCATTAGTTGTTTTGTGTCGCTGTCAGTTCTGTCTTCTCTAAAACAGCACATCACGGGTTTGCCCCACATGCAACCACGAGATTTACAAAACAAAGGAAAGAAAGAGCGTTGATTGGGTGTGAAGAGGTTGGAGTGCTACCGGAGTCGGCGGTTGGCTGCAGCTATTGCATCTGCCGCAAACTTGCGCTGGGTCACGCGCTTGTTTCGTGCAACCGCAGCCACCCGTGGTTCTGGAGGCGCTCTTCTCGTGGTTCGTTTCTTGCTGTGCACAACCTTCTTGCGCCTGGCGTCACGAGCGTGACTACGCTCCAAGTTGGCTGGTGACCCATAGGCCACTGCAGCGGCCTGATTGCGGCGTGCTGTGGAAGCGGATGCGTGCGCACCACGGTGTCGCGCCTCGTGATCACCTCGCACGTGTGTCTGGCGCGAAGCCTTCCCGGGTACTTCCGCCACCTTGTGGGGAACCCACGCGCCGTGAGGAGCGTACGTGATACCCACACCACCGCGCGGAGCGGCGTGCAAGCGCACAGCATCACGTGGGAGTTCGTTCCGGATTGGTGAGGGGGACCGCACAGGGCTGCTTCGCGAGCGAGACGTTGAACCGTTGTTTCGGGCATTGGACACTTGTTGTTGCTGTGACACTGAGCGAGCAGATCGTGGCGGGGTGTTGATACCCAGACCAAGCCTGGTGGCGGATCCCACCGAAGGAAGGGGCTCGAACCCAAGCCCTTGCCGCGCTGCAGTGGATGGCTTGGCGGAGAGATCCAATGCCTGTGCTGCCTCGGATGGAAAGTGTTGGGAGTGAACCACGGCAGGGGTCACGCCGGCGCCAACAGCAGAAGCACCGGACACAACAGCAGAAGCAGCACCAGACGCGTCTGAACCAACCAGCGAACGTGCCAACGCACGAACGCCAGCCACTCCCACAGGTGCCGATGTTGACGCTGCCTTCTTCACGCCAGGGGTGAGAGAAGCCGTCGCCAAGCTGACCCAAGACAAAACAGAAATAAATCAACCGAACATTGATGGCAGCGGCTGTGCTTCACGAACAGCACGTACGAGAGAGAGTGGGAGTCCATCGCCAATGGCAGGGCTGGCATGGAGAAGGACGACCCAAGCGAGGGTTGACCGTACGGCTGGCTTGCTGCGTGAGGCATGGCGAATCTGGCAGCGCTCGAAAACAAAAAGGTCGCCAGGTCAGCAAGCAGGTAACATCAGACACACACCTATGCGCCGATTGAGTTGGGCGGGAAAACGCACCCTCCTGTCGTGTACATGGGGGGGTCCCCAACGCTACCGCTGACGCCTGGCATCGGCAACGACAGCAACGCGTCAGTCACAAGCAGTGACGCCGCGGAGCCGGCCGGTTGCACAGGTTGCGTTGTCGGTGCCACATCCGGCAACGAGGACTGCTTCAAAAAGTGGTCCGTCGTCAGTGAGGAGGCGGTGGTGGCGGTGGGGACGCCAGAGCCCAAGCCAAGGCCACCAAGTCCGAGGCCAAGGTTATCAGATTGATCCAACCCTAAACCCCCGAGCCCACTGCCCAGTCCCAGCCCCGCTGTGTAGTCTGGAATGTCATACAGCGAGCTGGTCCCGACGTTTGGCATGAAGCCGACTCCATACGGGTCGTACCTGTGACAACCACAAGCAACGGGTTGTGCCGTGAGACCGGTACAGAGCGGCACAGCAACGCAAGCACAAGGTGCAGATTCCCATACAAAGAGGCACTTGTCGTAAATCCCATGCCACTGCTCAGGGGTGGTGATGACAAACTCAGGTTCACAAGCGCGTTGCTGTAGTACCCCAGCCCGGGTGTCGACGCCGATGCGCTGCCGGCCGGAGGAGAGTCGTACACGTTGGACACGCCCAGGCTTGCCCCACTTGTCGTCGTGGGTTGAGGTGTGCCTGCAGACGGAGCAAAGAAGCCACCCACACGACACGCCATGGTTGGCTTTCACTCCACCACGGCACACTGAAGTGACTGAACATGCCCACGCACCTGGTGACATGGCTGTGAGGCCAGGCGTTGCATGGTTGTCCGAACTAGATACCGTGGGGGACCCAACTGGGACACTGGAAGCGACAGCACCCATTCCACCGCTTGGCTGTGTGACCACATGGGACGCTGAGGACAATGGTGTCGTGGAGTCCAAGTCTACGCCAGCTCGTGCGTGCGCTGGTCGTGCCGGGGGTGCAAGGGGCGCAAATGCAGGCACTGCCGTGGCTGCCAATCTCCGTTTCAATGCCATCACCTCTTCTTCCAGAGAAGAGATGCGTGTCTGTGAACGGGAGCCATGAAGCAAACTTCGTGACCAAAGCGAGCTGGTGGCAGAGCGATGTACGCAGCAACGCGACGCACGCTTTTCTTGTCAATCACGTCACACAATTGGGACGCCTCCTTGCGAGAGGACGCAATGCGAGTGACAGCCTCCGCGTCTCGATCTGGTGGCATGCGCACACGTTGCCGCGACAAATAGAAACAAGTGTCAAGGAACGGGAGCAACAGCGAGCTGCATGGGCTTGCTTCTTGCTTTGTCACGCATGCACATGCAGGCACCGAAGTTCGGCAGCTGAACCCACACGGTACCTTGGAGCTGAGCTTCAAGATCCTGCACCTGGCGGCGCATGTCAGCATGGTCTGCTTGGGCTGCTTCGACCTTCGCCTCCTCTCGCTCCAGCAAACCAACAAGCTCGAGACTCTGCGAAGTGATCCTCCCCATGCGTTGCCGCAGCGCGTGTACTTGTGCAGGGGTCACCACAGGAGCAGGGTCCGACCCCTCCTGGTGCGGCGGCATGCCTTCTGAGCTCGGCGTGGACGATCCTCGCAACCGCACTGGAGAGGACGGCACGTTGCTGCGCACACTTGAGTGAGGCGCGGGAATGACAGGGGGAGTGGACTGGGTTGGGGGGTTCCCATCACCCTCCACCTCCTCTCCACTGCCATGCGCCGTTTCTGCCTGCGCCTTCGCACCCGTCCCTTGCTTGACCCTGTTGTCAGCCACACTGCCCCCCACCACGCGTGGTGGTGTTGCAGCGTGAACTCGTGGCGACTTGTGGGCGCCGCCGACCAGCCCACCGTCTGCCATCGCGCCTGTTGAGGGTGGTCGGGAACCGGACAGGGCAGGTGATGTATCACCCAACGTCCCCTGGGATGTGTGCCCGCGGCTCACCGACGGCCACACCACAGGCTCGTACGTGACGCCTGTGTATGACGGTCCAGGGACTCGACCAAGGTCGGGTCCAACGGACGGAAGTGTCGGAAAGGCGTCGGTGTCTGCATTCTTGGCTTGACCACCTTCCTTGCGCTGGCAGTGTTCGTGTCAGCGATGCAGTCCAGTATATGCAGCGGAACACAAACAGGCAGGGGGGGGGGGGCATGGGCAACGGATCCGACCAAGCCACGCTTGCACAAAACCACCAACATGCAACCAGGGCACACAAGCATGCTCCAAAGCAAGCAGCCAACAAACAAACAAACAAACAAACAAACAAACAAACAAACCTGCGTGCGTGTGTGCTGCGGTGGGCGGCCTTCCATGTGACGCCGCTCTCCTTGATCACGGGACGAGCCCGCGGAAGAAGACTCGGCAGTGACCACTCGACGACGCAGGCCACTGCCGGTGGGGGTTTGTGGTGTGCTGCTCCTGCTTCTGTTCGCGCTGCCGCCGCGAAGCTTGCGCGGACGCTGCCGACCGCGCGTGCGCGACGCTCGAGCTGCAGGCGGCGGGGTGCCTCGGCGCAGGTCGCCATGAGCAGACTGTTGCTTGGGTGCAGACGAAGCGGAGGAGGTGTGGCGAGTGGACCTTCGACTCCTCAGATGCGACCGGCCAGCGCAGACACACCGTCCACACGTGCAAGGGGCTACACCACTCGCGGTTGCTGCGACTAGCATGCGCTTCAAGCGGGCTGACGCACGACCAACGATCAAAACCCAAGGAACAACCAGGTGGCAACACACAAGTGTAAGACACTGGGACTCGTGCAGTGCCAGCTGACATCCGCCTCCCAACCTATTTCTCGACGTGCTCGGCGAAGAAGCACGGCATCGTCCACCACTTCGTTTGCATGCACATGCACCATGACCTGGCGTGCACGGTCGGCGAATTTGAGGGTGCTGGCGGTTTCATCGGCGCTCGAGGCAACAGGTGAAATCGTGGCAAGGACAACTGTGCGCGTGTTGCCACCCAGGGAATCTTGAAGCAACCGAGTCAGAGGCGAGTCTCTGTCGCACGACAGTGCATGTTCACAATACGGACAACCAAGCAAGCGGTGGGGTGAGCGCGTAAGGTGAGACAAGACATGAGGCCACCATCAGTCTACAGACACCGACCTGTATGGTATGTGATGGCGATTGGTGTCTGCAAGGGCCGCAATGCAATTACCGAGGGCAGACAGACTTTGGTTGATGGCCGAGTGTTCTGCGCACGCACCAGTCATGCATCTAGATGTGAGGTGGGGCGCGAGGTGTGAGGCATGGGCAGGAAGGTGAGGCGCCACACCAACCTGCCGCCCGGGCGCCGACCATGGCATCGTTGTTTGTGTTCCACTTCTCAGACCCCGCCAGGTCCACCAAATTCAGTTTGGCGCGGCGAATGACGGTCCGTTGCGTCCGAGCATCTTGTGTTTGGACTTGCACAGTGAGTTGTAACACCGCATGTGAGCGGGAGCTATGCTGTGCAACGCAAACCAGACACGTGAACCCATCAGGCACGTTGTCGCAACACACACTACTGTCCCCATGTGCGCCCCACCTCGTTGTATTCGGTGGCCCGAATGGCTCGGTGTTTCGCCCCCACATGAAGCAGGCGCATGACCTCTTCAACAGTCGACACTCGCACCTCACTCAGCCCACTAACAAAACTGAGGTCACAGCCGTTGCAACAAACGGCACCGCGAGGTGTGAGCGTGCCTGGTGGTTTGCCTCACACACAACACCACACGATCAGCGTACACGTCAGAACCGTCCGCACCACCGCGGATCGGCAACCCTGTTTGGTCCTCCTTCGTGTGCAGCAGGTCAAACACCTTGCGGTTGTATATTTGCATGTATGAGCACGACACAACCCCAGTCTCTGCACTGTGCCCACCGTTCGCGCTCGCAGTCGCATCGCCGCTGTGTTGATCATTCTCCGACCGCAACAACCTGGGCAACTCTCACACGTGAGACACACGCGGCGGCAGGATGCACCGTACGCACGCACGCAAGGCAACGAAACCGCGTGAAACCCACCGGAATAAACGAGACACTGCACGTGGAATCACACCCCATGAGGGCTGGGGTTTGGAAGACAACACTCGGCGTGCCAAGTCCTGTTCCATACGCGCCCCAAGCATCGTGTGCGTCTTGCCTGTGCCAGTCTGGCCGTACGCAAAAACGGTACAGTTCACCCCACGCAGCACTTCGTCGACACAAGCATGCAAGTGCTCAAACACTTGCTCCTGAGGCATCACATCATGTGAGGCAACAGTGCAGCAACAGAGCAGCCAGTCACGCAGGACGCGTGAGACGCGCGCACACACCGCCCCACACAATCACCGGGCACCGCGCTTCCCTCGACACACCTGTGATGTCGTCGCCGGCAGCACACTGTCGTAGGAACACACCATATCCTTGTTGCGCAATTTCACGACAACTTTGGATCCATCAATGTCCAGGGCAGACGCATCTGCTGCAGCCAGCTCTTGCGGGCTGCGGGGTCTCACTCGAACCAACACACGAATGCGCTCCTTGCTGCCAGCTTGGCGCTGGCTGTGGGGTAGCCCCACGGGAGTGCTTCCCCGACTGCTGTATGATGAAGAACGACGTGGTCTCATGGTTGCAGCGCTCGCTTGTGATGCTGAGGCAGGTGGTGCCAACCCGTGTGAAGAAGTGTGTGCTACACTCGCGGCTGGAGCATCCTCGCCAGCATCCACCGCCGGTGCTGCCAACGTGACGCCACTGCCCTCTGGCTGCCCGTCACTGACAACAGCGCTCGCCAAACGTTCGATTGGGTCGGTGGAGGCCATTGGGGTGGGCGAAGCACTCGGATCCATGGTGCCTCTGCAGCAGCGCAAGGATCACGGACAGCGAAGGCCCCAGTTCAACCAGGGCCGAACATGCTGCTTGGTGGAGGCACCTGCTGGCCAAACTCCCCTGGAAGGTATCACCAGCAACAAACTAGCAACGAAGCATCTTCATTTGGTCGCTAGCCATCACGTGGGGTGCTGCACGTGCTGTGCGAAGGGCAGCAGGACGTTTGAGCAACCAAAACCGACAGCACTCGCAGCACCAGCACTTACCAATTTCATAACGTGTCCCGACAGCAACACCCCGTGGCGAAGTTATCAGTTCAATCTTTTTATCTTTCCATTTCGTCATTCCAAGTCAACACACGTTTCTGAGGTTCTGCAGCGCAGCGGTGGATCAGCACAGGAGTCCAGCCACCAGCAGGCACCAGCCGGGTGTGCGTCTGTATCTGCCTGTGTGTGTGTGTGGCGTGGTTGAAAGGGGCTAGCAGCTCTCCTTGTGAATTGTGGGAACGTCGAGTGGGCCTCTTCTCTCCCTGTTGTCTTCTTCAAAGCATTCACCATGGTTCGTGGGTGTCGTGTGTGGATGCGATGTTGAAAGCTTGCTGCAAGCTCCTCGGTGTTTGTGCGCGCCCTTACTCTGTGCAATGTCCGATGATCCCTTGTGATGGTGTTATGGACGCGTGATCAGCCGGTGCGCATGGATATCAAGGTTCGTTGCAGCTGTGGGGCGACGTGCGCAGGTGTCATGTGTGTTGGTGGCTCACTATCTCGTGCCCGCCTCGACAGAAGAAGCTTTCCAAGCCCAGTGACCGTGTGAAGTGCGTGGACATCCACCCAACGGAACCATGGGTGCTTGCAGCACTGTACACGGGACATGTGCACATCTGGAACTATGACACCAACACCCAAGTCAAGTCCATTGAGGTGGGCGAGCTGCCTGTGCGTGCTGCCAAGTTCATCGCTCGCAAGCAGTGGATTGTCACTGGAAGCGATGAAATGGACATCCGTTGCTTCAACTACAACACCACGGAGCGTGTGACATCCTTCAACGCCCACACGGACTACATCCGGGCACTAGAGGTTCATCCCACACTTCCATACGTTCTGTCGTGCAGTGACGACCTTCAGATTCGTATGTGGAACTGGGAGCGCAATTGGGAGTGCGTGAAGGTGTTTGAAGGCCACGCGCACTATGTCATGATGGCCAAGTTCAATCCCAAGGACACAAACACCTTTGCTACCGCGTCACTGGATCGCTCCGTGAAGGTATGGGGCCTGTCATCGAACATCCCCAACTTCTCACTTGAAGGCCACGAAGCGGGTGTCAACTGCGTTGGCTACTACCCTGCCGGAGACAAGCCGTACTTGATCTCGGGTGCAGACGACTCAACGGTGAAGGTGTGGGACTATCAGACCAAGGCCTGTGTCGCGACGCTCCCCGGCCACACAAACAATGTCGTGGCGGCCTGCTTCCACCCCAAGCTTCCCATCATTTTGTCTGGTGCAGAGGACGGCACAGTTCGGATCTGGCACAGCACAACGTATGGTTGCTTTGTTTGGCTTGTGTGTGTGTGTGTGTTTGTGTCTCTGTGTGTGTGCGCGCGCGCGCGCGCACGTGAGTTTGTGTGCTGCGAGTTCCATCCGCGTGTGAGTATGGGCGGCACCTTGTATTCATACCGCGGTGTCTTGTGTGCCGCTTCCCTTCCTGCAGGTACCGCTTGGAGACCACACTGAACTATGGCATGGAACGTGTGTGGACACTGGCCGTGTCGCCGTCTTCCAACAAGGTGGCGGTCGGATATGACGAGGGCACAGTCGTGCTTCAGCTCGGCCACGAACGCCCTGTAGCAAGCATGGACCGCAACGGCCGCGTCATTTGGGCAGAGAACAACGCCATGCAAATGGCCGTGCTCCGTGGCGTCGCAGACGAGTCCAAGGCTGAGGACGGCCAAGTGCTTGACCTTGATGCACGAGAGGTGGGCAACAGTGAGCTGTTCCCGCAGTTCATCAAGCACAACTCGAACGGCCGGTTTGTAGCCGTGTGTGGTGACGGAGAGTATGTCATCTACACTGCGCAACGCCTGCGCAACAAGAGCTTCGGCTCTGCGCTGGGGTTTGTTTGGTCCGCCTTTGGCGCGGGTAACTACGCTGTGCGCGAGTCCTCCTCCCGCATTGTGGTGTACAAGAACTTCAACACGTCCCGGTCGTTCCGCCCGTCCTTTTCCGCAGAGCAGATCTTCGGCGGCGTCTTGATTGGCGTGCGGTCCAACGACTTTGTGTGCTTCTATGACTGGGAGGCCGACAGGCTAGTGCGCCGCATTGATGAGGTGCCTCACTTGGTGTCGTGGTCGGAGAACGGCGACTTGGTTGTGCTTGCCACCAAAGAGTCGTTCTTTGTCCTTCGCTACGATGCGAGTTCGGTGGCCGCCGCGGCGCATGCTGAGGGCGAGGAGGCGAAGATCATCGAAGAGGAGGGCGTCGAGGCCGCCTTTGATTTGGCAGGCCCTGAGGTCAACGAGCAAGTGCGGAGTGGCGTGTGGGTTGGTGACTGCTTTGTGTACACCAACCACGCCAACCGACTAAACTACTACGTTGGCGGCAAGGTGGTGACCGTGGCACACTTGGACAAGCCGCTGCATGTGCTTGGCTACCTGCCCAAGGAGAACCGCGTGTACCTGGTCGACAAATCACAAGCCATTTCATCCTACAAGCTGCAGCTGTCCATCCTACGGTACCAAACTGCGGTGGTGCGTGGCGACTTTGAGGATGCCAACGCCATCCTCGCAGAAATCCCCGAGGATCAGTACAATGCCATTGCCAGCTTCCTGGAAGCACAAGGCTTCAAGGAGGAGGCGTTGATGGTTGCCACCGACCCCGACCAAAAGTTTGAGCTGGCCATTGAGCTGCAGCGCCTTGACGTACGTTGGCGGAAGTCACACATGTGTTGCCGTTGTGTGCGGAGATCTGCTGGTGGCGTTGTGTCCTTGCTGGGTGCCTTGTTGTTGTGTCCTTGTCACAAGGATGGGGGACTGGTTCCGGGTTGGTTGCTCACCTGCCCGTCGGTTGTGCCTGCCGTGCCTCCTTTTCTTGCTGCGGAACGAACAGATTGCGATGGAGATCATGCGTGAGTCGGAACACTGGGAGGACACGTCCACCCAGTTGAAGTGGAAGAAGCTGAGCGACCTTGCTCTTGCCGGGGGCGACGTCACAACAGCCGTGGAGTGTGCCCGCGCCGCCAAGGACTTTGGCGGGCAGTTGCTGGTGGCCACGTGCTACGGTGACAAAGCAGCCCTGGCAGAGCTTGTCACGGCGGCCAAGGAAGCCGGCCGTGCCAACATTGCCTTCATGGGGCTGTTCCTGCTAGGCCGGGTGGAGGAGTGCATCGACCTGCTCATTGAGACCAAGCGCATCCCAGAGGCTGCGTTCCTGGCGCGCACGTACCTTCCGTCGCATGTGTCGCGTGTGGTCAAGCTGTGGCGTGAGGACCTGACCCGGGTGTCCGAGCGAGCTGCACAAGCGCTCGCCGACCCCTCTGACTACGCCAACCTGTTCCCTGACCTGTCCTGGGCGTTGCAAGCCGAGGCCATGTTCCTTGCCCAGCGTGATAACACCATCCCTGCTGCGGCATACGAACAAGCGAAGATCAACCTCGACATCAACGTCATCCAGGCCCTCAAGGCAGTGGCTTCCAGCGAGCAAGCCAACGACGCGCCGGTTGCTGCTGTTGATGCACCACCAGCCACACCCACCCCGGCCTCACCCACTCGCTCCACCGGCCCCTCGACGCCTGCGCCTGTTGCTTCGCCACCAGCGTCCCCGATGAAGGCCCTGTCATCCCCCGCTGCCGCAGCTACACCAGTGGCTCCCTCGACCCCGGCATCCGTGTCTGCTGCCACGCCCGTGGCCTCCGCCGCGCCACCCACGCCCGTCGCCGGCACGCCGCCATCCACGCCCGCACCCCCGTCATCACCCGTGAAGTCTGTGCAGGCTGCGCCCGTCTCACCGCCCCCTGTTCCTACCCCTTCGGCCTCCACCCCCGCGCCTTCACCGGCACCGACACCTGCCCCTGCCCCTGCAGCGAACGACGGGTTGGATGACGAGCTGGATGACCTGCTGGAAGGTGTCGACGCCCCTGATTTGGATGCGGATGATGACTTGAACTTTGATGACTTGGACGACGAATGGGAGGAGTAGTTGTGTGAGCCCGTTGTAGCCAACCCCCGACACCACCTGAACACGTTTTCGTGACACCAGCACGGTGCATAATTTTATGGCATGGCATCCCTGAGATCCGACCGAGTGCTGCACCACGTGCACAGCTGTAGCGCGGCAACTGGGAACAGCAAGCCAGCATGGATGCCTCGAACACAGCTGCGCCATCGCAGGGCCACCTGCGGCACAGACGAAACGCCCACGCAGCGACCGACACTGCCTGCTCGCCACCCGGCCACTCCACGAGCACTGGCAGTGCCGCGAGCGTCACCACCTCCACCACCGTGTCCGCAGAAGCGCCGCGGCTTGGCAGCCACCCGCCGCTCAGCACAAGTGTTGGTCCGACTCCTCGCCGTGCAAAGCGTGTACGATCTGTACCCTTGTCCCCCGCCGCGCGTGCGGAAGCCAGAAGAAAGCTGCAGGCACACCGGGCGCGGCTAGGGCTGACACGACCACGACGCACTCGCACCGCGGCACCAACGCACCTTCCGCCGGTTGCATCATCGCCTGGTACTGGTGCATTGGAAGGGAGTGGTTCGCCCGCAGCCACACCCACACCCGCGTCCACACCCACATCGCAGCTCGGGCATGACGCCGCCTCTCCACGTCTTGCAGCCGCAGTCGCAGAAGGTGACGCACGAGCACAGCGTGACGTCTCCTTCCGTGTTCGCATGTCTCAGAAACTCGGGTTCTGGGCCCGCGTGCTGCACCTTGGCATGGCTGCATGGGTGCAAAGCTTGGTGCTTCTTGTGGCCATTGTGGTGCTGTCGACAGCGCGGCTGTCCACCAGTCATGCGGCGCGCCACCTGTTTGACGATGTCATCCCGAACAAGGATCTGGGCCGGTTGCATGCATGGATTGCCATTATGGCAGCAGGTGCTGTCGTGTGTTCTGGAGCAGCGTGGGCGAAGAAATCTTTTGCTGCGCAAGTGGCAGCGCGCGTCTCTCACCATGTCCAGCGCAAAATGTATGAACGCCTACAAACAGTCTCCATCAGGTTTTTCCTCCACACGGCATACAGTGAGGTAAGGGACTAGGCTGTTGGCGTTGATTTGAATGAGTGTGAGTGCAAGCTTCGGTGTGTGTATCACGCTTCCAATGTGCCTACGTCCGTTGAACCTCCTGTTCTGCGCTGCAGGTGTCGTTGCGGTTGCGACGCGACGTTGCCTGTGCCGAGCGCTTCTTCTCAGAGACACTGGTGGAGTGCATTGCTGACGTATTCCACCTGTTCCTGTCCGCCGTGGTGCTGGCGACGTTGGACTGGAAGACGTTGTTGCTCACTGTAGCGCTGTTCTGTGTGTTTCTCATCCCGGGACAACACATTCGGCAGCAGTTGTTGGACCAGCACCGCAGGACCAACAAGCACACGAGCTCGGTGGGCCAGGTGTTCCATGAAACGCTTCAGAAAGACGGTGCCATGGTGACACGTGTACTCGGTGCCCAGGCCACGAACATACAACGCTTTGAGGGTGCACGGCAGCGGCTGGATGCTTCAAAGTCTGCCGCTGGTGCTCTTCGTGGCCTTCTTTGGTGCCTTCGTTCTGGGTTTTGGCGGCTCGCTATTGTCCTCACGTATTGGATTGGCGGGTATGTGCATGCGTGTTGTGCGCTGTCCGTGGGAAACAAGTTGCAGCTCTTTACGTGTACTTTGCGTATGCTTGCATTGCGTGTTGCTGGTTGTTGGTTGCTGGTTGGGCTGCGCTGTCTCACGATCGTGTTGACTGTTTCCCCAGCGTCATGGCTATCCACGGGACGACAACCATTGGAGCTGTGGTGCAAACAGCCTCGCTGTTCTTCCATGCCATTCCCACTGTCCGCCGCCTATCTGCACTGCCTTCATCCTTTCAAAAGGTTGAACTCAGCTTTCGCCGTATTTTTGAGGTCCTCAACCTCGACGCAGAGGTGGTGACGCTGGAGCCGTCACGGCCAGCCGAGCTTATCGCCCGTTCTCTCGTGAGTTCTTCCGAGCACCCCCCTGCTGACGCAACTCCAGCTGTCGAGTTTCGCCACGTGCAGTTCTCGTACCAACACCAAGCTAAGGGGGCAGGCTTGTCGTCGTGCCACAAAGCGCCGTGCGGGCCGGATGGTGTGGTGTCGATGCCCTGCGTGCTGCACGATGTGTCTTTCAGTGTGCCACTCGGTGGCTGTGCCACCATTCGTGGAGCCAGTGGCAGCGGCAAATCCACGGTGGCATCTCTACTCGCGCGGTTGTATGACCCCACTGGTGGCGAGGTGCTTGTGAATGGCGAGTCACTGCAGCACGTCAACCCTCTACATGTTCACAAGATCGTCAGTGCGTCATGCTGTGGTTCGCTGCATTCGAACGGTGGATGACGTG
>Ga0213833_1002151_pt1 | contig 13121 bp, 15 predicted proteins | sample SWATP21_FD_160575 | JGI IMG/M metagenome (GOLD analysis project Ga0213833, IMG submission 160575) | Coastal seawater microbial communities from Marineland, Florida, United States - SWA TP2 #1 | ecosystem: Environmental > Aquatic > Marine > Coastal | place: USA: Florida | collected 2016-08-14
GGGGGGGGGTGGTCCATTGTTGCTCATCTCTTGTTGTGTGTGACAGGTGCGCCGCGCCAAGCAAATCACGTCCAAGCTTTCCCCATGGATGCAGGAGCGATGCCACTACATGGTGCAAAACTACCTGGACGTGCAGGATTTGCCCGTCAACTCTTTCGACGCAGTATTTTACATGGAGTCGTCCTTGCATTGTGAGGACCGGGCCCAGACATTCAAGCAGGCGTACAAGGTGCTGAAGCCTGGCGGCCGCGTGGTAGCTTTCGAGGTTCGTACTCGTCATGTATTTGTTAGTATCACTCATGGCGACTCTTCATTGAAGCTCACACGTTGTGGTGCGTCGACAGTACGTGCTCGTTGACGGCTGGGATGAGACAAACCCCGAGCACCAGGAGTTGATGCGCCTGCACTTGCACGGCAACGGTGCCGCGCGCACGCCCAACGTCGAAGAGGAGCTTGCTTTCTTCCGCGAAGCTGGTTTCGAGATCTTGGAGCACTTTGACAACATGGATGTGGGTGATGCGATCTACGGTGACGAAGTGTTCCCGTGGTGGGGTGACTTGCAAATGAACTACCGCTTCCACCTGTTGCCAGCACACCCGTGGGTGCGCCGGCCATTGCAGCACGTTCTTGAGGGTCTTGCGACCGTCGGTTTGATCCCATCCGATGTGGCGAAGGCTGCTCGTCTCATGAATGAGGGTGGAGACGGCTTGAGTGGGCTGGGTAAGGTTGGTGCCATCACACCGCAGTACATCGTTGTTGCTCAGAAGCCTCTGGATGCATAGGTTCTGCACCGGAGTGTTATTTCGCCGTAAGGCATAGTGTCCGTTCATCTGCTTCGTATGCAGACAAGTTAAGTAATCAACTGACTTGTGCATTTTCGTTTAGAGCACCACAACAAAGGAACCCCGTCTACACGCTTTCTGACAGCACCAAAGGAGGTGGCACGTCGTCACTGTCGCTTCCCGTGAATGACGACCCATCCTCGCTTTCACCGCCGCTGCTGAAATCCACATCTGCCAAGTTGGCGCTTGTGCTAGATCCCGCAGCAATACCGACACCGGCACCTGAATCCGCAGCCAAGGTGGATTGGGGTGCGGCCTCTACGGGCGATGCATCCGGGGTCACACCGTACTGCTGCAGGTGCTTGCGAATGTGTCCTCGCAATTGGGCTTGCGCGTGCCCGTCATGGCTGTGGCCGTGCCCACCTCCGGTGTGGGAGTGTTGGCATGTGCCATGAGCCGCCCGCTTCATGGGTTTCAGCTCCAAGCCAGCAGGGACAGAGTAGTCGTACGTTTCCGCCTCCGGGTCCTTGCAGCACGGAAGCAGCAAAAAGGGGTCGTCCGACGACCCATGGGACTGGGTATGGCCTGGTCGCTTGCGTGGCTTCGGGATGTGATCTGGATCGTAGGTGGCATCCATGGGAAGAAGCGACGGAACTTGCTCACGCCCGAGGAACTCGCGCAGCACTTTGGTGCGCGGAAACGGCTCCAGCTTAACGCACTTAATGATGACGTCGAGCAGCGACAGGTAGTACGGGTTGAGCTTCACCTCGTGAAGAAAGCGGGGTGCGTCGTACCAATGCGTTTCTACACCATCCTCCACAGACACCTCCTGTTCGAGTGCTGGTTTCCCAGTCATCTTGCGCAACCTGTGCGACGAAAAAAAACCCGCGTGGGTGAAAAATGGGGAAATAACAATGGGCAACATGCATACGTTTCCACGTACACTGCCTTCGTGGTTGTGCCTTGAGCCAATGTGTCCCAGCTCACCATCATGAAAAACCAAAACCCGACACCGACAGGCCCTTTCCAAAAGACCATCCAAAACGCCGCCAGGGTGCTGCCCTTCAAAGGGTTATCCGGGGTGATCTCCCAGTAGCCGTGCACAAACAAATACAAGCACAACAAGGCCCCTCCCATTTTGCTGAGCCACAATGGCCGCGCACCAGCCGGTAGTTAGCATGAGCCACGTGACAGTCAAAAGCATCAGGTGTAGGGTGGCATGATACGCACCAAGCCGTGGACAAGTAGCCATAGCGCAAGTAAAACCCGTATGCGATGATGAGCAGGCTCAAGTATGCCCCCAGAAACCACGAAAGCGAGGTATGGCCAAGCACAGTGGCGCTGGCTGGGTCCTGCTCAACCATGTGTCATGAACCAAGTCACTGTCGGCCGCTCTCCAAGCGTAACACCCACGGTACAACGCACATAGTCGAGCCAAAGTCGATACACTCCAGCAAACACGGAGACCGCAGCAAGAATTACTCTGTTGATGCCGCAACAGTGAATGAAAGACCACTCGCCACAACACACGAATGTTCGTACACATTAGTAAGCAACAAAATGAACGCTTTCCGGTTGCGTGATCCAATGCAGACACCAAGCCACCTGAGGAGTCAAACAGCCCACCGTCAAGTGACATGCTGGCTCTAACCTCTGCTGCTGCGAAAGGGGCGCCACGCACGCGCAATGATGATCAAACCCCACGACGCAGTGGTCACACATGGAGCAATGATGGGAGTTTTTTGGTCGCACTATGTTGCAAGTGCGGCATACGTGGTCACAATTTGCGCCTGCGTTTCAAAGACCAGACGTGTCAGCTGGTCGCAGTTGCGTCGATGCAACACACGGCGAACCTTCAGGAAGTAGAAGCTTCCTTGAGAACTCGGTTTCTGGCAAGTCCTTAATCATCCAGTCACGCGGAACTATGCCAGGGTCTGGACATGTCCAGACACACACTTCAATCACTGGCACGGTAACACTGACATCCCGGCCAGCAACTCACGTACCCACGATGGAGCAAGACAAGGCAAAGTACCAGGTAGAGATACAGCCCACAACTCCAGCGATCCACATCAGGCTACCGATAAAGCCAGGAGAAGTGATTGGTGGCAAGATGAACCCTGTGAGGAGGCAAGGGGTCAGCGCAGTGTCGTGCAAACGATGCTCGGGTACCGTACCGAACACAACGACCGAAGTGAATGAAATGTGAAGGTAGATCAGCGAGGTGAGAAGCCAGTTGGCACGAGGTACAACCATCGCTCGCCCGCCGCAGATAAACCTGGTCTTTCCTGGCCATGCTTCAATCAGCGATACACGCCGTCCTCCCGCCATTTGTGCAGCGCGTGCAGCAAGCGGCACAGCACGCACAACAATGATGGTCAAATGGCAAGGGGTACATAAATGGTGTTTTGTTCTGCCGCGGCGGTCACGCGGCGCGCACACTTGCAGCGTGCTTGTATGAGTTGTCCGGAGAATGCGGTGGAAGTGTGGCAGCCATGTCAGAGCTGTAATTCAAACCATTGTGGATGGCCATGATCAGGCGTGTGCGTCTGAGGTGTCGCCTTCGCAGCTTGAGCGCTTCCGAGTCTGCCTCGCGGCCGAGAAGACGGAAGGTAGCAGCTGCTGCGCGACTCGCGTGCACCTCCGAACAGGTTTCACGTTGTGAGTGTGGTACATTCTTGCCTGGACCAGGTGTCACGCTATCTTTGGAAGACGTACGCGTAGTGCAGCGGTTTCTGTCGACCACTGCGTCTGGTGGCCGCCTGCATGAGCTTCTTCACGGCGCCACCGCTATCCTGGAAGGATTGGAGCAGGTGTGTTGTCGTATCGTGTGTGCTGTGTGTGGAGGAGGTAGCCTTCGCATGTGTTGCAGCAACGTGCCCACAGTGAAACGGCGATGCTTGGGTTGGCCAGCGTGGCAAGGCACGGACTGAAGCCGAGCAACAAGCGATCAAGGCGCGGAGGGAAGCCCTTCAGCGGCGAGCAGACCAACGCAAGTACGATGAGATGGTCGCAAGTATCACACCACAGAATGTGACAACGGGTGCGCAAGAGTTTCGGTTGTTCCGCCAGCAAGCCAGCATTGGAATGTCAGTGCTGGTATCGGTGTTTACCGCTGGCTTGGCGGGCTACTACATTGGTCGAACTTTCTTTCCGGAAGATGAACAGGTGCGTGAGCGCCCTTGACGTTATTTTGCCTCTCCTGACCAAGTAGGATGTCACATGTGCACCGATGTGGTGTTGCCGTGCCAACAGCTCGCGTTGGTTTTGGCACTCGGGTTCTCCATCGCCATGCTGTTGGTTGACTCTGTGCTCGTCATCCTGCGTCTCACTCGGGCGAAGTAGATGGGTTCTCCACACGTGTTGTCCACCATCCATTGTCGTGAACCCAATGCCGGCAGCCTGCCTTTGGAAGTGTCTGTGCAGCGCACCGGAAGGTAGCTCTGCTTGCGAATGAGAAGTACATCATGGCATCAGCTGATTTTGCATCATGCATGTGACGCTTGGCAACAATGCCAGGTTGGCAGGGTTCTTTCAGTTTCGCGATGTCACACTGTCTGCGAGCTCGAGCAACCACCATCGGCAACGGCGTTGGCGTGAGTTTGCGATTTGTGAATCGCGAATCGAAGCGTCCAGATCGCCGAAGATCAGCCAGTTCGAGATTCAACCGCCGAAAAAGGGCGTCACACACTTTGAGAGCTAGCGCTACACTGTGCTTTGCGAGCGCGCCCACATTTCTTGGGTTGTCCCCCAAGTGCTGGTTGCCTCTCTCGCGGAGGGCTGGCGCCAGCAGCTAGCGCTCCGCATCGTGTCTCAGTCCTTGCGGTTCCAAAACACAAAACAGGAGGTCCGAGCAACACGCGTGATTTGGCGTTGTAACGTCATTCCACGGCGAAATGACGTGTGGCTAAAAAATCGTGCTTTGCAGAGCACGCGCTGGATCATTTGCGACCCATCTCACACCAACTGCCGCAATGGGCACTGTACGCTCTCGACTCCGCAAGAAAAGGGCGGAACGAAAGGAACAGAAGGAAAAAAGCAAGCAGACATGCACAGCCAGCGGTGGGAATGTGAACCATGATCCATCGGATCTGAGTACAGCGTTCACCATCAATGTGCCCGACACAGGAGGTGCCGCCGGCAGTGCGCCACACTCACGCCCGGTGAGCCCGTCAGGGGTGACAGCCGCCGTGGGAGCAACAACAGCCGGGGGCTATGACGCTCGTGGAAGACCCCTCTGCAAGTCTGTGTTCTCCATTGATTCTCTGGATTCCGTTGGCGACGAGCTTGGCCAGGCTCCCGCAGCACAGTGCTGGGATGCGGAAAAGGGACGAGCGGCGCTGCTGCACGGCTTTTTCACTCCAACACACCGCGTGTTGTTCGCACAAAGCACCCCTGCGTCAACGCTTGAGCAGAGCTTAAGCGACGACAGCTTCGAAGAAGATATTGACATCCGTTTCCGAATAGGGGATGTGGGGTAGCTGTGCGAGTGACGGTGTTCGTGGCTGTGCGCCAATTGCCTGATTATTTCTGCTTCAGGTCTTGCGTCTGATAAGGTTCCTTTTGCACCGCACGGTTTTCGTGTGGTGTCTGTTTTGCGTTTCAATCAAGTGAATACACATGCGTCGTACACATGCCCCTACCCAAACATTGAGAACAGGCCAGACCCAGCCCGACCTATCAACTCTGACACACTACCCTCGCGTTCTGCAATGTGGTGCAACACCCGAGTACGCTCGCTCTCGCTGCAACAACCCATACAACCACACAACCCGCACAAACCGAGTGAGACAGATATCGTCATCGCCCAACGCCATTGAGACAAACAGCAACACGCACGTGAAACCGAGAAGCGTGGCTACAGCTGGGACCATGCGCTGCTGTGCAGAAGGTTCCGCGGTGAGCATGTACTTGACCACAATGTTTTTCAAGTACTGCAGGTTGACAGAGGCATCTGTGCCCCCGCCATCGCGGGCATCCGCTTGTGCGTCGCTGGTTCCGGGAGCAAGGCCAGCACCTGTGCCAGCACCGGCGGCGCCAACACCACCACCACCACCACCACCAACATCACTGGTGCCGTCTGTGGAGGCACCTCCGGCGTCTTCCTCAACACGGGCATCGCCAGGCACGATCTTGACGTTGGGAGAATCGGCGGCGGTGTCGCCATCAACACCCCCACCGCTGCCCATACCGACCGAGTCAATGGCTGGTGTGCGCGCAGCACCACCGCTATCGCGCGGAGTTGGCAAGCCCAACGGCGCACCAGCCAGCTGCCGTTCACGCTCAGCACGAAGTTCCAGCTCACGAATCGTGTCCTTGAGCACTCGAATTTGCTCCACGTGCTTTGAACAAGCGGCTTCACTATCAGCCAGCTCGGCTCGCACGACAGACAGCGTGTTCACAGCGCCCTGCAGTTGTGCCTGTCAGAACAGGAAGACAGGCCACGCCATGCCGCACAACGAGGAGCAACCAAAGCATGCTTTGCGTCAAGCTGGACGACCACCAGCGTAAACCCAGACCCAGACCCAGACCCAGACGAACCCACACGGTCGACACGGGGCAAGGCGGCGCGCGCTCACAACACGACATGACACACAACACACACACACACACGCACACACACACACACACACACAACGTACCCGAAGCTCTTGGGCCGTTTCCAGTCCAGGCACGCCGCTGACAACCACAGCGGAGCCCACCACACGCTGCAGAACGGACGTTTCATCCGTGGGTGCGCCGGACGCAACGCCCATTATCGGTTCAGCCCCCCCTCCGTTCATCATACCGTCACCGCGGCCACGCCTGACCTGTGAGTGCGAGGGTGCCACCCCACCACCATCCAGCAGGTGCGATCCGAGACGGAGACCACCAACACCGCCACCACCAACACCACCACCACCACCACCATCAACACCACCACCGCCGTCGCCACTGCTGCTGATGTTGCTGCCAGTGGCAGGCAGTGCCCTGCTGTTGCCACTAAGGATGCTCGCGAGCTGCCTCGCAATGGCGTCCTCACGCTCGTCTTCTGGAATGCCTTCAAGCGGGATCGCCGCGGAGCCTTGATGGGTGTGGGTCGCACCCTGACCGCTGTTGGTGGTGGGCGGGGACTCCCCGGCGGCTGCTTCGTGGTCCACCACACCCACGTCGCCATGATCGTCGTCAACACCCACGGTGCCTTCCGGAAACAGCACTCTGTTAGAGCCAGGGAACGGGCTCATGAGCCCGCGGTGCGCCGCAGCAGGTGTGGTGGCCAGGGGTGTGTCGTCTTCTTGGCCGTGGCCGGGCATCACGGAACGGGGTGTGGCAAAGGAGAGGTCGGTCTCTGCCAACAAGCCACCTGCTACGAGCCGCGCCTGCAAGCGGCTGCAACGCAGACGGTTGGTGTGTAGCAGTGCCTCCAGGCGGTCCGCACGTTGGCTTTGGGTCGCGGTGAGCTGCTCCTGGTCATGAAGCTTGTCTTGCAAACTCTGGCAAGGCACGAACATGTCACATACCATGCAAGATGATGCCACTCTAGTAACACACACGTCCCACAACACAGTAGTGTACGCACCGCCAACCTGTCTTGAAGTTTAGCCGTCTCTGCATGCACGACGTGGCTGCTTTCAGCAAGCCCATCCCGCAAGTTCTTCTCCCATGCTGCCTGAGATGATGCGAGTTCTGCCTTCGCAGCTGCAGCGTCTCGCTTCGCCGCACGGAGTTCGTCATCGAAGCCGTGTGTGGCATGATCCAACTTTGTCTGTCACCACAAAGCAGCCCCAGCAGAATCACGGTAAGACATCCGCCCAACCACATCCTGGAGGCCCAAAAGCACACATGTGACGACATTTGCCTGGGTCACAAGTCACTCACCGACAACACCTCCACTTCCAGAGACAGATCCAGGGCGCGTTGTTTGTGTGTCTGTGCTTGCTCTTCAGCAGCAGCGAGCTGCGTGCGAACCTGCTCAAGCTCAGTCGTGTATCGAGCCTGGTCGGCCAGCTGCTCGTCCTTGCTGCTGTCCGAAGCCCGGGTAGCTTGCTTCAGCGCAGCAGAAGCGCGAGCTCGGTACTGAAGCACGCACAAGGCACATCGCACCAGTATGGGACACCAACAAAAACGGACATGAGCCGGAAAGTCAGTGCAAACCAAACACGTGCGCTGTCACAGGCAGATTGTCAGCACCTTGCGGAACTTGTCGGAGACAGCCTGGAGCTTCTCCTGCGCTTCCGCTGCTTGAGCTGTGGCGGCGCCGACCACTGCCTGTTCTGTTGCGCGAACCGTGGCGATCGCATCACGCACCACAGCCTGCAGCGGCGGCGGCATCCAGTTCGGCCGCGCCGCGCCCTCGCTACCACCGCCTTCGCTGTCACCGTTGTCACGACCACCCTCGCCGCCACTGGATGAGGAGGGCGAGGACGAGGAGGTTGTGGTAGCAGCGGCCACAATGACGGGACTCTCCAGCGACAACAACCGCATTGATGTCGCTGTGTTCGATGACGCAGGCAACGTAGCGGGCGAAGAGGTGCTTCCGCCCCCCTCCACAGCTCCTCCACTGCTACGGCCGCCGGGTGTGGAGGGAGACCGTCGGTAGGCAGATGTCCATGCCAGGACATCGCGCAGCGAAAACCAGGCGCACCTGGGAAACAGAACCGCGACATGACTCAGTCAGGCTGCCACTGCAGCCACAGCTGGACACACGACGCACCTCGTGTCCAACTCCGCCTCCGTTGAACCATCGCTTGAGCCGTCGTGGTCCCAGCGACGAACCAAACACCATTCCGTGTGGTCTTCATCAACCAGTGTCGCCAACACCTGGTGGAAAGCACTCCCGCGCAACAAGTCAGCCAGCATCCGCCAAACACACGGCATCAACAAACGCACGCAGAATGCCATCGGTTCGCCAAGTGCGCGCTGTGAAACTTTCTCAAGCTGTTTCACTCGTCGAAGCTGCTTCGACAATAGAGCCTTGAGCTTGCGTTCACGAATTGACAGCTGCTGGTGCAGTTCAGCCGCGGTCTTGGCCTGTCGCACCCACGTTGGCAAACCAAAGAGGATGACACAACTCTTTGAACTGCGGCATGCAAGCACTGCGCATGGCGCACCTGTTGCTCAAGCTCCGCAACCCTGCGTTCAGCAGTGGCAAGCTTCTGCTTGGATTCCTCTTGGATGGAAGCCCAGCCAGCTCGGTCTGCGTCCCAAGCATTTTGACGCTGCTCAAACTGGGAAGTCATCTCCTGAATCACCTGCTGTGATGCAGCTGCAGCTTGGCCACTGCTGGATTGAAGTTGAGACAACTGCACTTTCATACTCTCAAGCTGCTGCTGAAGCACATCATGCTTTCGCGCCCACTCATCAGCTTCATGCCGAAGGCCGGCGTGCTCAGCCTTGAAACGCGACGTTTGTTGTTCGGACTGTTCACGGCGCGCAGACTGGGCGCACAGAGAGGGACAGGGACACACAGCGAGAGAACACAAAACCCAAATGTGACATGACAATTTTTTGTCAAAGCCACCGCGTGCGGCGCACGTGTAGAGCACGTGCATCGACGTACCTCACGCTGCGACTGCTCTTCTTCCAGCCTTTGGTAGTTTCGGCGTGCAGTTGCCACTTCCTCCAGCGCTTCTGCTAGCTCCATCTTGGTGTTGCTCAGAGCCTCCGCGCTGTTACGAAGCATTTCCTCTGTTGCCAAACGCCTCTCTTTCTCCGAATTCAGGGAGGATTCGCACGCATTCAGCTTCTCTTGCCACTTGTCATTCTCCTCATTCACCACGTCCCTTCCACGCTCAGACGACACTTGCAACGCTTCCAGCTGCTTGCTTAGTGTCGAGGCTCGTTTTTGCACGGCCCTGTACCGTGGGAGAAGCTTCTTCAAGGCGTCCGCTTGTTGCGCCACCTTCGCTCGCAGCTGGCGGATGAGCATGGCCGCCTTGGCGTCCACAACTGCCTTGGTCGATGCAGGGTCAGGCTGGGAAGCTCCCGCGCCTGCGTGCTTTCCGTCCTGTTCCTGTCCTCCCTGTCCGTCCTGTGCGTCGTTTCCGTCGCTTCCTTCGTTTCCTTCGTTGTGACCTGAGGAACTGTCCGCGGTTGACTTGACGCGGTCGGACGGTGCTGATTGTGGTGCGGTGGTTGCGGGCGAAGCTGCACCATCCTCCGCGGGTGCGTGTTGGGCATCCGCTGCTGGGTGCTGGACGGTGTGCGGCGCCACCCCACAGGAGCTGCCCTCCGCCACGCCGTGGGCGTCAGTGGAGTGTGCCTCGCGCGCGTGACTGGCACGTGCCTGGGCCGCCGATAGCTGTTCTTCCAACTCTGTGCACTGTCTTCGCACCTGCGCCAACTCGGCGCGCAACGGTCGCCTCGTGTCATGCACCGCAGCCACACGACCCGCAATGAGCGCCACGATGGTGTCACGCAAGCGCTGCCCTTGTTCCTCCTGGGAAGACGAGACGTGGCCATGCAGTCGCGCCACCTCTGACTCCGCACACTCAAGCCGCTGCTGAATGACCTCAAGGGACTGCAACGCTGCATCACGCTCGACGGTTCGCTGTTGCAGTGTCTCTTGGTGCTCCTTGAGCTGAGCCACAGTTCTTGCATCCTCGTCGTGCGAACGCTCTTCGACGCCGACCTTCCACGCTTGAAGTGCAGCCAGATCATCACGTGCTGACGCCAATGCAGTCTCTGCATCAGCTTGCAACTGATGTGCCTCGCCAACCTGCTTCTCAAACTGATTGGCTCGCGCTGCGCTCGTAGATGCCTGCACAGTCACTTGTGCCATTTCTTTGCGGATGGTTTCAAGCTCTTCTTTGGCAAGAGACCATCCGGAGGTGGCTTCGTCCAGGAGAGACTGCGTAGCTCCCAACTTGTCGTTGTGGGCAGCACGCATAGCGACCAACTGTGCATCCAACTCGGCTGATTGTTGCTGTGCTGCGGACAGTGCGTCCTGTAGAGCGCCTGCCTCGCTCCGAGATTGAGCCAAGGCGGCATTGGCTTGTTGCAACTCGGTTTCCAGCGCCTTCAAGGCCGTAGATACCTGGTTTGACTCGGCCTGCAACTCTGCAAGCGCGGTTCGCGCTTCCTCCAGCTGTTGTTCAGCCTGCTTGCGCCCCGTGTTCGCTTCGGCCACCGCAGTCTCCATTTCCAGAGTCAACTGGTTCTGCACTGCCTCCATTTGTTGTTCCACATGCTCCAGTTTACTCTGAGCAATGTCGTGCTGTTGACGCAACGCCACAAGCTCGCGATCAGGTGCGCCGGCAGCCGTGGCCTCCAAGACAGTACGTCCATCCACGCCACCGGGACTGTCCCCTGCGGAAGCCTCAGGGGCACAAGCTGCCGCGGTCGCCGCCTTGCATTCCGCCACAGCCTTCAATACCTCAGACTTCACGAGCATGCCACGCAGCGACATCGTCTCTTGTCGGAGCGTCTTGAGGGCATCACGTACCAGTTCTACCGCGCCTGTCGCGGCCGTTGCGGCGGTCGTTGCGGCAGCCGTTGCGGCGTCCGCAGACGCAGTGGTGGGGCTGGAAGGGGGCGCCGGCGTCGGTGGCGCTGCTGTCGGAGCCGTAGCAGAAGAGGGAGGAGACGGTGAGCCTGGAGGAGATGTCAGCCCAGCCCCAGCCGCGGTGGACGGAGACTCCGGTGCAAAGGCAAATCCTACCGCACCAGCGCCGTGAGACGCGGGTGACATTGGAGAAAAGCGCACAGGCGACAGGGCAGGTGGTGATGATGCCAGGTACTGGCTCACACTGGACGTTACGCGCCTCAAAGCTGCGACTGCGGGTCGAACCTTGGCTCGTGCGGAAGCTTGACACTCTCGGACGGCTTGCTTGGCTGCAAGCATGGACACTCCATCTGCATCGGCAGGGTCGCCAGTAGCATCATCGTCCGGTGTCGCCTGACGAAGAATACTCGCGGAACCTTGCGCAGACTTTGTCAAAGATGCTGCCACCAGTCGAGCATCCTTCGCCACAACAGACAGCGTCGACGCCAACGCCTTCGCCAACACGGATGTAGCGATGGCCAGACTGTGGTGTGCAGAAGAGTCGCCGCAGTGCACAGGCGTGGTGCCATCCACAGCAGCGCCGTCGGGTGCAGCTGAACGAACTGCTTCGAGCGCCGCAAGCGCCTCGTTGCGTTCGTGACGCATCGTCTCTAGTTGTGCGCGTACTGTTTGCAAGTCCCCTTGTTCCTGGGTCTCTGGAGGCTCTTCACGTTTCGCGGTTCGCAACGAGGACAGCTCGGCTTGCATTTTGTGAAGCAAGCTCTTGAAGCGCTGATGTGGAAAGAAGAAAAGACGAAGATGATCAAAGGAAAAGCACACGCGTGAGCTCCACACGGTGTGAGCCACATCCATCATCGAACATGCACCCATCATTTCCCTCTACCTTCATTTTGCTTTGCATTTCGACACGACTCTGCTGCATAGCAGTAAGATCCGCTTTCTTCTCCGTAAGCTCGGTCTCCAGTATGTCCAAGCGCCCACGCAGCGCCTCTCGTGTCGTCTCGTGGGTGGCCATGGACGAATCTTCCGGTTGGTTTGCGCCAGGCAACATGAGTGGGGATGATGGCTCATGGCTGTTGTGAGAAGCCTCCAGCTGCGTCGACAATTCTGCCACACCAAACACACGTGTGAGGAAAGGCAATCACGGCAACGGCCATCGTCGCACTTACCATCCACCGATCGCAAGGCAACCCTAAGTTTTGTCCTCAACTCTATACGAACACACACAGCACAACATTGGGTATGCCATGAGAAAGTGGCCACATGGAAAAACACTTCACTCCGACCAATGCCAACCAACACACCGGCAATCTCGGAATCACGGTGCCCTGCTTCCTCCTCCAAAGCACTAACTCTGGCTTCACTCTTTTCTAGAGCTGTTCTTGCCTCTGCGCGCGCAGCGTGAGCAGTGCACACAAATCCACGCGACGGTGAAGACGTGATCCGTAACACTGCGCTGCAGTCCGGTGCAACCAACACCTCACCTTGTGCTCGAGACCCGACAGCTGCCAACTGCTTCTGGAGTGCGACGACTTCACGATGGAGCTCATCCTTGGATGTCTCGGCATCTGCTTTCGCTGCTGCCAGTTCCTCAAGTGCAACAGCAGCAGAAGCTTGGAACTGGTCACGCTGCTGTTGAGTTGTCGTGAGCTCCTCCTTTGTGTGCCCCAACTCCTGCCGCTGCTTGTTTATCAGCATCTTCATTCGGCGCGCAAGCTTGCGGAGTTCAGGCCCATCCATCTTGCTTGGGGTTGAAGGTGAGCGTGAAACCACGGGCCTTTGTTTATGTGGAGTCGCAGGGCGTGTGGGCGAGGACACGGCGTCGTCATCGTCACGCTCCTGGCGATGTCAAACAC
>Ga0213833_1002152_pt1 | contig 13107 bp, 2 predicted proteins | sample SWATP21_FD_160575 | JGI IMG/M metagenome (GOLD analysis project Ga0213833, IMG submission 160575) | Coastal seawater microbial communities from Marineland, Florida, United States - SWA TP2 #1 | ecosystem: Environmental > Aquatic > Marine > Coastal | place: USA: Florida | collected 2016-08-14
GACTGTCTTGTGTTGCAAATATGCCTTTGTGGATGGGCGTTTGCGCAACAACGTCGGTACACAGACATCATCACACCACAAAGAGGGTGTCTTATCACCGACACAACAAGAAAAATGCGTTTGCAGGTCACGTTACACATCGAAGCTACACACATGTAGAACAGACCAATTCGAACGACAAACAGACGACTAGCTCGTAATCGCTCATCATGTCACTCGGGCGACTATTGCGTGGCTGTCTGTCCGCCGCTTGTTGCGTGCGTGGGAGTGGAGTGTGGCGGATGGTGCAATGCTACGCAGAAAGTACTCGTAGTACGTGTAGTGAACCTCTTAACTTACGTCTATGCTACGAGTTTCTATTGATGTACTGTCAAGTGGAAGTGAGCAGAAGCCACAAACAAAGGCTGTGCACAACACAACACCCCACTACAGGCACTGGAACCACCCGTCATAGACACATCCCGCCTCGCCTGGCTCACAAAGCAGCCGCAGGCCATCACTATTCGCAACACCGGCCAGGCCTGCCCCATTCGTTGCTCGAACGCTCGAGAATACCACCGTTCCTTCCGCCAGCGCTTCCGGCAGGACCATTTGCACGCGGAGCGCACGCTTTGGCACCTCCGTCCAATCCAACACATCTGCGGCACCAGGCTGCGTTCCCAGTGACACCTGCACCCTTGCGACGCCAGACTCGGGGTCATGGAAAGGGTCAAGGGTGACACCTACGACAGACGTGGCACCGCCAGCGACGTCCGACACGTTGACAGTGAACACAGTGACATCGTCTGCCAACATCAGTACACCTGTCCGCGCCACACAGTCTTCATCCACCCCACCGAGCCCGTCACGCAGATGGAACGCCTGTGACGAGGAGCGCACGGGCGGTGTAGTGTCCACAACCAGAGCACGCGTCGTGATCGACGTTACCGTGTTCCCGGCACCGTCTTGTGCCGTGACGGAAGCGGTGTACCGTCCATCTGGTAGGTCGCCAAGGTCTGACCAGGTGAATGAAGACGCAGACACGTTGACGAGCGGCGAAGATGCCTCTGCCACCACCGCACCCGACTGGTTCAACAACTGCACGGACATGGACACGACAGCGTTCGGCTCCCACTCTGCCTCGCCCACCCACGCATGTGCCCACTGCACCGTCACAGACTCCGAGTCGTGGCGCCTCACAAACGCCGGCGCGCCGATGCCACCAGCCAGCGCGGTATCTGCATCATTTGCATCACTTGCATCAGCACCAGCATCCGCAGCCACCTCCCAAGCTTCCACGGGCAGTGTCACCAAGGGCGCGTCGAAAGATAACACACCCAGGTGGGGAGACCGGATGTCGACGCCAAGCAGTGGCGTCACCACCGCAGACGTAAGCCCAGCGCCGTTGGTGCACGCCACCGTGACATGAAGCACGGCGCCATGGTACAGCAATTCTTCCATCTGCGCGTCGCTCAGGGACGACAACCATGCCAGCGGAATGGTGGTGGTGCCACCATCCAGGTGCACCGCTGAGCCCAAGTGGTCACCTGCCACCCCTGCCACAGTTCCCAACGCCACACTGTACGCCTCCACGGGACTCTCCCCATCGCCAAACCCTGTCCACGACACGTTGCCTGCTGCTGCGAGACCACCGGCTGGCAACACGTGCAATGTGCCGCCGTCGCCACCATCATCACCTGCCGCCAGGAAAGCGACGCCGGTGTTGGGTGCGGTGGTGTCGATGGTGGTACGGGCAGATTCGGTGGCACACACGCCGGCGTGGTTACAGACCGTGACGTGGACAACGTACACGTGGCCATGCTCCAGCGACAGCCCCGTAGCTTGGGCATCGTGTGCAGAGCCCAGCCACGCTGGCGCGACGATGACGACGGGAGGGGAATCAGGCGCAGCAGCAGCAGCAGCAGAGGCCGTATCGTCTGTGACACTCCACACCACGCCCAAGACACCCGACTCGGCGTCGTGGAATGACCACGATGCCGAGATGGTGGCGGTGTCGCGGGACCACTGTGCCACGTGCACCTCGCCCTCCGGCGCAGAGACGTCCAACACCAATGGGAAGGACGGCTGCGTGCCCGTCACATCACCGGCGCCGTTGGTCACCCACAGTGTCGGGGTCAATGGCGTGGACACCGGCAAGCCAGCAGCACCAAGCGCCGCGGCCAGACCAGAGAACGTCCACCCGGCCGACGTGAGACCAGACCCCAGCAACCCGACAGCCGCGGTGTCCACGGTCGTGGCGGAGCCACCCAGCACCACTGCCTCGCCACCATTACCGTCACTGGCACCGGCAACCCACTCCAACTCCATGTGCGTCATGCCACTGTCGGGGTCCATGGCCACAACCGCAAGCGTCGCGGGTGCGTCCAGTGCCGCGGGCGCAAACACGGGCTGCGAGGCGTTGTTTGCCGACGCCGCAAAGCCGCCGGACAGCAGTGCCAGCAGGTGTTGGGCCGCGACAGGCACGTGGCTGTCACGCACGCCACGTGGGTCATCACGGGCGGCGGCCGACACCACCAAGGTGGCATGTGTGGCGTTGACGGCACTGGCGTCCGAGGAGTTGGCCGCCACTGCGTCCAGCGGCGCCTGAAGCTGCACGCTGGCCGCGGGTGGCGTGGCGTCAACGCACACGGGGGCGGAGGTGAGGTAGCTGGAGTGCAGAGAGGCCTCGGTGGTGCACGACAACTGGGCCACGTAGCAGTGACCGTGCACCATGTGCAGCCCCGTGAACTCGTGCGCCGAGGCATCGAAACGAACCGTGCGGGCGGCCATGGCGAGGTCACCACCACGCGTGCCGCCGACGGCCACGGTCACGTTCACCACCGTGGCCTCGGCGTCGCGGCAGTTCCACGACACCACCACCGCGTCAGTGGCGGACTGGAACACCACACCCACATCCGCCAGGGTGGACGCATGGTCCACACCCGGCGGTGATGGGCCGCCACGTGACACATTCACACGCGTGGCAACCGGCGGGGTGGGGTCGATGAGCAGCGGCGGCGACGTGGCCGTGGCTGTCAGGCCGCGCGGATTGGTGGCAGTCACACGCACGTGGTAGCGGTGGCCTTGCTCCAACCGGTGGAGCAACACGGCGACGCCGTGCGGGACATTGAGTGGCGCGACAGCGGCAGGCATGGCTGCGGCGTCCAACAACGCGATGCCCCAGGTCTGGTCACCCACCGCCGTGGCGTTGGTGACGGCGGCGCCGGTGTCAACATCAAACGCCTGCCACACGTACGTGAGCGGCGACACGGTGTCGAAGGCCCACGCCACGCCCAGTGCGTCGTCGTCTTGCTGTGCCCACACGTGGGCGCCCGCTCGATGGGCTGTCACCGTGGCGGCGGGCAACATCACGGCCACCCCGACCGGCGCTTGCGCCTGCACCACCACGCCATTGGACACCGCCTGGGTCCACGCGCCGCTGGGACTGAACGCTTGCACCTCCCCACGCAGCCGTGTGCCATCGGCGACGGGCGGCGACAGGGTGAAGGTGGTTTCGTTGGCGCCGGCAGGGAGCGTGCGCCACTCGCCACCCGGCACCACCTGCTCCTCGAGCTGACCGTCCTCCGCCACTTGCACCTCCACGACACGCACACGGTAGTGCTCCACTTCGGTCTCGGTGTCGCCGAACGAGTGCCACGACACAAACGCACGGTCGGCGCGAGCCACGGTGTCCACATCGTACAGCATGCCTGGCTCGGTGAGGTCCAACACTTCACCACGAATGGGTGGACTGAGGTCTAACACCGGCGTCACCACGCGCGTGTCCGACAGCACCACGCCACCACCGACAGTACCACCAGCGCCACCGTCACCACCTTCACCACCGGAGACGGCGCGCACTCGCACGTACAACACCGCGCCGTGGCGGAAGGGCACCACACCGCCGCCACTCAGGTTGGCCTCCGCATCGGTGGGTGTCTCACGTGAGTGGAAGGCAACAGACGTTGCGTTGCCGGGGACTGTGCGCACCCAGCGCAACGCACCCGGGCTGGTGCCCACCGACACCACGACACGATCGGGCACCACGTCGCCGGTGCTCAGCCCTGCCATGTCCCAGGACACCGCCAGCACCACGTCCGGTGCCCACGACGACCAACACGCCCGACACTGCGCGGCGTTGCCGAACTCGGGCTGCACCAGGCCCGGGGCACACGCGACACACACCCCCGATGCCGCACGCCACGTGCCCGGTGGGCACACACAGGCGCCGTCAGAGGGGCGCGTGAAGGTGCCGTGCGCAGCATCGCCACAAGTCGCGACACCGGACATGTTGACCGGTGTGGCGGGTGTTTGGGCGCTGGCGCTGCACGCCGCGGCCGAGCACGTGTTCGCGTTGCCGATCTGGGGCTTGCAGGTGCCGGTGGGACAGGGGGTGCACACGTTGGTGGCGTCATCCAGGAAGGTGTCGTGGGTGCAGGAGCAGGCGCCGGTGGCAGGGTCGAACACCGCGTCGGGCATACCCATGCCGGGACCACCGCACCCACACCAGGCACCGCCGCCGGTTTGCCCGTCGCGCGCCATCGGCCACGCGGGAATGTGGTTCAACGCCACCGTGACAGGCACGTCATCTGACGCCTGTGCCAACACCGTGACGCCGTCACTGGAGGCCGTGGTCACCGCGCCCAGCTTGTTGTACGCACGCACAGACGCGTAGTACGTGGCGTACGGCGCCAGCGATGCCGGCGCCGTGGCCGCGGTGCGGTGTGAACCGACATGCGTCCACTTCACCACGTCTGTGGCGCCGGCTGAGGTGCCGACCGCCCACTCCACACGCGCAATGCCGGTCTCTGGGTCCGTCCACCCCGGCCACGTCGCAGAGACGGCGGTGGTGGACACCTGGAAGTCCACGTCGGGCGTCGCAGAGCCGGGGGTGGGGCCGTCAGGGTCGGCGTCACGCACCTCACCCGCCACTGGCGCCGTCCAATCCGGCACAACACCCGCCGAGGCGACGGTGACACGGTGACCAACACGGTCAAAGGCGGTGACAAGGCAGTGGTACGTGGTGCCGGCCTCCAACGTCAGGTCACTGGCCGCCCACGAGCTGGCAGAGGGCGGCAGGGGCGCCTCGGCCGTGGCGGTGTCCGTCGTTGCTGGCGTGGTGCCGAAGCCCACGCGGTACTCTGCCAGACCCGAGGTGGCATCGGAAAAGCCCTCCCACGCGCACTCGAGCGTCGTGGCGGAGGTTTGCACGACGTATGCGCTGGCGACGGAGGTGCCGTGCACCACCATTCCGGGCAGCGGCGGGTGTGGGTCCGACCGCACGACGTTCGACGCGACGCTGCTCAACCCTGCGGCGTTGGTGGTCTCCACCGACACGTAGTACGCCTGGCCAGTGAGGAGCCCCAAGCCGTGTGCTGTGGCGTTGGTGTACTCACCCACAAACGTCCACGGCAGCACCTGTTGCCCCCCCGGCACGGTGCCAATCGCCCAGCGATACGACACAGCGGTGTGGCTCTCGCTCGACGCGTCCCACGTGGCGGTCAGTGTGTCGGCAGACGCAATCCAGCCTGCCAGCGCGTCGGGGTGGTCGAGTTGCAGCGCCACCGAGGTGACGGGCGCTGGTGCGGAGGTGTCCACCGTGACGCCGCCGGAGGAGGAGGCACTCACCAACCCGGCACGGTTGTAGGCGTACACGGTGACAAAGTACGTGGTGCCGTCTGTCAGGGCCAGTGCGGCGTGGGCGGATGTCGCGGCGCCGACATGCGTCACCGGCAACACATCCGTGGTGTGTGGTGCCGTGCCCACTGCCCACGCAAACGCCACCACCGGTGACTCGGGGTCACGAAAGCCGGCCCAGGATGCATGCAGAGTGTCTCCCACAGCCTGCACATCCACGTGCACCGCATGGGCAGTGTGACGAATCACTGCCTCGTCGGTGTCGGGCGCAGTGACGTCCAGCTGCACGCCGTCGCTGTCCATGTCCACATACGCACCCGCGCCGTTCACACAGCGCACTGTGGTGACATACCACTCACCCGGGACGAGTGTGGTGAACGTGTCGCCCTGCAGCGACACCGTGTGGGACTCCAGCACAGGGCTTGGAGCGCGCCACGAGTCGGGCACCAGTGTCCAGTCCTGCATCACGGCCAACACGTCGCCGGACGCAAAGTTGACGTGGGTGACGCGCGTCTCGGCGTGGTGCACACCACTTTCTTCGTCCTTGCACGAGTACGTGACCGTGAGGTTGTGCGGCGTCGTGATGGCGTCGTCATCCACCTCGTCGCTTAAACCCTCGTGCACAACGCCCACCACAGGCGGCGTGATGTCCACCACGACACCGTCAGAGGCGTTGTACCCAAACAAACCACCGGCAGCAAGTTCAAACACCACGCCGCAGTAGCGCTGCGCGTGGAACAACTGCACGTCATCCGTCATGAGGCGGCGGTCTGTGACGTCCAGGTAGGTCGCCGGCAGGGCGTTCAGGTCCAGCAGTGCGTCGCAGGTGCTGACGCCGTAGCTCAACTCCACAAGTGGTGTCACATCCTCGCCAATGTCGGGAATGAGGACACCGAAGCCGGCAGTGGAAGCGATGAAGTCGATGTCCGTGGCGTTGGTCGGCGCCACTTCCATGCACAACAGGTGCGGGGCACAGCGCCGGGCATCTGTCAGGGCGAGTTGCGACAACGGGACATCGCGCACAGCCGGTGCGGGTGGCGTGAAGTCCATCGTGACTCCGTCGGAGTACACCTCGGAAATGGACCCGGCGGTGGTCACGGCACGTACAGTGGCGTAGTACGTCTCACCCTGCGCCAGTGTCACGTTGACCAGGCTCGCAGTGGTTGCCAGACCCACCGACTCGAACGCCCACACATCATCCAACCCAGGCGCCGAACCCCACCCCACCTGGTACGTCATCAGTGGCGGGCGACCCAGCTCGGTAGTGAAACCCTTCCACGCCAGCCCCAACGTGGGCGTCGGCAGCCAGTCGACGTCCGCTGTGTCCGGATCCGATGCAGGGGAGCGTGGGTCGAGGTCCGCCACCACGGCGGAGGCGTTGGAGGCGGGCATGGGGTCGAACTGCACGCCGTCACTGGACAGCAGCGTGGACAGCCCCACCGGGTTGGTGCACTCCACTTGAACGTACACCCAGTCCAAGGTTCCGGCGTCACGGGCCGCAGTCAAGATGGAGGTGTTGCTCGCACCTCGTGGGGTGGTGTCCGTGTCCTCCCAGTCGGCGTACACGGTGCCGTTGACGGTGTCACACGTTGGGGTGCTGCACACCCGCCAGCGGTACGTCATGTTGCCACGCAGGCCGTTCTCGACCGACTCTGGGTCGTCGCAGTGGAACTTGGCACGCACGCGAGACGAGTCCGTCAGATCCACATCGCCCGTGTTCTCATCTACCTCAAAGTACGTCTCGATCTGGCCCGGCATTTCCATGGGAAACACATCCACTACCCAGTGCGCCTCTGGTGGCGTGGTGTCGATGTACAGCGGCGCGGTGCGGTAGAACTCGCGCGCATGCGCCGGATTGGTGGCCGCAAACACGGCGAAGTATGGCTGGCCGTGCAGCAGGTGTGCCGTACCGTCCTTCGGACCAAACCAGAAGCTGGAAGACTCGTTGGCCAACAGGCTGAACTCGTGCACGTCCGTGCCAAACTGGGCGGTACCCAGGCCAACACGCAGCGAATCCACCCATGTGTGGGGGTCTTCGAACACTGACCACTCGACGGTCACGTTCTGGTCGTCTCGTTGGTACCATGCCGTCACGCGGCCAGAGGTGTCATGCGCCACGTTGATGGCCGATGCGATCGCAAGGCGGTCGGACGTAGGGGGACTCGAGTCGTGCACCACGCCGTGCGAAGAGACAATGGTTGAGCACAGCTTCCCTCGCTGGTTTGGGGAACAAACACACAACACAGCCACACAGTGTCAACAGGAGTGACAAGCAACAGCCACCAGCCACCAGCCACATCAAGGCTTCACTTCCAGCACCACCCATAGACCGGCATGTCGACGTACGTTGCAAACACCCAGGTGGGCAAAGTAGATCTCGCCGTCTTCCAACTCCATTTCACCAAGCGTAGACACATGGCCGGTGCTGGTTGTTGCCAGCACCTTTTCTTCCGTGTTGAACTCCACCTGACCACCATCTGGACTACCTGCCGTGACATTAACAATCCGGAACAGAAGTAGATTCGCAGGAGCACTGTCTGGCTCCTCAAAGTGGCCTTCCCACCCGACCTTCAGCACGCGATGTTGGGTGTAGGCAATGTCCTCCTCCGCGGCACCAATTTCTGGAAGCACATCGATCACAGTGGCAGTGGATACGACAGGCGCTGTGTCGTCCACCACAAAGTCGCGGCTGCAGGTCGGTGCACTGTCGTCGCCCCACATGTTCGTTTCGTACGTGATCACGCGGTAGGAATTGCCTGAGACGGAATACACACGCAAACAACACACGTCCATGTCAGCATGTTCCACAATATGTCAGCATGTTCCACAATACAACAACACCGCAACGCACCTCGCTGCAAGCCCAAGTCACCACGCTCAAACTCCATGCTGGAGTTCACTAGCAGGGGGTTGGTGTGTAACATCACCGTCGTGCGCAAGCAGTCACGGCCCAACTGCATGTCCTTGACCCATGTCACGGCGCCTGGAACGTCACCCGACGCGTTGGTGGCGTGTGGCACCACCGTCTCGAGTTCCACCACAGACAACGCGCGCCAGTCCACATCGTGGGTACGGACGTGGTCTTCCACGTGAAAATGCACACGCGCTGTGCGCCACACAAAGCCATTCACATCCGTCTCGTCACCAGATGCCTCTCCATACTCCACGCGGGTGGAAAACAAACCCGCGACGCCGTCCAGGTTGGTGATACGCGCACCAGCCACAGGCACCGCTGGCTCGCCGGCCACAACCCGCTGCTGCCACTGCAGCCACGCGTCACGCAGGCAGTCACACGTGGGGTCCACCAGGGTGGTGGCATCGACTGGCAGCGCCGGCAGGGCGCGGTCGGTGGTCGCCATCACAACACGTGCGCCGGCCATGCGCTGCACGTCCGCAGCAGCCACTGCAGCGCGCTGCAGCGTCACCACCGAGGGCTGCACAGGCACCACGCCACACGGCACACACTCGGCGACTCGTGGCACCAACTTCACGTTGCGGAGGCGCCACTGTGCCGCGTCATCGACGGCAGCCGGCGCCAGGAACAGAGACATTGAGCGAAGCTGGGACAGCAAGGTCTCGCCACCAGACGCACCAAACGCGGAGCGGTCGAGGGCTGAAGTGACGCGCGACACTGGCGCGTCCAACAACACCCACTTGCCTGGTGCCTGCGCCTGCGCTGCTTGCATCTCGGCCGACAACATGAACCTCACACCGGTGCCGGCACCGTTGGCCTGTCGCAGCTCGCCCCCTGCGACCACTGCCGCGCCACTCGACCGCCACAGCTCGAACTGCACCACGAAACGGTCGTCCAGCGACTCAATGGCGGAGGCGTCGGCGTTGAACACACTCGCAGAGGTGGCAGGCGTCGCGACACCCGCCCCAAGTCCTGCCGCGAACAGCATGAAGCCGCCGGGCGGAGACTGGGACACGACGTCACGTGCACGCAGTTGCTGCGATGACCGCACCGTACCCTGCGCCAGACCGACGACGACAACGTCATCCGCAGGTGTGGCGGCGCTGCCGGCAGCACCTGAAGGTGGCGACGCCATGCACACACCAGCGATCATCAGCAACTCACCGGCGGCGGCGCTGCCGCGGTCGCTGGACAGCGCATAGCCAGCGGCGCTGGCACCCGTGGCACCATGCAACTCAGCCACAACGACGAACTGCGTGGCGTCCTCCGCGGCACCCAGCGTCTGCTGCAGCGATGCCATTGGACCAACTGCAGTGCCGGAGCGTGTGACCCTCACCGGTGCCGTCGCTGTCATCGCCACCACCACCCGACCGGCGTGGCCAAACGCGGGGCGCGCCGTGGCGACGATGCCGTCACGCGCAGCAGAAGCCAGGGTACGGGTCCACAACGCTGGGACCTGTCCAAACGTCTGTGGTGCCGCATGCACGTCAAACGCCGCCACGAACGCTGCGCTGGCGTCGGCTGTGGCGTCGTCGGCAGGAGGCGCAAGTGCCACGGCAGGGTTGGGCGACGACAGCGACGTGTCACCTTGCCACACCAAGGCCTCTGCGTGGGTGACTCCGGTCACGTACAGGCGCTGGCCACGCGTCACCACACCGTCTTCACCATCCTCTGCCAACGCCAGGCCAGATATCTGGATGGGCGTGGCGGACAGTGGAACGTGGGTGCCGTTGGCCACCGGCACGCTCGCAAAGAAGGCTTGCAGCTGCGGGCTGCCGCCGCCCAGGTTGGAGGCCGCGAAGCCCGCCACGAAGGCGGTGGCTTTGCCGCTGGCACCCCCATCCACAGCGTTCAATGACAGCGAGCCACTCAGCTCCAGCGTGGCGCCAGTGAACCAGCCGGCGACAAACACAGAGCGACCATCGCGCGACGCCACCAATGCCGTGAGTCCACACGCATTGCCGGCCTCGGTGCTGCCAAACGAGCGACCCACCAACTCCGCGCCGGCGATGGTGTCCAACCCCACCAACCCGCACTTGGGCACCGGCGGCGAGGCGCTAGGGTTGTCATGAGGCAGTGTACCGCTGCCGAACGGCAACGGCGCAGTGAAGGTCAATCCCATCCACGTCACACCGTCGGTCACCGCGAGTGCCGAGGGCGCAGCCGCATCACGCCCTGCACCCGACAACATGTGTACAAAGGACGGAGTGATACTGCCCTCGGGGACGGTTTCCACACCAGGGAAGCACGCCAACCACGCGTCACTGGTACCGCCAGCACTCAGACCCGACACGTCGGTGCCAAACACGCGGGCGCCGCTGTCGCCGCTGGACGCATCCACCCACCCACTCAGACACACACCCGTGCCATCCCCTGACGATGCGATGGTGGCCGCCGCCGCAACACCAGCGGGCGCGTTGTCACTCACCCGCATGGAGAACAGTTCCGCGCCAGAGCGACGGTCCGTGACCGACACGACACCAACGCCTGCCGTGGAGCCGGCCACCACCCTCCCGGCTGCAAGCCCGTCGTCGCCGAGGCTCGACAGCGAGAACGTCGCCTTCGAGGCCGTCCAGCCGGTGACCAACGCGCCTGCAGACAACGCGCACGCCACACCACCCGCTTGCTGCCCCTCCGCCACAGCGTCCAACAGGGACGTGGCGTCGTCGTGCAACATGCCCGTCACAAGACGGAACGACGCGTGGGTCGCGGCTGGGGACGGGGGTGGTGGACTGCGCGCGGCGCCGTCAAAGAACGTCGCGAAGGGTTGGAACTCGACCAGGGCCCCCCACCGAGCGTTGCTCACGGGCTCTACGATAGCCGCGGATGCACGCAGCGGGTCCGAGTTCAACAGGCCGACACCACCGGAGCGCCAACCGACAACTGCGGCCGCCGCGCCGTCAGCACTGACCGCGACGGCGCCAGCATCCACATGACTGCCGCCGTCTTGCCCCAACGCCTGCCATGCGTCCACCTTGGCACCGTTGCCGCTGACCACCAACAACCCGGTGCGGTGCATGGCAGGCGCTGCCAAGTCCGCGCGCTGCCCCACGCCTGGCAGTTCGATGCTGCCGGCGTACGTGATACCCACAAAGGCACGACCGGCAGCAGTGGCCACGCCACCGGCACGGCAGCCGCCAGGGCACTGCGGCACAACCATGTGCGTGGCATTGCCGGTCGCAGCATCCAGCACCGCGACGAAGGCGTGTGACGTGTTGGTCGCTGCGCTGGCAGGGCGGGCTTCCAGCACACCCGGCGCAGAGGCCGTCTCTGACACAAACAGCGGCGACGCAAGGAACTGCAACGCCACGACGTCGCCGCCCTCGGCATCATCGTTGTTCTCGGCAGGCGTGGGGAAGGAAAACTCGCCACCCAGCACCACGGAGGACTCCGACACCGCGAGGCCGCGCATGACACTGAAGGCGGTGGGGCCCACGGCCGCACTGGCGACGGGGGTGCGCGCCCACAACACGGTTCGCGACACGGAGTCGACACCGGCAACAAACGCGGTGCGCAGGGCACCAGGCGTGGGAGCAAGGGTGATGGAGTCCAACTGCAGGTTGCCGCCGTTGGCAAAGTAGCCGGCAATCACCACCACCGTCGCGTCCAACGTCGGGCTGACGGCGACATGTTGTGTCACTGCCACGCCAGCGCTGCCCTCGGTGCCAAACGCACGGCCCCACTTCTCGGTGCCGTCCACACCCAGCGCGTACACGGTGGCGAGCGTTCGGGATTCGATGTCGGCGTCAAACACCGCGGTGGAGGCGAAGGTGGGGATGGCACCAGACACGTGGCCACCACACAACACGACAGACGTTGCCATCATGGCAGCGTCCAACAGCACGTCGTCACCAGAGCCCACAGCACCAGGTGTGGCCATCCAGTGCACTCGCAAGTCGCTGTCGTCCAGCAGTGCCAAGAAACCGTCACGACCGCCTCCACCAGGCAGGACAGCGGAGCCGACACCCAAGGAGATGGGCGTGAACGGCGTCGTCACACTGGCGTGTCCCACGATGACATGCAAGCCTCCATCCACGCTGCTTGCGGCGCCACGGAAGCGGTCGTCGATGGCGGGACCTCCCTCCAGTCCAGACAGTGTCAGCGGCGGCTCCATGCTCCAAGCACGACTGCCCGCCACTCCAGCGACGCGATACACCATGGCCAGGGCGTCAAATCCCGTGGTAGCACCGGCGTCGTTGCCGGCGGATGTGACGACGGTGCCCTCCGCATCCAGCTGCAGCGTGCCCTTGAAGAACCCGACGCTGAGCGCGTGGCGCGCACCCACACTGGCGCCAGTGGCAAAGCCGAGGCTCGTGGGGTCATCGGTGGGGTCGTCCAGTGCGACGTCGCCTGCTGGCGCGTCCAGGTTGCCCCAAGCCGAGTGCACCCCGACGCCCGCCACCCACGCCATGGCATCCGCATCCACGGTGGCCAGTCCACCCGCCGCAACCGCGGGCGACCAAGCGACCAGAAGGGAGTCCCACGAGCCGGCAGACACATCCGACGGCATGGCACCGATGCCAGCGAGGGGTGTGGCGTGTGAGGCGTCGTGGTTGAGCTGCACGACGTGCCCGCCG
>Ga0213833_1002153_pt1 | contig 13100 bp, 10 predicted proteins | sample SWATP21_FD_160575 | JGI IMG/M metagenome (GOLD analysis project Ga0213833, IMG submission 160575) | Coastal seawater microbial communities from Marineland, Florida, United States - SWA TP2 #1 | ecosystem: Environmental > Aquatic > Marine > Coastal | place: USA: Florida | collected 2016-08-14
TCGCGCTTTCCTTCTTCTTCGCGCCAAACGAAGGCCAGGCAGCGCCACCACTCGACTTCGACTCACCACTCGCCGATGCAGCCGCAGGCTTGGCGCTTTCCTTCTTCTTCGCACCAAACGAAGGCCAAGCAGCAGCACCACTCGAAGACTTCGACTCACCACTAGCCGATGTGGTGGCAGGCTCGGCGCTTTCCTTCTTCTTCGCACCAAACGAAGGCCAGGCAGCACCACTCGAAGATGACTCATCACTCGCCGATGCAGCCACAGGCTTGGCGCTTTCCTTCTTCTTTGCGCCAAACGAAGGCCAGGCAGCGCCACCACTCGACTTCGACTCACCACTCGCCGATGCAGCCGCAGGCTTGGCGCTTTCCTTCTTCTTCGCACCAAACGAAGGCCAAGCAGCGCCACCCGACTTCGACTCACCACTCACCGATGCAGTGGCAGGCTTGGCGCTTTCCTTCTTCTTTGCGCCAAACGAAGGCCAGGCAGCGCCACCACTCGACTTCGACTCACCACTCGCCGATGCAGTGGCAGGCTTGGCGCTTTCCTTCTTCTTCGCACCAAACGAAGGCCAGGCAGCGCCCCCACTTGAAGACTTCGACTCACCACTCGTTGATGCAGTGGCAGGCTTGGCGCTTTCCTTCTTCTTCGCACCAAACGAAGGCCAAGCAGCACCACCACTCGACTTCGACTCACCACTCGCCGATGCAGTGGCAGGCTTGGCGCTTTCCTTCTTCTTCGCACCAAACGAAGGCCAAGCAGCAGCACCACTCGACTTCGACTCACCACTCGCCGATGCAGTGGCAGGCTTGGCGCTTTCCTTCTTCTTCGCACCAAACGAAGGCCAGGCAGCACCACCGCTCGAAGACTTGGACTCGTTGGTAGTGGCGGTAGTGGCGCCCTTCTTCTTCGCGCCAAATGAAGGCCAGGCGGCACCACCGCTCGAAGACTTGGACTCGCTGTTAGTGGCGCCCTTCTTCTTCGCGCCAAATGAAGGCCAGGCGGCACCTGACTTGGCAGCCGCACCAGCAGCTTCATCGGCTTCAGCTTTTGCTTTCATTTCCTCAACAGTTGCTCGAGTCAGCTGGCCACAATTGCTTACGATGACCTTTTCACTATCCACAGGCATGAAGCTTTTGGCATTGACGTCGACGTTGTTTGCCGTTTGCACGGCGCTGAAACCCAAGACGACGCGCCCGAACACAACGTGTTTACCGTCAAGATGCGGGAGAGCTCGCATGATGACGAAAAACTGCGAGCCGTTACGGTTGGCGCCGTTATTCGCCATGGACAAGAGTCCACCGCGAGAGTGCTTCATGTCAAAGTTCTCGTCCTTGAACCGAGGGCCGTAGATACTGCGACCGCCACGCCCGTTGTGAAGCGTGAAGTCACCTCCTTGGATGAATTGCCCTTTCACAATTCTATGAAACGTTGAGCCCTTGAAGTGGAGGTTGCCGCCCTGAAAAGAGCAAGGAAACAAACGTAAGCAACAATGTGACAATATCGTCCCTCAAAACCCTCGCACCCTCTTTCAAAGCAACACAACCAATGCACAGCTCAACGTACGCGCTCGCCAGTGCACAGACAGCGGAAATTCTCTGCCGCCAGGGGCACAACGTCTGCAAAAAGCTCAACCACAACCCTGCTCGGCTCCGCTGCTCCGACCTTCAAGTCAAGGAACACGAAGCACCGCTCTTTTGGTCGCTCTGCTTCCGCCATATCAATGGGCTTTGCCGCTGCTGAGGATGCAGCAGCTCCAAACGTGGCCGAACCAAAGGCAGCGGCGGGGCGAGCAGCTGGTGCGGTGGTCCAAGGCGATGTTGAAGACGGGGCCGGCGGTGCCGGAACCGCACGGGCTGGCGCTGGGTCTTCCATGTTCAACCCCACCACAAACTCCGACGTCGTACCGGGATACTTACGCTCTAGGGCCTGCCACACACTCCGGCCGCGCTTCGCCCAAATGGCTTCCACGTTCCCCGCCTTGGCAGGGTTGTGCTTCTCCATGAACGCGCGCAGGCGTTGCTTGTGCAGGGGCGTGTCGTCTGCGTCGGAACCGCTCGACGCGGGTGCGGACGCAGCCGCTGGAGCCGGCGCAAACGGGTTGGCGCTGGAGGAGAAAGGATGGGGTTGCGAAAAGGGGCTTGGGTCCGCCGCACCCGGCGCGGAACTGGCCCACGTTGAGCTTTGCTCCTGGAAGGATGCGGAGAAGGGGTTCTCACTGTCGGCCACAGCGGTGGCGAACGGCGACGAGGTCGAAGCGGCGGCGATCGGGGTGCCTGCCGTCGCGAATGGGGAAGCCCCGCCCCCATCAGCAGAGGCAAAGGGGTTGGCGAGGCTGCCGGCGCCGGCGCCGGCGCCAGGGGCGGACGGGGTCGAAGGAGCGGCAGCGGTGAGGGCGTCGGCGGTGTCCTCGGGCTCCGACGTTTCCTCCGGGTTGTCGCCCCCCGGCGCACTGCTACCTCCGTCATCCGTGGCGTTGTTCTCGCCAGGCTCAGCGGGCGCGTCAGCACCACCCCCGTCGGCAAAGGGGTTCGCCGCATTCGTCGTCGACGCGTTGTTGCCTGGGGCGCCAGCGGCAGCGGAGGCAAAGGGGTTGGACGAGGAGGCTGACACGAACGGGTTGGGGATCGTGGTGGGTGCTTCCGGGGACGCACTCTCCTCGGGGGAGGGCTCCGCGGCAGCTGCCACAGCACTGGCAAACGGGTTGGAACCTAAAGGCATCGCGAATGGATTCGACGCCGGTGCCGCCTGCTGCACAGCAGGGGCAGCCGCTTCATCTCTAGGTGCAGAGTCATTGGCCGAGGCGGTCGGCGCGAATGGGTTGGAGCCAGCAGCCATCGCAAACGGGTTGGATGCCGGCGCCTCCGCAGCGGTGGTACTCGGTTCGTCTGCAGGCGTCGAGTCATTGGCTGAGGCCGGTTCGTCTGCAGCTGCTGCAGAGTCATCGGTCGAAGCGGTTGGCGCGAATGGGTTGGAGCCTACAGGCATCGCAAATGGGTTGCATGCCGGCGCTTCGGCAGCGGCGGTCGGTTCCTCTGCAGACGTCGAGCCATTGGCTGAGGTCGTTGGTGCAAATGGGTTGGACCCGGCAGCCATCGCAAACGGGTTGGTCGCCGCCGCCTCGGATGCTGCAGCAGCATCAGGCCCATCCGCAGGTGCCGGGTCAGTGGTTGAAGCGGCTGGCGCGAATGGGTTGGAACCCGCAGCCATCATCACGAACGGGTTGGACGTCGGCGCCTCCGTACTGGGGGCATCCGTTTCATCTGCAGGTGCAGAGTCGTCGGCCGAAGCGGTTGGCGCGAATGGGTTGGAGCCGGTGGCCATCGCAAACGGGTTGGATGCCGGCGCTTCAGGCGCGGCACTGCCATCAGGCCCACCCACTGACGCCGAGCCAGTGGTTGCGGCGGCCGGCGCAAACGAATTCGAGCCCGAAGGCGTGGCAAACGGGTTGGACGCCGGTGCCTCGGCGGGCTCTCCAGCAGGAACCTCCGCTGATGCGCTCGGCGCAAACGGGTTGGAGCCACCGGCTGGTACCGCGAAGGGGTTGGACGCTGCCGGCGCCTCAGCGGGCTCAGCAGCGGCCACTCCCGTGGGCGCAGCGAAGGGATTGGAAGCACCACCGCCAGGCACGGGCGGCGAGGTTTCGTTGTCGCTCGCGTCGTCTACACTGTCTGTTTCGGTGGTGGCCCCACCACCACCGTCATCATCATCGTACTCCTCATCGTCATCCTCCTCGTCATCCTCCACGACAACGGGGGCCCTGGTTGGGACAGCGCCGGCACCCTCGCCGGACGCGACGATCGTGTGGGCACTTTCCTCGTTGCCGGGCTTGTACGATGCCGTGCAGCCGGGGCGTGCGCGCTCCAACGCGCCCCACGCATTGATGCCATACTTGAGCCAGTACTTGTCCGCATACTGCACAACACGTGGGCCTATGTCAACACAAAGGAGGGCACGCAACACGACCACCAGCACGACGACTGCTGCACGCAAGACACTATGCAAGACGGAGCACGCGGTCTACATGGTGGCATGCTACGTACCGAGGTGTCGCCCTTGTGGTCACGGAAGAAGGCGCGCAAGCGCAACAGGTGAAGCGCGTCGAACTTGCGCATGGGCTCCAGCTCGGGTTCAGCTTCGGGGAATACCAGGGCGCCTGTGAAAGGCTTGGTGGTTCCTGGGTACGCACTTTCAAGGCGTGCCCATACCCCGGTTTTGTACATCGCCCAAAGTTGCTCGGCCTTGTGAGCCTGGCGATCGACCATGTGCACATGATACCACGGGCAGCAGTCAGTGAGACACCGCAGCGACCAACGGCATCCTTCACAACGACTGGCTGAGCACACAATACCTTGTCCGGTCGATGGACTTGAAAGAACGCCCCGACAGCAGCTCGATGAGCAGCTTCTTGGATCTCTGTCAAACCGCAAGAAGGAAAGACCAGGCCCTTGGTGTACGGCTCTGTCAACCCAGGGTACTTTTGCTGGAACGCGACCCACAACTTGATGCCCTTCTTGGCCCACAAGTCGTCCAGCTGTGCGATCTGTTGACGACCCCACCCCAAGTGCGACAGATGCAACAAGCAAAGACAGCATCGTGACGATAGCACACCACGGAACATCAGACAGGAACAGCATTGCATGTACGAGAGTAAGCGACGCAGAATCGCAACACAGTCAGTATCACGACGCGATGACGCACCAAGTTCGTCTGTCGTTTGTCTTTGAACATCTGAAGCAAACGTTGCTTGTGACGATATTCTTCGGCCTTCGTAAGGCGTGTGCAACCTGGCTTCTTCACAAACACGCTGGACGTCGTCGTACGCTTGAGGGGTTCCAGATTGAGGTTGCCAAGAAAGTTGCGTGTGATGCCTGGCTTCTTCGCTTCGACCGACAGCCAAAACGAGGGACCATGAACCGACCAGGTGGTGTCAAGCATGCCCATCTGCACACCCGCAACCATGACGGAAGCCAAGGGTGGAAGTGAGAACAACAAGGCAAACCGACGAAGGTGCACGGCATGCCACCTTGCACGGACCTTGTGCGGGAGCATCTTCTGGAAGAACGCCTTCATTGCTTCCTTGTGCGCCTGTTGATCCGTCTCTGACAAACCGGGGAACACACCTGGCACAACAGCCACGAGGTGCAGGTCAGTGATGACGGTGCACACACGCACAATGACCCCCACGCCGCTAACACGACTGGCGAGACAAATCCACAGCGTACGCGGGACATCCTGAGCAGGTGAATGGGTGGCGCTGAACGGTGAATCCGTTTGCTCTGCCGACAGGCCCACCCAAGCCTTGCGCTTGCTGCTGTGCGAACTGCTGGATCGGTCGCTATCGAGACGCTCTCGGTTGCTTGACATGGTTCGAGCACGGTCACGAGGGGGTGTGGCCATCGCGTCAGCATTCGGGGTGTTCACGCTCCCAGTGACGGGACTTCGCACCACAGAGGCCCCTGAGGGTGTTTGGGCATCGTCCCCAGGTGGTGATGGTGAAAACGGGTTGTCGGAAGTGACAGCTGGGTCGAACGGGTTGGAAACTGTATTGGGAGTGCTTGCAGCGTCCACCTGCGCAATGGCTTCTGTTGGCGCAGCAAAGGGGTTCGCCTTCGCGGTACCGTTGCTGCCGCCGCTGGTGCTTCCACTTCCACTAGGTGGGAAAGCAGTCGCAAACGGATTGGTGACACCACCAGCTGTGGATGAAACGAAGGGCAACTCCTTCCTCGGCGAAGCCTGTGTTGCATCGGAAGAGCTGGCGGTGTTAGGGCCGCTACTGCTGACCGACGGGTCACCACCAGGAACTCCAAGTGCAGCATCAGCACCATCGCAAGCGCCGGTACCAGCGCCTGCACCAGCACCAGCACCAGCGCCTGCACCAGCACCAGCACCAGCGCCTGCACCAGCACCAGCACCAGCGCCTGCACCAGCACCAGCACCAGCACCGGCGCCAGCGCCAGCGCCAGCGCCAACACTAGAAACAGGGTCGGACCAGCCTGCAGAGGTCATGCCACGTTGCCTCTTGTCAACGTGTTTCACAGGAATCGCTGCAACTGTGGCGGTACTATGACGAGCTACTGCACCCTGATGCACGCGCAACAAGGGACGGCAGAGAGGGGGTGAGAAGCAACGCAACACACACCATGACACGATGACACGATGACACGATGACACGATGACATGCAGAACGTGAAAAAGAAGGAACACCGCGCCTCCCATTACCACGTACTCCTTGGGTGAGAAGACGAGAGCGTCGCCGCCGCCGCCGGGGGTGAGAAGTCATGTTGCGAAAACGGCGACCGTCCGGCATTTGCACGAACGCAGAGCCACCCGTGGCTGTGGCCGGCGGCGTGGGTGTTCCGGATTGGAGATCATCAAGAACGGCACCAAAGCCAGACATGGCATCCTCAAGCTCACGGGACGACTTGTACTGTTGTTTCAGCTGAGCCGAGGGCGGGGAAGGTGCAAGTCCCAGGGTGGAGGTGGAGGTGGCGGGGACTTGCAAAGAGGGAACGCCGGACCGAGGGTTCGTCACGCGACTAGGCACCTCCGACAAGGCACGTTGCAACATTGGGTTCGCTGCTGGCGGTCCTCCAGCCCCGGGATACGTGCTTTGCGCCTGCTGCAAAACCGGCGTGTCACCGCCCTGTCACGACACATCACACCACCACAACATCGAGCAGGAACGAAGCAGAGCACATGTACATGTAAGTGGGAAAGGGAGCCACAGTAGCTCGGGCAACAACGTACCGAGGTTAACCATTTGGACCTCCGACTTCTTCCACTGCGGGAACGACCAGGGTGGGGAAGGGAAGAGGATGGGTCGAAAGACGGACGGCGATACATCGTCGGCGAGGGCAACAAAACACCCAGAAGCCCCCAAAAACCTTGCGATTCGGGGCAGTGGTGGCACACTGAACCACCAAAATAGCCAAACTTGGACACTGCAGCGGGTCCAAGCTTACCCCCCACACAGCAGCGGTGCCCGTGCCGGCCGGACCAGGGGTGTGCACGTACGGACAGCTGCCAGCAGCCGCCGCCGCCCCACGAAAATTTCTTGTTTCCCTAAATTTGAAATCACCACAAATACACCATATCAGTACTACCACAAATGTTTGGCGCGAAGCCCGCGAGCGAAGGGGGTTGTTAATGTCGTCAGTGCGCAGCCCCTGGTGCCCTCTGTCGTCACCATGAAGGCAAAGACGCTGCAAATTGCTTGGCATCCTGATGAAGATAACCAGAACTTCCCAATCCTTACTGTAGATATTCACCCCAAGTACAACATCGTCGCGACCGGCAGTGCTGACAAGGAGATCAAGGTGCGTACAACACTGCCCTGCCCGTCTGAGGTCCAGTCGCCACCAACACGTCTTCGTTTGCAGTTATGGCGCTTGCAAGAAAGCAAGGACGAGTCGACTTCTTGGCAATGTTTGTTCATATGCAGCTTGTCAACTCACCAGCAAACCGTGAACTCCGTTCGTTTCTCTCCTGACGGTTCCACTCTGGCATCTGTCAGTGACGGTGCGTCTCAACGAAAGGCATCGTTTCTGTGCCCCACTTGCACATTCGCTTATTGTGCTCCTTATGTGGCTGTGCACTCCCGTTCATTCTTGCTTACCGCCGTGTTGTGGTGCCCTGCAGACAAGACTGCGATCCTATGGAGGCCTGTGGAGCGCAAGAACACATGGGACCGTGTTCGCGACCCCCGCCATGTGCAAAAGCAAATGCTTGTGTACGCTACGTTGTGTTGTATTGCGTTGTGGTGTGATGTGTTTTGCTGTGTTGCATGTTGGGTCTACCCTATCCTACAATGCCCTTCGTTCATCACCCGTCTGCCCCTGTTGCAGTGGGCACTCCGCCGACATCTACTCGCTCACATGGGCGCCTGACTCTGCCCACATCGCTACCGGCGCCATCAACCGCCAAGTAATCGTCTGGGACACCACCACTGGGTCCTCTACGCAGCACAAGCGTGACCACAGCCACTACGTGCAAGGTCTTGCGTGGGACCCGCGTGGACACTTCCTAGCCTCAACAAGTTGTGACCGCACGCTCCGTGTGTACATCACCAATGCAAGGAAAGCCGCCCTGCGGAACTACAAGGAGCGCAAGCGAGACGGCCAAATATTTGTACCGCATGCGACTGTGAAAGCCCGGGACTTCCCTGGGACTGCCCGACCGCAGCCCGCACCAACGCCCAACCCCCCTGCAGAATCTGCGTCGCCCCCCGCTAACAGTCCCGCCGGCGCCGTACCGGAAGCAGCCACTGCAACAGCTCCACCACCCAAGTCTACGAAACCCGCGAAGCCGCTTCGTCATAGAATGTTCAAGGACGAAACCCTGCCGTCGTTTTTCCGTCAGCCCGACTGGCTGCCAGATGGCTCGTTTTTGATCGTACCGAGCGGTGCGTGCGTGTGGGGAGCGCGAGGTGGCGTGCTGGGTGTGTGTGTGTGTGTGTGTGTGTGTGTGTGTGTGTGTGTGTGTCGCTCATCAGCTGTCCCTCCTTGACCAACTCGACAGGCCAATTCCAGAGCTCTCCTGATGCCGAGCCGGAGAATACCACTTACGTGTTCAGCAGAAATCACCTGGACAAGTTCGTGTTCTTTTCGTGGCCGTGGCTCTCAGCGTGTCCGTGCGTGCCGCCTCACCCCACTTTGCCTTTTTGCTTGCCACAGACCCGCGTTCCACCTTCGTTGCGGCTCCAAGCCCTCGATCGCAGTGCGCTGTTCACCGGTTCTGTACAAGCTGCGCGATACTGGCCTGAAGGCGGCCACCTCAGAGCACAACACTGGGTCTTTGTCTGAGTCCGATGCGAAGAAGTCCACTGTCGGGTTGCTGCGTGCCCCGTTCCGCATGCTGTTTGCAGTCGCCACGCTGGATTCCGTGCTTGTGTACGACACACAACAGCTGCATCCCATTTGTTGTCTCAAGAACCTGCATTACGAGAAGTTGACAGACATTGCCTGGTGCGGCAAGCATGTGTGCTATCTATGGTGCTGTTCATGATGCACTCTCGCATCTCTTACGCCTGCTGTTGGTGTGGCGACAGGTCGTCGGATGGACGCGTGCTGATAATGGCATCCATTGATGGCTACTGCTCGCTTGTCGTGTTCGATGATGGAGAGCTGGGAGAAGTGCTTCCAAAGTCAGGTGGGTCAGAGCCTGCAGTGTCGTTTGGTGCTGGCTTTCGCGTTCGCTTTTTGCTTGCTTGGCGGCCTCACCCGCCTGCCCCGAACTGAATGGCAGAGTGGCCAGCGGTGCTCACGGCTCCGAAACCCACCGCTTCAGCGGGCACACCCACACGGAACCGGGCGCCAAGTGCGGGGTCACCCGCCACAGCATCACCGCGCGCAGTGTCCAGCAGCAAGCCCGCAGCATCTCCCAAGCGAACGCCAGTTTCTTCAGGAGCAGGGGCAGGAGTGCGGGCAGGAGCAGGAGCTGGGGCAGGAGCTGGGGATGGGGCCGAACAAGGCTGTGGGGGAGATAGAGGGAAGGACGCGCCCGCGTCTCCTGCCGTTCGATCGGACGATGCGAGCAAGCGGCCTGCCCCGCCCAATCGTTCTCCACAAGTGAAAGCCCGTGACGCGAAGAAGAAGAAGCGCCGTCGCATCGCACCGGTGCTGCTTGCCGCGGACAGCGTCAGCGTGCAATCCAATCTGTTGCAGTAGCGGAGAGCAGTAGCGAGTGTGGGAAACATATGTAAAACAATGTAAACAACCAATAAAATGCGGGCGTGCTTGCCAGTCTTTGGAGTGTGGGTAGGCGCGGACGATCTCGCACATTCCGCACACGTAGTGTCCACAGGCGACGCCATGCCCTCCGGTGACGACACAACCATTGCAGTAAATCCACTGCGAGCTGCGTCCAGCGTGTCTTCTCGGGAGGTCTCTCGCAAGAGCAATGCATCTGCGATCGACGTCGACATTGATGCACTCAGCAGCGAAGATGAGGACGAGGATTCGCACCCTCACACGTGCGTTTACCACCTCCCATGTCATTGCTCTCCGTGCTGTGCCTCGAGAAGTTATGTTGTCCCTTGGTTTGACGTGTGCTGTGGGTGTCCGCTTGGATCAGACGCCGAGAGCAGCTGTACCACACCCTCGAGTCGCCCAAGGTCGTCCTGTCCATGCTTGGCCTCGTAATTTTGGACTGTGTGTTGGTGTTGGTGCAGCTGATGATCGACCTCGACGCGTTTGTTGTGTCGCATGATATCCTTGAAGTCATGCACATCGTGTCCATCCTGATCTTGGGAACATTCGTGGTGGAGGTGACGCTGAAGATGTTTGCGATGGGCCTCCGCTACTTCAAGTCCCCGTGGGAGTTGTTTGATGGCTCCATTGTGATCTCTTCTTTCACGCTTGACGTGATTTATTCCGCAAACGACGCAAAGACTGCCGCCTCCCTGTTGATTATCTTGCGCCTGTGGCGATTGGCGCGTGTGGTTCATGGGTTTGTGCATGCTGCACGGGCAAAAGCCAACAAGCGCGTCGCCAAGTACAAGCGGCGGCTTGCAGAGCTCCAGAAGAAGTACAACAAACTGGAGCGCAAGCTTCGTGCGACACGAGAAGAGTTGCACCAACTTTTAGATCGGCCGCCGTAGCGAGAGGTGACGGTTGCTGGGTCTTTCGTTGTGTTTGCGTTCCGGATACTGCGTGTTTGCGTTGCTGCGTGTTTTCTTTTAACGCAAAACCGCCGCTACCAGAAACCTCTTGGTCATGTTCGAGCTGACAGCAACATCAGCATCATCATCATCATCATCACCCGCTACCAATCTTGCGGTTCGCCGCTGGGATCCTCGCCTTCTTGGGAAGGCAGCTTCAAAGCTGGGACATGTGGCGGCGGTCTGTCTTGGACGTTCGTCGTGCTTCGTCTCTGGTGGATCGGAGACACAGCCAACGAAGGAACGTGCATCGACGCTTGAGGGGACGGAGCATCTTTCACGCCAGCCTGGGCGCAGAACACAGGCAGCCAACATGATGCAGTGCAGGCCGCCACACAGGCAGGTACACGCGTAATCAGGCTGACCTGTAAGCACAGCACAGAACCCCAGCTCTGCCACGCAGAACCACCTTATGCGCGAACACATCACCACACACACACACACCTTTCGTAGCGTGCGGATCATGGCACGCCGTGCACCAGTTGCCGCTTTGCCGACATTCTTTCGGGCCCGGCGCAACCTCGCACGTAAGCCCTTGTTCTTTGGAACCAACAGCAAAACACACGCGCCAAACACATCACAGAACAGGGTCACAGGACCAACCCTCGACTTTCCGACGCTGCAACACGACAGCGAAGCGTACCATTTGCCCAGATGCCAAGTCCATGCGGAACTTGGGCTGAAGCCGTCCAATAGATCAATCACACCGCAAAACGCACAGCACAAGCAGCAAGGTTCAGGATCAGGATCAGGATCAAGGTGCGCCACATACGACCACCTCGTGCGTCGCGTAAGCGTTTGCACTGCGTACCGGAGGCTCTGATTCAATCACAGCGTGCACAACACGGGACAGCATTTGCTCGCGATAGTTGCATGCGAAACGAAGCTGTTCTCGCTGGTCGGGCACGAGTTCAATGATGTCGTCCAAGTTTTGGAGCTTGGGCAGTTCCGCCTCGACCACCTTCTCTTCATACAGCAGCTTTTGGTTGATGACTCGCCGACGGAGTTGAAGTTGTTCCTCTCGTTTTTCCAGACAGTCGTCAAAGCGCCACCGTTGTCCCACATGTTTCCGTTCGAACATGCGCCCGACCCACTTTTTGTGGAACGAGCACGTGGCGCACCGTTGACCTGGGTAACACAGGGGGCACTCGTTCTACACACGCCACCAAATGATCAGACGCAGCCAGTTGAAACACGATCAGCCCTGTCACGTCATCACCACAAACCCCATACCTTGGCTGGGTCATCCCAGCAGTCCATGATGCGCAGCACCCCCTTCTGAACGTCGTACTTGCGCGGGCGAGTCAGCCGCGACACGCGCTCCCGCTCGTTCTGGTCCTCATCGGCACCATGCTCCAGCGTGGACATGGGGAGCACATGGCGCCCCGACTTGGACCGGAGCCGCGACACGCCGTTCGGTGTGGCACCCACCCCACCAGGCGCGGTTGCAGAAGTACCACGCGCCCCACCTGACGCTGTGACCGAGCGCCCCACTGACCTGGCACCCCCGTCCCCATACCCATACCCATCACCGTCCCCATCCCCATTCCCGTCCTCATCCTCGTCGCGGAACGTGACGCGTGACGCCGTGGAGGCCCGTGACAGGGCGCTCGAAGGGCGGATGGCGGGCCGCAGCTTGCGTGAGGACGAGGAGGCGTGAGACGCGTGAGACGCAGCTGACTGCGGTCGCTGTGCGGGGTACGACACTCGCCGCGTGGAGTGCGCGTGTCCATGCTGCCGCCGCCGCCGCCGGCTGGCACCATCTCCGTCTCCGTCTCCGTCTCCGTCTCCGTCCCCGCCCCTGCTCTTCTCCTCTGTGGTGTGGGCATCAGTGAGCAACCGTCCGTCAGCGCCCTCCACGCCCTTGGCCTCGCCATCACCATCGCCATCGCCATCGCCATCGCCATCGCCGCCCTGCTGCACCCCCGCAAACCGCAGGCGTTGCGCGGCGCCGGATCGACGACGCGGGTTTGCATTGCGCGAGCCCCGCCGACTCGGCGCAGAGGACGGACGACCCTGCGACAGCGCGGAGGGTCGGCGCCGCTCGTACACATGCTCCAGCCGTTCCGGCTCCTCGTGTTCGCCGCCACCACCCTCGCCCGCACCACCGGCGGCCCCGGCACCGGCACCGGTACCGGCACCGTTCATCAACATCAACCTTGCACTGGCCTGGCTGGCACGGCGTGATCCACCACCAGCGGAGGCCCGCTCCCATGCTGCCGTCTCCGTCACATCGTACTCCATGCCGGCTCGCTGGTCGGGAAGCAGCTCCGGCTGGGATTCGAAGGGCAGGTCTGCCAGTCGCTTGCGGCCCGTCTGTCAAGCAGTTCATCACACACACATACACACACACATACACGTCACACCACCTTGCATGTTTCAACAAAGCACACACAGCACGGCACAGCCCACGCAAGGGCGCGTGTATGGAGCTGAAGGG
>Ga0213833_1002155_pt1 | contig 13093 bp, 14 predicted proteins | sample SWATP21_FD_160575 | JGI IMG/M metagenome (GOLD analysis project Ga0213833, IMG submission 160575) | Coastal seawater microbial communities from Marineland, Florida, United States - SWA TP2 #1 | ecosystem: Environmental > Aquatic > Marine > Coastal | place: USA: Florida | collected 2016-08-14
CTTGTGTTGACTGCAGTTTGTGCACTGTCGAGTGGTACCGTACTGGACACGGGAGGTGCCTTATCGTGCAGCTGCAGCAACGCGAGTTGGTGTGCTCCAGTGACAACGCCACCTGCAGCCAAGGAGGTGTGTTTGGCCCGCCGAGTCGACATTAATCTGCATGTGCTGGGCACGTGAACTCCTTGTCACCATTCATGTGTTGCTTGTGTGGCCCCTCGTAGCTATTTGCCTTTCACACTGCACACCATGGCGACGTGTGGCGGCAATTCGACTGGACGCTGGTCACCACAGTGTGTGTGTACGGGCGCATCGACCCGGATCTCGTGTGCTTCGCTCACTCCCTGGGGAAACGGGTAACATTTGCGGTCGGCATTCCGGTACGCAATGGTCGTATGCGTGTGTGTATGCTGTGCCCGGTGCCGAGCCCATCTGTGCGAATCGCCTGTGGTTGCTGCAGACAAGCGAGTTGACGAACGCTTCAGCGATCGCTGTGTGGGCAACTGCAGCCGCCACCAGGTACAGCATACACAATACAGCATGGTGACGACGCTGTTCCATGACCATGCGCCGGGTCGCATTCGCTGTGTGCCATCGTGATTCGCTGCCTGGACAGGTCCCAGCAAACCATGACGGACGGTGTGAACGTGGACTTTGAGAATGCTGTGAATGCGTCGTCTCCAGCCGCGACAGGCTTGACAACAGCTGTTCGCGCTCTCGCAGCCGCAGTGCGACAGCACAATCCCCACGCGCAAATCACATTTGACTCTGGCATTCGACCTGGCTACGAGGTATGTGTTGTGCGAAGGCATGCGCGCTGTCATGACGAATGTATTCTGTGCTTGGTTGGCAGGGCCGCGACTATCAGTACCTTGAGCTTGCCAAGACCATAGATTTCTTCTTTCTGATGGGCTACGACCTGAATGACTACAACGACCCTCCTCCAGATTATGATGGGTCCTTAGCCAATGCCCCAGTTTATGATGTTGCTCGAGGTGTCAAGGTGCGTGAACACGTGACGCACCAGAACTCTACATCGTCCTCCATCATCGTGTGCCTCGCAGGAATTCCTTGCCCTCGGAGTAAGCGCAACACAACTTGTCCTTGGTGTTCCTTGGTATGCGTACCAATACCTGTGTATTCCTTGGGTTCACCCACCGTGTTCCAACTTCGCCGTCGCGTTTGCAACAGAGGTCCACGCCCCCAAGGTCGCCGTTGTTGGGTTTCAAACTGTTCACATGGTGTTGCTGTTGCCGTTGTGGGCCTCAGATTCCATTCAACGAGACAATGTACCTGCTACAGCACAACTCCACAACCGGCATGGAGTGGAATGCCACTTCTATGTCACCGTACTTCAACTATGAGTGGGGTGGGTTGACTTTCCAGGTCTGGTACGATGATGTGCGGTCCCTGACGGCCAAGTACAATCTTGCCAAGTTGCACAACCTGCATGGCATTGGCATGTGGACAGCGGACAAGCTGAATTACACCGCTGGTGGCGACAACCAAACGAAGGCCATGTGGCAAGCAATGCGGCCGTTTTTCGCTGGATGAGATGAGGACGGCGTCACCATGAAACAAACAAACGCACAGGAGTCGTCACAACATTCAACACTGTGTTACTTGCACATTTCAATCAATCGACAATGTTCAGCATGCGGCGCGTCGCAGCTTCTTTTGCTTGTTGGCTCTTGCTCATGTACTTGGCGAGCACCATCTGCTTCTTGCGGGCAACCAAAGCCTTGGTCATATCCTCCTGTGAAGGCACTGCCACGTGTGCCTTGAACTGCTGCTGTGCTCCTGTCGCAGCAGTGGCAGATCCTGCTGTGCCACTGTCCTCGGCGTCAGAGGCATCTGATACTGCACCCGCATTCACAACCTCTGTGCCAGTGGCGGCTGCAGCGCGCTTCAACAGGCGCGCCTTCTTCCTCTTGGTTTCGTCTTGGCGCCAATCCTTCACAGCTTGTGCACGTTCTGGAGGGACAACACATAAGGCTACGGTGACGTGGCGAACTGTTGGCCCACAATACACGTGTGTTGCTCACCCTTCGCCTCTGCTTCTGCTTCAAGCAGGAGGAGTGTGCCATCATCCTCATCTCTGTACCCGTAGTAGTCCGGAGTGACGTTTCTGTACATGTCGGCACGCGTCCGTTTGGGTTTGGGCGCTTCCACCTCCTCAAATAACTCTCTGACACCAGGAAGGTTCTTTGCTGCACCGAAGTACATGTACCCGCCACGAGCGCCGCGAGGCATTTGTCCTTGCCGGGCAAGGAACGACGACTGATGCCGGAACGACTGCCCGCCCAGCTCACGGATGCGGCGCTCCCAATGGCCCTTGATGCGAATAAGCTTGTTGATTTCGTCATTCAAATCTCGCAGGCGATGCTCACCCAAACCGGCTGGCGCAGGCACGATGAACGCGTCAGTGTCGACACACATGCCAGCAGCCCCCCCCCCCCCCCCCCCCCCTCGCCCCACCCAACAATACCACAGCAAGCCACCGCCGAATGGAAACATACCATTCTGAATCTCTGTGATCTTCTGGGCAATTTCCCGCAGCACTTCACGGCGCCAGCGCAGCGCCTGCCCGAGATCATCACAGTCGGAGGCAAGGAAAGGCCGTCGGTTGCTGCACATCAGAATCGCCATCGTGTGAGAATGGAATGCAGCACGCGAGAAGAGGTGAGCCACGACATCAGTACCTTGTGTTCCCACTCGCCATGTCCTCTTTCATCGACACCCACTTGTTCATCATCGAGTTGGCTTTTTCCTCATTACGAGCCTGTCGTGCCAGCAACAATGAACACTGTGCACAGCCACCCTGTGTCACCACAACACCCAAACCCACCATGGTGACAGAAAAGGATCAAATCTGGGAGCACCCAACCAAGTAAGCGACCACAGGGGCGGACACGGGGCCACACGAAAGCGTGATACGTGCCCACTGCCGACAAGCACTCGCAGGCGTGGGGTGCAGCACCGGAGGCGAGCGAGAATGATGACAATATGTGTATTCATCAATCACACACCTTCTTTCTTTTTTTGGGGTTCCTCGTCTCGTTGCGGTGCTCGTTCTTTCTCAGCGGAGACATGGCGTAGGGGAACGCAGATCGTTCAATCATGGATACTGGAGAGGCAGCGACCTCGGATTCGTTGCAATTTTGGTGTCATGCGTGTCGGCGCCCCGTAGATGCCACTGAGAACGCTGATGGCACCTTTGCGTGCCGTGATGTAAGTGACGTCCCATTTCCCGACGTTGTACTCGTCTGGATGCTGTAGCCTTCTTTTCTGCCTGAAAGCGCTTGGTTCCTTCCTCACTGTGGAATATTAATTGGGCTGGGGCGTCCTTGCAGTGCTCCGGGGTTTTCGTGGAGCGCCTCAGCGATCAATACTCCTCTGATGTGAGTTCGTGCGACAAGTGGTGGTCTAAGCGGCACTGACTGCTGTTGTGTGGCGTTCAGGACGATGACCCGAGGCAGTTTGTCCCACCACGATTTCAGACGTCTAGTGATACACCGCATGCTGAGGCTGCTTCGGGGGCATCCACTGCCCCATCTGCAACAGCCACAGCCACGGCCCCTGCCACAGCCACCAGCGCCACAGGTTTCGGATCAACAGGAGTACGCGAAACCGGTGTAGCGCTGTGTAACACGCGGAACTGATTGTTGCTTGGTTGTGTGATGTACAAAGCAGGCTGGTGCAGCTGCAGGACAGCCGGGGTCTGTTGTCGGCAGGTTTGTGAGGAAGTGGCTTGCTGTCGTCTCCGCATGCGTGATGAATTTGATGTACTACTTGTCGTGAACACCCGTGCACAGAATCTTGCAATCGCTGCTTTCCAATGTACTACAGCCGCAAGCTTCGACACTGGAAGCCCTTGCGGCGCTTGGCTTGGGCGGAGCGCCCAGCGAAAGCGCAGCGCACACAATGGGCACGTTGAATTGTCGGCTGTTCACACATGTCTGTGGCACCTCATGGTTCGTTCCGTGGGCAGGTGATTTCGGGATCGGAAATATGCAAGCCATCATCGATCGAATCATGCAAAACGATCCAAACCAGGTGTGGAGCGCTGGTTGCCAGACTGTCGTGCCGACGCTGATGTAACCGAGGTGGTCCCACACTTTCTACAGCTCGGCCCGCCTCCCGTCGCCAAGTCAGTTCTGGACCGCATGAAGCCGTTTCCACTCGCAGACACCGATTTTGGTAGGTCTAGGCTCTTTCGTGTGCCTTGTGATGCGCCCTATTAGTAATTGCTGAGCGCCCTTGCAGAGGAAGATGAGGAGTGTACTGTCTGCCGCTGTGAGTTTGAGACTGGCGAGCAGGCAATTCGGCTGCACTGCAAACACTTGTTCCATGACGACTGCATTCTGCCATGGTTGAAACAGGTGAGCTTGGCTGGAATGCTAGCTTTTCGTGTGCGTGGTGGAGGTGACTTTGAGATGTGGGTCTGCAGCACAACAGCTGTCCAATTTGCAGAGAAGCCATGCCGACCGATGACGCGGACTACAACCGCCAACACTCCCTGCCAGAAGTGGCGGCAGTGCTTCCGGAGGCAGTAGCGGCCCCCACAGCCCCCTCGGAAACCAACGAGGAGAGTAGTGCAGACAGGGACGGCCATTCAGCCCCAGCAGAGACCACGAGCGAGCGCAGCTCTGGCAGCAGCGCGGAGTAAGACGTTTGTGACTACGATTGAAACAAGATTTGGTGTCACCTCTTTTGTTTGACTTGCACCGCGCTAGTTGCGCGTTACGACCATCCCATCACGCCAGCTGAGGCTGGTGGTTCCTCAATGGCCCCACCCAGTGCCGATGGGGTGGCAGAAAAGAAGGGTGTTCGTGTTGGCAACCTGAGGCGATGCGGAAGATGGGTCATGTTTGTGCTCTGCCTCGCCCTCGTGGCTGTCGTCTGGTTGTGGGTGCTGTGGGATCGGCGCGTGGTGAAGGTATTTGGAGTGAACCCTGCCAACAGTCTCGAGCTACGAGTCGACAATTGCCATGTTGTGTTTGGCAGAGTGGACGACCCCACGTACAGTCTGGGGATCTTCCGCGACGTGTTTGCCACTCGTGGCAATGAAGTGGACAGATCCCAGCTGGTGGTCGCTGTGGCAGCCCATGACGTTGGTGGTTCGTTTCACGACGAACTGGCTCCGGGTGAGTTCCTCTTCTCCCACACCGTTGACGCTCTATCGGAACGCTATGCATGCCGCAACAACCCCATGCTCTGTCGTTCCTGTCGGGTGTTCGTGCTGGCCCAAAACGACGCGCCGTGGCCGAACGTGACGACCATCCGTTCCAACTCCACTGCAACGCCGGTGGAGGTATCGGATTTCGTATTTGGAGAGCCCTTGGTTGCGCCAAACTCGTCGTTGGTGGTGAGTGCCCCGCTGGCTCGAGTGTCCTTGTCAGAAGCGGTTCTTGGACACCTTGACATCTCTCTCCAGAGCGGCAGCGTTCACTTGCCAGAGCTCACTCTCAAAGGCTCCGTCGACCCCGCTTCGGCGGAGGGCTCTCGCATTGTGTCTGGCGATGGCGACATCTTTGTCAGCTTTCGCCAAAGTGTGAATGTCACGTACTTTCAGCAGCATTCCAGGTCGTGCATTGTGGCGCCTGAGGTCGCGTCGTTCACGGAAGCGTGCCACACATGGAACTCCACCAACAACAAGACTTTCACATCATGCCGCGGATCTGCACTGCTGTGCGGAAAGGGCGATGACTGCGACGTGTACAGTGATGACGAGCACCCGCAGATCTACCTTGAATCCACCACGGGGTCCGTGCACATGTCTGTAATTGCCGGGCTCTCTGATTTAGCGGCAGCGTTGGTCGATCCTGGTTCCAGCATAGCAACAGCTGCGCTACAGGTACGCCGCTTTGTGCCATTGTGTCGTTGGATCAGCCGTGTGGTCGATGTTGTTGCAGTTAGTTTCTCAAGCTGGCACCGCTGGTACCGCTGGTGGGTTAACTGGTTCGCATCGTTCGCAGGATGGCAAATGCGAGGGCTCCGCTCCGCCAGAGCTTCTGGACAACATCACCGTTCATACCGGGCTTGGCATGCTGCGCCCGAATGTACACGCCGGCCAGTTCGAAGGGTTTGTGACAACCAGTGTGTCAGCCACGCCGGACACAGTGGGAAACTCCACGTCGCGGACTCACGCCGTGAATCTACACCCAGCAAGTGACTTGACCGTGCTGGGCGTGAAGCAGTGGCTCGAGAAGGATCCTGGTTTCGACTTTGTGGTGTTCATTCACATCGACGGCCAACCGCCTCGAGACACTTGGATTTATGCGAGCAAGGCTGCCATAGCACAGCTGGATCCAGGGTGGTTGTCCACGTTTTCGCTGGGTTTGCTGCGTCCCCGGGTTCGGCATGTGCGGCTTCGATTAGCGCCATCAATGTGTCCCCTAGGTGTGTCAGAGTTGGTGCCCTTTGGCGGCGCCATATCCTCGTTGCTACGCGACAAGCTGGACATCCAGCCCGGTGAAGTGCTGCACCACAACATCGCCGAAGGGTTGCGTTGTGGGTACCAATTGCAAGGTGCCACATCAAGTGGCCATGCCGTGTACCTTCGAGAGTACGTCCAGGGTGTTTGTTTCGCCTCGTAGCAGCGCCGGTGCTCATAAGCGCCTGTGCGTGGTCGTGTTGTGTTGTTGCACGAATGGGATGTGGACTTTTCTCGTCGCAGGGATGTGTCCATGGCGAGCAATGTTCCTCTGATGGCTGTGGTAGGAATGACGTTTCTCATTCCCATTTACTTTTTCTTCCTCACCTTCTACGAGCTCAAACGCTTCACTTTCTGGGCTGTGAAGCACGTCCGTCGCTCCTACCGCGAAGTGGACGAGTACAACCGATTGGAGGCAGCCACCAAACACACGGCAAAAGCGGTGCTGCAACCGCAAACCCAGGACTCGTTGGTCGTCATCGCAGACTCCTCTCAGCGCGCCGAGGGGCGGAGAAAGAAGCTAGCAACGATGAAGCAGCTTCACAAAGACGCCCGTGCGGAACGCCGTCGACAGCCCGGTGATTGTTCGTGCTATGCGTGCTGTTGTCGACCGCGAGGGTGGTTTACGCGGGCTGGCCGTGTTTTGCGGTGGTACCGCACCTTCCTCCCCGCTCCCTTTGACGTGAGCGAGGCGTTGATCAACATCCTGCTGCGGTCACAGCGCGACTCGCTGCGCGTCTTTCTTCGAGCGCGCATGGTGCCCCAATCACAAGAGACAGGTCGATCACAGTCGCGGGGTGGGTGCAGAAACCTGTGTTGTCCGCGCAAACGGCCCTCAGTCAGCGTAACTGAGTCCACTCAAGAAGTGCGATATGCGTTGTCGGTGTTCAAAGCAAAGTGTACGTCGTGTGCATTTGTGTGTGTGTGTGTGTGTGTGTGCGCGCCACGTTGCGGAGGGAGTGGAGAGTCCCAGTTTATCCCCCCCGCCCCCCTCCCATCTCATCCCTTATCCGTGTTGCAGATGACAGCTTTGTGTACAAGCACGGATTTGTGTCGGTGCCGCTGGACAGCCCAGCCGCCCAAAGCACCTTGTCCACGTTTGGTACGTGAGTCGTCGTGGCTTCATCAAACGCCGTCGTGCTTTCCACAACGTTGTGTGACGACTTGCACTCTGCATTACCCAGGTTGCTCCATTGAGCGCCGTGAGATGGAAATATGGACAGGCATCCGTTTTCGGACCAACTCAGAACGCAACGCGCTCCTTGACTCTGCCCCACGCCCCACTGAAACTGCCCTGGCTTGGTTTGTTCGCTCGAGTTGCAAGGTGTCAGGGCTGCCACTGGAGTTTGTCACTGTCAGTGATTTCCAGCGCCGTTTCATGGAGTTCATCCAAGCGAACCAGCGCTACTCTCCTTCAGATGCCCAAGTCAACGAGCTCCGAGTGACAGCTGATGGCATGGAGCAGTTTGGCGTGAAACAGTCCCTCAAGACTGTGAGCGTACTCAAGAGCTCTACCCACCGACTACTGGGCGACGAAGAGCCGTCATTGCATGTACCAGCGCTGAAAGACGTTCAACACCTGGTGCGCCGGTGTTGGGTTTGTGATCCTGTGCGTTGTCAACAGCCTTGTCTTATCAATCGCTCCATGTCCAGTCCACTGCGGATGACTTGAACGTCTTCGTCTATGATGCCGCCCTCGTCCTGTGCACATTGCTCATGTCGGGCGCCTTTCCAGTGGCACTTATTGTATTCGCGCTTTGGGCGCAGTCGCAGCAAACCAAAGTGCAATCCCCGGATTTGACTGTTCTATCCGCTCAGGATGTCTTCCTCGCCCCATGGAATGTGACTTACCGGACCCTAGGCAAAGACACCATTGCAGTATGTGGCGCTGTTTTGTTTTTCCTTTCAATGCTACCGTTTGTCCTCTCCAAGCGCTCACAAACTGCTACCTGTTTTCTGTTGCCGCCGCAGGCAATTGTGGTGTCAGCCTTCAGCGTGTTTTGCGTCTGGCTGGAACTGCTGTGCTTCATTTCTCCGCGTAAGATCGCTGGATTTGAGGGCTTTACACGCTCGCAAAAGAACACCGGCACAAGGAATTTTTTGCGGCTGCTGCTCCAACTGTTTTGCTTGATCATCGTCGCCTGCTACCTGTCACTTTTCGCTGCGTGTACGAGCTGCGGTGATGCATAGCAGTTGTGATATGTTATGCACATCTGACTTGAATGTTTGTTGCCACCGCCGTGTTCAACGACAGATATGGCATGCGTCGCGGTTTGGTTGCTTTTGGGTGCTGTGCTGAACCCCAATAGCTTCCTGCCATTCGCCATCGGTGTGATGACCATGTTCGCATTCGTCACCACGCGCATCGAGCGTGTGAAGAAGCTTACCGCCGAGCTGGAAACCCGGATACTACACATGCTTGAGAAGAAGCTGGGAACAAGCCTGACCTCGAGTCTCAAGAAGAATGTGTATGACAACTTGAAAGAGGGTCGTGCTCCGAGTGTGGATGAGGTACGTCCTCCGACCTCATTGACAGCAGGTGCAACTGTCAGCGTTGTCCCATCAAAGACAAGGCCTGACACGAGTGCTTGGGTGTGTTTGTGGTGGCAGCTTGTAGCCACGTCGGGTGTATTGATCAACAGCACGCCGCTTGGGGCATTAGCAAAGGACTTGGGCGTAGACTTGGGTGACATTGCCGCCGCGTCTCATGGTGATGACGATGCCCTACGTCGCATTGCTGAGCGCCTTGACATTGATGTGGACGTTGTGGGTGCGCTTGTAGCGCTCGCTTTCCAGGTGAGGATGTGACATGGGGTTGCACCCGCACCTTCCCCGAATGAAGGACCCCCTGACATGTTACGAACGCTCCTTCCATTGTTGTGTTTGCTGTCCCACAGCGCGAAAATGACTTCTTCCGCCACATTGGCAAACTGTGCGAGAACCCGGTGATCGACGTGAACCCGCAGTTGGCCCGTGCGTTGATTGAGCTCATTCGCCGCCCGACAGAGGCGCAGCGGCGCAAGTGCATCACTTCTCTCGCCCGCGCCGCCAAGGTTCCGCCGGTGATCGACAGTGAGGTGGTTGGCATGCTCGTGGAGGTGGCGACCGGCACCCAAGACGTGAACGCGCGTCTTGTGTCCACCACGCTGCTGAAGTTTGTGAAGCGGTACGACGAGACATGGGGACAGGCGCTTGGTGGCCTTGTGCAGTTTGTGGAGGTCCTGGACATGAACCATGACGCGGCACGCACACGTCGTGCCCTGGCCGAGTTGGGAACCACACTGGCACCGCTGGTTCCGAAGGTTGTTCCGGGTGTCACCCGTGAGAAGGCTCAGGCACTGCTCAACCTGGCGCAAGGCAATGCGCTGGTGGAGAGTTGTGGCAAGCTCCTCCCGCCCGCCATCGCCGACAAGCTTCAGGAGCCGGCTGGGCGCATGCTGATGTCTCTCTTGCAAGCCGGGGCTTGCATTGCACGCGAGGACTGGCAACATGCGTTCGAGCCAATGACAGAGGCTCTGGATGTGGTGGCGGGGAAGATGTTGACTGCCTTTGGGCGGGAGGGGGACGACGATCTCAAGGAGGCCTGCAGCATACTGATGGTATCCTTGTTCGACACCATGTTCCCCCGGTTCCTTGAGGGCATGCCCCATCGTTTGGATGCACTGCCACATCACCAACGCCGGGCGGTCACGGCCATGTGCGAGCTGCTGAGCCCTGACTTTCACGGGGCGGGCGACACGAACGTTCTGCGCACGGTCACGTCGCTGCTGCAAAAGGCCCAAATTTCCACGTCACTCCCCAGCGCAACGCATGGGCCTGGGCATGGGTCGCATGGCGGTGGTGGATATGGTGGGGGCTACGGCGGTGGTGGGGGAGGGGGTGATGGCGGTGGGTATGGGGGAGGTGGGTACGGTGGCGCACACCATCTCAACGAAGACAATGGCGACGCCCCTGTTGTGGCACGTTCCGTTCTCAGCGTTGGCACGCTCGAGTGGCTGTCCTCGGCCCTCAAGTTGCCGATGCCCCTGGTGAACGGCCTCACTGCCCTCGCGTTTCGACAGTTGGTGCCCACCATGCCCGTCGTGACGGTGTTGACGGACGCTGTGCTGACGTCGTCGCCGACCGTTGTGCTGCGTGATGGGGCGAAAATCCAGTTGTCCAAACTGCCGCCGCGCCACTTGCATGTGCTGTCCGAGGCCGTGACAGACACATTGATGATCGTGGGAGGTGTGAACAGCGCGGATGTCAAGGGCGCAATGCAACGTCTGCTCAGCATCTCGCATCGACCCACCTCCCAGAGCCGGCTGCATGCAGCACGCAGCTTTGAGGAGCACGAAGCTTGCGTGGTGTCTGCGGTGGAAGTGTCACTGATTCGTGCCACGCTTCACGATGGAGAGGTGGATTGTACACTGAAGAGCGAGTGGCAGGATGCGGTGAACGCTTTCTGTCATCACGCGACCAATGCTGGCTTCATGGACAGTCTGGGTGTGGCAACCACCTGGGAGGAAGCCCAGTCGCTGGTGGATGAAGCCATCCAAAACATCCAGGTGCGATCGATGTTGTTTCAGCAAGACCATCGCTCCGTGTGGCCGCTGCTTGCGTTGGCAGCCGTAAAATGCCGCACAGAAGGTGTGGGCTTGTTGTTGCGAACACTGGCCAAGCTGCAGCGCATTTCTAGTGGCGAGACCGGGGTGTCCACCATCTCTCGCTTCAACACGGGCAGTGCCAGTGCGGCGGCACGGTCCTCAGTCACCCACTTGGTGTCCGTGGACGGTGACAACCAACTGTCCGTGTCCAACGTGCAAGTGCTTGCCAGCATGCGCTGTTTGATCGACCTGTGCACCACGGTTCCGTGCTGCACCCCCACGAGTTCGGTAAATGTGGGCCAGGTGGCTTCCCGCATCGCTCGCGTCCTCAGCGTGAACGTGGTTCCGGTCGAGCACCTGCTAGCGTGCTGCTGTCCCGGCATGCCCTCCAACGAAGTCATACAGGGATTGCTGACGGTTGTTGGGTTGGCGGACCCGGAGATTGAGAGTGTTCGTAGCGTCGTTGGTGTGTGTGTGTGTGCGTGTGTGTGGACGTGGTTGTTGTGTATTGCCACTTTACGTTTACGCTGTGGATACAGGCTATTGCCAGACGAGTCGGATTCAAGGACACGCATGCTACGGTGTTCCGCATGTTTGCCACTGTGTCCCGTGACATTCTGAAGCAGGTCGGCATCCCGGAGTTTGTTACGTTGTACCTGACACGTGCCCCCCCGAACCAGCTCGCAAAGTCCTTGAGTGACTTTGTGGTGGACATGCTCAACATCGACCGTCGAGTAGCTACACCCCTGGCTGATATCTTGATGATGGTGGCTCACCTCGCCAACACATCCAGCAAGGAAGAAGCCGGGGCCGTTGTACTGAAGATGCTTCAAGGCAGCAGCTCCTTGTCGAGTGCGATTGCCAGAGCCTGCGAACAGCTTGGGTTCGAGTCGAAGTTGCTGGCTACGATGCTGCGGCTCACACGCAACTCGCAAGGCATCATGGCGCTAGCCAAGCAACTGGTGTACGAGGACCTTGTCGATCAGCAAGTATTGGAGCCCAGTCCGAGTGAGCAGGAGAGCGACGGCCCTGACACGGACGAAGACGAGACGGGTGTGGGAGCTGCGGATGCGAACCGCGATGTCGACCAAGGACGCAAGCAAGGCACGACAAGCGCAGCACGTGCATCGCGCCCTTGGCGGGTGAATCAAGTCGGCCCAAGCCCCGTGTGGGACGAAAGCAAGGATGGCAATCCACAGGCCTCACAGGGGAAGCCTGCTGCGCTCCGACCGAGACGCAGGCCGTCAGCCATCTCGCGGCTGGTGCAGTTGCCGAGTGAGCTGTGCGATGTGCTCGACACGACGTTGGAGGCGATAGAGGACACGGTGCAAGCAACAAGCGGCGCCACCAACTCGGCCGGGGACACCTCCCGGCAGTCGTTTCGCGATGAGAGCCGTGAAGCGCAGCACGCGCTGGTAGACAAGATTCCCGAGGTGAAGTCCACGTTGAAAACCGCAAACGCCTTGCTGCAGGTGTTGAATGCGGCCATGGCCAAGGTGAAAGGCGCCAAGTTGAAAGCGGCACTGGAGAAGGCGGCACAGGTGTCGAATGTGGTGAGTGCCATTGCCACGAGTGGTGGCAAGAGCGACATCGGCACCATGAGTGTGGAGGATGCGGCAGCGCATTTGGAGAAGGTATTGAAACTCCCCACTGGTTTGGTTCCGTGTGTCATTGCTGCGGCTCGGCAAGACAGTTGGGAACTCGTGAAGGCCCTTGGTGAGTTCGCTTCTGATGCCTTCTTTAATGCTGCTTTGCTTTTGTGCCGGCATTCGTGGTGCTGTCATGGAATGTGGCTCCACTTCCGTGATCGAAGCACGTCCTCACATGTAGTGAGTGGTGCGTGTTGTGGGCAGCTGACCTCATGCGCTCTCTCCCGTTCAAGCTTCCGCATCGCCACTTCCTTGCCATAGCAAGTGTTGCGATGGGACGCAGTGACCATTTGGTGGAGCTTGCCCGTGTGCTGCACATGGATCCGGGTTTGGTCAAGTTCCTTGTGCTGGGAAGCTCAGGAAGCGAGCAGGATGAGGCATCACTCCAGGCAGTCGCACGAGCACTGTACGCCCCCCCTCCCCCT
>Ga0213833_1002157_pt1 | contig 13086 bp, 17 predicted proteins | sample SWATP21_FD_160575 | JGI IMG/M metagenome (GOLD analysis project Ga0213833, IMG submission 160575) | Coastal seawater microbial communities from Marineland, Florida, United States - SWA TP2 #1 | ecosystem: Environmental > Aquatic > Marine > Coastal | place: USA: Florida | collected 2016-08-14
CTCGAGTCGCAGTACGCCGCCTTGTTTGGTCAAGACGGCACCGTCACCACGGCGTTGCGCGGCGCGACGAATGTGCTGCCTGCCGCCGCTGCGCTGGCTGCAGCGCCGGTGGTGGACGAGGGCGCGGCACTCGACGATCACCATCCCAGTGCCGTGTCGGAAGACGACAGTGACGGTTGTGGCGGCGGCGGCGAGGCAGCGCGTCACAGTGCAGGCGATGTTGGCGACGCACCTGTGCGGTCACGCGCACCACCAGAGGCGGCGGCGTCAACGCATCCGTCACGCACGCCAGCCCCAGCACGCCCACCGCCGCCGCACACACCACAGGAGCAGCCGCAGACGGTGATCACGGCCGGGTCCCACACACCCGCGGCACCCACAGCTGCCACGGCCACCGCCGCCACCATCAGCACGCCTGCCCCTCCGTCTCCGATGACGCCGTCGGCGGAGCACATGCAGCGGCCGTTGATTGGTACGCCACGTGGCATGCCTGGACTGCACAATGGTCACCACCGCATGGGTGCCGCCGGTGCACCACCCACTGGTGACGCGGCGTCGTCGACACACAACGGCCACGCGCCTGGCCGTGACAGCAACAACAACAACGTCGTGGTGGTGGCGTCGCAGAATGCCGAGGCGGTTGCTGCCGCAGAGGCTGCGACACGCCACGCGCAGCAGCAGTTGACGGAGCTGCGTCGGGAAATTTCGCGCCTCAAGCACCAGCACCGGTCGGAGCTGAACAATGAGAAAATGCGACACCACGCGCAGTTGGAGGCCGCGGAGTTGTCCCCCTCTGCGTCACAAACGGCCGAGTTCCGTTCGCTGATGGATCGATTTGTGAAGAGGTGCGTGGTGTGCCTGGATGTGTGGGTGGGTGAGTGAGTGAGTGAATGAGTGACGTGCAGCTATGCGAGTTGGGTGCAATGGTTGCACGGTGCTGCACTGCTTGTGGCCGTGTGTTATGTTGTGTCTCCGCATGGCGCTGTGGCAATGCGGCACGCCATCAAACACTCACCCATCTTGCCTTCCTGCCTTCCTGCCTGCCTGCCTGCCTGCCTGCCCTCCGTCTTCTCCCTTGTTGGTGTGTGTCTCTCTCCCTCTGTGTGTGTGCCTTGGCGTGTGTTCTGTTTCCCATATACACAGCGAGGAAGAGCGCTCGAAGCTGCTGGTGAGCCTGTCCACGGCGCAGCGCCAGCTGCAGCACCTGCACAAGCAGCACACCGACTCCCGACAGCGCATGCTAGAGATGCAGGCGGGCCTGGCCAGCGGGGACGCCACCGCCGCTCCCGCCGTGTCGGCAGCCGACATTGCCGCGGCGCAGGGTGACCTGGTGCGCGACGCGGTGTCGCGCGAGACCGCCGAGGTGCGGGCGCAGATGGAGGGCGTGCTCACGGACAACGCGCTGCTCCGCGCCAAGCTGGACGCGGCGGAGGCAGCGCTGGCGGCGGTGGACCGGCAGCGGGAGGAGCTGACGGCGGAGCGGTCGGCGTGGTTGGACCAACTGCAGCAGGAGAACGCGCAGCTGAGCCTGGTGTACGAGGAGGCACGCCAGGCGAAGCGCCGGCTGGTGCGGGAAATGAACGAGCTGGCGAAGCAGCGGGAGGACATGGAGGACGAGCGGCTGGAGATGCTGCAGCAGGCCGCGGAGGCGCAGGATCGGTACAAGCAGCTGCTGCAGGAGCACCAGCACCAGCAACATCAACAGCGCCGCCGCCAGCACGAACAGCAGGCGTCGTCGCCACTCGCGTTGAGAGACGCCCCGGACAGTGGTGGTCACGATGTGTTGGGTGGTGCTGGGGCTGGGGGTGAGGGCGGTGTCGCTGATGGCGCCGCCGCGCGCGTGCCGGGTGCTTCCTCCTCCTCCTCCTCCTCACAGCGCGTGCAGGTGGACGGCCTGGTGGTCGAGATCCGCAACGCCGACGCCATCCCGGGCCCCATGACCGACCAAGGCGCGGTGGAGCTGTTGGCTCGGCACCAGGTGGAGGCGTTCAAGGCGAACCGCCGCGCCCAGCGTCTGGAGCAGGCCGCGGAAGAGGCAAAGCGGCGGCAGGTGGAGGCGGAGGCGGAGGCGGAGTCGGCGCGTGAGCAGGCCCGGGTGCTGAGGGACGCGCTGGAGGCGGTGCGCGGCGAGGGCATCCAACAGAAACAGGCGGCGGAGGACGCACTGCGAGAGGAAATGAAGAAGCTGGAGTCCAAGAACCGCCTGCTCATGCGCAGCATGAACATGCTCAAGGAGCGAGCCAGCCAGCTGCGGGCCCAGAACGCCCAGCTCGCTGGGAAGCAGCAGTGACCAGGCTGGCTTGATGGGTCGCTGTGTACCCAGGCGTTTCGTTACGATAATTCAAACTTTGCATGGAAAAGTATGTTCGCATATTGTCTTCGTACTGGCTTTGCCGCAAGCTTGCCGTGGCAACCTTTTTTTCCCCCTCCCTTTCGTCTGGACTCCTGCACACGCACACACCTCATACACCATGCGTGTTGTTGCTCTGAGTTTGGCGGTTCTGCTCGGCGTTGTTGCAGTGGCCACTGCAGAACAGCCGTGGCGCTACGATGCCACCCCGGGCACGTTCACCGTGGACACGTTCGAGTTCACTTCTGTCGCCGACATGCCGTGGCAAGACGGTACCCAGGTCCATGTGCAAATGACTGGCGGTATGTACACGGCGTGTGTCGGCCTGCACTTGATCCATTCGTGAAGTTGTCCCGCCTGGTGGCCGTTGCTTTGTTGTGGCGGCGTGTTTGGCTGATCACGGCGGTGTTGCACTTCGTTGTGCAGTGGCCAAGAAGCAGATCACGGACGGCACCTTGAAGTTCAAGCTGTTCGGTGCGTGTCTCGCAATGTTTTTTTTTTTTCATTTTTCCGGCCTTGCGTGGGAGTCACGTTGAGCTTGTGTGTGCAGAGAGCTACGTCCAGCACTTTGAGTCGTCTGGCAACATCCCCTACTTCAAGTGTGACAAGTGCGTACCCTCACTTGCGGCAGCAGCGACCGATGCACAGACTGCTTACACGTTGCGTTGCTCGCCTGTTCCCACAGCAAGGGCTGCGACCCATCCGAGCCCATCACATTGTTCTTGGAGGACCCAACGGCTGACGAGAGCAAGTACACCCTGGCGTTTGACTTCCAGATGGGCGAAGCAAAAAAGACCGGCGACTTCAGCCTGGTGCTTTGGGGTGCGCATGCGACGCCACGCGCTGCCGTTGCGGCGCGGGTGCCCCATGACGTGTTCTTGACCCTTGTGTGGTCTGTGTACACAGGCGAGGACCAGAACCACACGCCATATGACTTCTCTGTCACGGTGTACTACAACTATTCCATGCCCACGGCCGCGCTGCGTGGCTCTGTTGTCGCGCCCGAGCCGTCAGCGCCCAGCATGTCGGGGGTTCCCCTTCCTTTCTCGTGCGTCTGCGCGCGTGTTTGTTTGTGTCTCGGGACCCCAAAGGTCAAGGAACACCCCACCAATTGACCCTGTCTCCTTGTTGTTGTCGTCGTCGTCACCGCCGTTTCTCTTTTGTTTGGGTTGCGTCCCACCCCCCCACACAGCTGGAACACCACCAATGGCGCCATGGCCATCACGTCAGTCGTGGCCACGTCCTCGTCCAACAGCTGGACCACGGGCGCGCAGGTGAGCATCATGATGGAGGGCACCATCGCCCACAAACACATCCTTGCCGGCACCCTCAAGTTCAAGATCTACCAGTCCTTCGTGCAGTACTTCATTGATGAGGGTAGGTGGTGGGGAGTTGCGTCGCTGCCTTGGGTCGTCTCACACCTCCTCGCGAAATGCGTGTGTGGTGTGCCTTGCCAGGCAACTTCCCGTACTTCCAGTGCACCAACAAGGGCTGCAACCCAGCCAACGGCATCGCACTGCACCTGGACCAGCCCACCGCGGTTCCGACCAAGTTCAGCATGAACTGCACCATCACCGTGCCACGCCCCATCAGCACGGGCAAGAACCAGTTCAACCTCCTTCTTTTCGGCGTGGACCAGGACCACTACCCCGTCGACTTCGCGGTGTCCATGTACTACCACCTGACCGACAGCGCCATGCAGGCCTGAGTGTACGCGCGTCTTGCACACCCAGTAGGTAGACGCCCATCATACGACGAGTGTTATGACAATTGAAACATTGGAAGTACACTTCCATACACGCCACCCCAGCCCACTCCGCGCAAGCAGAGTGGTGCCTGTCTTGTGGTGACACAGCCAAACCCTGGCCCCCCCGGTGAGCTGTGAAACAGGATGAGGCTCACTGTCGACTTGTTGGAGCGGGTAGTACCACATGTTAACCCGGTGCGGGAGTGGGAGCTGCAACTGCGGGGTTGCAAGATTCCTGCCATCGAAAACACAGGCGGCACGAAGGTGTGTGTCGGCCCTGTGTTGGCCACCTTGGCACGCCGTCATGTGCGGGGATACGGCTTCGGCTGCCTACCACGCGCACCTGCTCGTGTTGAAACCTGTCGAATGCACTGACGCACCCGGGTTGTGTGGGGTTTGCTGCGCCACAGGACCAATATGATTGCATGGACCTGTCTGATAACCAAATCCAGAACCTGGGCAACTTTGCCCGTCTGAATCGTCTGGTGACGCTGCTGCTGAACAATAACCCCATCACACGAGTGGCGCCTGATATTGGCACTCAGTTGCCAAAGTTGGAGACGTTGATCTTGACGAACTGCAAGGTGGCCAGCTTGACGGTGGTTGACAACATTGGGACACTTCGCCGGATCAGTGCGTGCGGTGACTTGCTGTGTTCAACCGTGCACCCACACCCCAACGGCCTGACTGCGCCGCCACCATGGTTGCTCGTGCCGGCCCTTCAATCGAATCTAACCTGGCACTTGTTTGCCTGTGTGTCGTCTCGTCGACTGGGGTGGCGCAGCGCACTTGAGTTTGGTGGGCAACCCAGTTACGCGAGTCAAGAACTACCGACTGTACGCCATCCACCGCATGCCGACTCTGCGCAGTCTAGATTTTTGCCGTGTGAAGCAAAAGGTACGGCGGTGGTGATGTATGTGTCAAGTGAATCTTCGTGTGTGGTGTGGGTGGAGCAACGTACGTGTCCCCTGTGGCTCAACTGACGTGGGATGTTGTGTGGGCGGTCCTTGCTTTCGTTTGTGTCTTCATTATTTTCAGGAGCGTGACGCGGCGGCTGCGCTGTTTGCGAGCGCTGAGGGTCGCGCTTTGGAGGCCACCGTGTCCAAGGCGAAGACATTTAAGATCGGTCAGGTTGTGAGCGCCCGCAAGGAGGAAGAGACAGTGTTGTTGCCAGAGGAGCGCGCAGCGTTTGAGGTACGAGAGCATGCACAACAATCACGCGTGGTGGGGGTGCTGTCATGTGGTGTGCCGGCTGGTTGAGTGTGTGCGTGGAGTTGCTATGCTGTTGTTCGGGGTGATGGCGGGGGTGCGTGGGGTGCCGCTCCTGCTGCGTCTCCCATCGTGCCGCCACGTCGAACCCATGTGTTGGATGTTTGCGTTGTTATTGTGGACGTCCGACAGGCTGCATTGGCAGAGACCACTACGCCAGAGGAAGTGGATAAGGTTGAGCGCATGTTGAAAGCAGGGGCGTTTCGGAAAAAGGTGCAAGCGACGTCGTAGTAGTTGGGAGTTGCATCAACACATCAACACATTCGTGTCGTGCACAAACACGATGGCAGCACGTCCTGCCTTCACAAATGATCTGATCTGCACATACAAGTCCTCGCTCAGCCTGTATACTCTGTCGCACAGTGCCACATCGTGCACGCATGCCAACACAACTGAACAGATATGTGCATGTGCTATGTTGGTTTCCTTTCTGAATGAAACTCCACACAACACAAGGCCGAAGCCAGGCAACACACACAAGACCGAAGCCAGGCAACACACACTGAAAAAAAAACTAACAACACAGCCCATGCAGTGAGGATTGCATGGCCAGCCATCAAGCAAACGAAACACAACGCTGTGCATTGCCGAAGTGAGTGCAACATCTCTACATCGTGGGCTCCGCTGGTGGCTGCGACGGCTGCGATACAAGCAGGCGCTGCTCGATGTTTTGCACGTTTTGCTCGATGCGAAGCAGCGTGTCCTTGACCGCGACCAGTGCAGCGGTAGCTTCTGAGGAAGGCGCCACGCCGGTGTCCGTGGCACCGTACGACGTCTTGCCACCCGTAACAGGCACACCCTGTGCACATCGCATCGCAACGAAGCAAACCAAACAACAACAAGTGGCGGCGGGTCGTCAGGGTCGGGCGACAAGGCAAGCGCTGCCTGCCGGGGCGCCAACAACGAAACACATACGACGGACCACAACACAACAAAACGTACCATTGTGGTGGAGCCACCAAACACACGCGCCATGTGCTCAGCTTTCACATTCATCACCAACTTGCGCAGATTGTGGGCATCGCGCACACCCACAATCGTCAGCTCTGGGCGGCCATCTGGCCCGTTCTGTCCGGCGGTCTGGATCTGGATGCTGGCGATGCCAAACTGGCGCTCGAGGCACCCCTGCGAGTAGGTGATATCGGTCACTTTCTCCAACGGCACGTGCTTTGATGCTTCGTTCCAGCACAGGCAACAGCACCCGAAGAAGCCTCGCTTGTACACAATCGTTTTCTCGGTGATCAGGAGGCGCTGGTTCCACCACCACAAGCACACGCATCACCACAACACACACATCCCGCCAAGGCACACCGGGAGAGCAGTACATCAGACGTGCACAATCACGCGTATTGTGTGGTCCATCCACATACCCGAGCTCGGAAGGAAGCCCGGATGCCATACATCGCGCATGGATAAACTGCTCAAATCCACGTGTGCACACGTGAGGTTGGAAAGCACGAAATCCCGCGCATGGCACTTTGCTGGGCGTACAGATGATGAGTGGTAGGAAAAAGATCGTGCTGAGCAGCACAAGGAAGAACCTCAGGCCGTAGTACGAAATGGTGGCAGGGTCAAACTCGGCACGGAAGACAACACGCTCATCGTCCTCATAGTCACCCGCTTCAGCATCAACAAGCTTCGAGTCCGACATCATGACCGGACTTGAGAAAAACAAAGCTGGGGCGGCGGACAAGAAGGAAGGGAGGATGGATCAGAGTATGTGCGTATCAACAATCGAATATGGGAATGCGCAGAGGAGCTCGAGCGGCGCGCGTCCGCGGACATGCTTGGCATTAGGTGCAAGTAGATGAACGATAGACGCTACCATAATAATGTATGTAACAAACATACCATTCTGGTCGGCCACGCCCTTTGCCTTGTGTGCTGACGTTGCTGCATGTCGAGTCTCTCCTCGCAACAGGAATCACACACACACCTCGCGGTGAACGGTGCGTCGAGTGGTGGGTCGTTGCGGTGTACAATGCAAGCTAGGTGTGTGAACCGCCGTGTGGGTAACGTGGCACTCATATCGATCGCGGTGGGTGTCGTCTTCGGCAGGCTATCATGTCTGCCCCCGAAGCTGCTGCTGATTCGTCTTCGTGCGCTGCGCGCACTATCACTGGCGTGGTTCGTATTGTTGTATCATATTCTTTGCACATGCGTGGCTGTGCGCGCGTGAATCTCACCGGCACTTGTGGGGGGCAACCACTGCTGTGTGTTGTGTTGTTTGATCCTGTTGCGGGCGGGTTGTCAAACAGGCTACTGGCGTTGCCGTCGCTGTTGTCGCTGCTGGCGTGGTGGTTGCATGGAAAGGCCCGTCTGCACGTACGTATTCGTTTGTGGCGCTCCCGTGTGTGTGGCGTAGTCGCGTGTCTGTCCTGGTGTGGTGCTGAGGTGCCTGGGTGTTTTCTTCGCTTTTGTTGTTTGGTTGGTCCAAGCAGGCGTGTCGCCCGTGCAGCGCTTCCGCCAGTTGATGGGTATTTTGGCCGTACGTTTACGTTATGCTACTGGTGGATGTGGCGCGAGCCTTCCCCCCCTCGTCACATGTTGGGTGCGGGCTCACCTCGTGGTGTGGTGTGTGTCCGCGTCCGCGACTGCTATGAGTGCAGCCTGCTGGAGCCATGGTTGGTGGCGTGTTTTCGGCGACCGAGTGCATGTCGGTACGTCATCACGCGCATTCCTCCCTTCTTCCTCTTCGTTGTCCTCCTTTGCGCGTGCTACTGCATGCGTGCGCCAATCCAATCAAGTGACTGTGGGTTTGCTCACATGCACTGCTGTGTTGTGATGTGCTTTGCAGGAGACGGCACGGAATCGGGTGGACATGTGGAACCCTATGATCGGTGGCTGCGCCGCTGGTGTCACTGTCGGCATGCACCGCCGTAGCCTTGCCAGTGCTGCCTTCGGGTGCATGGCATTTGGTGCTGCTGCGGGTCTGGCTGATGCGTACGTGCTGTGGTGGCGTGCACGTGTTTTGTGGTGGCCTTCTTGTTGCTGCTCGTGGTTTGTGAGTTGACGACGGTTGGTGCGTGCCTGGGTGGCTGCATGTGGTGGCGCCTGTGGTTGTATCTTCGCTGCAATGCAATGCAGCAACAAGTACATGTTCGCACCCGCTGAGACTGTGGACAAGGTACGCCTCCACTCTGACGACCTGCAAACGACATCCGAGGCCGTGGATGAGTTCGCTGCCTCTGAGTTCCGGGCATAAAGGAGAGTGATGAAGAAGAAGGGAGAAGAGGTCGTGCTGTGATGTTGTGGTGCCGCGTCGTTGCAAGGAGAAGGGGCGGTCGTAGTGGTCGTGGTTGGTAGCTAAGAGTTCGCGGACAATCCGTTGGTAGTTTTTGAGCAACATGCTGGCCAGCCGGAAGTCGAACACTTGCCACCCCGGCAGACAGAGTTAGCAGGATGGAAAACAATGCGTGCTGCTGGGCGTTCAGCATACCGTGTGCTTTGCAACTCGCAACTGCACATGGACGGGCGCACGACTGCCCTGAGTGCGTAGACCACCTCACGCTGACAAATTTATGAAACACAACATAACCAAAAGTAGCAATTTGAACCGCTGAGTGAGAGTCTCAGTGAGACTGATGTGGCTCGCCAGACCCACCTCACAACGACCCTGTGGCACGCTTTTCCGCGCGCGCAATGGAAGAATCCAAAGTTGGTGGCAATGGTACCAGCAGCAACACACACCAAGCCGACCGCGAGCTGGTGGAGGCACTGCGTGGAATGAGCCTGGGTGACAGGTCACAGGCTTCCACTGCCGCACAGCGCGCTCTTGAGATCGAAGCAAAGCTGGACGGCAACGAATCCCGCTCCCATGCAAAGAAAGAATTGTGCGAGTATGCGTGTCTTCATTGTCAGGCGTCGTTCGAGGGCTGGCTAGGCCTGCGACAGCACCTGAGAACCAACCGATCGCATGTCTTGTCTTCGCCGGAACGTGAGGACATCAAGGAGGAGTACAAAGAACTCGCTGCCATCAAGAAGAACCAAGGGCGGATGACACGCATTCAGCGCCGACGCTGGTTGCTCGTGCTGTATGACCTGTCTCAGCTGATACAGGTGCGGAGCACGCGCTCCTGAATCTGCAGTCGCTCGATCGGCGCTCCGCGACGAGAAACCATCTCTCATGGTGTTGGGGCATAGGCTGCCGAACTGGTCGCCGCATAGGGAACAGTTTGAATGGTTTTGGGAACGCTAACACCAGAGTGTTGTTGCGATAACAGACGCGCCACGGGCATGGTAGCACATGCGAACCATGCCCATGGCATGCAAGGTCGCCTGACGGACGGTCAGGCAAGGCATAAGGCCACACGTTGGCAACACGCACACTCATTGCAGCACTCGCGCTCTTGACGTTGTAGACAGATGTTGTGTGATTCTGTTGACGTTCCGGGGTGCATGGTGCCGTGGAACACCTCTGGTGGAAAGAAGATATTTCGAAAGTTCCATTGTTGTTGTTGATGACTTGACAAACAACAAGCGTTGAACATGAGAAGCAGCAGCAGCAAGTGGGCAAGTGGGGAACCACACGTGGGGTGCCACACAGAAAGAAACCAAACGGAACCGCGACGCTATGCTCGATTAAAGCCAGTCATGTTCCTCAAGTGGAAGGACATCTTCTCGACAATCTCGTCTGGCTCGGCCAATTGCGTGAAGAACTCCAAGAACTCTCCGTTTGGAGCCACGAAGTACATGATGATGGAGTGATCCACTGTGAACGCAAACAGCAAAACAAAACACACAGAGACAGAACCAGAACCAGAAACAAAGCCATGACGGCAGCAGCCGAACCGGGCACAGAGACAGAACCAGAACCAGAAACAAAACCATGACGACAGCAGCCGAACGAACGGGGATCAGACCGGCAATGGTTTCGTGTACCCCAACAACACCACGCGCGCCCGCAGAGACGTACCCACGTAGTCGTCATCATCCTCCTCACGATCCACGTCGCTGAAGTACACACGGTAGTGCTTGGCCGCACGCCCGACCTGCTCTGGTGTCCCAGTGAGAGCCTCCATGCGTGGGTGAAAGTCTGTTGTACCGCCACCACACAAGTTCACACCACCTCCCACAGTGAGTCAAACAAACAAGAACCCAAGCACCGCGCACATGTGTTGAGTTGTGGTGTGCCTGCACGGGTGGTCATATTGTGGTGCCAGCCAGCTCTTGCTCTCACCCTGGATGTACGCCTTCATTTGGGCAACCGTGTCGCGGTTAGGATCCAAGCTGATGAAAATGGGACGCACGCGCGGAAGGTTTTTCTCGCCATCTGGTAATGGGTGGCAGGGAGGAGCTGCAACGTGAGCCGGAGCGCCAACCCATTGCCGCTGGCTGCCCAGCCACGGGCACAGAGGCAAACCTCCACAGGCTACGACGGCGCCACCACCACGCACCCAGCATAGTCACCACCTTGCCCATTTTCACAAGCTCACTGGGGCAGATGTCTGGGCAGTATGTGAATCCAAAGTACAACAGCAGATACTCCCCCTGGTAGCTAGCATCGGTCACTGGCACACCATCCTGGTTGACAAGCTCCCAAGGACCACCGAGAGCCGGCTTGCCATAGGACGTCACCTTGTGGGCCACTGGTTCGTCAACCAAACAACATAAGAAAAGAAAACCCAGCCACACAGTACGACATCAGCAAAAATGGTGGTCCGCAACACCACGGTAAAGACAAGCAGCACGGCAGGATACAATACCAGCGCGTGACGACGCACCTTTCTTCTTTTCTCGCTCGCGGACGTACTGAAAGTACCCCACTGCACCGGCACCACCAATGACAAGGGCTGCGAACCCGGCCCAAGAAACCGGCTGCAGCAGCACACCACAAAACAGACAACAACAACAACAACAACACACACACGCCATCATCATGCGCGTCCATGAGACTCCGGGAATGTGCAGCCAGCCAGCCAACCAGTCAGCCTGCCAACCAACCAGCCCACTCACGCACCCCACGGCCGCGCCCACCATCACCAGGAACGAGGGTGGTTTCAGCTGCGTCGGCAGCGGGTTTGGACTTCTTCTCGGCAGCCGAGCACAGCCGACGGACAGCGCCACGTGGGTTTGCTGCGCCACGTGACACCGCCCGATGAACGCAGGCAGGTGTGAACGCAGCACTGCTGCGGCGAAACGCGAGCTGAGTGAGGCAGTGCAAGGGTCGCATCATGATGAGAGGCTGGGTGAAGCCACAAGTGCAACACGCAAGGACTGCAAAGCTGGCACACAATAAACACAAATCCGATAATTAATATGTAGCATCCATGGCCATCCAGGTGTGCCACTCTTGTGCAGCATCACATTCGACCTTACACAAAACACCAGCCCCGTTCATCATGGAGGAGCACAAGGTGAGGCGGCCGTGTTGCGCATATAACGGGACTTGACTCGTTGCTCACGTGGCTTGTTTGGTGCACCACCCTGCTCCGTGTGCACTTGTTGTGCGCAAAACACCCAGCTGAACGCACTCATCCACTCTCTCAAGAAGGCTGCTCCCAAAGGCGGACGGGTGCGTTGCACACGCGGTTCGGCGCCGCACGCAGTGGTGACACACACACACACACACACACACCGCTTGCCAAGTGCACGCACCGTTGGCATGACGGACTGTGTGTCTTGGATTGGGACGGGTCGTGTTGGTGTTGCGTGTTGCGTGTTGCGTGTTGCGTGTTGCAGGGTGGTCTCGGTGTTGGCAAAGGCGCATGGCGGTTCGCTGGACAAGTGCCGGTGAAGGCAGATAAGCCCAAGGCCACACCTGGGGCTGCCGGACGCAAGGACAAGTCACGTGCGTGTCGCCGGTGGTTGGATGTTGAGCGTTGCGTGTTGTTGTTGTTGCTGTTGTTGGGTGTGGTGAATGGAGCGTTTTTGACACGACCGCTGTGGTTGCCCGCGTTCATGTGGTGGGTTCCACGCCGCGGCCTGGTTGCAGTGTTGTACGCAAACTTTGTGAAGGCAGGCGAATCCAAGCCGCAGGAGTTCCAGTCGATGAACACGCGCGTCAAGCTGGATGAGGACAGCGATGGTTCCGCCGCTGCTCCTGCACCTTCCTCGTCCAAGAAGCGACCACGCTCCGAGGATGGTGATAGCGCCGCGGATGCGAAGGCCGCAAAGAAGGCCGCAAAGAAAGCCAAGAAGGCAGCCAAGAAGGCAGCGAAAAAGGAGAAGAAGGAAAAGAAGGAGAAGAAGGCTAAGAAGGCCAAGAAGGGGAAGAAAGGCGCGCAGCCCGAGGCAGTTAGCGAGTCAAACACTGGCGCTGGCAACGCGGATGCGACACAAAGTGCTGCCACCACGTCTCAAAGCACTGCTACGGGCGCTGGTGCGGGTGCGGGTGTGGGTCCAGGTGCTCGTGCCGGCGAGATGCTTGTTCCGTCGGGTCAGCGCGTGATGGCAGCCATCATGGCTGGCACCGGCGGAAAAGCGTCGGTGGTCATCACCCACGCGTATGGTGTTGTCAGCAGTGCGACGGTACGTTCTGTCCTCCCTGTTGTTGTTGTGGTTGCCGCTGTTGTTGGCAACGCAGCGCAGCGCAGCGTCAGTCAATCAGTCCGGTGGGTGAGTCCATCTCTCACACCCTGCGATATATATGCCTGCGCACCTGTGTGTTTTGCATTGCAGCTGCAGCTGCAAGGCGGATCAAAAGTGAAGGTGTCGGGGTTGGTGGCTGGCATGACGGGGCAGATTGGCAGTGGCATCATCTGCTGCGTTGCATCTGCTA
>Ga0213833_1002158_pt1 | contig 13083 bp, 18 predicted proteins | sample SWATP21_FD_160575 | JGI IMG/M metagenome (GOLD analysis project Ga0213833, IMG submission 160575) | Coastal seawater microbial communities from Marineland, Florida, United States - SWA TP2 #1 | ecosystem: Environmental > Aquatic > Marine > Coastal | place: USA: Florida | collected 2016-08-14
CGCGTTGCGAAGGCCAAATATCTCGCGAGAGCCGCGAGGTGCCTCAGCGTCAGATGACGCGGCGCACTTTCCCTCCTTGCTCCACACGTCCTTGATGCACAAGTTTCCCAGTTTCCCTGACACCTCCACATGTGCCCCGGCCACATCCAAATTGACCTCGCAGCTCTGCAACCCAATGCGCGCCAGGCGCTCCCCGTCGTCGTGCAGGCACACCACCAACGAGTTCAGGTTGGCGGCAAACACGAGCCGGCTGGGGCGCTCAGGCACCTTGCCCACCTCCTCGGCCGCCACACCGACACCAACACCAACACCGACACCGGCACCGGCACCGGCACCAGCACCAGCACCAGCACCGGAACCTACTCGAGGGGTTGTCGGTGGTCTTCCACGACGAGGACGGCGCGCAGCGTCGCCATCAACACTGGCACGCCCAACGGAACGCCGACTGCGCGTGAACGACGAGGAGGACGAGGTTGGGGTGTCACACACCGCCGCCCCGGCTATGCCGTGGCCTCGATCCATGTCGGGCGTGGATGCCACACGTTCCTCGCCGACGCCTTCTTCGCCTTCGCCGTCATCACCCTTGCCCTCCGCCCCCACCTCAGCGGCGGAGCCGATGCCTGCTCCTTCCGCCGCGGCGGTGCGTGCCTTGGAAGGGACGGGTGGCAGCACGAAACCGTCCTCGGACACGCTGTCATCCGCATCCACGGCGGCAGAAACCACGTGTGGGTCCGCTGCGGCGGCGGTCGCTTCAACTGGGGTGACACACGCCGCTGCCGCCGTACCCCTGTGCTCTTCCGCGGCGCCACCCGTGCCTTCGCCTTCGCCTTCACCGGAGCCAGCGTTCCCACCGGCGTCGTCAGTCTCCGTGCCTGGCACGTCCGCGACGAACTCCATCAGCGCCATGATGGTGGCTTGGTTGAGGTTGATTTCCAGCACAGAGAACCCGACGAAGATCTGTGTCACGTCCCGCTCCTCTTCCATCAGCGCCTCCTCGGGCCGGAACATCTCACGGAAGGTTTCAAACTTGATGGTGACCAACTCTGCGGGGGCATGGGCGCCCAGGTGAGCCAGCGCGCCTTGGTGCGACGACAGCAGGCGGTCAGAAGACGCCAGGAACCGATGGGGTGAATCGTGAGACTCCACCAAGTCGTGGACATACAAGTGGCGCAGCCGCAGGTCCAAGCTCTGGTCAGGACCTGCTTGAGACACATGCAGGCGCAGGTCCTTCAATCGCACGTCCACCAAGGGCACGATGGCGTGCATGTCAGAAGAATGGTGCACCCCCGGGGTGCGTGGTGTGAGCGGCACTCGATGGGACGACATGGAAGGAAGTGGCGACCCAAACAAGGGCCGCCGGCGCGGCGGCCTGTCACTGTACGACGCCTCGAGGCTTTCGTCGCTCTGCAGCGACAACCGGAGCTGCACCAACGGCACCAGGAAGTGCATGTCCAGATCGGGGGCATCGGTGGTCGCTGCCCCGCGGACGGCAGCGTCTGACAACATCCACACCGGGACACCAGAGCTGGTGGGCATACCACCTCCGCCATGGGACAACGACCGCCGCCACCGCCGCCAACCCTGCCGCCACGAGCGCCGGCTCAGCCGTCGATCTCCGGTCGACATGGTCGACGACATGCGGTCACTCGCAGAGCGGAACACAGCGCCGCTGCCGGGTGTCCGGGACGAGTCGGACCTTGATCGAGGACGGTTGTAGCCACCGGACGCACGGCGGTGCTGGTAGCTGCCTGCGCCGCCTGACTTGGACGTTGACGCCGCCGACAGACCACTGACGATCCCAGCGCCGTCCACTCCACGTGGCACACCACCGCCGCTCAACGCGTCTGCGTCACTGACCTCACTTCCAGCGCCGTCCGTGCTGGATTTGATGGGCGTGCTGAACATGTGCAGCCCTTCCCAGTCCGATTCATTCCCAGACTCTGCATCAAACCTGTGCACCACCACCAAGCCACACAACACCAAGCCACCCCAAAACACACGCAACCCGCACACTTCAACTCACCACACAAACGTGACACATACCACCCAAAACGGGCTGTGCCAACGGCGCACGCCCACCTACGCACCACTCGTCTCCACCAAACTCATCCTGGCTAAACGCAGAAAACCCCGCCGACCCGTGCGACATGGCATCATCCTCATCACCATCACCACCCGACACGCCCCCGTCATCACCATCGCTGCCCGTGTACGCGCTGCGACCGCTCGTGGAGTGCCGATCCGAGCGCTGCCCCCCACCCGCCGTCCCCATGGACGCCGATCGCTGCAAACTCCCTCGACGTGGTCGACGCGGCGGCAACACGGACGACATGCGACGCAAGTGCCCCGGCCCGCCCCCGCCTGTACTGGTGCGCTTGCGCACGTCGCTGCCACCACCACCACCACCACCACCACCGCCGCCGCCGCCGCCACCACCACCACCCCCGCCGCCGCCACCGCCGCTCTGACGCGCCGCGTGCTTGGCGAAGGAGAGGCGCTGATCCAAGACCGACGCACGGCGACCGGTACGCCCCGTTGGGGTTATTGTCACGAGGCCCTCGAAGTTGTGGTCCTCGGACCGCGACCCCACCGTGTCCCCGCCCGGCGTGTTGTGGAGGGCACGCGCAAAGGCTGCGTCGCGGGGGCCGGCGACCTCGTCGGCGATGCCGGAGGCAGCGCTAGCGGCGGCGTGGGCGGCGGCGGCGTTGGGGTCAGTGTGGCTGGGTGGCGCGCTGGCGGTGGACACCGCGGCCAAGAGGCGCATGAGGGCGCGGAAGTGGGCGCTGGTGAGGTTCACCTTGATGGAGGGCAGGTCGAGGCAGAGGCCCAGCCGGCACAGGCTGAGGTCCCGCGGCAGGATGCTGCTCCACAGCACCAGACCGATGGTGAAACGCTGGACGATGCACAATTGACGCGCCTGAACCACGTCGGGGTTGCGCCAGCTGTCACACACACGCACGCACACAGCGACACCAGGGGAGAAGAAGTTAGATCAACCACACCACACAAGTCGCGAGCATGTATTCATGCACACACACGCACGCACGCGCGCGCACACGCGGCACAACCCACCTGGTGACCGTGGCACGTGTCAACACAACCTTCACGTCGGAGAGGTACAATTGGAACTCGTCGTAGAAGTCGGCTTTGCTTCCAGTGGGCACACCGGGCTTGTTGGCAAGCACCTGCAGCTCTTCCAACGACCCTTGGCTCATGCGCGGGGGAGGTGTTTCGATGGTGTCGGGGACGGCACCACGCATGGCAGGGTCTCCCGGCCGTGGCGAACCAAGCTCGGACAAGTTCGTGTTGGACTGAGAGCGGTTGGGCTGCTTGTTTCGCAGCACGGTGGTGTGCATTTGGAAGCGCCCCAGGTCAAGCGCCAGCATCAAACTGTCACTCGCGGTGCAGTCCTCAGGAACGATCAATACGGGTGCCTGTTGGCAACAAAATGCGGGGGTCGTGGGGGGATAACAACACAAAAACAACAACGACAAGGCCATGAGTCGAAGACAGGGGGCAAAATGGCACAATCGCAAGCAACGTCATCTCACCCGGATATCAATGTGAAATCCCATCGCGACACGATTCGCGTAGGCGTAGTTCAACTTTGCTTGTGTTGTGTCTGCGAGGGATGTCGTCTGTGACAACGTGACCCATGCCATTTCCTCCGTACCTTCAGCAGGCATGGCCAGAAATGAGGTAACCTGCCCGACGTACAAAGAAGCCAGCACAGTTGTGTCATCCAACAGGCCCTTTACCCACACAACACAAGGCCACACGTACGCGGTTGACGAACGACGGGCTGTACACGATTTCCAGAGGTCGCATCACCAGCACAAGCGACGCATCAGAGCCATCCAGACGATCACTGCCTCCTCGATTCTGTCGCCGACCACCAGCTTGAATGACCGGCACACCCATGGCATGCGTTTCGTACGACAAATACAACAGCGACTGCCCAGCGGTTTCACTGGAGCCGCTGAGCAGGTGACTGCTGGAGCTGTGTCCACCCAATGAGGCGCCATGTGACCCCGAACTGGAACGCACAGCGGCACCAGACTCAGCGCCAGCGCCAGCACCAGCACCCGCACCAGAACCAGCACCTGACCCAATGCTCCTCCTCGCTGTGCTGCTTCCCAGTTGAGCGCGCCGGGATGACATTGAGCTAATCAACGCAGACGTAGAGCCACCTAGGTCAGCACCAGCATGTAGCGCCTTCTCCAACTCCGGATCAACATCAACAGCCTCCACTGCGTCCATGAACGAGGGGAACACGGTTGCGGGAGTGTAGCGCCGCGTACGATCATGCGACGAGCTCGCACGTTCTCCCTCCAAAGCTGGCTTAGGATGAACGATGCGAGAAAAGCAATCGGCAAGAGTCTCCGTGGTATCAGAGGCACTGACAGACGCAAGGCGAACCTCCAGCTTCATGGTGCTTTGGCGCTGCCAAAGAGAGAGTTGGAACCCTGCCACCTCAGCTTCTGCAAACGGGGTTCGCTCAGAGGCGTCATCCACGCACAACTGGAAGCTGCCTTTTTGCAACTCAAACTGGATTTCCGTTGCGATGTAGTCTTCCGGGTAGTTGATCTGGAACAGGGGCATTGACAGGTGTGTGATGCATCATCACAAACACCACCACCAACCAGTACCACACACATACACACACACACACACATAGAGACAGGCTGCTCCAACAGCAACGCACATCCTGGACGCGCGTCGGGTCAAAGTCAATCGCTTCGTACAGTTCCTTCAAGTCCGACTCGGACATGGCGTCAACTTCCGACCCGTAGCTTCCCCACATCCAATCAAACCAGCCAGCTTGCGCCGCCGCCGCATCGGCTTTGGCATCGGCTTCATCATCCAGACGCTGCCCACCCCCGCAGCGCGCAGCAGTCCACAGAATTTTGGTCACGCAACGCAGACACGTCAACACCCACACCCTGTGCACACCTGAATAACGAGGGACACGACGCTCCAGACAGAGACAAGACTCTCTGTGTCCATCCGCCTGCGCAGCTTTTGCAAGCGCTTCACTTCGCTGGGTTGCAGAGGAGGCAGGTCGCCAATCAGCACGCTCTCTGTCAGCAGCGCCCGGAGTTTTCGCTTGGCGATGGCCACTTCCCGCGGCGTCCCCAACCGAATCGTGTCCGCTTCTTGCTTGTACCTGCAACGCCCCAACAAAACAACAATACCAGCCGTCACCCCCAAGCACCAGCGCTTGTCGTCGTGCCCTTGATGCAGGACACGGTGTAGGACAGGACAGAGGGCGGGGAGCCATAAAAACAAAAAGCAACAGCGCGAGTGCCACGTACCGGCGCGCCCACGGAAGCCACGGAGACGCCCCGAGCTCCAAGGTTTCGGAGGGCCGGCCTTGGCGGCGTCGGCCGTCCGCGTACCGGTTGGACACCTCCTGGCGAAGGTACAAGGACATGTACTGGAGACGGTCCTGGCGCTTCCAGTGCGTGCGCCGATCGGGTCGGAGGACACATTGCACCTGCAGCACACCACACGGCAACACAGCGAAGCAGCAACCAAAACAGACAGGGGGCAATCATTGTACGGGCCACACCGTGTTGAGTCACCCACAGGTGCATGCATGCAACACGGCAACACACGACCGGCGACAGCTGAAAATGGCTCGTACCGCATAGTGCCACCAGCCACTGGGGTCGTCGGTGGCGCTTTCCGTAGGTCGCAGCTTGTCCAGTGCTTCCTTGGCGTCAAACGCGTTGATACCCGCGGCCAGGTAGAGCATGTCATGGTACTGGCGCTTGTCCACAGCGAGCGCCACCTTGGAAACACGAAGGGATCTGCAAAGGGGGGGGAGCAAGCCCAAAGACAGGTCAGCGCACACGCCTCGACACCTAGTCACGACACCCACGCCACACGGACAGTTTCAGCTGAGGCTTGGACAGGTCTTGCTGGCTACGATTCAGTTGAACATGCGCTTCAGCGTCGACTGGAAGTAGCAAGTCACGCTGGGGGCGGGTGGGTTTGGGGTGGTGGCGTGGGATCATGGAAGAGAACACCGCACTGAAGTCCTCCACCGAACACGTGGCCAAGTCCAAATCACAGTCCGCAATGTCAACGGACGGGTTCCAGTACAGCCCAAGGTGGTTCAGCTTGATGCACTTGAAAATAGGAGGCGACGCATCATCTTCAGGCTCTTTCGAGCCCTCGCTAGTGGGGCGCCATGTTTCATCCGTCGACTGTTGACAGCGCGCGCAGGAAAACAAAAGAGGCACAACCATGGCAACACAACACGTGTTTGAGTGGCCGCGGTGGGCAGGGCAACGCAACGAAGTGTGTGGCAACACCACACGGCGCGTACCGAGGCTGTAAGAGACTCCAGCGTGACACCAAACGAAAACGGGGACAAGGGATTCGAGTCGTGATCCTCAAACCGGATGTGAATGCCACGAATCTGGATCTGCAGGTTGTCCACGATGGATGCCCCAAGCGACTCCAGCATGCCGGGCGGAGACTCTGCCTTCAGACGGGCCTGTAGGAACGCTTTCGCGCTGGCCTCCGCGCCTTGGATAGCCAAGTTCCATCTGTGTTCTTGCTCCTCCCGCGTCCATTCGTACTTGAACCGAGCAAGGGCGAACACGTCGTCGATAACGATGGATGGCTTCATGCCGGGCTGGCGCCATTTGATGCGCACCTGAACGCGCCCAATGGAGCCGCGGATGAGCTCAATGGGAAGCCCCAGGAAGTCCAATGCTTCAGGCTTCAAGTCCAGGTTGAGCAGCTCGACAGAGCCTGGGGGGAGCAACACACAACCAGTTGCCAGGGAATGTGAGCTATGTGACGCAGCGGGTGCCAACACCAACAACAAGCCCGGTACAAAACGGAACACGGCCGCGCCCTAGCCCCATTCGTGCACGCACCATCCCAAAGTGCAAACGTCACTTTCTGGTCGTTAAAGCAGGACTCCTTCACATACTCGCCCAGCACCGTGGTGAGAATCTGCGCGAGGTACTTCTCGAGCATGCTGACAGAGAAGGCAGCGCGGGCGCGGGCTCACGCCACAGCTCTGCACAGGCTTCAAACGCAACCTCAGTGCGCGCCACTTTCCATGGTTACCGCACAGTACCGAACCAGGAGCACCCAGATGGGCCGTGGCGCCCACCCAGTACCGCTGTGTGTGTGGCGGCACGTGTCACGCGCGACGCTTGGCGGCGGACTGTTGTGTGTTAAATTGACATGACACAATGACATCGACAGCGCTACCCGACAAGACGGCTGGCCCTGGCTTCGGAGACAAGGAAAAACGACGGAACTACAGCCAGCGGGCACCTGGTGGCATGTTCTGTTGGCGTGGTTTCTTCCTCATCGCTGTCACCGTCGCCGGTGATATCCCCCGAGAGCTGGTGCCCACAAGACTCCCGCGTGCAGGTGACGACGCCACTGCTGCATGGAGTGGCGCTCTCGGAAAGTTGCCGCCGGCCAAACGCCTCAAAGCAGTCCATGGACACGGGCGAGCCTGTGCAGACTTTGGTGCGGCAGGCCTCTACAGCAGCGTCAAAGAACAGGGTCTGTTTGTGCATGGTGAGTCGGACTGTGAAGAGTGGCACCAGTGCAGACCGCAGCGTCGAAGTTTGCAGGCACTGCAGATGCAGCGCTCGCAACGTGTTCGCCAGGTTCCGAATCGCGGAGGGCAGGAGAAGACCTTGAACAGAAAGGCTGCCAGAAAGGGCGTCACACACGCGCCGAAACACAGACGACCTACAGCACCTACCTGTAGACTGTGTCATGTCCCGGTCCAGACGAGGACTTGCGCGTGTGGCGTCCTGCGGTGCACTGGAGGAACACATCGGCAGCATGTCGAGTCACTCAGCATATGTTCTCCGACAAAGACAAAAGTATGTCGTACAACGCACCTTGGCAACGGATAGGGTTGCATGTTCAAACAGAGAGGCAGATACAAGCTGTGGGACATCCCGAGATCCAACCCCTGAATCACAAGGACAGCACCAGGTAAACAACAACGACACGCGTTTCTTGCGCTGTGGATGAAAGACCTACCCGCCGTATCCCAGTTCAATAAAAAGTCGTACAAACACTGGGCCGCCCATTCTCCGTGAAACAGCAACGCGGTGGAGTCTCCCACACCAGCCACAGCATTTGCACGTCTAAGCCCGCAACACCCCACCACAAGTGTACATGACATCACCCACGCCGTATGTACACAACAAACACCAACCGACAAACGCACTGTACACTGGAAGACGCAACAAGCTTGCCCCCGAGTTTTTTCAAGTCCCGCCCCACAGTATCAGGCTCAAGGGGCATGGAGAAAGGGACGTCTGGGGAAGAAGAGAAAGCCTGAGAAACCGGAAACAGCGACACACCTGAGCCTAGGACGCACCTTGTCGCAGCAACTGCGCCCGAATGCCTGGAGTTGATCGAGACATGATACACAACCACTCATCGCCCATGGACTTGGGCTGACGGGAAAAGCTCACGATGAACGAATGGCCCTGGATGCCACGAGAAACACACCAATGAGAGGTGAAAGCACGGTGAAGCTGGCAAGAGGCACGGACCAGGTAGAAGAACCCCGTCGATTTATGAGTTCGTGTCATCATAAAGCAGCTCCGTAAAGCAGCGCGCCTGACAGAAGTGGGGTAAGATGGACACAGGACATACTCCTGTCCCCCTCAAACACACAGCTGCAAGCCACATACCACGTTGCCTCACGCGTGAGAAGAAAACTGTCCACGGGCTCAGTGTGGGGACCTGTGTTCAGCAGGCGTGTTCAATCAAGAGGACAATCCACCCCCCCCAAAACACATACAACTTGCAGCCACAGAAGGCCCACACAGTGCAACCATCGTACTCGAGAGCATGCTCGAAGACCGCGGCCGTTTTCGGGTCTTGGACGCAGAAGAACGCCGCATGGAGTCGATGACAACGCTCGGCAAGGGCTCAGCAGGATGCACCCAGCTCATGAACGACTGACGCACCGCGGCTTTCATCTGGTGTCCAACCACGCAGCGTGGCGTCACCGCCCACAACCAACAAACCACACCACACCGCAGCGCCGATGTGGTCGTCACGTCACACGTACCTGGCGTGCCGAGGGCGGCTCGCTTCCAGACGAAAAGTGATAGGCGCTGTGACATGCCTGCCGCATGCTGTAACCAACATACATGAGCACAAGCAGTGGCATGCGCACCACAGCATGACTCCACGCACTCGAGAGACGACATCCAATCGAAAGGCGCAAGCGTGGAGGTGATCCGGGCAGCAGTTTTGAGAGAGTAATCAAAAGGCAGCTCGGATGCAGCCTGGCGAGGACATAACACAAGCATGTCAGGAGCTTCTCTAAGCAAGAGTTGCACCGCACCAACATGGTTGCATCGTAGCATACCATTGCCCCGTCCAGGTCAACATGTGCCTGTATGTGAGACGAGTGGCCGACCACGGACACGCCACGCACGAAGCGTGCAGGCACAGACATACCCACGCGCGTGGAAAGACACACACAGGCGGATTCGCTCAATTAGCACCACAACTTGGAATATCGCCAAGCCATCACAAGACGATGAGAAGCATACCGTGGGTTTGGATGTGACAGGGCCACTCAGCCTGCAAGCAAACGACAGCATGCCAACCGCGCGTTCAACACCACAACGCGACACACAGGCACACACATATTTGCGGCACAGTGCGTTGAAGCATGCCACGCAACAACACATGCAGAAACGCGGACCTGGTCTCCGTGACTCGTGGCACAAACACCTCCTTCAACTGTGATATTCCTTTCGCGTAAGAGTCTTCCGGCTGCACCAACAACACAAGCATGGTCGGTCATGGACTCGCGGCACCCACACACACCAAACGGCATTGGCGACTGCACACCAATGGGTGAATTGGAGACGTCTGAGGGGCGTTCAATGGGACAAATCTTCCTTCATCCAAGGGTGCGGTACCATCACCACTGCTCCGTGCACCGCCTGCCTGCTGCAAGTTGTGGCTGCCCTGCAGCACCTGTGACAACAAGGAGCCGCCACGTCCGGGAACGGGGGTCGCCACATTGAGCATGGAGGCTGGCGCGCGTGCCGAACGCTTGGTGACACCACCCAAGAAACTGGGCGGGGCGGGGGGCACGGCTTCCTGCTGCGACTCCTGCAACAGCATGGAGGAGAGGGAGTTGGATCGGGACAGCGGGGCTGGCTTGAACGGCGCGCCGGGTGCAGACGTGGCCGTGCTGGCACCCTTGGTGCCAGTGCGACCCCCCAACAAGATGTCCGACAGTTTGGTGGAGGAGGCTGCTGCCGTTCCTGTGGGTGTGCGGGTGCGGGTGGTGGTACGGCTGGGCAGGCTGGAGTTGTTCATGTTCATGCGTCGCCGCTGCCGCTTTCGCCTCTGTTGGGATGAACCCGCACACAACCCACACCGTCATGAGACCCCATGCAAACGTCACACACCACCCCTATCCTCACCTGAAACTCAATCGGGGTCATGTCTTGATCGGCATCCATGGCGACACACACGTTGGTGCCGCGAGTGTCAACAACAAGCAGCCAAAGCCGGATGTCGCGCGCAAACTCAGATGTGCGAAAATGACGTGACATCATTCTCGGTTGTGATGCCTGCTGATCCGTCCGATCCTGTTCCAGTGTGCTGCGTGTTGGACAGCCATGGCTCTTCGTCGCGTCAAGCAGGTTGCCCAGGTGGTTGGCGGGGCGTACTGCCTCTACCAAGGTGTCAAGTGGCTGATGGAGGTGACGGAGCACAAGCACAAAGAGCTGCGCGATCACACCGATGACACACCCCGACTGGCGCCCACAGGCTTTCTGGCGGAGCGCTTTTTCCAAAATTCCCAGGGGTTGTGGATCTACAAGAGAGCGTGGGTGCCAGTGATGAAGCCTATTGCTGTGGTTTTCATTGCACATGGTTATGGTGAGGTTCGTGCAAGCGGGCAGCGCATGCATCGGTCGTGTGTGTCCTGTTTTTTTCTTTTTCTTTTGCTTTGGTCTGCCTTGCGTCACAGCTGGTTGTGCGACAGCATTGTGGGCGGTATGAACACGTTGCAAAAGCTCTGAATGCCCAAGGGATCATCGTTTTCAGCATGGATCACCAAGGTAGTCATTGTGTCGCTTGTGTACTTGGCCGCAGCCTTGTCGCCTCACTGGGTTGGTGTCAGGCCACGGACAAAGTGAAGGATGCCGCACACATGTTGTCGAGTTTGATCATTGTACGCTTACTTTGCGCATGTGCTCGTGCGAACACTGGCTGTGTGTTAGTTGCTTGAGGGGAAGCATGTGCTCATGCGTCGTTGTGCTGCATGGTTGATTGGCACATGGGCGCAGACGTTGATGACCTGCTGCAATATGTGCGCGAGACATTGCAAGTGTGCACCGCCGAAGTTGCTGCCCTTCCAAGGTTTTTGCTGGTTCGTATCAGTGGTGGTGGTGGTGGTTCGACAGTGCGTGGATAATTTCTTTGCCACGAATTGACGCGCGCTCTGTCACGCACGACACCAGGGACATTCGATGGGTGGCGCGATCGCCTTTCTCGCCTCCAAGAAAAGTGCCGACCTGTGGACTGGTGTCATATTCAGTGGGCCAGGTTCGTGCCTGTTCGTACCTGTCCTATCCGTGTGCTGCCATTTTGTTGCCACTGCTTTGTTTTGTGCCGCAGCTGCTACCGTTGCTCACGCGGACACACCCGCGCGCGCATGCATGCTTGCTGTGTTTGCACACTCACACAACGCAGCCATTGAGGCCGACCCCTCCACAGCGACACCCTCGAAGCGCGCTGCGGCCAAATTTCTCGCGAACGCGCTCCCTAAATTCACTTTGGGATCCTTGGAGGCGGATCGTGTGTGCTCGGACCCGGTCGTGGTGCAGCACTACATGAACGACCCACTCGTCCACAAGGGCGGCATGGGTGTTCGCTGGGGACACTGTGTGTTGACTGCCTTGGACCAAATCAACCGAGGTGCGGCCGGTTTGGGTCTGTCACGTGCTATTGGCGATGTTGTGGGCGTTGTCATGCACAGCTGACGCGGTGCGTGGTTGGGTACGTGGCCGGGGATGCTGGAGTTGCAGAGCTGCATGAGTTCTCCCTTCCGTTCCTGGTGCTGCATGGAGAGGCTGACAAGGTGTGTGACATCGCCGGCTCACGCAATCTGATGGACAAGGCGTCATCCACGGACAAACAAATCATGTACGTGTGTGTGCTTCAAGAATGTGCTGTCCCTCCCTCCTCCGCTGTGCATGCGCGCCTCTTTCGGCTCCTCGGTTCTTGTGTCTGTTTGCGTGCTCTCACACGACCCCCTGTGTGTGTATGTATATGTGTGTGTGTGTGTGTGGCAGCACATACCCCGACTTGTTCCACGAAATATTCAACGAGCCGTGCTACGAACGCGTCCTGCGCGATGTGACGGACTGGATCGTGGCGCGAGTCATCACTGCAAGTTCGACAACTGAAGGGTAAAAAAGACACGATTCTCAACCATTGCAAGGCTATGAAACAAACTGGCGCGGGTGTGGTTGTGTGTAGGTGGACACACCACCCAGGTCGTGTGCTAAACATAACGACCCATTCTTCCACTTCCACATCTGGTTTCGTCGTTGTTGTTGGGTCACGAATCTACCGTTCGTCCCCCCGCTCCCTGCCGTGAGGAAGCAATGTGTTACACTACTCATGGCGCGTCACGGGCAACCACACTTGCTATCGCCCGCCAGGGCCCTGGCCAGGCGGGAACGCCAGTCCTGTCATGTAGGGCGCCACTCGCGCTGCAGTGTACCTGAAGAGGAGCGAAGCACCCAACACGGTGGTTGGTGTGAGCAATCGGCACCAATGAAGAACCTGCGGAAGACGAGACGCATGCACGCATGTCCACACCAAACCCGACGCCGAACGTACTTCTTCGCCAGCGCAGCCCACACTCCGAACTGCCGCCGCTGCCAAATCGACTCCACCTGAGGTGCGGCAAGAGTGCGGGACCAGGCAACAACAAACCAGGACAGATCGACACGTCAAAGTAACAAAACGTCAGCAAGCCCCCTCCTAGCTCCATGCTCTCTCCCTCTCAAAGACAACAAACGTCCCCACCATGCACAA
>Ga0213833_1002159_pt1 | contig 13074 bp, 28 predicted proteins | sample SWATP21_FD_160575 | JGI IMG/M metagenome (GOLD analysis project Ga0213833, IMG submission 160575) | Coastal seawater microbial communities from Marineland, Florida, United States - SWA TP2 #1 | ecosystem: Environmental > Aquatic > Marine > Coastal | place: USA: Florida | collected 2016-08-14
CCCCACTGCCAGAACAGGTTACCTTAGCACGAGAAACGCCCTCTCGATCCAGCAAGTACGACGGAACAGCACCCTTCGGGACCTCATCCTGGTTGCTGTGCTTGTTCTTGCGCTCGTCGTGCATGGCCAACCTGCAGCAACAAGAGCGATAAGGCGATTGCCCTTGCACACTTCGACCTCACACCGTACGTTTTCTTCATTGCAACCTTTTCCTTGAAGCGCTTCTGGTGGTGCAGCTTCGCTCTCAGACCATGGAGCTTCTTGGCGAGCTTGGCGTTGCGATGCGCCTCGCGTGCTTCCTTCTTGCGCCTGAAACCGACAACATCATGACCGCCATAACACTCACCGACAAGCTGCCTGCACGTACGTTCGCTCGAAAAAGTCATAGCGATAGCCATGGCGCTTCCGATGGAGCTCGATGTGCTCGTTCTGGGGCTGCAGGTGACGGGCGTGTGAGCAACAATGAAGTGGCACAAGGAGGCCGGAAAACGAACCATGGCTACTCTGGAGGATCAGGGATCTTGCCGCAACTACAGTGCTCTTCCCCAAATCACACAGTGTCAACTTCGCCAACCACACGATCGCAAAGAGTCCTGGTTGTGGGAACTGTGCGCCCAATTCCAAGTCCAGGACACAGCACGATCGATGTTGCGCAGGCTCTGCCACCAGCCCCAATCTTATTTCCAAAGTGATCACTCTTTCATGAAACCCAGAAATTTCCTGCCCCGGCTCGTACTGTGTGTACGATCGACGCTTCATGTTGATGCTTCATGCTGATGTTGTTCAAGTTCCATGTTTCTTGGAGCTTAGCTGCAAAGATATGATGATTGCTGTGTATTTTACATTTTCCAGTCGTCTATAATCCTGCTTGACGTGTGTAGCGCTCGTATTCTTTGGCTGCTGCGTCATCAGCGAGTCGCACCTGTCCACCTGTTGCCTTCTGGGCCAACTGTACTGCTTCTTTGCTGTTAACTTGCGGGGCTGCAGCAGCTGCACTTGTGCCTGTGGGATTGGCATACGAACCGATGGGTGTGGATGCTTCTGCACCACTTCCATCGCCCATCCTTGCTGCCCGGGCTCGACGTGTGGCGGATGACCGAGAGCTCGGCCGCCCAGATTTTCTGTGGCACGCACAAACATGCGACGTGAGCTGTGGGAGCTGGTCACAAGCACGGCACGGGCATCATACCCTCGCCGACGATGCTTCAACACTGTCATATGGTGGCGAAATTGTCTTTGGATGAAAATTGCTGCCCGGGTTTCGATATCAAGAACCGCTTCAGCATTGGCGCTGGAATGCACGCACCCAGGTCATCACCAACGTCTTACGCTGCCACCACCGGCCGCAAACGCACGTGTCTCGAAGAATTCCGTTGCGAAAGCACATCTCCACAAACGTGATGTAGTCCATGTTTTTCACTGACCAAGCATTTGGTGAGAAGATTTGCATATCACCAGGGAGGGCCGTCTCGTACCTTTGTCTCGCTTCAAGTACGGCATGCTCCAGCACGTTCGCCTGGTCTCCTCATGGTACACATACCGCCGCCCAGTCTCCTTATCCTTGGCTTCTTTCCAAGGCTTGCGTTTTCTGTAGCAATACCATTGTGAGCGCGGAAACACGGCTCGCTTGTCTGGAATGTAAAGCACGTACCTGTCCCACCGCGCCTGCTCAAACACAGCTCGTGCGTCCTCGAAAATGTTCGTAACCTGGTGCACAACGTGTTAGGTTCGGATGTTGCGGAGGATGCGCAGTACCGTGACACGCACCGTTGCCTGGAAGAAGCCATCTTTTTCAACCTGTCGCATGAGCTCTATGAATCCCTCCAGAGTGATCACGCGCAGTGATCGGCCCATCTGACATCATGCACAGGTCGTGAGAATGTCATCAGAGCCACTCGCAAGCCTCCTAACCAGCACCTTTGCGACAGATTCGTTCAAGGCCCCTGCCATTCGATTGACATGCTGTTCTCTTTCAATCCGCTGCTTCATCAACTTGCGTTTGCGCTTGGTGCGTTCAAGCTTGAGTTGCCTGTCGTCCATTGCAGGCGCGGTTGCCTTCATAACAACATCCCACACTTGAGGAGTGATGCTACTGGAGATGGTTGCACTGTCGAAGGGGTCTTCTTGAGACTCTGGCACTGGCGGAGTTCCTTCGGCCTCTGGTGCTGGGACGTCATCATCGCCCTTAGCCTCACCGTCAACCTCCAACACGCTGCATCAAGACCGTGTGTACCAGTGAGCAGCAAGCGCCGTGCACACACAAGGCAAGTAGTCTCACCTTCCCATGGAGGAAAACTTGTCAAACAGAGGGGCGAGACGGTTCTCCCACCGTTCTTGCTCTGTGATCCATTCCTCTAGCATCATTGCCAGGAACGCGTCCAACGACACCTTGCGGATATCCTTGGACTGCGGCAAAGGCAAACTTTCGAGCCTGATCAACATGGAGTTCACGAGCGGGCTTGCAACGAAGCTGAAAGCCTCGCGACAAATTTGAATTGCTTTGCCTCGGTTGATCTCGATGTATGCGTTGGCATCTGAAGCAATGCTCTCCTTTGTGACTTCTTTGTGTTCCCGAAGACGTTTGAACAGATCAATCACAAAGTCAAGCCCTGCTCCTTCCAGGACTGGACGGTCGCCACCTGCAGGGTGCTTTGCGACAGCTGCAATGAACAAGTCAAAGAACCTGACGCGAGGGTCTTCCTTGTAGAATGATCGCATGCTGGACACCAACTCTCTGGACCAACGCAAAACAAGTAAACAAACACATGCAACTTTTGATAGCAGCCACAGCAACGTACGTCATGTGGTAGTCCGTCAATGTGTGCAACCCATACTTGTGGTACATAAATTCCCCGATGAAGTTGGCCATGGGAAGCCTGCAACGCAACAAACCGTGGAATCAGCGCCACCGCTTGGTTCGAAACACAAGGTTGCCTTGTCTGTCTTCTTACCTTTCGTGGCTGGCTTCGTCGTGGACCTGATCATTGTCAACTTTGTCCATGTAGATCTGGAGAATAAGGCGTCGAACACCTCGCGCGGAGAGCACCCGAACCTTTCTCGGGAAAGAGTTCATAAGATCCCTGATTTGAACAGGAATGTGTGCTCCCTTGACCTTCTTCTTTGGGGCGTTCGGTGGGGGAATTTCCATGATGGCCTCATCAACTTCTTCCTCCGTTTGTGTCGCAGTGTGGTGACGAACAATCTGTTCCAGCCTCGTTCAGAAACAACAACCGCATACACACATTCCCCAAGCGTACCCGAACACGAGACTTCGCAGCCAGGACAAGTTCCATCTCAAGATGCCGCACCAACTGTCATGGCACCGTGAGTGTCAGAATCTACACGAGTTCATCCACGCCTCTGGAATAACGTACACGTTCTTGGTCCGCAAGGAACTTGATTTTGCGTCGTCGCTCTCCGTCCATTCCATCAAAGGCAACCTCAAACTCCGAAGCCAACCAGTCTACAGAATGACCCTGCTGAGCCTCCTGGACCTTGCCGCCCAACTTCACAGCATCCACCACCCTTTGATTCAAGGCCTCGTTTTCAGTCTGTTGCACAATGGTTAACATCACATCAAACGCAATCGGAGGGCATGGGCGCAAATCGCACCTCAAGGGATACGACCTGCCTTTCCAGGCCTTGCAGCTTGACCCGCATGTCCATCAACTCGGTCTCCTTTTCTTCGATGTGCTCCTTGAGCCGATCGACCTCGTCTGTGTGCGTGGCAAGGCAGAGTGACCTAATGTGGTACATGAGCTGCATCGCGTTACCCACTTTTGTAGATGTCAAGCTTCGTCTTCGTGTGCTGCAGCAGACGGAGCATCTTCCCACGCAGCCTCTGACCCGCTCTGAACTGCCGTTCATAGTTGACCGTGGCACGGTCCAGTAAGTTGAACATTCCACTCCAGATGCGAGTCAACAATCTGCAGGCCAACACGAAAGCCAAATGAGAAACCTACACCGCAACCAGAGCTGGGAGTGACGTACGTAGCGACCTTTGGGCAGTGTACTCGAGTTTGCCGGACAAGCTCTGTGAAGAACTCGTTATGTTGCTTCGATCGCGACATGATGTAGTCTATCAGACCCTCTGCCACCACGTCTGCTTTCTTAATCGTCAAAGGGTCCTCCTGGCCGGCCGTTTCGATCCAGGTTTGAAGCAGATGAACATCATGTGTGTGTTCATGATAGCTGGGTGCCTGCGGAACCGGAGGCAACGGGAGTGCCCCCGTCGCGTGTTGAGAGTACGACAACGTCTGCAATGGCCCCGCCTGCTCCACATGAGCGTATGGAAACCGTTCCGTTGAAGGTAGCTGCACGCCCACAGCTGGAGACAGCGTTGCGTCCATGGTCCAACCTGAGCCGGTGCCAATGCAGCAAGTCGACGACCGAAACGGATTGCCGCACGAATTATGAATACACATACAACAAGTTCAACGAAACGGGTCAAGGCGCAGCTCCTCTTGCTGGCAGCTGGGTCGGGCCGTACGGCTCCACGTCGAGCCACAATGGCCCATAGCGTTGACAGTACCACGTCAGACTATGCAGAGCAAGCATTTCCTCACGATAGAACCTTTGAACTGAAGAAGGTTAAAATCAAGAACGAGTTTGAGCATGCTCGGAGGTTCTGCGACTGCGAAGCGAAACTTTGCATTCGTGGCTCAGCATGGTTTCTTCAGGTCGAGCGCATCAAGCAGAAGAACCCAAAGAAGTATGCGCTCCACTTTTTCTTGTCCACGAAGTCAGAGTTCTCGCCAGACGACGCAAAAGCTCATTCTGTTCGAGTTGACCTCGCTGAGACGAAGGATGGTAACTTTGACCGTGTGGACCGACACGTTCTCAGAGATGGAATCGAGCTCCAGCTCGGTGACACACGCGGAATCGACCCGCGAGACTTCAGGTTGCTCATCATCGGAAAGCCTGCTGATGCAAAGCCTCCCACCCCGCTCACCATCATGTTTAGTTCTGGGCTTCTGGAAGACATCCCACAGGACTGGATGGGCGATGCGGACATTCGGAGTCGGCTGGTTCAACTGGCGGACTGGAGGTCACAAACCAAGCGAGAGTTGTCACAGGACGTTCCCACAAAAATAGCTGGAATGTCCTACTATCGCATGAAGGACCCAGCAAAGCTGTGCTTCGAAATGCTCGGCAAGACAAGATTCGAGACTGTCGGGTTTCTAGGTACGTGGTTCCAGCAACAGTGACAGGCTTGCTCTCACCGGGGTTTCTCAGATTTTGTCAAACTGATGAAGAGCATGAACGTGTTTATGTCGGAGGCTTTGTTCAATGTCATGTTTCGGTTCAGTGATCCGGAAGACGGTGGTGAGGTGGACACGCTGGAAATGCAGTTCTTGCTGTTCTTGTCCACGTTGATGCCGAAGAACAGCGACGTCACGCTACGCGACTGCTTCTTTCAGGAAGACCAACGCGGGAATCATCATGTAGAAAGAATCGACAAAGTGTCAGGCTACTTGATCACTCGATTATTCGATGACAGTGTGGAAGAAGAAGCGGTTTGTGTGTGCTGTGATGCATGTGATTGCTTGCACCAACTCACTCGCAACCCATGCTCCCTCCAGTTTCGCAGCGTGTGGGACACAGAGGACGCCTCAATTCCCCGAAAGCACACTCTGTCGTATGAGCAATTTCGTCGTGTGTTTGTCAAGGCGGTGGACATTGAGCCCGTACTGATGCAATTTGGTACGACGCGTGCGGTAACCCCATGATGGAACTTATGCTCACGCTGTCCTTCAAGCAGGCCTTGAAGTAACGCGTAAAGGCAGGAAGAAGCACCGTCTGCAAAAGAATCGCGACACCCTGCTTCAATACCTGACCAGCCTAGATGAAACAAGGGATGAAGAAATTCAAGTGGTACGTCAGTGCGGTACCTGCAATGTGCCTTGGCCAACGCTTGAAATGTGCCAGGCATACAAGGATGCATTGGCCCAGCGCAGGCAAAACCGCTTGAATCTGGACAAGAAGCGGTGGGCAAAGCGAGCGGTTGAGAAAAAACTCAAGCAGCAGCGGCGGTTGGAGCAGGCTGTTGAATACCGTCGAAGGCTAGCGGAAGAGAAGAAGCTGGCCGAAGAGGAGGAAGAGCGCAAGATCGTCGAAAAGAAACTGCGAGTGCGTGGCGGCCTTTGTGACCGGCCGTCGGTTTTATTCTCATGTTGGCGCCACAGAAACGTCGCAAGCGACAACTGGCAAAGCGGGAGGCTTCGAAAAAGGAGCGACACAGGAAGAAGGTGGAGTGGAACAAAAAAATTGAGGCGGAGCGAGTCCGCGAACTGGAGTTGGACAGACTAGACCTGAGTGGAAGCGACCTTGCAGAGCTCCCTGTGTCCTTGTACACCGGCCTGGAAGCGCAACGCAACCTTGGTCGTTTGGTGCTGCTGGACTTGTCGCACAATCGAATTCGCACCATTCACGGAAGGCGCATGATTTACTGGATGGGAAGCTTGCAAAAGCTAGACTGTTCCAACAATGAGTTCACAGATCTTCCCGTAAGTGGTTCGCTGCCTGGCTTCGTTTCCTGGCTAACCACAGCGGCGACTGCAGACCGAGTTGGCGGAGCTCAGCAGCATTCAAGTCATGAACTTTAGCGCCAATAGATTCCAGGAGCTAGCGGACAGAGTCTCAAAGATGTCCACGCTGGTGAAACTGGATCTCAGTCGCAACATGTTGCGCAAGCTTCCGAATTGTACGTGTTTCTGTGTTGTCTGTTTTCTCACCTCACAATACACTTTCTGCTCAGCTCTTGGCGACATGTTATCGCTGAGGACGCTCATGCTGGCACACAACAAGTTGGAGGTCTTGCCACCGCGTCTTCCACACTGTACGAGCATCACTGATTTACAGGTGCAACACAATGAGCTGTGTCGTCTTCCAGAAGACATTACGCAGATGCAGAACCTTCGTGGTCTTCATGCGCAACACAATCGCTTGGAGTACCTTCCACCACAAGTATGGATTCGCTGGGTGTGCGGAGCGAGGTAACATTACACTCACGCATGCTCGCTTCCTTTCAGATGGGGGGACTGACGTCTCTACGCCGCCTCTGGCTATCAAACAATCGGATCCACGACATCCCGGCATCTTCCGGAGCGTGGAAGTCTCTCGAACAGGTTAACTTGTCGCGCAACTTGATTCGGCATTTGCCTGATGAGGTACAAAGAGCGAGCGAGTTGCACTGGTGACCTATCTGACGTGGGTGGCGGCTTCACAGATGTGCAAATGGCACGAATGCATGCATCTGGATGTATCACGCAATCATCTACGAGCTGTGCCAAAAGATCTTGGCAAGCTCAAGGCAATGCAGGACTTAACACTTCATCACAATGTACTGTGGCTCAAGGATGGGTTGTGAAGTACGCCTGTCTCATGTAGTGCGTGTGTTTCAGCAAATTGTGGCGCTGCCACCCTCAATTGGTCGCATGAAAGAACTCCAGGTGCTGGATGCGTCCTACAACTGCATCTCGCAGATTCCATACGAGATTGGCGCACTTGGCAACTTGCGGTGCGTGCATCGTGTGTTTTCAGGCCGCTTCTTGCCTGACGAGGGTGGCTTGCAGACGCGTTGATCTGTCACACAACAAGATTGGATCGTCGGGAAAGTACCAGCTTCCGGAGTCAATGGGGACGCTATTTTCGCTGGAGTGGCTTTCCTTGGACAACAACAAGTGCGTTTGCGCTCAGCTCGTCCTAGATGGGAACCAAACTCACTTTTGTGCACAGCCTCACCGATCTCTGCGAGCCACTGTCTGCCTGTGTCAATCTTCAATATCTCAACGTCGGACACAATGCCTTGACCGCTCTTCCGACGTGAGTTGTTCATTGCAACACTGTTGTGGCTGGTTCTCAGCACTTTTTCGTTCCAGGTATCTCAACAAACTGGTGAATTTGAGTTGCCTAATTGCCTGCAACAACCAACTGGAAGAGTTTCCAGCTGCTCTCTGTACAATGAACTCCATCCAAACGCTGGACTTGGCAGCAAACAGATTGCGAGATCTTCCCTACCAGGTGCACTGTTTCTGTTGGCGTGCGTGATGGATTGCATTGTAACTTGAAGCCTGTTGCAGTTGAGCGAACTGTCCCATCTGAGGAACTTCCGTGTGAATGCAAACCGTCTTCGCGCACTGCCACTCTCCTTTGTCGCTTTGTTCGATTCGTTTGTTTCTTTCGATATTTCCCACAACCCACTTTCGGTGCGTGAGGCAGCCTGTGTCAATACGATATGCTGGCTTTCACGCGGGCAACACTGGTTTGCGAAACAGGATTTGCCCAACAAGTTCTGCTTTGAGAAGGGCCCGCTGAAGGAGCACTTCGGGGCTCACTTTATTCCCAAAACCAAGACGCAGATGGTGCGCCAGTTGTTGAAAGAGGAGGACGAAGAACAGCTGGCAGTGGAAAGAGCACGAGCTCGCAGAGCAAGCGCAGTTCAGCGTGTGGAAATAGCTGCTGTGACACGAGGTCGCCGTCGCAGCAGCTTGGCTCTCGCCTTTGCCATTCCAGGGTCTGCCCTCCAATCTGGTCTTGCAGGCACAACGCAGTCTGGAGGTGTGAAGAGCTTGGAGGTCAGTATGTGGCGCGAAGGGTGTGCATGCTCAGTCACTGGTGCAATTGACGTGATGCTGCCTGCAGAGTCGGAAAGCTGAGCGTTGGATGAAGCCGGAGGACGAGTTGCGGTACGCCATCAAGAGCATCAGTATGGATCCCCACCCACCCCTTCGACACCAGATCACGCACGACCCATCGACGACTCATGGCTACGAAGTGGAGCGACGGAGAGAATTAGACGAGTCAGACAAAGCCGTCTGGAGCATGTGGCGTGGAGAAGAGTGAGTTGCTGGTGTGCTTTGTGGGTCGATGGTTCGTGAGCTGAGCGTATGCATGGCACTGCTCCAGGCCGCACCCGGCTGAGCACCAACACTGGCCCGAAGCCCACTCAAGAGGATACTCAACAACCGATGCCGTTTCTTGGATGAAGGTGCAGCACCAGTTCTACAACGCCGCTCGAGCAGAGTGGAGCGCCACTGGGTGGCAGCACCATGCCGGGAAGAACACGCTCGTCAACTTCCAGGAGCGAGTGAAACAGCGCATGGGCGACGCGTGGGACGAGGCCATCATTCCAGAGCTGCAAAAGTTTTACTTCAAGGTGTTTCGCGCTGGTGCTTGACACAAAAGGTGGTTGGTGGATTCATGACGGTCGTTTGCTGAACCCATGCAGAGTAAACACCTGGGGTTGCTTCCAGAGTACGAGCAACTGTCACAACAGCGGATCGGGTGGCGCAAAATGCAGGAAGTACTTGGTTCCGACGTGCGTACTGGACATGTGCCACACACATGTTTTGCATTGTTCTAACGAGTGATTGAGATCGCAGCTTCGCACAAAACGCGTCAACAAGGCGAAAGAAAGTCATGCAGCAAGGCAGGCACGGTTCGCCAAGAACTATGCTGTTGATCGAACGAAACTGGCCAAGATTGAAGTGACGAATAAGCAGGTGGGTTTGTTGTGGCCACGACTGGGGAGGCGTTGCACTTACGCCACTCGAACCCCAGCGCAAAGCAATCCGTGATAAGGAAGAGCAAACCCAGAACCTTAAACAATTGCGAGAACTCATGACGGTGTTGGATGGGCGGCAACGAAGAATCATCAAAGAGGTGAACAAAAACAAGGACTTCCAACACGCGCTGAACGTGTGGGAGCTCCAAAAGTACGTTAGGCGGTCGAGTACTGCTGCTGTGATGCAACACGTCCATTCACCCAACTGCTGCCAGACATGTCATGGAGCGTTCCAGATACCTGAACGCGCGCGCGGCTGAGAACTACGTGAAGCCCGAACCATTGGATCTCCGTTTGATTAGCAGCGTCAAAGGTGGCAGGGACTTTTACGGGCAACGATAGCACAATGTGCGACCAGAGCAAGGCCCCACATAGAGCTTTGCGGACCCAAAACGCTGAGCCCATGAGCAGCAGTGCCTATTAGCGTCGAGAACGGGCCGAGGAGGCTTGCTGCCTTGTCTTCCGAGCTTCTTTTTTCGCTTGGCGCATCGCTCGCTTTTGTTTGGCACTCAGCTTCTCACCCGGCCCGTCCTGCGACTCATCGTATTTCGCCTTTGCACGTTGTGCACGTTTCTTCTTCTGCCTCACCTTTTTTGCTGCTTTCTGCCCCAACACACTCTTTTTTCCCCGCTTCAATTCATCCACTCGCAACGCCAGTTGCTTCCTGGCGATCTTGCGATTCTGTTGCAGCGACCGGGTCGCATGCACTTTCACCTGCTCCCCAGTTGGAGTGTGGGTTAGTATGACTGCATTGGTGGTCTTGTTCACTTTCTGTCCTCCTTTACCCCAGCCCTGTCACGAGGATGAAGCCTCGTCATGGAGTTGAGCACACCCACTGCGGCGCAAGGCCACAACACACAACACACAAAGCATACCCGCACAAACTGCTCCTCCAAATCTTCTTCTCGCAATGGCAAGGGCTGCCCAGGGCGCGGAGGTTCAGGGATGATCTCTTCCAGTGCTGTGTCATCTGCCTCAACACTGTCAGGCGCAGTTGCAGCGGCAAACAAAGGTGGTGTGTGGATGTTGCGTCGCATGGGAAACGGAGTCCAGCCAGCATGAACCATCGCGAAAACGTTGGGAGCATGGCAAACACGACGCAGCTGGCATGACCTCAGCCCCACCTGCCCACGAAGCACCACTCGCAAGGCAGAACGCATCAGAACTGACCAGGAGGAAGACGTGCCGAAGGAGCGTTGCTACCGCTGGGTCTCAGTCGGCGTGGTGCTGTGGGCATAACTGAACCCCGACAAACTTGGTCAGCAAAGCGCACACACACGGCACCACTAGCACTTTCCACGTCCACCACGGCGAGCCAAGATGGTGCGGCACCGTTCGAAGCGCGTCAAGCGTGGCATGGACGGACCGACACATGACGGTGCCACAACCGACGTGGGCAGCTCTGGCGTGGATGTGGCGCGCGAGCTTACGGCAGAGGCCGCTTCCGTCGCTATGACCGCCGCTCAGGCTGGTGCGTCTGGGCTGGTGGCCAAGCTTGGTGAGTTATGGGACTGCCCCCCCAGCTGGCTGGAGTGTCGTTGGAAGACGATAGGCGCTTTGTCACTTGTCGCCCTTGTCGTGTACTCCAACTCTCTCTTTGGCGAGCTGGTGTACGATGACGCCTCCTGTTTGGGCCACGGCGCGGTAACGGGGAAGGCCTCCCTGCTGTCTCTTTTCGCCACCGACTTTTGGGGCAAGGACCTTGCCCATGTTGAATCGCATCGGTCGTGGAGGCCGTTGACTACGTTTGTATTTCGGCAGCTGTTTAGCTTTGCGGATGGAACCACCGCCGTGTTCCACGCCGCCAGTATCCTTGTGTACATGGCTGTGGTGGCACTGGTGTACACTTTGTTTGAGAAGCTACTGGCGGACAAGCGTGTCTCCTTTCTTGCCGCCCTGCTGTTCTGCGTGCATCCTGTGCATGTTGAAGTGGTGGCCAACATTACGAACCTTGCGGAGTGCCTGTCAGGGCTGTTCTTTCTTCTGTCCGTCGTGTTGTACGCTGGCGTGCTGTCGTCGGCGTCTACCAACATTCGTTCAATGCGTGTCTGGGCGCCCATCGTGCTCGGTGCGATGGCAATGTTCGCCAAAGAGACAGGCATCACCAGTTTGGGTGTGCTGCTCGTGATGGATGTTGTCGCTCACCTGAGCTTTCTGCGAGCGGCATTCACCGCGTATGTGCTGGGTGACGTGGCGCCCGAGCCTGCTGCCCCGGCCAAGTTGGCCGACAATGCGAGTGCGGAGGAGGTAGAAGCGCACACCGCCGCTTGTTTGGCGTGGAAGGCAGGGGCGAAGCAGCGGGGGTGGGTTGCGTACAAAGCACGGATGCTGCGTTACTTCTGTCACCGTGCAGGCGCTATTCTCAGCGTCATCGTCGCCGCCTTGTTGTTGCGTATGGTCTTCTTGCGGGGGTCACCGCCGTCCTTTCCCCGGCATATGAACCATGTGGCCAGCGAGCCTTCATTGTGGGTGCGCCTGCTCACTTTCTTGTACCTTCCTGTGGCGCATGTGTGGATGTTGGTGTTTCCGCAAACGCTATGCCACGACTGGTCGTTCGACAGCGTCCCTCTTGTGCGCTCTCCATTCGATGTGCGGTTTTTGGCCACTGTGCTCATGTACTACTGCCTTGCACGACTTGTCGTCCATGCCGCTTCCGCGTTGTGGAGCGCTGCAGCGTCCCATCGTGGGCGGTTTTTGTTCGCCGGTCGCATGCTGTCCAAGCTTTCGGCTTCCCAGAGCGATGCTGCGGTATTGGTACTGGGGCTTGCCCTCACTATCATCCCCTACATCCCCGCATCCAATATGTTCTTTTATGTCGGGTTCGTGCTCGCAGACCGCGTACTGTTTCTTCCTTCCATCGGCTTTTGCTTGGTGCTTGGTGTCGCCATCAAACGTGCCATGCGTGGCAAAGGCAAACACGACGAAGTGGCTCGCCGCAACCGCGGTTTTTTGCTGCTTGCCATGCTCGTGGCATCGCTGCTGTACGTTTCAGGGCTTTCCATGGTGGCTGGGTGGTTGCATACTTTTGGTGTCGCGTAGATGCGGCCCCCGATCGATGCTCACGTACGCTCATGTTCCGTGACGCGCAGACTAGCCGGCAGGTCCATCGTCCGCACTGGCGATTGGCGTTCTGAGCACACCCTGACTGAGGCAGCGGTGCGAGCAAACCCCGGGAATGCCAAGGTGTGGTACAATCGCGGAGTCGTCGCCTTGGAAAATGGACGCGACGGCGAAGGTGTGGCGCACCACAAGACGGCGATCATGTTGTGGAAGGATTATGTCGACCCGCTGATGGCTCTTTCGACCTACTACTCCACTGCAAGCCCCCCGGATGTACGTGCGGGGGCCACATGAAGCTGGTTGGCACGTCCACCTGACGTGTATGTGTGTGTGTGTGTACGTGTACGTGTGTGTGTGTGTGATGGTGCTGTGTGTTCCAGTACGACGCTGCCTTCCGGTACGCTGCACAAGTGGCAGACACTGACATCCCGGTAGGGGATCTCGGGAAG
>Ga0213833_1002160_pt1 | contig 13069 bp, 18 predicted proteins | sample SWATP21_FD_160575 | JGI IMG/M metagenome (GOLD analysis project Ga0213833, IMG submission 160575) | Coastal seawater microbial communities from Marineland, Florida, United States - SWA TP2 #1 | ecosystem: Environmental > Aquatic > Marine > Coastal | place: USA: Florida | collected 2016-08-14
CAACCCAGTGCTTGAAGCAGGCGCTTGTAGCACATGCAATAAATTTGTGGATGTGGGACACAAGTCGCGTGGATGGCTAGTCTGATGTGCACTAGCAGTCGAGCAAAAACAACGCTACTGCGACAAACCCAGCAGTTCAAACCCCACACACCACTCCCTAGTCGTCATACGACGGGACATAGTCGTAACGAAAGCCAGGCCACTGCTTGTACGCTCCATACAAGTTGTACGATGCGTATGATCCAGGAATGAACGCTGGCAGCGTCCACACACAACGGGATGAGCAATGGCGGGGAGCGAAAAGGCAACCGCACTCACACGGCACAACGCACTCAGTGAGCCAATTACAATCATGGCAATTGCTCTCTCCTTGTCGTCCGACAGGGTACGGACTCCCATCAACAGAAAGATCTGGTACCAAACGACGGTGAGATCACGACAGCGCGGCTACAAAACAAAACCAAACAACAAAAACGAAAACAGCGAGGACAGCGAAACGCACAGTGCCGAACGCAAACATCAGAACGGCCGCGATGGCGGTCTTCACAGGGAGCTTTTTCTTGCGTGAATATGCCGGCTGTGCATTCATTGGCGCTATCAGAACACTGCGAAGCCACAACTGTGGCGCCTGCAAGCGCCAACGCACCCGGCTCACACGGTCGAAGTTCTGCATTTTTGCCTTCTTTTTGTTCTTCTTGTTGTTCTTGTCGTTGTCACTGTGGGCGGGCACGCCAGCTGTGCTGCGTGATGCCGATTCCGGCACAATAGGCACCTCGCACTCTCGCTCCTGGCTAGACAGATGCGGCGAGGTCGGTGCGGCAGCCACAACCGCGGACGAAGGCGTGGCGCTGAGCTTGGTACCGGCCGCACGAGCCACTCTCTGGCGCGCAGGCGACGCACAGGGATCACTGGGACCAGTGAAAGGGATCGGTCGGGCAGAGGGTGAGGGTGTCCCCTGAGGAGGATCCCTCACGTGGACGTGTGGCGCGCTGGTGGTGTTGTCGGAGACGCGCTGCGTCCGGGCCACGGTCGTTCGCCCTGCCAGTGCCGTCACAGCGGTCGGAGTGAGTACCCCACTCCCGTGCTGCGGTTGTTGTTGTTGTTGTGGTTGCTGTCGTGGACCGGTCTCCTCACAGTGCTCAGCTCCAGTGGAAGTGACGGGCGCCGGCTCCATGCACGCAGGACGAGTGCCGACACGCGCAGAGCTGCTGCCCCCTTTCATTACGATTTTAATAAACGGAAGTGTACTTCCGGCTCGTCCAACTTCGGCACACACACACGCGCAGACACACAGCCGCGAGGCCTAACCCGTCCTGTGTCCTGTGGTGCCGCTGCCGCTTGACTATTCCCATCCAAACCCTGGCACCAGGTTGCTGTGTCACGCTTACCGTGCGGCAGATCCACGTGCGTGTGTTGTGGGTGTTCACGGGGATCAGGCGTGGCGTTGGACTGCCACATCCCATGTCAACGCCGCGGAACTCCCCAAGTTTGGCCCGGCTGGAGTGAAGTGAGGTGCCCAACGCGTCGCACCTGAACCAGGTGTGCATCAAGGCGGGTCGTTGCGTCGTGCTGTGACGGCGTCGAGCCCAGCCACATGAGCAGCAAGCGCAAAGGTCGTGGTAAGAACCGCCGGCGGCGTACCAACTCCCGCGCCAATGCAGCAAGTGACGCTGCTGCCGGCACATCGCGTTCAGTAGCAGCACCAGCGCCAGCACCAGCACCAGCAACACAAACAGGAACAGCATTGCCATCTAGTGGGGATGCAGGTGCTCCTGATGGACAGTCCCATGCGCCGAGGGGCCAGGTTGGGTGCCGCTGCGCCTCGTGCCGTCTTGCGGGTGTCGCTTCGTCCAGAGGCTCTGGGGCGCGATTGAAAGATGTTCCGGGGATGATCAATGTTGGGGTCAGACCCAGCGTTGGTGCGGTTGGTTCGAGCGATAGTGCCGGTGCTGGTGCGGGCGCTGGTGCGGGCGCTGGTGCTGGCGCTGGTGCTGGTGCGGGCGCGGGTGCTGGTGCTGGCGCCGGTGCTGTCGCCGTCACTGGTGCTAGCGCTGGTGTGGGGCTTGTCATTCCTCAAATGGATGCCAGTGAGGTGGCAACAATGGCGAAGGCTATGCAGTCATACCCAGATACCGCCCCCTACTTCGCCGTCAACCGCAGTCAACCCTTTCCGATGTTGATGTTCAAGCGTGCTGAAGGACCCCCTCCAGCTCGAGTTTCGCCACTGCTGCCCCCAGAAGGCGCTAAAGTCATGGCAAAGGTGGTGGAACAGGTGCGGTTGCGAGACTGTGTTGTGTGTCGTTGATCGTGCCTGACACTTGTATTGGGTGGTTGGTGCGTGGCGGGGCAGATTCGTGATGCCATCCTCGAAGAAGACTACACCCGAGTGTTGTCTGCCATGGTTGAGCTGAGGTGGTCGGTTTCCACCAGCCCTGATGACGTCCCCTCGTGTTCCTCTCCCGGCGCCTGCGATTTGGGAGTGGAAGGGACACCGGCGTACGAAGCCCCTCTGGAGGCCTCTGCGTTTGAGGGCGTGCTTTCCAAGGAAGATGCAAGGGCGATATCAACGAGGTTGCCTCATGCTCACGCGTTGATGGACGTCCGAACCATGGAGTTGCTTGTGCGGCTCTTGCGGGTAAAGAATCTTCGGCTGAGATTAGAGACGTTGTGGGTGCACATCAACCTCGCGGCATCGTCGTTATCTGTACGTGCTGGGACCTAGGCCTCAAACATCTCGATGGCACGTCACTCATTCTTGTGTTGTTGTGTTGTTGTTGTTGCTGCTGCTGCCTCAGACCAATCACTTGTTTGTCAAGGCGGGAGGAATCCCATTGTTAATGGAACTCATGCAACAGGATGTTGCCACTGCGTCCCACGCCTTGTGGCTGCTTGGAAACTTGGTTGCTTCCGAACGTGAGGCCGTGCTTGCGACGCAGGGATTGCAAGAGTGCCTTGTGGATACCCTGGCCAAGTATGGTCCTAGTACCGAGAAGAACTTGCTTGGGGGTTGGGCGGGTTCACAAGTGGACGGGCGGCCACAAGTGGACGGGCGGTCACCTGCTGCATCCAGTGTTGACGGGTGCGTCAAGGCCTGGTAGTGAGGACGGTGCACACGCTGGCTGACGCTGCATGTTGTTGCGCGTGTGTGTGTCGTGTGCGTGTCGGTATGTGTTTGGACTGTCAACTTTGCTGTGTGCTTCAGGGCGACCAATCTCGCCATTCTGCGGGTGGGGGCGTGGGCGTTGGCCAACCTGTGTGATGGACAGCCTGCCCCCAAGTCAGCGTTTGACCTCACTTTGGTGTTGACGGAGCTTGTCATCATGCTGTACACAACCGACAACGAAGTGTTGACACACACATGCTGGGCACTGAGTCATTTGTGCGAGGGCCAGACCATCCAGGCTGTGGCGGCTGTGGTTGCTGCCGGCGTTTGCCCGCGGTTGGTCGCCTTTTTGGCCTATCCTGTGTTGGAGGTGAAGCAGCCTGCGCTGCGTTGTATTGGCAACATCGTGTGTGCGGATGCGGAGCACGACTTCACGCAGCACATCGTGTTGCTTGGTGCCGTGCCCTTGCTGCGCAACCTCGTCGAGGAGTGCACGACCAAGGATATGCAGAAGGAAGTTTGCTGGACGCTGTCCAACATTGCAGCCGGGTCTGTCTCCCAAATCCAGGCTGTTCTCGAAAGCGGAGTGGTTCCCAAGTTGGTTGAGCTGGCGCTGGACCCTGTGCGTGTCGTCAGTTGTTGGGTCGGCACATTTCTTTTGGAGCACACGGAGACAAGGTTGGCAAAGTGCTCGGCTCACTGTTTTTGTTTGCATGTGTTTCTGCTCCAGACGACGGACACGATTGTATCAAATGAGGCTTGCTGGGTGCTGATCAATGCCACGTCTTGTGGCTCATATTCACAGGTGAGTTCCCGACCCGGTGATCCTGTGATACTGTCGTGTGCGCACTCACCCCCACTATTCCTCAGATCGAGTACCTTGCCAAAGTTGGATGCATCAAAGTCCTCTGCGGTCTGTTGAGTGACGTTGCAATGGTGGTGGTGGCGTTGGAAGGTCTGGAAAAGTTTGTGCTAGTCGGAGCAGACATAGCTGTCAGCACCGGCGGCAACAACCCCTACATCGAACAACTCGACATGGGAATGCTCCAAAAGTTGTTTGTACGTGCCGCTGGGCGACTCGTTAGCCGGGTGAACTCTCACGAAAGCATGCGGGATCATCACCACAGGAGTCGATAAGTGGTGGGACAGTTGGGCGGGCAGCTACTCGTTTGTGGAACACCTACTTCGTGACGTGTGCGATCTGCCACTCACCCTTCCCCAAGGGCACGGGCCAGGCGGCGTTTTGTAAAGAGTGCAACTGCTTTGTGTGCAACCAATGCGATTGCACTGTATTCCATTTGAGTTACCAGGAGAACTTGTGGGCCGAGGTGCGCTTGCTGCAGCTGTCTGTTGTGTCGCCGCGCGGAGGTGGTGTGCTCACATCGGTGTCCCCACAACCCGAACGTCCCGCCCGCACAACCATCCCCACAACCCGAACGTCCCGCCCGCACAACCACCACAGGAAGATGCGCAGGCCAAGACCAAGAAAGCCAGCAAAAAAGCAAGCAAGAAGAGCAAACGTGCAAAGAAAAGAAGAAAAGACAAAGAGCGCCGGCATCGCGCGGCATCCACCGCCAGCTCGGTCGACCCTGCCGCAGAGCTGAAGGCTGCACCGGCGCCCCGGAGCCCTTCCTCGCAAGAGGGGGACACCGGCGAGGGAGGTGGTCAGACCGCAAGGTTTCACAGCAAAGGCAATGGCGACAGCAAAGGTGCCTCCGCGTCACCGCCGGGTGGCGGCAAAGCGTCGGGTGCTGGTGGTGGTGGCATCGGTCCAGCGGGCGGCAGTGCGTCTGCGAAGCCGAACGTTGCGTCGCCGCCTCTCCCTCCCAGTGTGCCAAGAAGGCCCTCGGATCAGGCCGCCTCTGCCCCACCACAGCCCCCGCTCCATCTTGACAGCTCCATCCTGAGCTTGGATAGCCAAGTCGCGGAGGCTGCGCTCCATGAGAATGACACGTTGGTGTCGTACCTGCAGGCGACGGGGTCCATCCTCGCTCTGGCGGAGTGGATGGACAAGGAGGAGCAGAGTGGCGTTCCAATACCGCCACCGCTGCCGCCTTCACCGTCCCAAGTCGCCAATGATCCACCCCGTAGATTCGCCTCAGGCTCCGCTGCGGCAGTGGGCAGCAGTAGCACCAACCGCCGGCGGGGTCGGTAAGGGGTTCCCCGCGTCCCGGATAAAATACATTGTGAAAAAATGCATTCGTTGATAAAATTCGACACGGAGATCTGCATCAGCAGCGTCCGTGACGTAGCTGCGCGGGTTGGTCGCTGCTTCACCTCAAGGCTCGCATCCACAGGGCTGGGCCGGACCATCTTCGGTGTTAGCGAAGGCACTGCGTTTGATCAAGCAATCCTAAGACATAGAGGGAGGGACCCTTGTACTGGCACCAAGTCCGGCGGGTGTGGCCACAACTACTCGAACACATCCGGTCAAGATTGTGGGGTTCTTGGTGCTCATGTTCATTTCAAGCTGATTGGAGCACCGCGTTGCCACAGCTGTACGTTAGCCTGCTCTTTGGTAGCACACATGCATGCGTGTTGATGCAATGGGGGGCGATATCCGTCCTCCGTGGGAAGTGGTTGTGTGTGGCTCACACGTCCCATCCTTGTGCAGGATTTGTACCCGTGTAATCGCGCGTCCTTGCATCCTCACCCTACAGAGTTTGTGAGCACATGTGAAGCCTTAGCCACCACTTTTCTCTTGGCATAGGTGCTCAGGGGGTGGACTTCCAGTGTACGTTGCGTCACACGCACCCAACCACGGAGCGCCCCAGCTGATGGCCATGCATTCTTCCGGCCTGTCCGCCCTAGCTGCAGCTGCCAGCCCGGGGATGCCCTCGCCAGTGCCATCACCTCGTGCTCGTGGCACCCCTGCCCACGCAAACAACATGCCGGCGTCCCCCACCCTCATGTCGCCAGGCCTGAAGGCGTCCATGCGGAGTGCCACCGCGAACGCCGTCGCCGCCGCCGCCAGCGCAGCGGGCAAGGCGACACCCAAACTGAAAACCCCCACGCGAAAGCCAAGGAAGCGGCGCGGGAACACTAAATGTGCGTGCTGTGCCGTGTGTGTATGCCCCTGCGTCATGTGGTGGCCGTGCGGCTGGAGTAGACTGACGAGATTTGGTGCCCCGCCAGCCCCTGGATCTCGCAAGTCACCTGGTTCGCGATACGACTCGTCGTTGGGGCTGCTCACCAAGAAGTTTACTCAGTTGATTCAAACCTCTTCGGACGGCATCATTGACTTGAATCAGGCGGCTGCGGCCCTAGGAGTTCAGAAGCGGCGTATTTATGACATTACCAACGTGCTGGAAGGCATCAACCTCATCGAGAAGAAGTCCAAGAACAACATCCAGTGGAAGTGCGTGGCTGCCAGCACTGCTTAATATCGTTGTGAAGGGGCGCAGTTCGCGGGCACAAATCGTTCACCAATGGGGGGTGTTGTTGGATGGAACGTTGTTGTTTCCGTGCCGCAGGGGAACTGGTGGTGGATCAACGGTGGAATCGCAACGTGAGCTCGAGAAGCTCCGCCTTGATTTGGATAGGTTACGGACGCAAGACGCTGAACTCACCAGCTGCATCGACTCAATGTCCATGGTTCTGAAAGAGATGACGTCAAACCACGGCGATTCTGGCCTTGCATTCATCACACACGAGGATGCCAGAAGCTTGCCGTGCTTCCGTGACAACACGGTCATTGCTGTCAAGGCGCCCCCGGGCACCACGCTCGAGGTCCCTGACCCTGATGAAGGACAGGCCGAGGGTGTGCGAAGGTGCGAATGTCACATGTTGTGTGCAGTGTTGTGTTGGCATGGCACTTCGCTGACGTATGCGCCCCCGCGCCCTCGTGTTGTTATGTTGCCATGCTTGTGTCACACAGGTACGAGATCTTTCTCAACTCCGAGTCCGGCCCGATTGAAGTGTTTCTAGTCAGTCAGGTGGCCTACGCTCAAAGCGACGAACCTGGGCGCGTTGCGTCTCCGGCGCGACCCGCCTCGCCTCATCTGGCCATCGGCTCCGCGGCTGGCCTTGCCGAGGAAGCTGCGGTGACCGGCAAAACGCCGCCGGTCCCTGTTGTTGCTGGTCCCTACTCGCGGGGGTACGTCCACGAGCGGTCCGCGTACCATGACGCTGCGACCCACCCACCCACAGTGGGGTCGTCAGTGGGTGCCTTGGGCTCGGATCCGCCCCCGTCAGCGCTCAATGGCCCGGTTGGTGTGGGCGGCATCAGCGTGGGGCAGTCTGACAGCCTTCCTTTCCACAACGACATGCACGCGTTCGAGCCCGCGGGTGGCGGTGGTGCGGGCGGCGGCGGCGGCGATGGCACCAGCACTCAGATCGACATGCGAAGCTTCACGTCGCCGTCGCAGTTCCCCGTCCCCGCGCCTGCTGAACAAGAAGCGTTCGCAGACCTGGCGTTGCCGGACGCGGCGAGTGTTACCCATTCCCTGGACGGGCGCCGAGAGCTGGGCGGGTTGCTCCCGCTGTACCCCGAAGTCGACCTCGAGGACGAACTGCCGCCGTTTGCCGTCCAGCTGGGTCCCGGCGTGGGCATCTCGGACATGTTTGACGAGCTTCCCAGCCCCGACCTGCACCTGCCAGACGTGAGCGGGACAAAGCATCGGTCGCCCCGGCCCGGCTCGGCTGCATCTGGTTCCCAGCTGGTGTACCGGGATTCACCCCCACAGGTGGCGGACGTCCCGTCGCAGCAGGGTGTACTGGTTCCACAAGCGAAGTCGGCGGCCAACCGTGCTGCCCCCATGCCACAGGTGGTCGTCAAGCCGGAGCCGTCAAGTGCTACTCCCGCGAAGCGTCGGATGGCCCCGCCTGCTCAAGCCGCTCCGCGTAGTTCGAAGCGTCGGAGAGGCGCGCGCCGTTAGAGGTGCTTGCGTATTTTTTGCATATCTGTTTGCGTTGGTCGATGTTTGTTGTAGAAGCCTGGCTGCTTATGGCTCTTCAAATGTACAAATCGTGAAAATGCCCCCATGGTGCAGCTGTGTGTGTGTGTGTGTGTGTGCGGCTTGGCTTCGCGCGGTGCAACAGCAATCCCCAATGGGTACAACACCACACGCTTCTTCTTACGATGACGGACGTGGCACACACCATCTAGAATGCATGCACGAACACGTCCTAAAGCATCAACAACTACTGTTGCTGCGGCGCTGCTGCAGGTGCTTCAGGCGCCGCGGCTGCTTCTGGCGCACGAGGGGGGCTACGGCTGCTACGATGGCGACGGCTGCGGCTGCGGCTACGGCTGCCTCGGCGGCTGCGGCGCACTGGGCTGCGAGAGCGGTCACGGCCACGGCGACTGCTTCCCCCATCACCCTCCTTTCGCTCGCCACCTTCATGGCGATCACGACGGCGGTCATCCGAGGGACGGCGGTCGTCGTGGCGACGACGGTCGTCATCACGGCGCCGGTGGTCGCTTCGTCGCCGGTCGTCACGGCGGCGGTCGTCGTCACGTCTGCTGTGGCGGCGGTCATCATCATGTCTGCGGCTGCGACGGTCATCACGGTCGTCGCGGTGGCGACGGCTGCGGGACCGGTGGGGTTGGTTGTCAAACAAGTCCCGGCGCAGATCACGGGGAACACGCATGAGGTGCATGAAGTTGCACTGGTCACCGCGCTTGCACATGCCATCGTCGAACTGGCGGCACCGTGCCTCCCGGAAATCTGTTACAGGAGAAAATTCGGCGGTAAGCATACGTTGGGCGTAGTAACGTCCGTGCATCTTCTTCAAGGCTTCTGCGGCTGCCTCCTCGTCCGAGAACTTCACGTAGACGTTGCCTGGAGAACACGCGATGGCAGTGGGTAAGAGCGCGCAGCGTCGTGTCACACAAAAGAGCACGTACCAACCAAGTGGTCACCCAAGTTGTCGCAGACATTCAAGGCTTCGATCTCACCGAACTGGGCAAGCTCCTCAAACACCTCCTCATAGAAATCCTCGAACTGTGGAGCAACGTGCGGTCAGGCACAAGCTGGGACAACGCTGCCAATGACAAACAAATGCCCGACAATACCTGGTACAACGTGCCACACCACACCAACCAGCGCATACGTACATCTTCTTGGATCTTCCGCATGTCCAACTGTTGTGGCATCTGCCCGTGAGGGCCCATGGTCAACACGACGCGCGGGTTCTGATACATGTGCGGAAGCAGGATCGTCTGGCTGAACACAGGGCGGTGGTGCAGCCGGGAGCATCGGTCACCATGGCGGCATGCACCCATCTTGAAGAAGAAGGGGCAGTTAACCCTGCAGCCGCGGCACAATTCAGCGGAGCACAACACCAAGTCAGCGCCCAGCCAGCCAACAAAGTGGGCTGCATATCGCAGCACGGCGCGCAGCAAACGATTGCCACCTGTGGCAGCGCATCACACGCCACTGCCACCCCCCAAAACGTACCGGTCTTCCTCTGTGCCAAACACGCGAATGAGTCGGTCCGCCATGTTGTCTGGTGCGTGGGATTGTGGGAGTTGTGTCTTGGGTTCGACGCGCGACCCCACCACCAAACAGCACACACGCGTTTATGTCTCGGCAAGTTATGTCAACACAAACATGTATTCATCATGTTAACTTGTGGTCGACTACACGATCAGGTCGAAATAGCCGTCACAGGCCTCTTGGAGCAAGCGTATCGTGCGATGGGACATGCGATGGCCGCGCATGTTGAGAAGTTGGAGATTGGGGACACCATCGTACGCGACGACGACCATCATTCGTTTGGCAGCACGGTCCTTCATGCGCGGATTCCCTGGAGCAGGCAGCGTGATCGTCAGCCACAGAACCCGCCAATCCAACCACGGGCGTGCAAACGCACATCTGACATCAAGAAGCAGGAGTCGCATTAATGCTCTGGTAGCCAACGGCTCACACAAGGCAGCGAATCCGACATCTGACATGTTGACCGCTGCAGGGTGCACCCCAGTTAATCGTGACGCACAGGCCATCCACCACACCTCGTGCAGCACCTACATGCAAGTCGCAGCTTTTCAAGAGCGGGCAGAGCACCACTTGCCACAGCCTCAGAAAGAAATGTAAGACCAGGGTCACTGAAGGAATTGTAAGACAAGTCCAAGTCCAGCAGGCCCCGGTGTCGGCGCAATGTCAGGGTCTTGCACAAGGACGCCATGCCTTTCTGTTGGACGTTGTTGGCTGCACGGTACGACGCGGGCAAAACAGCACCGGTCATTCGCAGTTCATACTTGCAGGGGGTTTCAAGTGTTTCCTTGGACGTACTCGACAAGTTCAGCACTTGCAGACGCGTCATTGCGCCGATCCCCATTGCAGCAGCCACGTCCATGATGCCTTTGTTCTTGCAACGACTTGCCATGAGGTTCAGCCGCAAAAGCGGTGACCCAGCTTCAGTCTTCTTTGTCAAAAATGTCACACCATCAGAGAAGCTCTTGGCACCTTCGGGTCCAAACTTGAACCCTGTCGCCGGCCAACAGCTCGATGTCACGTCAATGCACCTGCAACGCAGCGGCTGTGTGGGGCAGTTGCTCGACGGCGTACCATTGATATCCGTCAAGGAACTGAATTGGCAGAGCACGTGCTTCACAGGTGCCCCCAACGTGACAGGGTTGGAGATGGTGAGGTGGCGCACGCCCTTATTCAGACACTGGCGCCACAGTTTGCACACGCGTGTCTGTCGAACCAGGGTGGCGTAGTCGAGGAAACCAAAAATCTCAACAACCAGCCGTCCAGACTGTACGACTGGAGAGGAGCGCTTGTCGATAATGATGTTGTCAGGCACACAAATGTGCCGAATCCCCACCATCAACTTGCGAATGTGGTGCGAGTCAATGATGCCAACTCTCTCCAAGTCAATTGGGTCAAGGTACAACACGTGCTGTCAGGTGGCATCACACCGTGAGGCAACATGGAGAGCCAGGGGTGTGCCAACCGTAGCTGCAAGGCCTCACCTTTATTTTCTCAAGCCCAGCTGCCTTAAACATAAAGTAGTACTGGCTCAGCTCGAGGCCGCTCAGCCAGGCGTACACGTCACGCTCGTAGCGAGTGTCCGCGGCCATCGTTCACGCACACCGTGGTGTGGGCTGCGCTGCAGTGGCTTTCCACAACCAAGGCCAACCACAGGTGTGGCCGTGACAAATCACACTGTCACGCGAACTGCTTCACTCCACCCCCATGGTGTTCCTGGTGCAACACGGTCGGAGAGCAGGCGGCAGTGTAACAAAGAGACTTCAACAGCAACACCGCATCGAAACATCACAATACATGTATTCATATTATCTTCCGTCACGCCAACTGCGTGTTCAAGTCTATCAACCGTCAGAGGGTTCCATCATCAACGATCGCAGACGCGTTGTCCGGACCTCTGGTCGTGAGACTGACCGCCTGTTGATAGTGTCCTGGCGTGACGCGAGTGTGAGGCATTGAGCGGACGTAGTGGTTGTTGCTTAGCGCCTCCCAGCAAGTGTACGTGGCTCTGTCGTGCGCGAGCACAGTCGTTGGTCGCGGTTAGCAGGAGGGCGTCCGTACAGTCACGGGTCGACTGTGGCGTTTCCTTCGATGGCCATGGTGACGACCATGCCCTGTCGCAATTAGCAGTGGCTCTCACGCACCGTTTGCTTGTGGTGGTGGCGGCTGGTGGCCTGTTCTCGCTGTGCCCTGTCCCTGTGTTCAGTGCTTGCCATGGCGGATGCTGCGGGCCCTGTCCGCAACTCCACGGTGATTGCCGGCCTGGTGTCACAGCTGCGGACGGGTGAAATTACCAACACCCAACTGTGGGAGCGACTCCAAGACATTACGCGCTCCCGGAAGGCAGGGCCAGAGAACCCACCGTACGTTCGCAGGGTGCGGCGCACCGCCATGTGATTTTTTCACTCACACACACTCCACACACGCACACGCACACACACACACACACACACCTCCATACGCTTGCGCATGCACAGCTCTGCACCAGGCGGCGCCCCAGCTGCATCCCTGCCTGTTCCTCCCCCTGTGTCCGCTGTTCCCCCGCCAGCGCCGCACAGCAGCGCGTCAGGCGCCACTGGAGGTGGCGGTGCAGCTCCCCCCGCCGTGCCGCAGACGTCCGCCTCCGCGCCCGCGCCACCGCCCGCGCCCGCGCCCGCAGCTGGCGCCAGCCCGAGCGAGGATGGTGCCGCCGCGGCGGCGCACGTGGACACGTTTGGTGACGGTCCAACGGCCGTGGCGAACATGAAGCGGGAGGAGCGCCGGGAGTTGGTGCAGCGCCTGCTGCAGGACAAGCTGCGCCGACGCACCGCACAGCACAACCCCCCGACTGACGCTGCCCCAGACGCAGAGGCTACGCCCCCGCAGCCACAAGGGCAAGCCCCACACGACCAACGCAGTGGCCTGGACGAGTCCCACGAGGGCCAGGTGGCCCGCACACTCTCGCTGGACGACTTTATGGAGAGCCAGCGCGCGTCGGCCACAGGCGGGGGGCACCGCACCACCAGCGACACCCTCGACCACGGCGGCGACACGCTGGGCGATCCTCGCATCTCCCAGCTTGCCGCTCTGGCCGACCCCACCGATGAGACCGTGGCGTCGCCCACGGGCGCAGTGGCGTCTCGCCACGCCGGCTCCGCCGGCAGCCTGAGCTCCGGCAGCCCCGTGGCGGATGAGCTGCGCCATGGTGGTGCCCGCCCAGGGACGTCCAGTGCCGGCGGTAGTGACGGCGACCCCAGCACGCAACCGTACTCGCAGGAAACGCTGCTGCGTGGCAGTCAGCAGCATCAAATGGGCTACGGCCAGCAGCAGCAGCAGCCGCACCACCAGCCGCACCACCAACAGCACCACCAGCAGCACCAGGGCGGAACACCCTCCCGGCGTCCGCAGTCGCAGTACCGATCCGCGTCTGTGCCACGGCAACGCCCGAATCGTGACGTACGTGCCGTTGTAGTGGGGACGCTGTGCTGTTTGTTTGCACCGGTGTTGTTGTGTGCTCGTGTGCTCGTGCTTGTGTGTGTGTTGTGCTGGG